>WNGO01000703.1_pt1 | contig 20648 bp, 14 predicted proteins | sample 5400511 | NCBI WGS metagenome assembly WNGO01 (sample SAMN13153380, study PRJNA577476) | soil metagenome | isolation source: 20 cm soil or saprolite under Garry oak tree replicate 2 | place: USA:California | collected 2016-06-15 | reverse complement strand
TTGGCGGTGCCGGTGACGGAGATATAGTATTCCCGATAGAGAGTCACGTTGGAAGATGGGATAGTGGCGCCGCCAGGACCGGTGAGCGCGGAGGCGCTCACGTTCACGTTGCTCAAGCCACCAGAAGGCGCCTGCACGATGACCTGACTGTCCAGCGTCTCACCCCGTGCGCCAGACAAACTGATGGAGGAAGTGGTGCCAGGAGCATCAGTCGTCCCCACCCTGTTGAGACTGGGCGCCACCCAAACAGAGAACGTCGGCGGAGTAACGGAATTCACGGTGAGTGTTGCCGCGCTGCTCGTGGCTGTTCCCGCGGTGTTGCTCACCAGCACGCGGAACGTCGAACCGCTATCTGACGTGGTCGTCGCTGGAGTTGTATAGGTCGCCGCAGTTGCTCCCGCGATATTTATCCCATTCTTCTGCCACTGATAGCTTAGCGGGGCGGTACCCGCTGCCGCCACGCTGAACGAAGCCGTCTGCCCCGCAGTGACTGTCTGGCTCGCGGGCTGGGTCGTGATGGAAGGAGCGACTGCTGCGGCATTTACGGTGAGGATGGCCGCGGCGCTAGTTATACTTCCGGCTGTGTTGCTGACTACCGCAGTGAACTGTGCCCCGTTGTCTGTGGTCAATGTGGCCGGTGTTGTGTAGCCCGCCGACGTTGCCCCGGCAATATTCGCGCCGTTCTTCTGCCACTGATAGCTCAGCGGGGCGATACCTGTCGCTGCCACGCTGAAGGAAGCCGTCTGACCTGCGGTGACTGTCTGGCTCGTCGGCTGGGTCGTAATCGAAGGAGCCACTGCAGCCGCATTTACGGTGAGGGTGGCCGCTGTGCTAGTCGCACTTCCAGCCGTGTTGCTGACTACTACTGTGAACTGGGCCCCGTTGTCGGAACTCGTTGTCGCAGGTGTCGTATAGCTGGACAAAGTCGCACCACTAACCGGCACGCCGTTCTTCTGCCACTGATAGCTCAGCGGGGCGGTACCTGTCGCTGCCACGCTGAAGGAAGCCGTCTGACCTGCGGTGACTGTCTGGCTCGTCGGCTGGGTCGTAATCGAAGGAGCCGCTGCAGCCGCATTTACGGTGACCGTTGCCGCGCTGCTCGTGGCTGTTCCCGCGGTGTTGCTTACCAGCACGCGGAACGTTGAACCGCTATCTGACGTGGTCGTCGCAGGAGTTGTATAGGTCGCGGCGGTTGCTCCCGTGATATTTATCCCATTCTTCTGCCACTGATAGCTCAGAGGGGCGGTACCCGCCGCTGCCACGCTGAACGAAGCCGTCTGACCTGCGGTGACTGTCTGGCTCGTCGGTTGCGTGGTAATCGAAGGAGCCACTGCAGCCGCATTTACGGTGAGCGTCGCCGCGCCACTCGTGGCCGTTCCCGCGGTGTTGCTCACCAGCACGCGGAACGTCGAACCGCTATCTGACGTGGTTGTAGCCGGAGTCGCGTAGCTCGCCGCGGTTGCTCCAGCGATATTTATCCCATTCTTCTGCCACTGATAGCTCAGAGGGGCGGTACCCGCCGCCACCACGTTGAACGAAGCCGTTTGACCTGCGTTAACTGTCTGAGTCGTTGGCTGGGTGGTAATCGAAGGGGCTATAGCGGCCGCATTGACCGTGAGGGTGGCTGCGGCGCTGGTCGCATTTCCGGCAGTGTTGCTGACCACGACCGAGAATTGTGCCCCGTTGTCAGAGCTGGTCGTCGCTGGCGTCGTGTAACTTGAGGAGGTGGCCCCCAAGATACCAATCCCGCTCTTTCTCCATTGGTAGCTCAGCGGGGAACTCCCCGCTGCTACAACGCTGAAAGAAGCCGTCTGACCTGCGGTGACTGCCTGGCTTGCTGGCTGAGTGGTGATCGACGGCCCCACTGCCACTGCGGTATCTGTGAAGTTCACGCCCGAAACGTTGGCCGTGCTCATCGTCACATTCTGGCTCACCGGAGTAAAGGTATAACCCGCGTTGCTGGGAGTTATGGTGTAAGACGCGCTCGTCAATCCATTGAACGTGTACGCTCCCAAACTGTCGGCGGTTGTCGTGGCACTTGCGGCTCCGCTCAACATCACCGTTGCCCCGCTTCCCCCTGCCACGGGACTAATCGTTCCGGAAATACTAAAAGTCTGCGACGTCGCCGTGAAATTCACGCCTGAAACGTTCGCTCCGTTCACTGCGGTGCTTTGATTGCTGGGCGTGAATGCATAGCCGGTATGCTTCGGTGTAACCATGTAAGACCCATTCGTCAGTCCGGCAAAGGTGTAGTTGCCCGAGTTGTCCGCAGTGCTCGTGGCGCTCGCCGCACCGCTTAGCGCCACTGTCGCTCCATTGCCGGCCGCCGCCGGATTGATCGTGCCGGAAAGGCTGAAGCCACCTGTATTGAACTTGTTGCCGCCGTGCCAACCGTTGTTACCTTTGGAGTCTGTCGAATTGACCTGGTAATAGTAGGTCGTGCCTGCGGCCAGACTAGAAAGCGTGACTTGGTGGCTCGTAACCATCGCCGAATTGACTAGCGTACTATTTCCGTAGGCAGTCGTCGTTCCGTAATCGACCGAGGAGTTGGCAGGGACGTTTGTGGTCCAAATGACTTGAGAGCCAGACGTAGTGATCGATCCGGTCTGTACGTTCGATATTACCAGCGTCGGGGGCGAATTGTTGTTGGCGCTACTAACCAAACCGGAGCAGCCGAGATTCATAATTGCAAGTAGAAGGGCCATCAACAAAAGAGTGAAACGAAGTGTCTTGGCGTCACTCCGGCCGTTATCAGGAGACTCTGACGGCGCGCGCACGGAAGTTGCTAGCGCACGGCCATTTTCCAACCTGGTTATCGGGTGGACAAAAGTCCCGCAGAACAAATCAGACGTTCTTCTGGTTTTCAACAGAGTATCTCCCAACGGTCTTTGCGAGCTTCTCGAGGTCGCCGTCTCGATAGGGCTGGGGGCAGGGCGGATCAGCGACAATTTGGAAGAAACAGGTCTCTCAGTCTTGAAGATTACTGAGCGGTCTTAGCCGACAAGCTGCCAAGCCGAGAATCCCCTGCGCTTCCTCAATTTACATTCACCTGTGAAAGGCTAAATCAGGGGCTTTTCCAATACTGTCGGTAGGGCAATGATTCTAGCGTCAGACCTTTGTTCCAGGATTGTCCCGTATAGTCTTACACTGGGACAGGTTTGACCTGTCCCAACCCCAGTCCACCAGTCAGGCTCAAACGAATATTCTGAAGTCGATTTTGAGGAACGGAATTCATATCGGGCTTCTTCCCGCCCGAAATGCTCAGCCACGGAATCTCTGGAGAAGCGTGCTAATGGACACTCGCAGGATTGCCGGGTCAGAAGCCCAGAATGTAAATTCTCCGGTCGCGCTTCCGAGCCAAGCGATCCTTAGTTTGTATCCCGAAATCCTGAGGGAGCTCCCTGTCGGAGTAGTTCTCTTGCTCTTGGAAGACCCTACAGACCTCAAGACGTTTAGGATTGTTGATGCCAACAAGGCTGCAGCAGAAATCACCGGGTCCCCGACTCAAATGCTCCTCGGGAAAACCCTGGCCGATTTCCCCCAACTCCTGGAGACGCCAATTCCTGGGCAATGGCTTGCTGCCCTCCGTTCTGGAGAGGCGCTGAACTTGGCAGAGATTTCCTACGGTGACGATCGGATACGGAAGGGCGTCTATTCTGTGCGAGTCTTTCCTCTTTCTAGTAATTTCCTGGGAGTGGCGTTTGAAGATGTCACGGATCGCAGCCTCGCGGAACGAACGCTCCGGGATAGCGAAGAACGCTTCCGGCTCCTTGTCGAAGGCGTCGTGGAATACGCCATGTTCCATTTGGACCCGACGGGCCATGTGGTCAGCTGGAACGCCGGCGCCGAGCGTCTGAAGGGTTACACTTCAAAAGAAATCATCGGAAAGCATTTCTCCGTCTTCTACGCACAGGAAGACCTGATGAATGATAAGCCCCAAAATATTCTTGCCGAGGCGACGCGGCATGGGCAGAGCCAAGACGAGGGCTGGCGTATCCGCAAAGACGGGTCTCGCTTTTGGGCCAGCGTAGTCATTACAGCTCTGCGCGATCCCCGTGGAAACCTGCTTGGGTTCGCGAAGCTGACGCGGGACACGACCGAAAAACGCGAGAAAGAGAATGCCCTGACTAAGGCCAAAGAACTGCTGGAGCTTCGCGTTGAACAGCGAACGGCCGTCCTCACCCGCGTGAACCGTGAGCTAAGAACAGAGATCGCGGACCGTGAACGTGCCGAGCAACAACTGAAAACGTCGCTCCATCAACTGCGCGCCCTTGCCGCCCGTCTCCAGAGCGTACGGGAAGAGGAGCGCACTTCTATCTCACGTGAGATTCATGATGAACTCGGGCAGGCTTGCACAGCAATCAAGATGGATCTTGCGCTGATCGGCCGCAGGCTGACCAAGAGGCAGACTCAACTGCGGGCCAAGATCGATTCGGCCATGCGATTGGTGGACAGCATGATCGTCACTCTGCGCAGGATTGCCTCGGAGCTCCGGCCAAGAACGCTCGACGATCTCGGTCTGCCGGCCGCACTTGAATCGCAGGCTCAGGAGTTTGAGAGCAGAACGGGGATTCATTGCAGTGTAACATTGCCACAAGAACCGCTCTCTCTCGACGCGGATAGATCGACCACCATCTTCCGAATCTTTCAGGAGTCGCTGACCAATGTGGCACGCCACGCTCACGCCACGCGGGTCGAGGCACTCCTGGAAATGAAAAGCGATCGGATTATTTTTCAGGTTATCGACAATGGCAGCGGTTTTGATCCCGCCGAAGCCAAAGCGCGCAAATCTCTCGGTCTCGTTGGAATGCAGGAGCGCGCTCTCTTGCTCAATGGAGATCTCAAAATTGAAGGTGCGCCCGGTGCCGGAACTACCTTGACACTGACGATCCCTCTGCCCCGCCCGGTTGCGGGAGGAAAGAATAGCAATGAAGGTTCTGATCGCTGACGATCATGCCGTGTTTCGCCGGGGGCTCAGAGAAACTTTGGCTGAAGCATTCTCGAGAGTAACTTTCGGGGAAGCCAGAACCGCCCAGGAAACACTTGAGCAGGTGCGTCGGCAAGACTGGGATGTGGTCATCCTGGACATCAGCATGCCCGGAAAAAGCGGGCTCGACATCCTCGAAGATTTGAAGCGTTTGCGTCCAAGAATGCCTATTCTCCTCCTCAGCATGCACCCCGAGCAACAATTTGCGCGACGGGCGCTGAAGTCCGGCGCCGCCGGCTACCTGACCAAGGACAGCGTGACGGATGAATTGAAAGAGGCTGTCAAGAAAATAGTGGGGGGCGGGAGGTACGTGAGCGCCGCCTTGGCAGAGAAGCTGGCCGTTGATCTGAGGCAGGGAGCCGATACGCCTCTCTACGAACTCTTGTCGGACCGCGAGTTTCAGGTATTGCGGATGATCGCTTCGGGAAAGACCGTCAAGGACATAGCCGAGGACCTTTCTCTTAGCGTGAAAACCGTGAGCACTTATCGAGGGCGCATCCTGGAAAAAACCGGGATGAAAACAAACGCAGAACTGATTCGCTACGCGCTTGAATCTCAGCTAGTAGACTAGTCTCCTGAGTCGCTGATTTCTGACATATTGTTTGTGCCATGCGCAGCCATAGTACGGAAAGCGAACCGGCCAATGCTGTTGAGAATCGCATCGGCACTCTTGGTCCACACAAAGGGTTTGGGCTGCTCGTTGCGCACCTCGATGAACTCCAAGATGGCGGATTCCAGTTCACGCACGCTGTAGTGCGAACCTCGTTTGATCTGGCGTTGTGACCGTAAGGCGAACCAGCGCTCCACTTGGTTCAGCCAGGAACTGTGCGTGGGAGTGAAGTGCAGGTGGTACCGAGGATGCCGCAGGAACCACGCCCGAATTTCCTTGGTCTTGTGGGTGGCATAGTGGTCCAACACCAGATGGACGGTAAGATCGGCAGGCGCGGCTCGATCGATCTGCTTCAAGAATTTGCGGAACGCGATGGCGCGATGGCGTGGCCAGCACTTGCCGATCACCGACCCCGTGGCGATGTCCAAGGCCGCGAATAGGCTGGTGGTGCCATGGCGTTTGTAATCGTGGGTGCGGCGCTCGGCCTGGCCGGGTAGCATCGGAAGAATCGGCTGACTGCGGCTCAGCGCCTGAATCTGACTCTTCTCATCCACGCACAGCACCAGCGCATGATGCGGTGGGTTCAGGTACAAGCCGACGATATCGCGCACCTTGTCGACCAACAGCGGATCATTGGATAACTGCAACGTTTCGCTGCGATGAGGACGCAACCCGAAGGCCCGCCAGATGCGACTCACGGTGGATTGACTCAAGCCCGTCCGCGCTGCCAACGCGCGACTGCTCCAATGCGTGGCTCCCTTGGGAGCCTCTTCCAGCGTGAGGCGTACGGCCCGCTCGACACGGTCATCGCCGATCTGCCGTGGCGCGCCCGGGCGCATCTCGTCACCCAAACCAACCATCCCCTCGGTGATAAAACGATTCCGCCACATTCCCATAGTGAAACCTGTGGTGCGCAGCTTGGCGGCCACCGCGGCGTTGCTCTCCCCGCTGGCACACTCCAGAACGATGCGAGCGCGAAAGGCCAGCGATCTTACTGAGCCAGCTCCAACGGGCCATTCCCTTCACGTGGGACCTGCACGGGCATGCGCAGTTCATTTAGTCTTACAAGAATTTACTGCTTTGACCTGATGTATTTTCGGACGGAAATGTCATTCTCTATAGCAGAGGCTGGTTCTCGAGGAGAATTAAGATGCGAGTCTTCATCGCCGATGATTCTGGGGCCGTAGTGGAACGTCTGGCGGACCTGCTGGAGGATGTGCCCGGAGCGCAGCTCGTGGGAAAAGCAAGCGATGTACCTAAAGCCATCCGCCGCATAAAGAAAATAAAGCCTGACGTTCTCATTCTTGACCTGCAAATGCCTGGAGGCACCGGCCTGGATGTTCTTCGTGCGGTTCGCAAGGAGCATCCGTATCTTTTTGTTCTGATTTGCACGAACTACCCGTATTCCCAATACCGCCAGGAGTGCGTGAGTGCTGGAGCGAATATCTTCCTTGATAAATCTTCAGAATTTGAAAAGATTCCCGCCATACTTCGCAAATTGATCCATAAAGAGCCCAAAATTTCTCCCGCCACACGCTGAACGGAATCGCGCTTTTCTTGAGGATCGCTGGAAGGACCAGCTCGTTTTGTCTCCTGCTTGCCGAAAGTCTCCCCTGTCTTAGGCATTTTCCTCATGCACTTTTCCGGTATTCACCCGCGTTCTAGTCATTTCCCTGTTGCAGTTTTCCAGTATCCACCCGATTGCCCCGTGGTCGCTATTCGAGCATAGATATAGCTGTGGTTAGCCGTCTCGAATGTGGTCAACAGATGGAAAGTGAAGATTGCCGATTCACAACGAATCAAATTCTATCCCGCCCGGCCAACTAAGGAGAAGTAAAATGAGAAAGTCGAATGCTTTGGGAATCATGTGTTTCGCGTTTTTCCTTGCATCGACAGCCCGAGCCCAGACCGCTGCCGGAGTAAACGACGTGGAAATGAAGGGTGACTACACTTTTACCTTCGACGGGATGACGACCGGTGGTGGCGGCGCCTCAACTCCATTCGCTGCAGTGGGAAGATTCACGGCCGATGGCGCCGGAAATCTAACGAACGGCGAACTTGACGCCAACGGCCTAAGCACCATGGAAAAGGCGGTGGCGTTAGCGTTCACGGGAACCTATTCGATCGGCGCGGACAACAGGGGCGTGATGAACCTGAACATTCCAGGCGGCGGTACGCTTGCCTTCGCCATGATGGCTAATGGCAATGCCAAGGTTGTCGAGGTCGATGCTGGCGGAGGGCACGGCACGGTCGGCTCGGGCACCATGGAAAAGGCTGATACCACTGCGTACAGTACGTCTAGAATAGTAGGAGACTACGCGTTTGGCATGGCTGGCTTGGACCAGTGGAACAGTCGTACGGCGATCGCCGGCCGTTTTACCGCAAACGGATCAGGAATGCTCAGCAGCGGAGCCGCGGACGCCAACCAATCAGGGACATTCACGACGTTAAACGTGTTCGCCGCAACTTACATGGTGACCGACACGGCGACCGGGCGGGGAATAATCAACCTCCCTCCTTTGCTCGGCGGAGCCCCACAGAATCTTGACTTTGTCTTCTATGTTGTTAACGCCGGAAAGTTGTTTGCAATGGAGACGGATATTATCTCGCCTTTGACCCCGGTGCTAAATGGCATGCTCCTCCAACAACAGCCACCCCTCGGCGGGTTCTCCAGCACTTCGCTGAATGGAAATACGGTCATGTACCTTACAGGACGCACGATCTGCCCTGGTGGAACAAATCCGGCGCCGAACGTGATCGCTGGCCTGCTCTCGACCAATGGCGTCGGGATCGCCAACCTCACATATGACCAGAACTGCGGCGGCGGCTCTAGCTCAGCAAGCGGTCTGGCGGGGACATACGACGTTACAGCTGGCGGTCGGGCCGAATTCCGTCTCGGAGGGGCTTACGTTGCCTCTTACCTGGTCAGCTCTAATCAGGCCTTCTTCATCGTTCCGGACAGCTCCGTTTTGTTCGGCTTCGGCGACGCGCAAGCAGCGGGGTCGTTCACCAATACCGGCGTTATGGGTAAGTACGCTGGCTTGGCGACGACTCCGGCGACCCTTGGCGTTGTCATCTTCTCTGGCGAATTCACCGCGGACGGTGCTATCCCGAGCGGCAATGTCACCGGCATCGAGGATATCGGCGCTCCGAGCGGGCCGACTTTGGGCACGTCGGTCAACGCTACCTATTCCATCTCCTCATCCCCAACAAATGGAAGAGGAACCATCGCGGGGAATATTGGAGGAAGTGGCGTCATATACGTGATTTCCGCTTCGAAGTTCGTCGTGGCCTCCATGGACGATGCAAACCCGGCCATCCTGATCTTCGAACAGTAATTTTCACCCCATCAACGAAGAAAGGAGAGGGAAAATGCGGAAGCTGGATGTTTTGAGAATCATGTGTTTGACATTGTTACTTGCTTCGACGATGCGAGGCCAGACCGCTCCCGGAGTGAACAACGCGGCGCTTCACCCACTCCAAACCTCTCTCCCCCCTGAGCCTGAGCCGCTCGAGCGTAACGGGGGGTTTCTTCCACCGGCAAGGTGAACGTCGATACCTACCCGGGTTTTAGGCATTTCCCTTTCGTAGTTTTCCGGTATCCACCCGATTGCGGTTCTGTTGCTACTAGAGCATATCTAGTGCGGCGGCGAGCTGCCTCGAAGCTAGCCGAGAGTAGGAAGAGTGGATGAGTTAACTCAGTGCGTGTGAACAAAAACTTGAGAATCTCACGCTAGAGCTTAATGCTTTGGAAAAGCGCGGCTCTCCTGACGTGAATTCTAAGTGTTCCTCGTGCCCACCGTGGGCATGACTCTAGTTTAGAGCGTGACGACCTCCCTCCCGGGCGCCTCGGTCATAGACCCTGTGTTCGTAACAAAGAGGACAGAATTCGATCGCCTAACCATCAATTGGAGGAAAGATGCGCGAGTTAAACGCTCTCTTGATCCTGTGTTTCGCGCTGCTTTTTGCTTCGACAGTTCAAGGTCAGACCAATACCGGCGTGAACAACGCCGCGTTGAATGGCAATTATGCATTTACCTTCAACGGGATCAGCGGGAATGGGACCGTCTCATCCGCTTTTGCCGCCGTAGGGAGGTTCACAGCGGACGGGGCCGGCACTCTCACCAACGGCCAACTGGACACCAACACCCTGGGTGGCGGAGGAGCGGCGCAATCCTTTACCGGGACCTATTCGATCGGTGCCGACAATCGCGGGGTGATGACTTTGAATTTTTCCGGCAGTTCGGCAAAGCTCACCTTCGCGATGATGGCCAACGGGAACGCCCAGTTCATCGAGTTCGACGCTTCCGGAGGGGCAGGAACAATCGGCTCCGGGACCATGGAAAAAGCGGACACCACCGCCTTTAGCACGGCCAGAATAACGGGTGACTACGCGTTTGGCGCCGCCGGTTTTGATAACGGAAATAATCGCGCCGCGATCGAGGGCCGATTTACTTCTAACGGTACGGGCGCTCTCACCAACCCGGCGGGAGACCTTAACGGCTATGGCACTGATTATCCGATGACCTTTACCGCGGCGAACTACACGGTGTCCAACACCGCCACGGGGCGCGGCACCATGCACCTCGCCTTCACGTACGGAGGAGCACCCGGCGCTGTGAATTTCGTTTTTTACGTCGTGAATTCAGGAAAACTGTTTGTGATGGAGAGCGACCCGGTCACGACTGCGACGCCACTGCTGAATGGCGCCGTCGTGAGCCAGCAAATCCCCGCGGGAGGTTTCACCAATGCCTCGCTGAACGGCAACCTGGTGATTTACCTTACCGGGCACTCCGCGTGCGGCACTTTGTCAGGGGTGCCCAAAGCGGTCGCAGGTTTACTCACCGCCAACGGCAACGGCGCCCTTTCCGTAACGTACGACGAGAACTTTTGCAGGGCGCCCAATTCCGTCACCGGTGCGGCGGGGACGTACAGTGTGGCCAGTAACGGGCGCACACCGATCACCATTGGAGGATACAGCCTGGTCGCCTACCTGGTGAACTCGAATCAGATTTTCCTCTTCGTCTCGGATTCCAATGTTTTGTTCGGGTTCGGCGAACCCCAAGCCGCCGGGCCGTTCACCAATAGCACTCTGAAAGGTACGTATGCGGGGTACGCGACCAATCCAGTGGGCTTCGGAGTGGCTGCTTTCTCGGGCGAGTTCTCGACGGACGGCGCCACCCCCACAGGCAGTATCACCGGTACCGAAGACATTAGCACGTCGAACGGACCGGTCTCAGGCGCAGCGTTCAAAGCGACGTACTCCGTAGCCTCATCGCCAACCAATGGCCGGGGAATGATGACGGTCACTTCCGGGACCGGAGGCAATGCGGTCATCTATATGATCTCCGCCTCGAAATTCGTGGCGGTTCCACTGAACGACCCCAATCCCGCAGTCTGGGACTTCGAGCTATCTTCTGTTCCTGCGTCCCTTACCCTTTCTTCGGTTTCGCTGAACCCGACGAGCGTTACGGGCGGGAATTCCTCCACGGGCACAGTCACGCTCAGCGGACCGGCTCCCGCAGGTGGCGCGCAAGTCACACTTTCCAGCAGCAATACCACGGCGGCCACGGTTCCTTCCAGCGTGACCGTCGCAGCCGGAGCCATCAGCGCAACATTCACAGTCGGCACCAGCGCCGTCGCTACCTCGACCACGGTCACTATCTCCGCGGCTTACGGTGGCGCGACCAGATCAGCCTCGCTCACCGTCACGCCCGTCGCTCCTCCTGCCCCCACTCTCTCCTCGCTGACACTGGACCCCACGAGTGTTGTTGGCGGTATGCAATCCTCCACGGGCACGGTGACGCTCAGCGGACCGGCTCCCGCAGGCGGCGCGCAGGTCGCCCTCTCCAGCAGCAACACGGGGGCAGCCAGCGTGCCTTCCAGTGTTGTCATTCCTGCCGGAGCCACCAGTGTCACCTTCAGGGTGAACACATCCATGGTTTTCTTTTCAACTTCCGTCAAGATCTCGGCTTCGTATAGAAGCAATACTCTGACGGCAAATCTTACTGTTTCCTCGTTGCTCTAATGGCAGCGGCCACATCGGAATACTTCGCCAACGTCAAGTCCTCAACAGTGGACGCTTTTTATCGTCGCGGCCTGAACGGGCGAGCCGCGAAACCCCGAACATGTGCAATCGCATGATTACTCGCTAGTGGATGCGAAAGAATTCGGTCCCTGCGGGACGCCGAACCATTTTGGGTCAGCCACTGGAACAGACGGTCGACGGTAACTGCTAGATGCTCAAGAGAACGTGAAGTTCTGCAAGGGAATCGCGGAAAATTTCGGTGTCGGATTCAAGCTGCCCTTTACTTGATCTCAAGACCCAGTTGGAAGGCGCGAAGAATCCCCACGCCAGCTCAACCGTGGGCACCAACCAACGAGCCTCTTGACCAATTAACGGGCTGTCTTTGGCACTGCAATCCCACGGCAAAGTGTCCGTTCGGGAGCCGCTGACAATACACGACGCAAGCGAATGTTCGGACTCGGACGTCACCCATGAGTGAACTAATCATGAGTCGCTCGTTCAGCGCTCTAGCCCGCTGGGTCAGAACGCGCATTCCCAGCGAGCTGACGTTTTCTGTAGTCGTCTGTTCGGCTGCAGCCGGGTCCAAGACGCTGGAAATCTGCAACGGGACTGCCAGTTGAATCCGCTTCTCAAGTCTTCCAGACCGCGCAGGCATTTCTGACGTGACCTCCCAATCTGGGCTTTGTTGGCTGGCACTGGGCTGGGCAATGCCAAAAAGTTGCAGGAACCAACAAGAATTTAGGCAGCGATGCTTCTCTAAAGTCCTTAGTGTCTATTGAGATTGAGTACTAGTCTCCGTCTCGAGAAGTGGCTTTGATTGTCGCCGCTTGTGCTCGTACATGGACTGGTCGGCTTTTGCCAGCAACTCTCCAATCGACATGCGGCTGCATGGATCGAAACGTGCAAGGCCCACACTTAGAGAAATTTCGTAGCGAGACGGTTTGGCACTGATTGCTTTCAAACACTCGAAAAGTCGAGTCTTGATTGTGGCCCCGCTGTGCCCGGATGCCTCGACCGCAAGTACAGCGAACTCATCTCCTCCGAGGCGAGCGAGAACATCTGAATCCCGAAATGTCTCTTCCAGGACTTCGGCCGTGCGCTTCAAGGCGCGGTCGCCTTCGAAATGGCCGAACGAATCGTTAATTTGCTTCAAGCGGTCCACATCCATCATAAAGAGCAAAATTCCCCGGCCGGATCGGCGCCCAATTTTCAATTGGCGTTCTGCCAGGGCCATAAAGCCTCGTCGGTTATGCAAGCCTGTGAGTTCGTCAGTGAGCGCAAGATTGCCCAGTTCTGCTTGCAATATGTACTGTTTCGCGGCACAGCGGACCGCGCGCATCAGCAGCTCGCTGACCGGCTGAGTACGAGTGTCACCGGGCAACGTGCCGTGAGACTCCGTGCGTACGTCTCGCAACAAACTTGCGAGTTCTCGATTTGCTTCCGAAAGGAGAGCTTGGAAAGCGTCATCAATACGCTCATTTTCTCCGCGAGGTAACGAACCCCGGGCAACTCGGCGAAATAATCGTTGGGAATCAACGGCCATGCTCAGGATCGCCACATCAGACGGATTGTTCGCGGATTTGAAGCCTGCCTGTCGTTTCCGCAAGCAGCTAGTGAACTTGTTTGAGCTCATTGGCATATGTACGCATCCTTGATCTGCGGACGTTCCTCCGCTGCTACCTTTTCCTCTTTTGACAATGTGCTCCGGAAAGTGATTTAGTGGACTGCCTGCATCTGTTGCGCCCCGAGCATGCAAATCCGCCGCAACTCCTCGTAGGTGAAGTAGGTCTCTTCCTCGTTGCCGGCGCGTTCCACGCGGCCCAATCCCGATTGCTTTGAAATGCGCCGGAATTCCGCTTCTGGTATGCCGAGAAGGAAGGAAGCTCTTGCCTGCGTAACGTATCTCGGGACTTGATTGTTCATGACCTCCTCCTGTGGCGCGACGATGACCATGGCAGCTTCTTCGACAGCCGCTATCGCCGTCTTATAAATATCGGTGTCAGACGCTCTGCCCATATGCATGAACCTCCAACAACATGAGTTCGGCCCGCCTCCGCGTCAGCGCAGTTCGGTAGTTGGGGTGATTTAGGTGGGGGCCCTGATCACGGAGGCGGCCAGCTCCTCTGCTTGCAACATAGCCGATTGCCAAGTGGATTCAATCCGGTGAATCATCGAATTCAACTAAGTGAAATGACGGAGAAAGGAGTGGGGGTGAACCCTCCCAGGGGAGGGTTCAGGCCTGGATCAAGCCGCGGCGAAGCAGAGCGGCCAGTCGTAAGATACCCCCATCATGGCTTCGGAGAAGGTCGTCTTGTCTCCCCGGTCATGCTTCAAGGCTTGCACGCGCGGCCGGAGCCGCTGGCGAAAGTGCACCGGACGGGGCTGTTCGAGGTCGGTCTGGAGGTGGAACCAGGTATTTACCCTAATGAAGTTTCAAGTGTTTCCCTTCTTTCTTTCTCCCCATTTTCACCCTAATTAGCCGTAAGGATCGACGGGCCATTGCAGCGCTTTCTTCCATTTGGCTGGCTACCGCCTGGCGCTGTCCGGGAGTTGTTGACTGAAAATGACTAGCAGCCAATGAAAGCAGGGGAGGCATCGCACGATGTTGCGCGCAATCGCGATTCTCGGAAGGGAACTGAGAAAAGGGGTTGAAGGCGCGATTTGACAGGGTGCTAAGCGAAGAGCTGTAAGGAAATTGTCAAGAAAGAATCAGAAGGAGTACCGAGCCGTGAAACACAGAATGTGGTTTGCAGGGGCGTTATTGGCCCTGCTGTGGACAGCGCCTGCGATGGCGGATAACCGCTTTATCGTCAGGTCTACTCTAACCTCTAGCCTGCTGGAGCAATTCTGCGTTTTGCAGAGCTGCACCGTGGTGGGCGCCATCGACGGAACGCTGAACCAGGTGTTCCTGTTGACGACACCGAATACGATCGATGCAACGACTTTTCTGAATCTCCTCCGCAACACGCCAGGAATATTGGGTGCTGAGGTGGATCAATTGATCAGTTTGGTCGGTGGGCTCAACGCGGTGACGACAGCTCCCCCCAGTTTAACGGACAATGCCCCGGTAAATTACTTCGGCACTAAGGTGTGGAGCGGCTACGCCAACCAGCCGGCATCCGCAGTTGTGCACGTTCAGGATGCGCAGAATACGTTCGACGTTGCGGGGAAAGGCATTGTCGCGGACATTGACACAGGAGTGGATCCCGGCCATCCCGCATTGATAAGTGCACTTTTGCCGGGTTACGACTTTACGCGCAACCAGGCGGGCGGCTCGGAAATGACAGATTTTGGTTCACCTGCCCCGCCGCCTTGTCCGAATTGCCAGCCGGCGATTGTAAATCAATCCACTGCAGCGGTGCTGGACCAGTCAACGGCGGCAGTGCTTGACGGAAATCTGCAGTATGCGGCGTTCGGACACGGCACGATGGTGATGGGTGTTATCCATCTGGTGGCGCCAAAGGCACGGCTCTTGCCATTGAAGGCATTTCATTCGGATGGCACAGGATTCCTATCAGACATTTTGCGTGCCATTTACTACGCAGTACAAAACGATGCCAACGTGATCCACATGAGCTTCGACACCACCACGAATTCGACGGAGCTGAAGAACGCTCTCGACTTCGCAAACCAACTTAACGTGATCTGCGTGGCCTCGGCAGGGAACGACGGTCAAGGCCCACCGACCCTAGTTTATCCAGCGGCGCTGCAAACCGATGTAATGGGGGTCGCCTCAACCAGCGACCTGGATACACGTTCGACGTTTTCGAATTATGGAAACGCTATCGTGTGGGTAGCTGCCCCAGGAGAGGGCATAATCACAACCTACCCGTTCAGCACTTATGCCGCAGGATGGGGAACTTCTTTCAGCGCGCCGTTTGTCGCAGGTGGGGTCGCTCTGATGCGGAATTTGCGGCCCCACATTGATGAATCCTTGGCCGCCTTGGCGCTGGCGCATGCCCAATTTGTGGGGCCCGATATGGGCAACGGGCGTCTGGACTTGGTTATGGCGCTTGCCGCGTTGCCAGCTGAAAAGGATTCGCAGAAGTACTAGCCAAGCCGCGACTTTTGCCGCCGCTGCTTCGGTGGGTGGCTTTGCCGGTGTGCATAGCTTGGCATCTGGCTTTGGGCTGTCGATCGGCCGATCCCCATGGTCCACCGAATTCTGCGTAACATCCTTCGTAACAAAGGGCCTAATGGTTAGGGCCCCTTTAACTACATCGGTTCACTTGCCAAGTATTGGCGGAGCAATCGGCAGGTCGAAAGTTCAACTAGCTCATTCGGCTCCAGAAATCTCCGCGCAGAATTCCGAACAAAACTTATGGCTCATGCGGACATCATGCTGGATGCATTTGTCGGAACGATTGCAAGCAGCGGCGCGCCGTGTCAAGTTCCGTAAACCGGCTGCCTTCCTGTTCGATGAGGTAATATTCTGCTCCCCCGACACTTTCGGCCGCCTCGAAAATATTTGTCCACTCGGCGGCGCCTTCCCCGAACAGAACTTTGTAACCTTTCTCCGGTTCCGGCGACCAGTCCTTCAGATGGAGAGAGCGAATTCGCCCCGGATTGGCGCGTATCCACGTTACCGGATCGGAGCCGGCCTCCAGGCAAGTGCCTACATCCAGTTGCAGCATGACGGTCGGTTTCGTATTTTTCGCCAAGATTTCCATCGGGCGCTGGCCGTCAATCGCCGTGAACTCCGGCCGGTGATTGTGATATCCGGCTTTCAGTCCAGAAGTCTCCAGTTGATCGGCGGCGGCGTTCAGCGCGTCGGCCGCCGTTTTCCAGCCGCCCACGCCAGGGTTCGGTTTCGACGAGGCCATGACCACGTACTTGCTGCCCAGAATCAGGTTCAAATCGCGCGCCTTCGGGAGATTTTCTTTGCTGAAGTACGAACTGTCGTTGTGCGTCGAAAAGCATCGGATGCCGAGATCGTCCAGGAGCTTTCTCATCTGCTTGGTTTGAGCTTCGGACCATTCGAAATAGGGTGCATAGAATTCAACGCCCTGATATCCCATTTCCGCGACGGCGCGCACTGTGCCTTCGGGATCTCTTTTCAATTCCTCGCGCACAGAGTAGAGTTCCAGGCCGACGGGAATCGATTTCGCCGCGCGAGCCGAAAGTGCCCACGGCAGCATTGCCGAAAAGGCGAGAAACGAACGGCGAGAAAGTGTGTGCGGCGTCATGGCGGAATCCTTATGGCAAGCGGAATCGTAACAAAAACTCAATCGGCATGCGACACGGCCTCCACTGCCTCACGCCCGGGAACGATGCTCCGCACGATCACATATAGCACCGGAATGAAAACCAGGTTCAGCGTGGTCGCGGCAATCATTCCGCCAAAGACCGTTGATCCGACGGAAATGCGCCCCGCGCGGCCTGCGCCCTGCGCCAGCACCAGCGGCACCACGCCCAGGATGAACGCAAGTGAAGTCCTTAGTCCGCGGTTGCATGTCCCGGGACGGCTGCGTCTGCAGGCCGCGAATGTCGCGCCCGGAAGAAGGCAAAGCGATCCAGGACCTTCTCCTGGAACTCTTCGAGGTAGAGATAGATCGCCGGAGTAATGAAAAGGGTGATGAACTGCGACACAATCAGGCCGCCAACCACAACGAGTCCGAGCGGACGGCGCGAGGAGCCATCCGCCCCGTAGCCGAGGGCGATGGGCAGGGCGCCCATGAGCGCGGCCATGGTGGTCATCATGATGGGACGAAAGCGCTCCATGCTGGCATCGTGAATTGCTTGATCGTCTGGTACACCGTGCTCGACCCGCTGTTGCGCGAAGTCCACAACCATGATTCCGTTTTTCTTCACGATGCCCATGAGCATGAACATGCCGATGAACCCGTATAAAGAAGCCTCGGCGCCAAACAGCCACAGGGTCAGGAGGCCACCGACGAGCGCAACCGGCAACGACGAGAGCACGGTGATCGGATGCAAGTAGCTCTCGTACAAAATGGCCAAAATCACGTACATGACAAAGACCGCGAGAAACATGAGGATGGTGAGGCTCGATACCGTGTCGCGGAACGTAAGCGCTTCACCCCGGAACTCGCCGCGAATTCCCGCCGGCAAGACTTGCTTCGCAGCCTTCTCCACGAAATCAGTTGCCTGCCCGATGGAATAGCCTGGCTTCAAGTTGAAGAACAGCGTGACGCTCGTGAATTGGTTGATGTGATTGACGGATTGCGGGCCCAACATCGGGTGCCAAGTCGCCAAGGCGTTGAGCGGAACCATGCGCGAGCCGTCGTCGCTCTTGATGTACAGCAGATGAAGATCCTGAGGCTCGGAACGCTGATCGTCGGCAACTTCCAGGATCACCTGGTATTGGTCGGTGGGCTTCTTGATGAGATAGACGTAGTTCTGCGCGTACGCTTGGTGCAGAAGATTGAGAACCCTCGTCTCGGAGACGCCGTAGGTCTTGGATTGCTCGCGGAGGATGTCGACCTGCAGATTCGGGGTATGGTTGAACAGGTCGGAGTTGACAAAGAGGAACCCCGGAAACTCGAACATTTTGCGCATCAGGGTTCCTGAGCTGGCATAGACCTCGTTCGGATCGATCCCGGAAATGGAATAAGCAAACTGGCCCTGCAGCTGCGCCGTGGCTCCGGTGCTGATCTGCAGCACGGGCTGGGGCTTGAGAAATGTGAGCAGACCGGGGATCTTGGAGTTCAACTGTCCCATCAACTGCCCAGTTACGACTTGAATGGGAGGACGCTTATCGGGAGTCTTCAGGAACGCGAGCACTAGGCCTTGGTTGGCGGGGAAAAATGAATTGTTGCCGCTCATGGTGAAGGTCATGTCCACGGCGGGGTTGGTATGGAGGACGTCCTCGACCTCTATTTGGTGGGTATGCATTTCGTAGTGCGACGTACCCTCCTGAGCGATGAACACGCCGAGGGCGAAGGAACTGTCGCCGATGGGGAGGAAGGCCTTCGGGACGATATAGAAAAGATAGCCGGTTCCCAGCAGACAAACCACCCAAATCGCCAGGGAAATCCAGCGATACCGAAGGAAAAACCACAACGAGCGCCCATAGACGGCTAGTACCCTTTTTTCTGCGCCGCCGATGACGCGCTCGATCCAGTTCCTCTCCGCCCGCTCTCCGCGCTCCTGAAGCAGGCCGGAACACATCAAGGGCGTGAGCGTCAGCGAAACGACGCCGCTGGCGAAAATCGAAACGATGATGGTGATGGAGAACTCGCGAAAAATGCGCCCCACCAGGCCGCTCATGAAGACCAGCGGGAGGAATACGGCGGCTAGGGAAATGGTCATGGCGAGAATCGTGAAGCTGATTTCCCTGGCGGATTGCAGGGCGGCTTCGAGGGCACCGAGGCCGCTCTCCATGAGGCGAACGGTATTCTCCAGGAAGACGATGGCGTCATCGACCAAGAATCCGATGGCCAGCGTCAGGGCCATTAAGGACAGGTTGTCCAGGCTGTAGCCCAGGATGCTCATGACCACGAAGGTGAGCAGGAGGGAGAGAGGCAGCGCCACAACCGGTATCAAGGTGTCGCGCACGCGGCCTAGAAAAATAAAGATCACCAGGACAACCAAGGCGAACGCGATGAACAGCGTCGCCTGAACATCCTTGACGCTGTTCACGATGCTTTGCGAACGGTCATAAATGGGAACGATTCCAACGGAACTTGGGAGCTGGGCCTGCACCGTGGGAAGGAGGTCGCGGATGGATTTGGCAACCTCGACGGCGTTTGATCCCGCGCGCCGGAAAACCGCAACGACCACCGTAGCGGCCGGAACCTCGTGTCCGCGGTACCAAAAGCGCATGCTGATGCGTTCGTCTTGCAATCCGTTTTTTACAGTCGCGACGTCTTTCAGGTAGACCGGAGCGCCGTTGCCTTGCCTGACGATTAAATCCTCGTACTGGCGCGCTTCGCTGAGTTGCCCTTCGGGCTGAAGCAAGAAGGTGTGATGCGCGCCGTCAAATTGGCCCGCCCCGGTGGAGCTGGTGCCGTTCTTCAGCGCCGCCGTCAAGTCATCAATGGTTAGACTGCGTGCGGCCATCGCGGAAGGGTCGGCCTTGATGCGCACGGCGGATTGAGCGCCGTACACAGCCACCTGGCTCACGCCAGGGAGAATGCTGATGCGCTCGCCGACTTGCGTATTGGCGTAGTCGAAGAGCTGGCCCTGCGTGGCGCTGTCACTGGTGATCCCGACGTACATGATGGGCTGGTCGTTGGGATTGGTCTTGGTGAAGGTGGGCGGGCTCGGCAAATCCACAGGGAGCTGCGCCGTCGCGCGCGTAATGGCCGCCTGAACGTCGGTTGCCGCGGCATCAACACTCTTGGAGAGATCAAACTGCAGGACAAAACTCGAGTGCCCCTGTCCACTGTTGGAGGTCACCAACTGAAGGCCGGGAATCTGCATGAACTGACGCTCGAGCGGGGTGGCCACGTTGTTCGCCATGGTCTCTGGCGTTGCGCCGGGATAGCCTACGTTGACTTGAATGACGGGATAGTCGACGGCGGGCAGGTCATTGACCGGCAAGGCAAAATAAGCGAGTACACCAAAAACGATGGCCGAGATCGTGAGCACCGCGGTCATCACCGGGCGGCGAATAAAGGGTTCAGACAGATTCATGGATCTTCGTTCCCATTACTTTGCGCTCGCTGGCGCATCCGTCGGCGTGCCCCCTGCAGGTCCAGCGCCGGCGGTATCCACACGCACCTTGCTGTTCGGAACTACGGTCATCTGGCCGGCCACGATGACGTTCTCCCCCGCGGCGACACCTTGGGTAATCACCACGTTATCGCCTTGCCGCTGGCCTAAGGTCACGAGTCGAAGGTCTGCCGTGTTATCGGGTTTCACCACGTAGACGAAGGGACCCTTTTGGCTGATCTGTGTGGCTTGGTTGGGGATCAGCACCGCCCCCTTCTGCCTTGCCAGGACTAGCCTGACGTTGAGAAATTGCCCCGGCCAGAAATGGTGATCGGGGTTGGAGATGGTGGCGCGCAAAAAGACCGTGCCGGTGCCGTTCTGGACGGTGTTATCGAGAAATGTGAGCT
>WNGO01000819.1_pt1 | contig 20656 bp, 21 predicted proteins | sample 5400511 | NCBI WGS metagenome assembly WNGO01 (sample SAMN13153380, study PRJNA577476) | soil metagenome | isolation source: 20 cm soil or saprolite under Garry oak tree replicate 2 | place: USA:California | collected 2016-06-15 | reverse complement strand
GAGCTGCGCCGAGAGGGCTGGAAATTCGCGTTGCTCACCAACTGCGACCGCGACATCATCGCCCTCACCCAACGTCGGCTCCCGGCCAACTTCGATGCTGTCGTCACCGCGGAGGACGTTTCGGCCTACAAGCCGAGCCCGGCGCACTTCAAGCTGTTCCAGTCGACCTTTGGCCAGTCCGCCGACGCGTGGATCCATGTTGCCCAGAGCTACTTCCACGACATCCAGCCGACCCACGAGCTGGGCATCACGCGGATCTGGGTCAACCGGCAGGGCGAGCAATCGGATCCGTCGCTGGCCGACGCCGTGATCCGCGGGCTGGATGAGCTGCCTGAGGCCGTATCCCGCCTAAGCAAAGTCCCCTAGGTCGACCCGCGCTCGGTAGACGCGGCGCGCCGGACCTGACTGGACGAGGTTGCCGCCCGCTTCACGCCGGACCGCAAGGTCGCCGCCTGGCATTTGGACCGTGACGCTGTCGTCGACCAGATCGCGGCGCATGCAAGCCGCGGCGACCGCGCTCGCGCTCGTGCCCGAGGCGAGCGTGTAGCCGGCGCCCCGTTCCCAGATCTCCGCGCGCACGCGCGCGCGATCCATTACCTCACAGAGCTGGACGTTGGTCCGCTCAGGAAACGCCGGATGCCGCTCCAGGTGCGGCCCGAGCTCGAGGCATCGCTCCCTGGTCACCGGCTCGCCGAAGACGACGCAGTGGGGGTTGCCGACCGAAACGAGGATGGCTTCCACCCGACCGGCTGGGGTGTCGAGGGCTACGTGCTCCGGCTCGCCATCGAAGTCCGCCGGGAGGTCCGCGGCCCGGAAGGACGGGCGGCCGATGTCCAGCTCGGTGACGACCTCCGCCCCGCGCCTGGCAAGCACCCGCACCGCGTTCGAGCGGCCGGCGGTCCGCAGGGCGAAGCGCTCCGGCGCGCCATGCTCGAGCACGGCATGCGCGGCAGCGATGCGCAGCCCGTTGCCGCTCTTCTGGGCTTCGGAGCGGTCTGGGTTGAAGATGCGAACGCTCAGCGCCTGGGGGTCGAAGGCGAGCAGGCCGTCCGAGCCTAGGCCGAGGTGGCGGTCGCAGAGGGTCGGGAGCAGCCCGACGACCTCGTCGAGCGGTCCGGGCAGGTCCAGGATCAGGTAGTCGTTGCCAAGCGCCTGGAACTTGAAGACGTCTATTTGCGACACCGTCGCAAATTGTGAGGAATTCGCCACGCTGTCCAGTGGTTGCCTAGAATTGATCCTCTAATGCGGGACCTCATCTGGCCTGCGCAGCGTCTGACCCACATCCCGGCCTGCTTCTGTAGCTAGCCCCGGCCGTTTGCTCGCGCCGTAAGTGCGGCGCGCCCACTCGACCGCTTCTGTTCTTTAGACCGTTCGTTCGTTACTTGCATTTTTCTGGAGGATTTGGAATTGAGCTCACAAACACAGACCAAAGCTCTGGTGACCACGGAGTGGATCGCCGAGCACGCCAAGGAATCAGGCCTTCGCCTGGTCGAGGTCGACGTCGACCCGAGCGTCTATGAGAAAGGCCACATCGAGGGCGCAGTCGGCTGGAACTGGAAGCGCGACCTCCAGGATCAGCTGGCACGCGACATCGCGCCGAAAGAGGCGCTCGCCGACCTCCTCGGCCGCAGCGGCATCACGCCTGAAACCACCATCGTTCTCTACGGCGACAACAACAATTGGTTTGCCGCTTACGCCTACTGGGCGCTGAAGTACTACGGGCACGACAAGGTTCAGCTGGTCGATGGCGGGCGCGTCAAATGGGAGAAGGAAGGCAGGCCGTACTCGACCGACGCCCCCTCCTATCCCGCGACGAGCTATCACTTCAAGACTTCGCCGAACGAGAAGATCCGCGCTTACCGCGAACAGGTGCTGGACAAGCTGGGCAAGGCGGCGCTCGTGGACGTCCGCTCGCCGAAGGAATACTCGGGCGAGCTGCTCGCTCCGGAGAACCTGCCCCAGGAAGGCGCCCAGCGCGGCGGCCACATCCCGACCGCGGCGAGCATCCCGTGGGCGACGGCCGTGAATGCCGAGGACGGGACCTTCAAGAGCACCGACGAGCTGAAAGACATCTACGGCGGCAAGGGAGTCGTCTCCGACAAAGAGGTGATCGCGTATTGCCGCATCGGCGAGCGGTCCGCGCACACGTGGTTCGTGCTGCACGAGCTGCTCGGCTATCCCGACGTGAAGAACTACGACGGCTCGTGGACGGAGTGGGGCAGCTCGATCCGGGTGCCCATCGAGAAGTGAGCATCCCGACGACAGTGGTCGACCACTCGGCGCTAAAGGTCAACCAGACCGGGATCATCGTGACCGTGCTCGTGGCGTTCGTGGGCAGCGCGCTGTTCCAGCCGCTTCTCGCGTTGATCCCACTGCTCGCGATCGTTCTTCTGCTCGGCACCTTTGCGCCGCAATACGCGCTCTTCAAACAGTTCTACTTCAAGGTCCTCAAGCCGCGCGGCATCGTCAAGCCGCGGCCGGTGCAGGACCGACCCCAGCCGCACAACTTTGCCCAGGGCATGGGCGGCGTTGTGCTGGCGATTGCGTCGATCTTTTTGATCCCGGTTCCTGTGATCGGACTCGCGCTTTCCCTGCTGGTCGCTGTCCTCGCGTTCGTCAACGTGGCGTTCGGCTACTGCCTCGGCTGCCAGATCTTCTATCAGCTCGAGCGCAGGGGGGTTTTGAAGCCTTCGTGAGTGCGCAACTCTGGGCCCTGGCGGTGGCGGGTGCAGTCGTGCTCGCCGCCGCGGGCCTGGAGACTTTTCGCGCGCGTCGCGCCCGTAAATTGACTGCTGGAGCGACCGCCGCCTCCGCCCGCGATCCGTACATCCTCTATTTCACCGGCGAAAGTTGCACTGTCTGCCGCACGCACCAGGAGCCCGCCCTCGCCAGGCTCGGGGACGTGCGCATCGACAAGGTCGACGCCATCGCGGAGCGCGGGCTGGCCGACCGGTTCCACGTCTACACGCTGCCGACGACGGTGGTCATGGCGGCTGACGGGAATGCCCTGCATGTGAACTACGGCTACGCGCCCGCGCCCAAGCTCCAGCGCCAGCTGGCCGAGGCCCGCGGGACCGCCCTGACAGCGATCGCTTAACAAGCTCGATATTCTGGCGACGTGATCCGTCGCCTCGCGGTCGCGGCTCTTGTGCTTTTGATGTCTGCGGCCTGCGCGCAAGACGGCCCATCCGCCGAGCACCAGATCGTTCTCGGCGCGATCTATCCACTTACCGGTCCGCAGGCGCCGGGCGGTCGCTCCGAGCTCGCGGGTGTGCAGGCCGCGCTTCGCCTCTCCGGCGCTGAGGTTCGGTTGGAAGTGATCGACGCGACCACCCCGCAGGCGGCAGCGGCCGCCGTCGACACGCTGGTAGCGCGGTACCACGTGCCGGCGATCCTCGGCACCTACGGCAGCACGCTTTCGGCAGCGGCGAGCGCACGCGCCGAGGAGCTGAAGACGGTCTACTGGGAGACCGGCGCGGTCGCAGATCCGATCACCTCGCAGCGCCACTACGTTTTCCGCACCGTGGCCACAGGCGGGTCGCTGGGGCGGATGGCGGTGACCTTCACGCACAACGCCTTGCTGCCCCGCTACCAGCTGGCGCACCCCCGCGCGGTGATCGTGCGCGTAAACGATATCTACGGGCGCTCCGTCGGCGGGGGGGAAGAGCAGCTCGCGCACAGCATGGGCATCGACGTCGTCGACGTGATCGAGTACAGCCCCAACGCGTACGACGCTGACGCGATCGCGGCGCGCCTCGCCCAAGACCGCGCCGACTTCCTGTGGGACGTGAGCTACCTCGACGACGGCGTGGCGATCTGGAAGGCTGTGCTCAAGGACGGAGTCACGTTCAAGGGTGCGATCGGCACCAGCTCGGCGTTCTGCATGCCGGCGTTCAGCGAACGGCTGGGTGCGGCGTCGATCGGCGTATACGCCGCGGACAAGCCGGACGGCGAAATCAGCTCGGCGGCGCTTTCGGCTTCAGGGCGTGACCTTCTCGCGCGGGCCAAGACCGCATACACGAGTGGGGAGATGGACATCCCGGGGGTCGCGGGCTTCATCGGCGGCTGGACGCTGTTCCACGACGTGCTGCCCAACGTAGGTGGCCCCGTTAACGCCGAGACCATCCGTCTGGCCGCTCTTGGTGTCGACGTGCCCGTCGGCGACAGCATCAATGGCGGTGGGGTGAAGTTCGCCGGGACCGGGGCGCTCGACGAGGGTCAGAACACGCGGGCCGCGGCGGTGGTCGGGCAGTGGCAGGGCGTGGGAATCATGAAGATCGTCTACCCGCCCTCGTACGTCAGCTAGGTCTCCAACTCCTTCTGGACCAGCGTGATGTCCATCCAGCGGTCGAACTTGTGCGCTGCGTTCCGGATCGTGCCCACGACCTCGAAGCCCTGCTTGGTGAAGAGGGCGAGGCCGGCCCGGTTGTCCTTGGCCACGCTCGCCACGATGGTCAGGTAGCCGAGCCCGCGCGCCTCCGTGGTCAGCTCCTTGAGAAGCGCATCACCGATACCACGCCCGTGGTGCACCGGGTCGACGTAGACCAGGCACTCGACCACGTCGAAGCCGCGCTGCTTCCATGGAAGCAGGCGAGCCCAGCCGATCACACCGGTCTCGTCGGTCGAGACCAGCAAGACCGACCGCTTGCCGTGCATCTCCCACCAGGCCTGCGCCTCCTCGGCGGAGAGGGGCTCCGAGTCAATGGTTGCGAAGGTCTGATTCACCGCCCAGTTGTAGATGCCGACGATCGGCTTCAGGTCGTCCAGCGTCGCCGGGCGGACCGAGTATCCCTTTACCGTTTTCATCGACTTCGCCTTGGCCATTCCGACCATTATGCTTGCCGCCCGTGAAGCCTGAGCTCAAGACGCCACTGCCCGGCCCCAAAGCCGCCGAGCTCATCGCGCGAGACGCGAAAGCGATGTCTCCCAGCTTCACCCGGTCGTATCCCTTCGTGATGGAGCGGGGCCAGGGCTGCTGGGTCACCGACGTCGACGGCAACCGGTTCCTCGATTTCACTGCCGGCATCGCCGTCGTCACCACCGGCCACTCGCATCCGAAAGTGGTGGCCGCGATCAAGGAGCAGGCCGAACGCTTCATCCACATGTCGGGCACGGATTTCTACTACAAGCCGGAGATCGAGCTCGCCGAGCGCCTCGAGAGCCGGATCCTTCCTGGCACGCCGGCGCGCGTGTTCTTCACGAATTCGGGCGCGGAGGCGATCGAAGGCGCGATGAAGCTCGCGCGCTACGCGACGAACAGGCCAAGCTACATCGCGTTCATCGGCGCCTTTCATGGGCGCACGTTCGGCGCGCTGTCGCTGACGGCCTCCAAGGCGAGCCAGCGCCGGCGATTCGCGCCGCTTCTCTCGTCCGTGTTTCATGCCCCGTTTCCCACGGCTTCGCGCAACGTCACGACCGACCAGACAATCGAGCGGATCGAGGAGCTGTTTGCCACAGTCGCGCCACCGGAGAGCGTGGCGGCTGTCTTCGTCGAGCCGATCCAGGGCGAAGGCGGTTACCTCGTACCGCCCGACGATTTCCTGCCACGGCTCCGTGAGCTGACCGCCAAGCACGGCATCCTGCTCGTCGCCGACGAGGTGCAGTCGGGCATGGGGCGTACCGGCCACCTGCTCGCAGTCGAGCACTGGGGGGTGGAGCCGGACATCGTGTGTCTTGCCAAGGGCATCGCCTCCGGCCTCCCGCTGGGCGCGTTCATCGCGCGCGCGGAGCAGATGAGCTGGCCACCTGGATCTCATGGCAGCACGTTCGGCGGCAACCCGGTCGCTTGTGCCGCAGGTATCGTCACGATGGACCTTCTCGAGAGCGGCTTGATGGAGAACGCGGCCCGCGTCGGCGCGCAGCTCCAGGACGGGCTGCGCGAGATCGCCTCGAGCCACGAGAACGTGACCGACGTCAGGGGCCTCGGCTTGATGCTCGCGCTCGAGCTGAAGACACCCGATCACGCCGCGAAGCTGGTTCAGGCGGCGTTCGAGCGGGGACTCCTCCTGCTGACGGCCGGCACGCGCGCGGTGCGGATCAGCCCGCCGCTCGTGCTCAATCCGGACGAGGCCGCGACCGGCCTGGAGATCATCGCCTCAGCCCTGGATTGAGTCGGCGATCGGCTGAATCGACGTGGCAGCGGCGCGATCGTCGTCCGCGACAGCTGAATTCTTGGCTCGCTGGTCGTCGATGACCTTGAGCGTGGCGTTGACGTGATCGAGCACGTAAGCCTTCGAGACGTGAGCCAGCGAGGAGAACTCGGCGACGAATCTCTGCGTGAGGTCCGGCCTGGCACGCGCGTCCCCGGACGCGTAGGTGAACAGCGCGGCGTGCTCGTTGGTCCACTGCGCGACAAGCGGTGTCGACGGGGCGGCGATCGACGACCCGACCAGCGCTGAGAACGCGGCGGCGCTGTCGGACAGCGTGGATAGCGCCACGTTCTTCTCCGCGGTGCGCCCGGCGATGGCGGCCGACGTGGCCATCGTCGCCAGGTAGGAGTGCTCCTGGAGCATCAGGTTCGCCTGCAGGCGCACGAACACCGCGTGACTGGACGGGTCGCCGGGGAACTTGTCGGCGAATCTGGTCGCGACCTCGACCGCGATCGCGTCGCCCACGCGAGCGCTCTGCTGGTACGCGCGGTGCAGGTCGACGTAGAACGCCGGCAGGTTGTTTCCGAAGTAGTCGTCGATGAAGGCTTTGTCTTCGAGCACCTGCTGGCTCTCGAGCTGCGTCACCGGATCGAGCGGCAGGTGGCTCGCATCACTGACCAGCTGCGAGAACTGCGGCACGAACTTCGTCGTGAGATTCGTCATCGCCGCCTTGGCCTTGGCGTCGTCGTGGGTCACGACACCGATTGCGTAGTCGATCAGGTTGGTGTTCTGGATGTTCCAGGCGTCGGAGATCTTGGTCGCCGTGGTCGTACCGAAGGCGCGCCGCATGAGCGCGGTGAGGTCGGCGGCGTTGGCGGTCAGCAGGGTGGTGTAGGCGGCGTAGTCGTCCGTGTGGTTGACCGCCGCGACCGTTTCCTTGGCCACGATGACCACCTGCTCGCCGAGGATGAGGTCGAGGTGCGTGCGCAGGTCGCCGGCCTGGGTCAAGCCTAGATTGGCGGCCGGAGTCGCCGAAGCGGAGCTCAAAGGCGCCGGACCGGGGGTCGGATTGCAGGCCAGGAGCACGAAACCAATCCCGACCAGCGCGTGCTTCAAATCGCCGACATTGTGGGCGAACTAGCATGGTCAGGTCTTGCCCGAATGGCTCCTGGTGGACGGCTCGAGCATGTTCTTCCGAGCCTTTTACGCCATCCCGCAAACCATGCGAGGACCCGGGGGGCACCTGGTCAACGCGGTGCGCGGCACGCTGGACACCCTCGCCCGCTACGTCACGGATCGGAAGCCGCGCCACGTCGCGTTCACCACTGACGAAGACTGGCGACCGGACTGGCGCGTCGAGCTGATCCCGGGCTACAAAGAGCACCGCACCGCGGAGCCGATCCCGCCGGCCCTGATCCCGCAGGTGCCGATCATCCTCGCGTCGCTCGAAGCGGTCGGGATCGACGTGGTCGGCCTCGACGACTACGAGGCGGAGGACATCGTCGCGTCACTCGCGGCGAAGGTGAAGCCGCCGATCGAGATCGCCAGCGGCGACAGAGACCTGTTCAGCCAGATCACCGGCACCGACGTGATCGTGCTCTATCCGCAAAAGGGCGGGGTCGCGGTCGTCGACGAGACCGAGGTGGCTCGACGCTACGGGATCCCGGGGCGGGCCTACGCCGACTACGCGATCCTCCGCGGCGATCCGTCGGACGGGCTCCCGGGGATCTCGGGCGTGGGAGACAAGAAGGCCGCCGAGCTGGTGACGCGGTATGGCTCGGTCGGTGCGATGCTCGAGGCGGGCGTATTCCGCAATGCCAACGCCGAGTATCTCGCAAGGGCTCTTAAGGTCGTACCACCGGTGCGGGACCTGCCAATCGACGTGCCGCAGGGCCGTCGCGACCATTACCCGGAGGATCCGGATAAGGTCGAGCAGCTGGCGAAGAAGTACGGGATCGCGAACAACTTCGAGCGACTGATCAAGGCCCTGAGCTCGATGCCACCCGTCCGTCAGCCTGCACGCGCCGGCAAGTAGTGCAGGTAGGCCTGTGCGCGACCTGCAAGCACTCGCGGACCGTGCGGGGCAAGCGCAACACCTTCTGGATGTGCGAGCTCTCGGCGACCGACCCCTCTTTTCCGCGCTACCCGCGACTGCCGGTACTCAGCTGTCGCGGCTACGAGGTCGAACCCGCTAAGAAGTCGCCACCCGCATGATCGCGAGCGGTTGACCACCGCTTAGATCAAACGTGGCGCCGACCCTGGCCGAGGCCATCGAGATTTCGGCGATCTTGCCGCCGTCGCTCATCGCGTACAGGGTCTGGCCGTCCGGGCTCAGGCCAACGCTCCAGATGCGCCAGTCGGTGAGCGCGCGCTTGCCGACCGCGAGGGTCTGGGTGTCGATCCAAACGACTCCAGCCACGCCGGCGACCACCAGCGCGCGGCCGTCGGCGCTGACCACCGCCGCGTTTGCGCCGAGCTCCTTTGCTTCGACCGACTTGATGAGACCGCTGGTGGAGGTGCTAAGAGCGATATGAGCTTTCTGCACGATCTGCGGAGTGCCGTCGGCGGTGCTCACCCTCGCCACCTCACCGCTCGCCAGGTTGGCCGCGTAGACGGTATAGCCTCCCGGAGCCAACGCGAGCGACCACTGCATTGCCCCGCCGTCGTCCGCGTATCCCGAGCCGGGAAGGTCAAGGCAGAACGCGATGGGCCCGTCGAGGCTCAGCGCATGAATGAAGGGGCCGGCGTGGTCGCGCACGTACATGCTGTAGAGCCATCCGCCGCCGGCCGGCGCGACTCCGGACAGGCGCAGGCCGCTCATGGCGTCCCCGCCGTCGCTCTTGTCGAAGACGACGTTGGGGTCGAGGCGGCCCGTCGCGAGGTCGTACCACCTGACGTAGTACGCCTTGCCGTCGATGTTCTGGATCAGGTACAGCCGATGACCGTCATTGCTCACCGCGTCGAAGTTGAAGAATCCGGCCAGGTCGATCCTGCGGATCACCCTCAATGCAGGCGTCTCGATCAAAAGAAGGTGCGTGGCGGAGGGCATGTCGTTGCCGGTCGCGTCATATCGCTCGACGACGAGCCAGTCCCCGTTGGGCGAAAGTCCGCCCGGAACGCCGGTCAAGGTGGCGTCGGGAAGCCGGTATGCATGACCGAGCGGGAGCGTCGAAAGGGTTGCGCCGGTCTGGGGGTCGGTGTCGACGAGCGAGGTGGAGGCGATGGAGTAGAGGTGCTTCCAGTCGGTTGAGGGAACGCCCATCGGAAGATGGCGCTCGACATTGTGCGAGCGCGAGTCGATCACCTCGATGGACTGGGAGGTCTGCGTGGAGACCGCCGCATACAGCTTGTCGCCGCTCCCAGACTGCGTCCCTTCCGTGCCACCGCAGGCCGCGGCCAGGCTTCCGAGACAAACCAGCGTGCCGAAAATTCGCATGCTCACCACCTCGCCTCGCATACACCGCCGGGCGCGCGCCGGTTCCCTAGGTCGACACTGCGATGCGAATCGCCTGGTCCTTCGTCATGTCGCCTTCGATCCGGACAAGCGTCCCGTTGTCGTCGAAGATCAGCGTGTTGCCGGCGAGCCGCAGGGTGTCGAAGTACTGCCGGCCGTCCGCGTCGATGAAGAAGAAGTCGTGCGGCTCGCCGGTGATCCAGTAACCGACGTGCCCGCCGACGTTGACCTCCTCGATCGTCGCGCCGGACCCGAGCGTCTTCTGGAAGAAGATCTCGTTGAACTTGCCGCGCGCCTCCATGACGAGGACGGACACCCCAGTGAAACGTGACGCGGCAATGTCCGGGCTGCTTGCGTAGACCAGGGTCACCTCGTCCTGGGTCGGGCCGGTCGGCGGCTCCTTGAGGTAAACCTCGTCCGGCCGGCCGAGCCTCGACGGGACGGCGATCTTCCAGGAGACCTTTTGCCGAGCAGCCTCGAGGGTGGTCGGCGAGCCGAGATGGAGGCGCTCGCCTGTCGACCCGCTGGGAAGCGGTGAGGGAGTGGGAGGGTTGGGGACCCGCTGGATGATCGTGTGCAGGTTGACCCAGCGGGCGATCGCATCGCGCGATGGCGGATAGGCGGCGAGGGCGATCGCGACGATCAGAAGGGCGGCGGCGGCAACGGCCAGCGGTCGTCCCCAACGTTGCCAATGCCAACGCGTCGGCCCCTCCGTCCGGCTTCGCCGGACACCTTCCCACAAGTGGGGAGGAGTTGCAGGCCACTCGATCTCCGAGGCGAGGGCGGCCAGCCGCTGCTCGAGGTCAGGCACTGGCTGCCTCCTCGACCCGAGCCTTGAGCCTGGCCAGGGCGCGCGACAACCGCGACTTGACGGTCCCTTCGGGAATGCCCAGAGCTGCCGCTGTCTCCTCGCCGTTCAGCTCGAGGAAGTACCGGCTCGCTATGACAAGCCGGTCGTCCTCGCTGAGCGCGTTGATCATCTGCAGCAGCCGGCGGCGCTCGTCCGCGGCCACGGCCACCGCCTCGGGAGATGGGGCCGCATCCCCCGGGCGGAAGCCTTCGGTCAGGCGAAGCTCGAGATTGTGGCGCCGGCCCGACGAACGCACCCGGTTGCGCGCCTCGTTGGCGACGATCCGCAGCAGCCAGGGCCGGAGCTCGGCGCCGGCCCGGAAGCGGTCAAGCGCTCGAAACGCCTTGACAAAGCCTTCCTGAGCGGCATCCTCGGCGTCAGCCGCGGAACCCGTGACGACGTAGGCGGTGCGGAAAGCGATCTGCTGGTAGCGCTGCACGATCTCCTCGTAGGCGGCCGCATCGCCGCGCTGGGCGCGTGCGATCAGGTCTGAATCGTCCGCTGGCCGGCCCTCCATCGGAACGCATCATGTACACCGGGGGCCGCATCATGGTTCCCCTGCAACCGTCCCGACCTTTTATGTGTTGTGGAGGCAGATGGAGGTTACGGAGCGCGTCTTCGAGCGGTTGGTCCGCGACAACCAGGACCGCATCTATGCGGTGAGCCTGGCGCTGACAGGCAACCGCCACGACGCCGAGGAGGTCGCGCAAGACACGTTCTTGCGGGCATACCGGGCACTGATGGCGTACCCGCCGGAACGCGTCCGGGAGCTGAAGCAGAAGGCGTGGCTGCACAAGATTGCGGTCAACGTCTTCCGCAACCGCGTGCGCGGTGTACGGCCGCGGCTGGTCGAGCTGAACGGCAATGAGCCCGACCGCGGATCTGGCCCGGAGGCGGATGTCATCCGGCGGGCCGAAGTCGACGCGCTGGCTGCCCGAGTGGCCTGCCTGCCGCCGCGGTATCGCGAAGCGGTCGTGCTTCGTCACGTTCATGAGCTGTCTTACGCCGAGGCCGCCGAGGCGCTGGGCCAACCCGTCGGGACGGTGAAGGCAAACGTGCATCGCGGATTGAAAATCCTGAGAGGAGAAGACCATGTCGACGGCGATCTATGAGTTGAGGGGCCTGGCGGACGTCAAGGCGCCAGAGGGTTTTGCGGATCGTGTGCTGGCTCAGGTCGGCGCGGCCGACTCGTACGCGGTGTTCGAGACGGTGCTCGGACCGGTCTACGTGGCGTGGAGCCGGTTCGGCGTTTCAGCGGCGATGCGCAGCAAGTCCGCCGCTGAGTTCGAGCAGTGGTTCCGCAAAGACATCGGACGCCACCTTGTGCGGGTCGATCCGCCCGCCGATCTCGCGACCAAGATCGAGGACCAGCTGGAGGGCAAGCGGCGCCTGAAGTTCGACCTCCGCGGCCTGACGCCTTTCACGCAGGCGGTCTTGCTGAAGACGCAGGAGATCCGGCGCGGCGAGGTGCGCCCATATGGATGGATCGCGCGCGAGATCGGGCATCCGGCGGCTGTGCGGGCGGTCGGCACGGCCCTTGCCAACAACCCGATCCCTTACTTCATCCCGTGTCATCGGGTCGTGCGCACCGACGGGATGATCGGCAACTACGGCGGCGGCGGACCGGAGGCGAAGCGCTCGATCCTGACGCTGGAGGGCGTCCAGCTGAAGCGCCTGGAGAAGCTTGCGCACTCCGGGCTTCGATATGAGGGCGTGCGAAGCACCAAGATCTTCTGCTTCCCGACGTGCTTCCACGGCCGTCGGGTCCGGCAGGAGAACTTCGTGTTCTTCCACGACGAGCGAGAGGCGCGCGCGGCGGGATATCGGCCGTGCAAGGACTGCCGGCCGGCGGTCGCTTAGGGCTCGAGCGGCGCGACGCTGGCGGCGAGCGGTGCGCCGCGGCGGTACATGCGATGCGATCGCGAGAGGCCGCCGTCGAAGTTGATCGCTTTGCTGTGGTGATAGCGCGCCGGGGTTGAGCTGCGGTGCGGGGTGTGCCCGAAGACAACCCGCCGGCAGCCGGTGAGCTCCAACCAGCGTTCAAGGCGCTCGGGTTGGGTGGCGAAAGCGGCCTTGCCGCTCATCACCTGCCACAGGAGGTCGGCATTGCCGGCCTCGAGGACGAGGGTGGCCGCCGAGTTGATCCTGTCCACCGGGTCGGACAGGTCGTCGGCAAGCAACAGACGGTAGTCGTCGTTGCCGCAATGCTGGGCGAGCGTGCCATCGGCCAGCTTGATCATCAGGGGCCGCGTCTTGAGCCATTCCTGGAGGGGTTCGTCGGAGCGCAGCTCGTCGAGGTCGTGCTGCTGGCCGCCGATGGTGATGAAGAAACCGATTCGGGTTGGGTCGCGCAGCGCCCAGAGCATCGCGACCTCGTGATTGCCGAGGATGACGTCGGTGTTCGGGCGGTCGCGCGCGTAGCGCAGGCACCCGACGCCGTATGCGCCGTAGTCCACCAGGTCGCCGAGAAAGATCGTGTGCCACTCGGTCGCCGGGTAGGGCTTCAGCGCGGCGAAAAGGCGCTCGATGTCGCCGTGCACGTCGCCGACGATCAGGACAGGAAGGTCGGCGTCGGCCACGGATCGATGCTAGCGGTGGGCTCGGAGGGGGTTGGGTAAAATTCCGTAGGCGCTTAGGGGCGTAGCTCAGTCTGGTCAGAGCATCGGTCTCCAAAACCGAGGGCCGAGGGTTCGAATCCTTCCGCCCCTGCCATCTCTCTTTGTTGCAGGTAGCGCCGCGCGTGGCCTCGTTCATCAAGTAAGAACCCATTGTTTGGTGGACCCAGGAGGCCCCTCATGAGCAAGCGCATCACGACCCGTTGGTACATCGGCGCATGGATCGTCTGGCTGGTCGCGCTTGTCGCCATGATCGCCCTCTCGCGCGGTGCGCAAGCGAGCAGCTCGCCGGCTCCGGGCGTGATGGTGGCCTACCTGGTGATGTTCGTCGCCGGCGTCGTGATGCTCGTGATGTGGATCGGCGCCCTGATCAAGCTCGGGCAGCTGCACACGTGGGGCTGGTTCGCGGCCGTCCTGGTGCTGCACCTGATCGGCCTTGGCATCGTCGGCATGATCGCGTACGCGATGGCGGGGCCTGACGTGCGGACAGAGGTCGTCATGAGGCCGACCGTCACCTGATCCATTAGCGGTTCATCCCTCCGGCAGCTGGCCGGCTACTTCGGGAGTCGGCCAGCCTGTTTTCACGCCTCAGTAAAATCAAGCGACCCAGCTAGACTCGCTTGGTCTGGCCTGGCTCGAGGTCTGAGGAAAGGGCCGCTAGCTCAACTGGCAGAGCGCCGTGCTGATAACGCGGAGGTAGGTGGTTCGAGTCCACCGCGGCCCACCACAACTCGGCACCCTTTCCATAACGCGAACCGAAAGCGCCCGTAGTTAGACAAAGGACTCAACCACCGGCGCCGGCCGTAAGCTGCCTGCGAGCATCGCGATCCCAATCGCGCCCGCCAGCGGGATCAGCATCGCGACGCGCAGGCTGAAGAGGTCGGCCGCGTTGCCGATGAGTACGGGGCTGACGATCGAGCCCGCGTAGGCCGCCGTCATGACCACGGTCAACGCCGTGCCGCTGGCGCCGAGGTTGGCACCGGCGGCGAACGCGAGCGGCATGATGACAGCCGTCCCGACGCCCACCAGTGCAAATCCGATCGCGGCGCCGGCCAGGGCCGGATAGGCGATCGCCAGAGCCAGCCCGCACGCCGCGACCACCGCCCCCAACCGCGCGACCACGACCGGGCTCGTGCGCGCTGTCAGGAGGTCGGCGCGAAACCGCGTCAGCATCGCGGCGAGCGAAAAGGCTGCATATCCAGCAGCCGCGATCCCGGCATTGACGTGGCTCAGGTCGCGTAGGTAGAGCGTGCTCCAGTCGGCGCTGCCGCCCTCCACTATGTATCCGCTGAAGGCTATGGCAGCGACCGCGACCACGGCGCCGCTGAGCCACAACCGCCGGGCGCCTCCCGGCGTCGCACCAGGGGCGCCCGAACGTGTATCCGGCAGCTCGCGAAGGAACCACGCCGTTGATGCGGCCACGGTAACCGCGGCGACGGCGAACTGCGCCAGGGGCGCGATGGCAAAATACGCCGCCAGGCCGGCGACGACCGAGCCGATGATCGCGCCGAGGCTCCAGAAGGCGTGGAAGCCGTTGATCAACGGCCTCGCCGCAAGGCGTTCGAGCTCCGCCCCCTGCGCGTTCTCGAGCACGTCGAGGAAGCCCGAGCAGATGCCGATCAGCATGAACCCAACGATCAGGCCGGCCAGGTTCCCTGCCAGGCCCGCCGTGACCAGGGCGACGCATAGGGCGGGCGTGCCGGCGCGGACGAAAGACCTGGCGCCTCGTGCCAGGACGAATCGCGCCGCGGTCGCGCCGGCGACCGCACCGACTGCAAGGAAGAGGAGCGCATACCCGACCTGAGCGTCCGTCAGGTGCAGGTGGTCTCGGAGCGCCGGAAGCCTCGGCACGATGCTGCCACTCACGATCCCGAAGGCGAGGAAGGCGACCGACACGGCACTCCGCTGCCGCCCGGTCAAGCGATCGGTGTCACCTCGAAGGTGGCCTTTTCACCCTCGGTCAGGGGCTCGACCGGTTGCGATGGTTTGACGCACGAACGGTACTTCCTGCGGTAGAGCTGCCAGACGCCGCGGAATTCTGTTGATTGGCGGAAGCGACTCACGTCCATCCCATGCGCAGGCTAACCCGTCGGAGAACCGCTTTACTTTCCGCGATCACGACGATGGGCCGGCCGCCCCAAGACCATCACCTGGTTCGCGTTACGGAAATCACGGCCCACCACATCTTGCCTCTCGTGTCTGCAGGTTGAAGCTCTAACTCAGGTGGTGTACTTCCTGCAGCCCGTAGACGGGCGTCGATATTCCTTCCAACCGCGCCTTGAGCTGCAGAGCCAGAAACAAGGAGTAGTGTCGCGACTGGTGCAGATTGCCGCCGTGAAACCAGAGCGCTTCCTGCTGGGTTGGTTTCCACATGTTGCGAAGCTCGCCTTCCCATGGTCCGGGGTCCTTGGTCGTACCTGACCCGAGACCCCAACACTTGCCGACTTTCGCGGCAACTTCAGGCGAGATCAGATCGGCAGCCCATCCATTCATCGAGCCGTAGCCGGTCGCGTAGACGATTAGGTCTGCCGGCAGGGTCTTGCTGTTGCTTAACACGACCGCCTTCTCCGTCAGGCGCACGACATCGACGCCGGACTCGAGCTTGATATCGCCGTTGGCCACTAGTTCCGAGGCGCCCACGTCGATGTAGTAGCCGGAGCCACGGCGTAGGTACTTCATGAACAACCCCGAGTTGTCGTCGCCGTAGTCGAGCATGAAGCCTGCCTTCTCCAGCCGCGCGTAGAACTCCGCGTCGCGTTCCCGAATCGCGTCGTAGACCGGGATCTGAAACACATGTAGGAGCCGGTAGGGAATCGAAGCGAACGTGAGGTCGGCCTTCTGTGTCGTCATCCCAGACTCGACGGCGCTTTCCGAGTACAGGCTGCCGAGGCCCAGCTCCATCAGAGAGTCGGACCTTGCAACGTGCGTCGAGGACCGCTGAACCATGGTGACATCGGCGCCGACCTCCCAGAGCGCAGCGCAGATGTCGTGGGCTGAGTTATTCGAGCCGATTACGACCGCCTTCTTGCCACGATACGCATCAGGCCCCGGGTGCTGGGACGAGTGGTGCTGATCGCCCGTGAAGACGTCCATGCCCTCGATGTTGGGCATGCTCGGTTTACCCGACATGCCGGTGGCCAGCACGAGCTGCTTCGGTCGCAGGGTCGTCTCGACACCGCCACGCTCGACGGCCACGGTCCACTCCTTGGCCGCCTCGTCATACGACGCACTCTTGCACTCGGTCGAGTCCCAGTAATTCAGCTCCATGACTCGCGTGTACATCTCGAGCCAGTCGGCGATCTTGTCCTTCGGTGAGAAAACCGGCCAGTTCGGCGGAAAGTCGATGTAGGGAAGATGGTCGTACCAGACGGGGTCGTGCAAGGTCAGCGACTTGTAGCGCTTGCGCCACGCGTCGCCGGGCCGGGGATTGCGATCGACGATGATCGTCGGCACGCCGAGCTGACGCAACCGAGCGCCGAGAGCGATGCCACCCTGGCCGCCGCCAACAATCACCGCATAAGGCTGCGTGACGTGGCCGAGCTCTTCGGCTTCGCGCCTGCGTTGCTCGAGCCACGTCTGCCGATTCGGGATGGCGCCATGCTCGGTCCCCTTTGGTCGCCGGTCATGCTTTGGCTCTTCATAGCCCTTGAGATCGTTCAGCGTCGTTAGCAGTGTCCATGCCTGGCCGTCTCTGAGCCGGAGATGACCGATGCCGCGGCCGACCGAGGTCTCGAATTTGATCCAGCTCTCGGTATCCGCAGCCGCCGCGCCCAGCTCCTCAGCGACTGCGAAGCCGCTCGGCTGCACCTGATCGAGAGTCTGCGCAAGCATCTTGCGTACGCCCTCCGGACCCTCGATCGTGATGATGTTCCAGGTGAACGCGACCAGGTCGCGCCAGTAGCAGTCTTTAACGAAGAGGGCGGCTGCGGCATCGAGGTCGCGGGCGGTCAGAGCCCTCTCAAAGTCCGCCAGCCACTTGGTAACCGCGGTTTCAGTCGCGAAAGAGTCGACCGCTCGCTCCGTCGTGGTTTCGGTCATCGAGTCACTCCAAGTGGCAGGGTTTGGAGGTTCAGTCGGCAGCCGGAGTGCGCCAAGTATCTCACTAGCCGGTTCTGGCGCTCAGGCCTCCTTTGGAAGTAGGTCCGGGCTTGGCTGCCACATAACACCGGCTGCAGCGCTTGTTGCTCGTGAGCTTGGGCGCGGTCTAGGCGCAGCGCTCAGACGTCACTATCGCGGAAGTAGGTGGTTCGAGTCCACCGCGGCCCACCATGGACAGACAGCTTCGATGAGATGAGGTCGAGGCGGGACGGCACCGCAGCGACGGGACTCCTAGCACTGACAAACCTTCAACGCGGTCCGCGCCGGCCGCGCGACTGAAGGGAGGCGCTGCGGCTCAGCCGCCTGGCGATGTTCCTGGGTTGACCACGAACAAGATGAACTCGGTGAAAACGTCTCCGTCCACCTGAAGCCCAAAGCATCCAGGGCTGTCGGTGCTGAGCACTCCGTTCCACTCTCTCCAGAAGGAAGTCGGGGCCACCGCGTCCAAGTACAAGCCGCCTCCCGTCGTATGGAGTGCGGGAACCACGGCCACCCGGGGCTCCTGCTTGATTACATCGGTCGAGGGAAGATCCGCGAGAGTGACCGTCGATTTACCGTCACCCCCCAACTGAAACGGACGCACCAGTAGGGGTCCGGAATATTTGGAGTCCACCATGACGACGGCCCCCTGGCCGGCGGAGTACCAGCTGTCCTGTCCCGACAGGTAGGCGGGCCCGACCCCTGCTCCGTAGTTCGGCGCCAGCGAGCCTAAATCAGCGATCGAGGAAGCAGTACACGTCTCACATGGAGCTGTGCTGGCACACCCTGGTGGCGCTGAACGTGGCGGCTGGGACGCATTTGGTGCCACGGTGGGCGGCCTCATCGGCCTCTGCTGCAGTCCAGTCATCGCATCGACGCCGGCAGGCAGCGGTGAGGCGGGTTCAGTCGGGAAGGACTGCGTATGAGCTGGCCGGACCGCGCCCGGCTGTCCGACCACTTCTCCGCAACCAGCGACGCCGGCGGTGAGGCTGACCAGAGCCACGAAGTGCGCCACGCTACGGGCCGCAGACATCCTGCACATGTAACGGTTGCGAGCCGTTTGAGTTACTCCTTACTACTCAGACTTCCAGATGCGCCTGCGGCGCGGTGAGGCCGGCCCCCCGCGCTAATCCGGCTGTATCTCAGGCTGTCGACCGAGCCGGCGGGCTTGCTGTGCATGGCCGTTAGTCCAACGAGATCGCACTTCCCACGATGCAAGGTTGGTTCGCGTTACGGAAACTACGGCCCACCACGTCGCCGGGCTACCGCGATCCTTAGTCTCGCGCCGCCTCGTGAGTAGCCGGCGTGCGATCAGCCAAGGTTCCCTTCAGGCCAATCCATCGCGCCTCCCGCGAGCTGCCAGAACAGATCAAGGCTGTGACCGGAACAGTCACCCTGATTGTCGTTCCCGCACCGCCATCGGTTTCAATTTGGAGTCGACCGCCCAGAAGTCCGCCTCGCTCACGCATCCCAACGATGCCCATGCCGGGTTGGCCAAGCAACTCTGGCTCGAAGCCTCGGCCGTCGTCGGAAATGGCGATCGACGCAAATGAATCCCCCTCCATCCCCATTGCGACAGTGACATGACTTGCGCAGCTATGCCGTCGCACGTTTACCAGGGCCTCTCCGACGATCCGGCGCAAGTTGGCGGTGGCAGACGACTTCAGCTCGGAGGGCCAGCCTTCAACGACCGTCAATCGCGTCTCGATGCCGGTCTTTTCCCCGAAGTCATTGAGCTGGATTGCGACCATCTCCATGAAGGAGCGCGCTGATGTGGTCGGCTCGCCACGAAGGTTGTATACGAGTTCGCGAAGGCTCGCAATCACCTCGCGCACGGACGCTTCGACCGCCTCGAACTGCTCGGTGACGTCACACCGTTCCTTCTGATCGGCTCGGAAGTTGGCGACCTCGACGAGGAGTGTTGTGAGCGTTTGCGTGACCCCATCGTGGATCTCCCGGGCGAGAAAGCGACGGAGCTCGGGATCGCCGCAGATCGTTGACGAGCGCCGTCGTATTGACCTTGCATGGGTGCCGATAGCCATGGTGATCAAACCCCTTCCCCCGCGGCGAATCAACCCGAGTCCGGCCGTTGTGCGGGGTTCGCCGACCTCGATTCGGAGTGTGGTTGCAGGACGGAACGCCCGCGAACCAAGGTAGTGCCGAAGTTGCGCAAACTCTTAGACAGAGCGGTCCGGCCACCCAGCAGGCGGGATTCAACCGGACGTAGGTGGTTCGAGTCCACCGCGGCCCACCACGTCTCCTCTCGGACCTCGTAACCCGCTAACCTCCCGTTCGTTCCACCGATATGCGAGATGGCCCTCGCCGGCGCCCGCTAATCGCCTTTGGCGTACTCGGAGCGTTGATTGCGCTGATCCTCGCCGGCACCTATTTCTATGGTGCAACCGTGGGCCTGGTGCACACTTCCGGTTCAGGAGCAGGCGGTGAAACGACCGAGGTTTTCACCGTTGACGGCACCTGGGATCTTCGGTGGTCTTATGACTGCTCGCCGAGTTTGAGCGACCTATACCCTCTGGCGCCCGCTGCAAAGGCTGATCCTTGCTACTTCATCGTGGCGGTCAAGGAGTTCTCCGATTGTGCGGTCTCGCTTGTGAATCAGGGCATCAACGTGCACGTGCACGGCGGAAAGAGTCAGGGCGTAGTCCATAACCACGCGGGCGGAACGTTCTACTTCTTGGTTGATTTCGTGGGCACCTGGTCGGTCACCGTGACTGGAAAGGGGTCGGGGTCTGGAAGGGGTCCATGGCCTCAATGCAGCGAAGGGTAAGAACCCGGAGGCTTTCATCACTCGAGAGGGACGCCAAGATAGTCTGCCGACCTTGAATGGAATGCCACATGACACCGGCAGCAGCTTTCGCAGCTTGTAGATCGAGCTAGCGTTAGGCGCAGCGCTCAGGCTCGTTTAGCACTGAGGTAGGTGGTTCGAGTCCACCGCGGCCCACCATGACTTGAGTCAGCGACGCGTGATAACGCCGAACCTCGCTGTGTAGATCTTCTCCAGCCCATGCAGGGCTAACCTTGCACCGTGTCTGCGGACGACCCGTCGGCCACATCGATTCGTGCCCAGGAGCGACGGGCTCGGTTGCTGGGCGGACTCATACCGATCGTTGGGCTGATAGCTTCTGTTGTCCTGGCAATTTGGTTGCCAATTCCCCGCTGGTGGCCCGCATGGGCCCCGCAAGGGCAACAGGGCAGGCGGTCGTCTTGACCCTCTTCCTCGTCCTGGTTTTCCCGGTGCTCTTGCTGACCGGCATCGCGTGGGAGCTTCGTGCGCGGCCTGCTCCTGCCGAGCTAGTTGCCGAGCTCTCGCCGAGTCCGATCGATCTCCACGACGATCAGGTTCGGCTCGATGACGACGTCCTCGGGTCATGTTCCGGAGGCTTGATTACCTCAACCTTCGCTCACTACGGGACAGTGCTGGTCGTCGAGGCTGTCCGCACCGGGATCAGGATGCGGCGAACCCGATGGCCCGCATTTCATTCCGCCGACATAGAAGAGCTGTCGATTAAGTGGTCGGCGATTCGATTCGTCCGCGAAGTGGCGATCGGACGAC
>WNGO01000702.1_pt1 | contig 20659 bp, 16 predicted proteins | sample 5400511 | NCBI WGS metagenome assembly WNGO01 (sample SAMN13153380, study PRJNA577476) | soil metagenome | isolation source: 20 cm soil or saprolite under Garry oak tree replicate 2 | place: USA:California | collected 2016-06-15 | reverse complement strand
CAATCCCGGCGTCACGCCGGCGCCGGTCCGCTCAAACCAATTCGGAACCGGAAACCCAAACATCGCCCCGGTCCGGGAAAAGCTCGATGACGACGAGTCCGCCGCGATCCGGGCGCAACTCATCCAGGAGATCAAAACGCTGCCGGAAGATGAAGTGCAGCTTCGCGCGATCGCCATTCTGAAAGCCAAGAACCGCCTCTCAACGGACGATGCAAAGCTCGTCGAGGACGCGTTCGCGGCGAAGATGGCCTTGCTCGGCGCAACCCCAGACGCGCCGATGGCGGAAGAACTCGCCGCCCCATCAGATCCAATACCGCCGCGAGGGCCTTCAACATCAACGAGCGCCATCAAACCCGTGCGACCAAGGGGGCGCCCCAGCAAAGTCAAGGCCGCGACCGAGCAACCCGCTGCGCCCCCGGTCATCTCAAACCCTATTGGTGAAAATTCAGCGCCGATTCAAGCACACATTGAAGCTGGTGCCATTCCTGGCAAGATCGATAAGAGCGTGCTTGCGATCAGCGAGCCCCGCCGGCATCGTGACAAAACGCATCTCAAGTTCGTGGCATCGCAGCTGTGTCTCGTATGCGGGAGAAGCCCGGCTGATGCCCATCATCTGCGGTTCACCCAACAACGCGCAATGGGGCGCAAGGTCAGCGACGAATTCACCGTGCCGCTGTGCAAGGCGCACCATCAGGACAACCATCGCTTCGGCGACGAAGTCGCCTGGTGGGAGAGGCGGGCTGTTGATCCCGTCGCCACAGCGCGGATGCTCTGGATGTCGACACGGCGAATCCAATGAAAATGGCACGCCGCTATGTGGCAACTGCGCGTCGAACACCTTTCCACACATCGTAAGTGGCAATGACTCAGCGTGCGGTAGCTCGATTGGATCAAGATTCTGCGCGGACAGCGCTCGATGAGCTGTTCACTCGTGCGGGTAAATATAGTTCCAGCGATGCCTATCTCGAGCTGATGCGGTTTGTCGGTCGGTTTCGTTTCTATTCCCCATTCAATGCGATGCTGATCTTCGTCCAAAGGCCGGGTGCACACTTTGTCTGCACGACCCGCAGGTGGCGGCGGGACTATCATCGCGAGATCAAAATAGGCGCTCGGCCGATTGTGATCTTGCAACCGAGGGGGCCGATATTGTTTGTGTTTGATGTAAGTGACACCGTGCCGCTAGCGAATGCACGTCCCCTGCCGATCGGGATTGAAAACCCGTTCCAGGTGCGCAGCGGCAAGATCGGCCGACAATTGGCGCTGACCATCGAAAACGCGCAGCGCGACGGCGTCCGGGTCTCCGAGTGCTCGGACGGCTCGCAGTGGGCGGGATCCATCCAACGGGCCGTAGCCGGGCAGCATCTGGAATCTACAATCGTGAAGAAGCAGACGCAAAACTCGACGCGGGTTCCTTTGCGGTTCGACCTCTTGTTGAATGGCAATCTTTCCGCCGAATCCCGCTATGGAACTCTCGTTCACGAGCTCGCCCATTTGTATTGTGGCCACTTAGGCACGCCGAATGGTCGATGGTGGCCAGATCGCAAAAATCTCGGACAGATCGCTCAGGAGTTTGAAGCGGAATCGGTCAGTTACCTGGTTTGCGCCCGGCTCGGCATCGACACAGCTTCTGATGAATACCTTGCAGGGTATGTGAAGAGATGTCCTGATACACCCGCAATCAGCCTTGATCGCGTGATGAAATCCGTATGGCTGCTCGAGCAAATGGGGCGGGCGCGGCTGGGGCTACGAAGAACAGCGATTTCGTAGTCTTTTCACGAAGCCAAAGCGGACTCGAAGTTACGACCTTGGGTTCGGCTTGACCGTGACAGTCTCGAAGAAAAAGCCGCCGAATACGCAACAGCGGATCGAATACTCGAGGATCTCGCGTTGGAAGAGCGACTTGACGCGATGGTTGACCGCGCGATGCGCACAGGGGTCGCCCAAATGAAGTTTACGAAACAAGTCTCAGCATCAAGTGAGAGGCTGTTAAAAAACACGCCCCCACTGCAGATCGAAGGGCCGCGGAAGCCAAGGCGGCCAAAATAACAAAAAGTAGCAATCAAATGGATGTACTCGTATGGAGTGTATATTTTGCGAATTGGATCTAGTAACCTATTGAAAGGTTTAATAATTCCTAGTGGGAGAAGCAAAATTTGGTTCTCCGAGATATTGAAGCACCGAGATTGCGAACCTTCCCAGGGCCGCCGCTTTTTTGGCAGAACGAACCCAAATGACGACGCAGAAGTTGGCTCGGGATACCCAGGTCAGGCATCTGGGGCATGCGGAAAACCCATCACAGCCGCCTGGTCGGCCAGCCGGTCACGCTGTCGCGAACGCCGAGCAGGTTGGCGGCCAAGCCGCCGGAGTACGTGGATGACTTTGCCAATTGCAATAGCGACTCGGACTAGCCGGTCCCTGCGAGTCTGATTTCTCGGTCTCCAAAACAAAAATCAGGTGCGTCGGACTGACCGACGCACCTGATGTCTGTTGTGTATTCTCGCTCTGTCCGGGGCGCGCGTGGCGAGATACCTATCAATAATAGGGGCAGACGTAGCGGCCCCAGCGGGGGCTCCAGTAACAACCGCCACCATACCCGTAGGCGCCGTAACCCAATCCCAAGCCCAACCCCACGGCTGGCCCCCACCCAAATCCTCTGCCTCTGCCGCGCCCCCAACCGCCGCGGAAGCCACCGCCGCGAAAACCACCCCCACGGAAACCGCCGCCGCGGAAGCCACCGCCGCGAGCTTGTGCCGACGTGGTCGATGTGCCGACTAGGATTGCAGACGTGCCGACGAAATAGACGAACACCAAAGCTATCGCTGCGATGCAGCGCGTCATGAGATTGTAGCGCTTTGCCATTTCAGATCTCCTGGTCTTCCGATCACCAGACTTGCAAACCTGCCTGATCCAAACTTGCGAGGCCTGCGGTCAGTTCCGGTGCATGCAAAGATCATTTGCATATTATTGTTGTTGCGGCCTTTTGGAATGCTATGAGGAGGCTCGAGCGAGGTCAAGTTACAGTGCATTGTGAGGAAGCATCCAAACATCGAAGCAGTGTGTGCATTACGCCAATTCGCTCGTTTCTGAATGAACGTTCATCTGCCAAAAATATGATTTGGCTGATGTGACTCAGCAAACGGCAGAGTCCAGGCTCGCAAGCCTGAGAAAACCACTCTCGATCGAACCCCGCGCCGATCCCCTCAAAGAATGTCGATGCCCAAACAACACAGCTACGTTCTCGGCCTGAATACTTACGACCACGATGTGAGTGCCTGCCTGCTGCGTGACGGCGCCATCGCGTTTGCCATCGCCAAAGAGCGGATCACACGCGAAAAGCACGCCACCGGTTTCTATAAGGAGGTGATCGACTATTGCCTGGACGCCGAAGGCATCACGCTCGATGACGTCGATCTGATCGTCCGCAATTGCTATATCCTTCCCGTTGCCGAAATGGAGGAGCGGCTGGTGTATCAGGACATGCCGGGCTTCCTTCCCGAGCATGAGCGAACTGAGGCTTCCAGGCATCCTTTGTATCTGTCGCGTTCCGACAAGGTGGTGTCGACGTCCCATCATCTGGCGCACGCCTACAGCGCCTTTGCTGTATCGCCATTCGAGGAAGGCGTTGTAATGGTTGTCGATGGCGTCGGCAGCTATCAATCCGACGTTGTCGAGCAGTATCCGTCGACCGACACCGCTAGCCCGCTCGCCCGCGAGTCCGAGAGCTACTACAAATTCAGCGGTTTAAGGATCGAATGCCTGAAGAAGGTCTGGATGGAGCCCGACCGCGGCTTCCTGAGCGATGAATTCTACAACATGCCGGGGCTTGGCGCGCTCTATAGCCGGGCCTCGACCTACATTTTTGGCGACTGGAACAAGTGCGGCGAGTTGATGGGTCTGGCGCCCTATGGCCGCCGCGAGCAGGTCAAGCATCTGCTCGAACTCGCCGACGGCAAAGTGCATGTTCCGCATTGGACCGCGGATTTCAGGCAGCCTTACGTCATGGACAGCGGTGGCTGGGAACGCAGTCCGTCCATGCGGCACTGGGAGGATCTCGCCTGGCGGGTTCAGGACGACACTGAAAATGTGCTGCTGGCGCGCGCGCGGTGGCTGCGCGAAACGACCGGCGCCAAAAATCTGTGTATCGCCGGCGGCGTCGCGCTGAACTGCGTCGCCAACGGCCGCCTCGCACGGGAGTCCGGATTCGACAACGTCTGGATTCAGCCCGCGGCCGGCGATGACGGCATAGCGATCGGCTGCGCCTATTACGGCTATCTCGAGGTTCTCAAACAGCGCCGCTCATTCATCATGGATCATTCCTATTCCGGGAAGCGCTACGCCGATCAGGATATTGACAGCGCCCTGGCGAAATTTCTCGTTCGTATTCAGACCAGCACAATCCGTAGCGACGACATCTGCGCCGAGACCGCAAAACTGCTCGCCGATCAGCGCGTGATCGGCTGGTTTCAGGGCGGCTCCGAGTTCGGACCGCGCGCGCTCGGCAACCGCAGCCTGCTTGCGGACCCGCGCAAGGCCGAGATGAAGGATATCCTGAACAAGCGGGTCAAGCACCGCCAGGCATTTCGGCCGTTCGCGCCGATCGTGCTGGCTGAACGCGCCAAGGAGATCTTCGAGGGCGACGAGGACTCGCCGTTCATGTTGATCGCCAAGCACGTCCGACCGGAGTGGCGGGACCGGATTCCGGCCGTCGTCCATGTCGACGGAACGGCGCGGGTTCAAATCGTTCGCGAGCAAACCAATCCGATTCTGCACCGACTGCTCAGGGAGTTCGACGCGCTGACCGGCGTTCCCGTATTGATCAACACGTCGTTCAACGTGAAGGGCGAACCGATCGTCGAAACGCCGCGCGACGCGGTGGTCTGCTTCCTCACCACCGGAATCGACAATCTGATCCTGCACGACAGGCTGGTTTCGAAGAACGCGCTGCACAAGATCATCGGGCCGCTGGTCGGCATCTATACCGACGTCGCGACCATGGTCATGTCGAGCGCACCGCCCCCCATGAATTGACGGAATTGCCTGACGCGTCAGGCCGCGATCATCAGACCTTCGCCGACGCCGGTTTGGGAAGCGGCTTGTCCTGTTTCTTCGACCAGGAGATGTAGTAGGCGACAACGGTCATGATCGCTATTCCCGTGACGCTGACAAAAATCTGCGCGAACAGCGAGCCCGAACTCATCATCAGTTCGAAATGTCCGACAAAAGAAAGGAAGATACCGACGCAGAACACGGCGAGCGACTGCTGACCGCAGACGATAACGGGATCGAACACCTTCCATTCCAGTCCCGGCCAGTCCTTGGGCACAAACCGGATGACCAGAATCACAATCACCACGAAATGCAGGAAGCGATAGGGCGCCAGATTGGTCTTGTCGTTGGGATTAAAGGCCGCATAGAGCCAGTGGGGAAACAGCGAACCGAAATCCGGAAACCTGCCAGCCATGGTCATGACAAGCGCAAGGATGAGATAGGCGATGCAAAGGTAGAGGGTGACGGGCGCGTTGATTATCGACGTCGACCTCCTGGCGCCGCCGAGCGCGCACCATGAGCCGAACACAAACAGCAGCTGCCAGCAGAACGGGTTGAAGTACCACGTCCCGCCGGGATAGCCCGGCAGGTTCCAGCCAAACTGCCGCGCCGCCAACCACAGCGCAATCGAAGCCAACATGGTCAGGTTGGGCTGGCGCAACATGATCCATAGCACCGGTGGAAACAGTCCCATCAGCACGATGTAAAGCGGCAGCACGTCCAGATTGACCGGCTTGAACTTTAGCAGCAATCCCTGCCGCAGCGTTTCAATGGGGTTGTCGACCAGGCCCGCCACGTTGAATTCGTTGATGATCTCCGGATCGCTAAAGCGCTGCGCGACATAACCGATCGTGACGATATAGATGACGAACAAAATGACGTGGGCGACGTAGAGCTGCCAGACCCGCTTGGTCAGACGGGTGGCACCGACGATGAAGCCGCGTTCGAGCATCATCCGGGCGTAGACAAAGGACGCGGTATACCCCGAAATGAAAACAAAGAGGTCCGCGGCGTCGCTGAACCCGTAATTTCTGGTGGTGATCCAGTTCACGACATTGTCGGGGATGTGGTCCAGAAAAATCGCCCAGTTCGCGACCCCGCGAAACAGGTCGAGCCGGAGATCGCGTCCTTTGTCGGGCAGGGTTGCGTTGATTTTCATGGGTGCCGTTTCGAAGTGATGCTTTCGAGAAGATCGCGCGGCGCAGGGGTGTCCGAGCCCTACGACCGGCCAAGATTGTCACAGCGCAGCATAATGACTATACCGGTCGGGAAAATGTAACAACCGCGGCCGACAGTCATTCGCCAAATTGTTGAAAGGTGTTTCTATACTATCCTGGCCGCTTTCACCACGCGCTTCCATGCTGAATATGTCGCATATCACGGGACCCATCATCCATGACCGCACGCATCTTTAAGCCCGCCAAAAACGCGATGCAATCGGGCACCGCCATAACCAAGCAATGGCGGCTCGAATATGAGCCCGAGCAGCCGCAAGTGATCGAGCCTCTGATGGGCTGGACCAGCTCCGGCGACATGAAGCGGGAAGTCACCCTTCACTTCGAGACCAAGGAAGAAGCTGTCGACTATTGCGAGCGCGAGGCCATTCCCTACCAGGTGATTGAACCGAAGGAGCCGGAGCGCCGGCCGGCCGCCTATGCCGACAATTTCGCATTTCGGCGCGTCGAACCCTGGACCCACTAGAGGTCGCAAATCGCGCAAAGCCTATCCCGGCCTTCGCCGGAGCAAAGTTGAGGGTTGCCTAGGATGGCGGCGCAATGACACCATCACGCCAGCCCCAATGCCGGATTGCGGCGCACAATTTACTGCTGAAGGCCATGCCGCTCCATTCCACGACCGACCCCACATCGTCCGATTTTGCCCGCAACGCGGAGGCGATGCGGGCCCTGGTCGCGGAGCTTCGTGAGAAGCTCGATCAGGTCGCCGGTGGCGGCGGCAAGGCATCGCGCGCCCGGCACACCTCGCGCGGCAAGATGCTGGCACGCCAGCGGGTCGATCTCCTGATCGATCCTGGAACGGCGTTTCTCGAATTGTCGCCGCTTGCCGCTTACGGCCTCTATGGCGGCGACGTGCATTCGGCGAGCATCATCACCGGGGTAGGGCGGATCGCCGGGCGCGAATGTGTTGTTGTCGCCAATGACGCGACCATCAAAGGCGGCACCTACTATCCAATGACGGTGAAGAAGCATCTACGCGCTCAGGATATCGCGCGGCAGAACAATCTTCCTTGTCTTTACATGGTCGATTCAGGCGGCGCATTCCTGCCGCAGCAGGACGAGATCTTCCCCGACGAGCGGCATTTTGGCCGCATCTTCTACAATCAGGCGCAGATGTCCGCTGCTGGAATCCCGCAGATCGCAATCGTGATGGGCTCCTGCACCGCCGGCGGAGCCTATGTGCCGGCGATGTCGGACGAAAGCATCATCGTGCGCAACCAGGGCACGATTTTTCTCGGCGGGCCGCCGCTGGTCAAGGCCGCCACGGGAGAAGTTGTGACCGCGGAAGAACTCGGCGGCGCCGACGTGCACTCACGGCAATCCGGCGTCACCGATCATTACGCGCAGGACGACGCGCATGCGATCGGGATTGCACGGCGCATCGTCGCCACCCTGAGGCAGCCAACACGCGCCAATTTGAATATGCGCGATCCGCGCGAGCCGCTATTTGCACCCGACGAAATCTACGGCGTCGTCCCCGCCGACGGCCGCAAGCCGTACGATGTGCGTGACATCATCGCGCGCGTGGTCGATGGCTCCGAGTTCGACGAATTCAAGAAGCTGTACGGCCCGACCCTGATCTGCGGTTTTGCCCATATCTGGGGCTATCCGGTCGGCATCATCGCCAACAACGGCATCCTGTTCAGCGAGAGTGCGCTCAAGGGCGCGCATTTCATCGAGCTGTGCTGCCAGCGTAATATTCCGCTGGTATTCCTTCAGAACATCACCGGCTTCATGGTCGGCAAGAAATATGAAGCCGGCGGCATCGCGCGCGACGGCGCAAAGCTGGTGACGGCGGTGGCGACCGCCGGCGTGCCGAAATTCACCATCGTGATCGGCGGCTCCTATGGCGCCGGCAATTACGGGATGTGCGGCCGCGCCTACAGCCCGCGTTTTCTCTGGATGTGGCCGAACGCCCGGATCTCCGTGATGGGCGGTGAGCAGGCCTCGATGGTGCTGAGCCAGGTCCGCCGCGACAATATCGAGGCGAAGGGCGAGACGTGGTCGGCGGAGGAAGAGAACAAATTCCGCGCGCCCATCCGCGCCCAGTATGAGAGCCAGGGCAGTCCCTACTACGCCACGGCGCGGCTGTGGGATGACGGCGTGATCGATCCCGCCGATACGCGGCTGGTGCTTGGTCTGGGTCTTTCGGCTGCCACCAACGCGCCGATCGAGCCGACCCGCTTCGGCCTGTTCAGGATGTGACGATGGATCGCCCCAAGCCGTACCGGCGATTTCGCACCCTCCTGATCGCCAATCGCGGCGAGATTGCCTGCCGCGTGATACGCACGGCGAAGGCGATGGGCCTGCGCACGGTTGCGGTTTACTCCGAGGCCGACCGCGACGCCATGCACGTCGCGATGGCCGACGAGGCCGTGTTGCTCGGACCCGCGCGGGCGCGCGATAGCTATCTGAACATCGAGCGCGTGATAGACGCTGCGCGCCAGAGCGGCGCGGAAGCCGTGCATCCCGGCTATGGATTCCTTTCGGAGAATGCCGAATTCGCGAAAGCCTGCGCCGATGCCGGACTGGTGTTCGTCGGTCCCACCGCCGCCATGATGACGGCAATGGGCTCGAAGTCGGGCTCGAAAATGCTGATGGAAAAGGCCGGCGTGCCGCTGGTGCCCGGCTATCACGGCGACGCCCAGGACGAGGCGACACTGGCGAAAGCCGCCGACAAGATCGGTTTTCCCGTTCTGATCAAGGCGTCGGCGGGTGGTGGGGGCCGCGGCATGCGCATCGTGGGTTCGCCCGGCGAGCTTGCCGTGGCGATCACAAGCGCCAAGCGCGAGGCCAAGGCGGCGTTCGGCGACGACCGCTTGCTGATCGAAAAATTCGTCGAAAACCCCCGCCACATCGAGGTGCAGATCATCGGCGACAGTCACGGCAATCTGCTGTCGCTGTTCGAGCGTGAATGTACCTTGCAGCGGCGGCATCAGAAGGTAGTCGAGGAAGCCCCGTCCCCGACGCTTAATCCCGCGCAGCGCGAGGCGGTATGCGCCGCCGCGCGCAAGGCAGCCGCCGCGGTAAATTACGCCGGTGCCGGCACCATCGAGTTTGTTTCGGACGGCAAGGACGTCTTCTTCATCGAGATGAATACCCGCCTGCAGGTCGAGCATCCCGTGACCGAGCTGATCACGGGCATCGATCTGGTGGATTGGCAGCTGCGCGTCGCGTTCGGCGAAAACCTGCCGCTCAACCAGGATCAAATCAGTTTCAACGGCCACGCCATCGAGGCGCGAGTTTACGCGGAAAATCCACACAAGAATTTCATGCCGTCGGTCGGCCGCATCAGAACCTGGCGCACGCCGGAGCAGTCGAACGGGCTGCGCATTGATGCCGGCTACCGCGAGGGCGATGCGGTATCGCCGCACTACGACGCCATGCTGGCCAAGGTGATCGCGTGGGCGCCGACCCGCGACGCGGCGATCGAGAAGCTTAATCGCGGGCTTGAGGAAACCGATGTTCGCGGCATCGTCACCAACATTGCCTTTCTTTCGGCTCTGTTGACGCATCCGGACGTGCGCGCCAATGCCATCGATACCGGATTCATCGAGCGTGAATTGAAGAAGCTGGCGCCGCCCCCTGCGGCGCCCGGCGATCTCGAGCTTTGCGCCGCCGTGGCGGCAATCCTCGACGACGAAGCAAAAGTCCACGCGGAGGCGCATTCGCCGTGGCGGACCGCGGGCTGGCTGCCGGTCGGTCGCCGGCAGCGGCTGTTCGCGTTCCGCGACAGGCAGGGAGCCGAACGAAAGATAACCCTGAAATACGGCAACGGCCCCGCGACGCTGTCGATCGACGCGCGTGACTTCGCCTTCACCTGTTCGCCCGCCCTTGATGGGGGATTCGACCTCACGCTCGACGGCATGAAATCCCACATTCTCGCTGTGCTCGAAGGCCATGAACTGTACCTGCGGACGCGCAACGGCCGTTTCGAGCTGCATTGGGTTGATCCGTTCGGCGGCGACGACGAAGAGCAGGTCGGTGAAGACAAGATCGTAGCGCCCTTGCCCGGCACCGTAGTGGCGTTGCTGGCCGAGGAGGGGGCCAGGCTGGAGAAGGGCGCGGCGATCCTGACGCTCGAGGTCATGAAGATGGAGCAGACCCTGCGCGCGCCATTCGCGGGCGTGCTGAAACTGATAAAGTGCAAGGTCGGCGATATCGTGCAGGAAGGCGTCGAACTCGCCGAGGTCGAGCCCCTCGGTTCCTAGGATTTGGGCTTCGTGAAACCACCATGAGCGAAAAAGTGCGCATCGTCGAAGTTGGACCGCGGGACGGGCTGCAAAACGAGAAGACGCCGGTCAGTGTCGAAGCCCGCATCGCGTTCATCGAGGCGCTGGTTGGCGCCGGGCTGCGTACCGTTGAGGTCGGCGCCTTTGTGTCGCCGAAGGCGATCCCGCAGATGGTGAATTCGGATGCCGTGCTGCGCGGCGTCAACCATCAACCCGACAGCGAGTTCCACGTGCTGGTGCCGAACGAAAAGGGTTACGCGGCCGCGCGCGCGGCCGGCGCCAAGGTGATCGCGGTTTTTGCTTCGGCCTCGGAAGGCTTTTCACGCGCCAATATCAATTGCTCGATCGCCGAATCGATCGAGCGCTTCAAACCGGTGATCGCCCGCGCCAAGGCCGACTGCGTCAAGGTGCGCGGCTATATCTCCTGCGTGCTCGGTTGTCCCTATGACGGCGAGGTCAAGCCGCAGGCGGTTGTGGACGTCGCGAAGACTCTTTGGGATCTCGGCTGTTACGAAATTTCGCTCGGCGACACCATCGGGGTCGGCACCCCCGTCAAGGCACGGCAGTTGCTGCGCGCCGTGGCCGGCGCCGTGCCGATGGCCAATCTCGCCATGCATTTTCACGACACCTACGGGCAGGCGCTTGCCAATCTGTATGCCGGAATGGAGGAGGGCGCGCGCGTGATCGATTCCGCGGCCGGCGGTCTCGGCGGCTGCCCCTACGCGCCAGGCGCGACCGGCAATGTTGCCACCGAAGACGTGGTCTACATGCTGGAGGGCATGGGCGTCGCGACCGGCGTCGATATGGCAAAATTGGTGGCGGCCACCAACGAAGTGAGCCGGTTGATCGGCCGGCCGCCGGTGAGCCGCGTCGCCTCGGCGTTGAACGCGAAGATGCGTGTAACCAATAACAAGTAGCGAATGGAAGTTGCCGTGTTCGCCGCTACGTTACCTGCCCCCATCCGGTCCCATCACGAGATCGGGCAGGTACGTCGCAATTTCCGGCAGGAAGCACAGCACCACGACGGCGGCCATCATCAGAAGCACGAATGGCAGCGTGCCCCAGATCACTTCCATCAGCGGAATATCCGGCGCGACGTTGCGGATGACGAAAATGTTCAAGCCCACCGGAGGATGAATCAGTCCCATCTCCATCACGATGGTCATGACGACGCCGAACCAGATGATGTCGAAGTTTGCGGCCCGGAGCGGCGGCAGGATGATCGGCGCGGTCATCAGAATGATCGAAACCGGCGGCAGAAAAAAGCCGAGCACCACGACCATGACGAGGATCGCCGCCAGCAATTCCCAGCGCGGCAGATGCATCGCGACGATCGATTCTGCGACGGATTGGGAGATGTGCAGGTAGCTCATCACGTACGAGTACAATAGCGACATGCCGATGATCATCATCAGCATGGTGGAGTCGCGTATCGTCGATTTCATGATCGGCGCCAGGTCGCTCGGCCGCCACACGCTGTAGATCAGCGCGATCAGCGCCAGTGCCAGCAGCCCGCCGAGGCCTGCGGTTTCGGACGGCGTTGCATAGCCGCCGTAAAGCGCAATCATCACCCCGGTCAGCAACAAGACGAACGGCAGCACCCGCGGCAGAACATTGAACCGCTCCGCCATGGTAAAATCGTCGCGTGTGAGGATCGCCGAGGTCGCGCCGGTTTTGGTATAGACCGTCTTGGCGGCTGCATATTCTATTCGAAAGCGGATCACTGCATAGCCGCCGAACAAGGTCACCAGCAGCAGGCCGGGCCCGATGCCGGCAAGAAACAGCCGTCCCAGTGATTTTTCCGCCGCGACCGCGAACAGGATCATGGTGATTGAAGGCGGCAGCAATATGCCGAGCGTGCCGCCGGCGGCTATGATCCCGGCCGCGAAGCCGCCGGAATAGCCCCGCTTGCGCATCTCGGGGATGCCGGCCGAGCCGATCGCCGAGCAGGTGGCGGGCGATGATCCCGCCATCGCAGCGAACAACGCGCACGCAAACACGTTGGCGACCCCAAGCCCGCCGGGCACGCGATGCAGCCAGGCGTGCAGCGCTGAATACAAATCCTGCCCAGCGCGGGATTTCCCGATCGCGGCGCCCTTGAGGATGAACAGCGGGATCGACAACAGCGTGATCGAGGCCATTTCCTCATAGACATTCTGGGTCACCGTATCGAGCGAGGCCGCGGGCATGTAGATGCCCATGAACACCACTGCGACTGCGCCCAGCGCAAATGCAATCGGCATGCCCGAGAACATGGCAAAAAGGGTGGCGAGGCCGTAGCTGATGCCGATTCCGAGCACGGTCATCGGCGCGCCAGTCCGCCGAGCGGAATCATCAGCTGCAGCAGGATCTGCAGGCAAAGCAGCGTCATGCCGGCCGCCATCAGGCCGTAGGGAATCGCCAGCGGCGGCGACCACATCGAGTTCGACACCTGGCCGTCGACCCAGGCTTCATGCGCCAGTGTCCAGGATTTCCAGGCGAAGAACGCGCAAAACAAAAGGCTCGCCAGGTCGACGAGCCACAGCCTGGCGCGGTTGACCATCGGCGATAGCAGTCCGACGAATGCCTCGATGCCGATGTGGCCGCGTTGCCCCTGCACATAGGCCGCTGTCATGAAGGTCGCACCAACCAGCAGGAACACTGCCGCCTCGTCCTGCCAATAATTCGGGCTGTGAAACAGCGCGCGGCTCAGCACGCTGTAGCTTAGGATGACGCAGGCCGCGATCAGCGCGACGGCCGCGAGGACCACAATGATGTAGTTGCAAAAGGCCAGCCCGCGTTGAAGCGCCGCCACGAGCGCATTGCTGGTGGCGGTGTCCAAATGGTCATTCTGATCCGGCAGCGGACCATGCATCATGCGGAGACGTCGGTCGCGAGCTTGAGCAGGTTGGCCGCGGCAGCGGTCTTTCCAGCGTAGTCCTTCCACGCGGTGTCCCGCGCGATGTCGCGCCATTTGCCCACAGTGGCCACGTCAAGCGGGCTGACCTTGGCGCCGGCCTTCTCGTAGACTTTAGCCACTTCGATGTCATCGTCCTGCGCGCCCTTCCGGCCGAACGCTTCCAGTTCGGTGCCGACGGCCCGAATGATGTCTTGGTGATTTTTCGGCAGCTTGTCGAAGATCGACTTCGACATCAAAAGCGGCTCCAGCATGAACCAGTAGGATGCGCCCGCACCCGACGTGAGGTGCTTCGCAACTTCCTCAAGCCGGAACGAGATCAGGCTGGTGGAGGAGGTGAGGCCGGCGTCGCATGCTCCGGTCTGCATCGCCGCATAGAGTTCGTTGGACGGCAGCGACAGCACGGCTGCGCCCGCAGTCTGCAGCACCATGTCCATCTCGCGCGAGCCCCCGCGTACCTTGAGGCCCTTGGCGTCTGCCGGGACGACGAGTGGCTTGGAACGGCTTGCGACGCCGCCGGCCTGCCAGATCCAGGTGAGGATGACGATGCCCTTGTCGGCCAGAAAATCCGTCAGTGCCTTGCCGACCGGTTGGTTCTTCCAGCGCAAACCCTGATCGTAGGTCGAGACCAGACCGGGCATCAGGCCGATATTGGTTTCCGGCAGTTCGCCGCCCGCGTAGGGAAGGGGATAAAGGCTGATATCCAGCGCGCCTTTGCGCATCGCCGAGAATTGCGCGTTGGTCTTGATCAGCGAGGAATTCGGATAGATCTCGGCAGCAATTTCGCCGCCGCTTCGCTTGGCTACTTCCGCGGCGAATATCCTGCATAGCCGGTCACGGAAATCGCCCTTGTCGATGGTGCCTCCCGGAAACTGGTGCGATATTTTCAATGTGGTTGCGGCTCGGGCCGTTCCTGTCCCAAAACGCAAAATGGCCGGCGCGGCAAGCGCTGTTACGAGGACGTTACGGCGTGTGAGCATGGATATCTCCGTTAAGCTATTCTTAATCAGATTGTTCGGGCTGGGGTTGCGGCATATTAGCCCGTCTTCATCAGGACTTTCTCTAGTCTGATAGTTCGAGGTCGCCCTGGTGTTTAACGCCCGGCTTGTTGCGGCGCACACTTGCATCAAAGATGCGACCGAAAAAAGACCGACCCCGCGGGTTCTAGCGAGCATTCACTGCGAACCCCGAGACTGCTTGAAAAAGCCCCCTCACAAAAAAGTTTTCAAACAGCCGGTAACAAACGAGGTCGCCCGACCGTGGTGAACGTAGCGGCATCAGTCGCTTTCGAAACCGGCTCAAAGGAAGACCAACCCATGACCATTCGCACCCGCACTGCTCTCGGCGTTTCTGCTGCCGTTCTTTCGCTCAGCCTGGCGCTGGCGCCCGCCGCCTTCGCCCAGGACAAGATGGGCAAGGACGACGGCATGAAGAAAGACACCATGTCCAAGGACACGATGAAGAAGGACACGATGTCAAAGGACGCCATGAAAAAGGATGATGGCATGAAGAAGGATGGCATGAAGAAGGACGACGCAATGAAGAAGAACTAGGCATCGCGCTTCGGCATCCACAGGCCCGCCCATCGGCCGGGCCTGTGGCTGTCATGGCGTGATCCCGTCTAAGGGGCCGGACTTATTTTCGCTTTTTGCGGGCGGCGTAGCGCGCGTCGCGCGCCGCCTTGCGTTCGGCTTCGAGCGCCAGCTCTTTTGCGGCGGCCTCTTCCTTTTCGCGCGCCAGTTGGGCTGCAGCCTGCGCCGCCGCCTCGGTCTCGCGGCGTTTCTGCTCGGCCTTGGCAGCCTCGCGCGCCAGTCTGGCCTTGCTGCGCTCGGCGGCGTGTGCCTCGCGCTCGGCTTGTCGCTGCTTCACCGCTGGATCGTCGAGACCCGGTTGGCTGCGAAACTTGTTGAGCATGCTTTGCCTGGCTTGCTGCGCCGCCTTCTGCCGGTCCGCAAAGCTAGGTTCCTTAAATCCACTCATAACGGCCTTGTCTCTTTCATTGTCTGTTGTGAGGCGATCGGTCTCGCGATCAACAGCTGTGTACAGCCGGGGACGCCGGGAAGCCATCAAAATAGCCGGAGAGGTCAATCCCCGCCGTCAATTTCGGGTCGAGAAGTGATAAGGAACCCTACGTGGCACCAGGAAATTTCCAACCAGTACTGGATATTCCGGACGATGACCGATCCCGAACAAGGCGGAAACCGACGTGCGGCGCTCGCCGGCTTGGCAATTGCAGTTGCAATGTTGGCCGTGGGCCTCTGGTTGGCTCATGAGCTTACCGCAAGCAGCAAGATGCAGGATTGCCTGATGTCGGGACGAACGAACTGCAATGTTATTGATGCGCCGACCCAATGACCGACCGAATTTGGATCCGCGGCAGGATCGTCATAGGGGAATAGAAGCGATTTGCACGGCGGGCGCGGTCGGAAACCTTACCGACTTGTTTTCCCTGCTTTCGATGTACAATTGCCCGGCTATCAACATCACGGCGGCGAACACGATCACCAACATCGCGCTGGCCAACTGCGTGACGTCACTCATTTTGCTTCACCAAATATCGCCGATGCACGCCAGTATTCGCCAAGGAGAACGCTGGACCCAGGCATTGGGTTCCAGGGTCTCGCGGCCGGTGCCGGCGGAGTGTCGTCAATACAAGAGATGCTGGGAAGGCCATTCGATCGGCGAATGACTTAATCGTCGTTTGATCATCTCGCTTCGCAGCTGCTCGGCGTACTGACGAACGGTCGGGTTTGCCATGAATGGATGCTTGTTCGCTCGGTCAGCTTCGACCTGTTGTCGAATGTTGTCGTAGAAATGAGCGAGCCGTTCGTCAGGCATCTGTTCGACACTCATAATCAACTCCCATTCAACTCAACACCGTTTCCCTCGCATTGACCACAGGCTGCTAGCTTGGCGGTTTCAGTTCGCTGAGGAACCAGCCGACGGCATCCGTCTTTAGAGGGTCGATGGCAAAGGAAACTTTTTAATGCCATGGCAGGTGCGGCACTCGAAAGTCCGCTCCTCAAAGCCGCGTTCGCCGGGTGAAATTCGAACCAATCCCATCCTGTGTTTGCAGGTGAGACAGGTTGGCCGTTCAACAATGGATGACATACGCACAGCTCAACCCCCTCTGAAACCTATGTGTTTCAGCCGATGCTGGTCTGCCCGGTTCCCGACTTTCTACCAAAATTTGCCGCAAGCTAACAAGCGGCAGAGCCGGGACCGACGATTTGCCTTGGGCTACAGGCCTTGGGAGGGACCTGGCCTGCTCTGCCTTGGGCTCTGAAAGCCCCTTATCCCTGGGGCCGGGGTCGTGCTCTGGAGGGAGGAGCAGCTCCGCCTTGTCATTGGAGTGCGCGGGCGCGTCCAGAGGGCAACGACCAACAATCATCCGAAGCGGCGTCGGATTGTCTCGCTCCTCAAACCCACAAGTGATCCAGTGCAGTCTGCTTCCGCGCTGCAGCAAGGTATTTCCTGCACGATTGGTGGTAAATTAGGTTGATGATAATGTCCCACATGATCGAACCCCATTGTTTGATCCGTGGGTGTTGATACCAGCCATTCTTTTCCCGGTGTCTTCGAGGAACCATGAAAAAGGCTTCGTCAGCGCGACAGAATGGTTTCGCGGCCTTTGGATGATGAAACAGCTTCACGGGTTCGCGATTACAGCAATTTCGGAATTTGCACGGTTGAAGCATGGTGCAAAGCACAACGCGGCCAAGCGGAATATGATCGCTTGGCGGCGCTGTGTATCAACACTGGACGCTCAAGACCCCCAGCAAGGCTTTGTCTGCAGAGGTTGTGCAAAATGCCTTCTTCTGTCCGGGCTTTTTCTGTCGTGGCGGCGTTGCAGCCACTCCTGAAGGAGCGGGTAGATGATCATCGCCAGATAATGGCCGATGAGAAATCCCCACATGATGGCCTTCGAGCGTTTGTTGACCGGTGGCGGGCGCGATCAGCACTCGTTCTAATATATTCCCGTCATCGGCAGCACTCGTTGCAAGATGGCGCCGAGGCAAATCAGTATCACGAGCAGCTTCAGCAGATTTGCAAGTCGGCGGTCGGTGGCAAACCTGTCGATGGCCCAAAAGCAGATTGCGCCAACGACGATAATGGTCAAAATCGAGATTAGGATTAAAATCATAGTTCCCCCTGTCGCGTCGGTCTTCACTGCTCCGAATTCCGAGGATCGATTCCTAGGCCAGGCACTCGGACACATGCTTAGCATGCCGCCGGCCGATTCCGTCATCGGGTGGTTGCTACCGCGTCATGACAGTCCGCCGGCCCATGCCGGTTGGCTTATTTCAAGGGGACCTGCTTTGACGCCGGATGGCATTGATAGCGTCTTTGATTGCTGTCACGCTTTCTTTTACGAAGATCGCCCTGCCACCGGTGTTCACTGCGCTTTTGGCTTCAGCTCGAATGTGGTCCCAAGGCTCGATGGCACGAAAAAATGAGACCGAAGAAGCCATCACCCATACTAAAATCCCGTCCGGCAATGTCAGGGATATGAAGTACTGTCTCAGATTCAGCCGATCCAACAGACTATCGGCTGTTTCGCCGACCTCCTGTGGCCCGCCGGAGAGCCCGAGAATGTTCGTTATGGAGCCGCTTCGGCTGGATGACGATCCTAAGGCCCGGGGCAAGGTATAGACCATGCTGATCTTGCCCGGATCAAACACCAGGGTGACGCCACTAACCGTTTTCATTTCAGCGAGATCACGAGTTTTGAGATCGAGCAATTCGTCCGCAGTCGCATTGCAGAGTCCAGCTATCAAGATGCAGGTAAATGCCAGAAGCGCCCCTTTCGCATTCATTCCAGTTTGCCTCTAAACGTGGCTAGCCACTGTTTTGCAGCGAGCTTCGGGTTGCGATAAGTGTTCCGGCGGGAAATTTGCGCCATGCGTGAGCCTTCCGGCGCAGTGCGGGACCGCCGGCGGAAATGAAAAAAGCCGACGGTCCCTGTCGCGCAATTGAAATCGTGGTGGTGATGCGACTCACGACCAGCTCTGCTCGACCTGAATCAAATTTTCAACACCATGATCGGTCCCGATGGATCTTCGGAAATGGCAATCAAAAACCGGTGATTGCAAGGAACTTAAACCGGCTTTTGGCCCAGCGGCACGCGAAGGGGGAAGGCGTCATGGACCGGTACCGCCATGTTTAAAGGGCCGCCGGATGCGTCTTCCAGCAGTCCAGCCGGCTCAAAATTCATTGGATCTCAAACACGCTCAGCCCCGGTATTCTCGGCCTAGCCGCGGCTCGCGGTTGCTGTGAAGTGCAAAAGATGTTCCGTCCGAGGAACAAGAAAAGCCGTTGCAAGAATGTATCGCATCGGAAAGTCCGCGGCTTCAAACGATGGCAAGCGAGGCCGCTTTGAGCTATGCGAGCAGCCGCAACTCCGGTTTTTTCGGAACGAGGTCGGGATGTCGCTCTAGGGATCGTTCTCTCACGCGCCTCGCTTCGATCGCCTGGAGATAGCGCCGCAATTCAGCGCTGTGTTGTCTGATTTGGTTGCGAGCTTCGCGACGATCGAATGGTGTGAGTAGCGGATCTGCAAGCCTGCTCCACGCGACCCTCAGCAATTCCTTCAGGCCGTCTACGGTACGGAGCAGATCGTCTGGCGCTGTCATCCCCCGGGTCGCTTTCGGAATAGACGAAGGCAACGTTTTGCGAAGGATTAAGCCTGATTCGCACTCTCAGTGAAACGCCTTGATGGTGTTTAGCCCAGCCGTTGCATTCGCGGTTTTTCCTCCAGATCGCAACGAAAAATCGGTCCGCTCTCTTCAAGGGTGCCACAATTCAAAGTTTCCAGGTACTTAGCTCGTCCAATTCGCCTAAAAAGGCATCCTGAAATACTGACAGCTGCGCGGACCGTCCCGCCGACGGGACGGCCCATTAAGGTCGCCGAGGAGGAGTTCGGAGCGATGCTCCACGGGTAGGCGACCCGATGGTCCCGGTTTGGAAGATTCCAAACGAGAAGCAATCCTTGGCTCACCGGCCCTTCTGATTGAACAATCGCCGGGAGCTGGATCACGCCTCCCACAAGCGGGACGCTGGAAGCCGCCTCGCAGTTTTTTGGACATCACGATGTCACGGAGCATTCAGGTTTCCGCGTATTTGGCGAGAACTCCGTTCCCGCTCGACTAAGTTAAGCGTGATCGCGAGGGCTAACTCTTTTTCGACTTCGGGCTCCTGGAACCTTCGGCTTCCTATCGATGTTGTTGTTTACGGGAGCTCGCTCCGTCGACGGCTAACTCAAAACGCTGTCGCGGATTTCTCGAACAGGAAACCATCAGGGAGTTAGGCATGAAGACAATCCTTTGCATTATGGGGGCGACCGCGCTCTTGGCCTCCGCGGCTTCTGCGGCCCCTCTAAATCCAACAGCAGTGGGAACACCGGAAGCCTCCAGCACCGAGCAGGTTCGTCTCGTGTGCAGTCCATCCGGACGCTGCTGGCGCACCCGCGGTCCTCGATACGTCTATGGCCCCGGCTACCGCAGCTACAACTATTACGGAGGGCCCGGGTACTACGGCGGTCCGGCATACGGCTATTATGGCGGCGGCCCTAGCATTGGGTTCAGTTTTGGGACCGGCCGCTGGTAACAACCCCGACGAGTCGATAACAAACGCGACGAATTGGCCGCTCTTTGGAGCGGCCTTTTTGTTTCATAAGCGGTGATCCCGGCGGGGAACTAAATGCACTGTAACCAGGATCGCGCGGCGCTGGCTCTCTTGGCAGCAAAATATTTCGAACTAAGGTGCGGCGGAGATATCGGTTCGATGCGGGCAGAAAAATGAAAAGTATAACCAGGCGGGAAATTGCGATCCTTGTTGCGGTCTTCATGGCTGTGCCGCTTGCGCTCTGGGGCGCCATAAGTGTGATCGATCTGTTTTTGCCCACCAGCCACAGCGACATGATCGCTAAACGTTGGTCGCAGGCCCAAAACGGTAAAGCAGCGCATTCCTAACGGGTGGCTTGTGGCGCTGATTTTTGCATTAGGGAAAAACGCTATCTCATTGAAAATATTGGCGATCCCAGCAGGATTCGAACCTGCAACCCACGGAGTAGAAATCCGTTACTCTATCCAGTTGAGCTATGGGACCGTTGGGGGCCTTCATAGCATTGCCAATATGAAAAATCCGCTTTGCCGCCAAGTCGGTTGCGAACCGTTTTGCCCCATCCAGCGACAAATTCGAAGCGGCGGACCGGGTTCTTCCGTCCGCCTCAACGCAATGTGCGCCGCCGT
>WNGO01004409.1_pt1 | contig 20663 bp, 16 predicted proteins | sample 5400511 | NCBI WGS metagenome assembly WNGO01 (sample SAMN13153380, study PRJNA577476) | soil metagenome | isolation source: 20 cm soil or saprolite under Garry oak tree replicate 2 | place: USA:California | collected 2016-06-15 | reverse complement strand
CGCGGTCGGGCGCAGGCTTCATGGTTTCAAAGCGAGTGGGGTCAGCCATTCAATTTATGAGCAGCCTCGTGCATACGGGGGCAGCGTCTCACTTTGAATCTACCAGCAGCACGCGTCTCTGCCAAGCTCAGATCACGGTCAACCATATACCGGCGCGGGCCCCTCGCCCACATGGGATCGGGGCGTGGAGCCCGGCAGAAATGAATCCTTCCTGACTCAAGATTCGCTCCTATTTGAGGACCTACCGAAAGGGAGGCAATTCCAACCGGGACATCTAATTACCTTAATAATTATGTGGGCACATCCCTGAATGTCTCAGATTGCTTCAATCAAGAGACTATTGTCGAATGGTACTAGGACTTGTTGGGATCGCTTTTCAATAAGCCATTCCGCCCTCAACCCAACCGGTAAGGCTATCCGGGGCCGTGTTCAATGATTTGACCGCAGCTCGGTAAAGGGAATGCTTTGCATCGTTGTGGAGCCGACTTTTGGCGACGGATTGAAGGAGCCGACAATCGATCATGAAGCCCATCATAAAGCCCTTTTCTCTCGCAATGCTTGTATTAATGACTTCGGCGCTCCTCGTGGGCTGCAACTTGAGGAGGTCGGGCTCGGGCTCGAATCCCGGCCCCGGCTCCAGCACGGGCCCCTTCACTATCGGTGGGGTGGTCACCGGCTTGACCACAGGCAGCACTGGGCTCGTCATACAGGACAACGCCATCGACAATCTTACGATCACGGGAAACGGCACATTCACGTTCAAAACGGCAATCGTTAGCGGAAAGGGTTATAATGTTTCTGTTTCTACCCCGCCTTCCACCCCTCCTCAGACCTGCACGGTGGCCAATTTCGCGGGTACAGCCAACGCCAATGTTACCAACGTCCAGATCACCTGTTCCACGGGAACCCTTTCCATCGGAGGTACCGTCGTCGGCTTGCTGGGTACGGGTCTTGTCCTGCAGAACAATGCCGGCGATGACCTTGCGATCGCCACGAGCAACCCATTCACCTTTAAGACCGCCGTCGCCATCGGAAGCACCTATCTTGTAACAGTCCGTACCCAGCCAACGTCTCCGACGCAGACTTGCACGGTTACCAACGGAACTGGCACCGCCAACGCCAATGTCGGCAACATTCAGATCACCTGCTCGACTGGAACTATCTCCATCGGCGGGACGGTTACTGGACTCGCCAAAGCCGGCTCTGGGATCGTCTTGCAGAACAACGGCGGCGATAGTCTTTCCATCAGAGCCAACGGTACCTTTACGATGCCCACCCTGGTTTCCGCCGGCAGCGGGTACAAGATAACGATTCTCACCCAGCCTTCCGGTCCCAACCAGACCTGCATCGTCACCAATGGCACGGGAACCGCGAACGCCAACGTCACCAACGTTCAAATCGTCTGCCCGGCTATTTTTCACACCATCGGTGGCACAACCGTGGGTGTCGTGGGGAATAATGGCGGCATGGTGCTGCAGGACAATCTCGGCGACAATCTGACAGTCCCCGGCAATGGCACATTCACCTTTAACACTCCGATCGCTGATGGCAGCACGTACGATGTCAGCGTCTTGGTTTTCCCGAACACGCAACCGACAGTGGGGATCGTTCGATGGTTCTACCAAGGCACTGCGACGACAGCGGTCACCAGCGTCATTATCGACGGCGGCCACAACGACTGGGCTTGGTTCGACGGTCCGAATGTGGCCGATCAAAAAGGGTCGTCTGCGCCTCCTCCTCCCCCGCCTCCTGCAACACCCTCTTTTGATATCTCTACCCCTGGCGGACGCAAGTATCCGGCGACTTGGACCGATCTTAGCGGCAACCTATGGCTTTTTGGCGGCTACGGTTTGACATTTACTGCTGGCATCACACCCCCACCCATAGAGCTTAACGACATGTGGGAATACACCGGCACGCAAAACTACTTCGGCAGCTTCTTCAACTACTGGAATAACCTGATACCAGACCTTGCAGGAGTAGCTGCGCCAGCACCCCGCACTGGAGCTATCACTTGGACAGACCCTGGTGGTGATCTTTTCCTCTTCGGTGGCGAGGACTTCTTCACAAACTTCTACGACGATATCTGGAGATACAACATTTCTTCGAATGCTTGGACTCCAGTGAGTGGCGGCGCCAACATATTTGGCGTCTACGGCACGCAAGGGGTGGCCGCTGCCGGCAACATCCCCGGCGCGCGCTGGGGTGCCACCGGTAGGCTTGATACTTCCGGCAAGGTTTGGCTTTTTGGCGGGTTTGGTTACGATTCGGCAGGCACTCTTGGCCTTCTAAACGACCTATGGAATTACAACATCACGACGAAACAGTGGACCTGGATTTCTGGCTCGAAGACCGTGAATCAGACCGGCAACTACGGCACCAAGGGCACACCTGCCGCCACCAACATTCCCGGTGCGCGCCAGGCTTCCATGTCATGGATGGATGCCTCAGGAAATTTCTGGCTTTTCGGTGGATTCGATCTTGATTCCACGGGCAGCCCAGCCGCGCTGAACGACTTGTGGGAGTTCAGTGGGGGGCAATGGACCTGGAAGAGTGGCGCCAATGTCGTCAATCAGACCGGGGTTTATGGAACCATCGGCGTCGCTGCGGCAACAAATGTTCCCGGGGCGCGGTGGAGTTCCGCCGCTTGGACCGACGTCGTCGGAAATCTCTGGCTGTTTGGCGGACAAGGATACGACTCCACAGGCAATGGTTCTTTGAGCGATCTCTGGGCTTATACTGGTGGCCAATGGGTTTGGGTGAAGGGTCCTGCCTCCGTCAGTCAAGGAGGCATCTATGGCGGCACTCCCGGCCCCATTATCTATCCATACGTGGGCGACAACCCAGGGTCTCGCTTTGCTCCTGCGTACTGGATCGACCCATTGAATCAATTCTGGATGTTCGGCGGCGAAGGGTTCGATTCGGGCGGAACCAACGGCAACGGCCTACTCAACGACCTATGGAGATACCTGCCCTACCCAAACTTCCCCTCCCAGAACTAAGCGTGATTTTCGGGAGCAGACTCTTGATTTAGAACTGTTAAGCCTCCTATGCCTCATGGCGTCTCGAGGGTAGGAGGCTTTTTTCCATCGCCAGTCGTTTCATGTCCTATTGCCGCTCCAGCCGCGGCGGCTTCGAGATCCCGGGTTCCCTTACTCGTGCGTGCTTCGATCTCGCCCTCTTTGCTTTCACCGGGGTTCACGCCGAAATCACCCGGAACACTGGACACCTCCGCCACAAGAGGCAAGCGCCCATGGTGGATGTCAATATCGTCGAACGTCAGCCATATTCTTGCGCGTCCGGTCAATCCCGCGGGTTCGATGCGGCTGATGTGTCCACGGACCTTCGCGCCAGACGGAAGAATATATCCATTTGAAGTTTCCAGAGGCTCAAGTGTTTTTGCCTCGAATTTCTTATTTACTTTGTGCTTGCCCGTACTCAATTCGTCATCCAGGCGAACGAGAAAATGCGTTCCGCTGGGGACGGCATTGACGGCCACAGACGATGCTTCCGCGCTGGTCTGCGGTATTGTCCCCGCCATTGCAACATCGAATAAATCCACGAGTGATGCGGCCCCAACGATTGCAACCCACACCAAAATGCTCATGCGCATGTGGCTCCTCCGTCCTTTATTGGTGCGGGCTGCAAGTACAGCCCGCACCCGATCGGCCGTTTCTCATAACTTTGCCGGGCAGGGTCTGACATATCGGGTCTCGGCCAAATTCATACATCCGGTCAGATGGCCGCCGTGCTTCTGGGGTGGCCTGACTGATTTTCCAAATCAAGTAGAGCCGTTTTTGCCGGACGCGCCAAGCCGTTGTCCGTCAGGGTGATGGGAGGAAAAACACTGTTGCACCGTGTTTCAGCAATACTTATATTCGGGCGCGGTCTCTACTTTACGCTGAAGCTCCCCGCCTGTCCGGGGCGTGGAGCCCGCCCGAATATCACCGCTGCTCGGCGTTTCAAATTGGTGCGGGCGGGACTTGAGCCGGTCGCAGTTTGCGCAAAAAAATTGAATATTTCTTACTGGTCCAGCGCGCAGAGATTTGTCCCCCGGATTGGTGTGGATTCATATTGATATTTGGGGGCGGAGGTTTGAAGTAATGATGCGATTGATCATGCGAGTTGGGACGATGTGGAGGACTGTCCGTTCACGGGAAACAACAATGGGGGAGTCGGCGAAATTACAGTAGGTCTCAAACTCGGGCTGCTCTCCGAGCGGCGTGGAACTCCGCTCAGCCTTTAACGTCGCTTCGGGCACATTTAACCCATATCGGTACACAAGTACTATGCGGCAGTTTCATTCTGAACCCTAAGATCGCTACATAACGAAGAAGTTCTTCAATTCGGGGCATTCGCTCAGCTTGGAGAAATTGGTAGGTTCATCTACTAAGGAGAAAAAATGCGGTTCTTCCAAAAGATTTGTGTCATTTCGACGGCCCTGTTTTTTATCGGGCTATTCGTGCCGGATTCACACGCACAAGGAGCGAATTCGAACATCGGGACAGTGACTCTTAACGCCACCCTGACTGAATCCCTTACAGTGAACGTTACCGCCGGCACCACGGTCAACTTCACCCTGGCCTCAAATACGGCGGTGAACGCAGGCAGCACAACCAGCAGCGTGACGACGGCCTGGACGCTCAAGCCGGGTCGGACCACCGTGGCGGTATGGGCCTACTTCGGCGCGGCAGCCACGGCCCTTCCTCACACGACAGCCGGGAACACGACCGACATTCCTTCTTCGGCCGTGAAAATCCAGGTCGGCGGTGTGGGCGCGTTTAATGCGTTGACCGCCGTTAGCCCGTTTAACGCCGCAGCTTCCGGTTTGCAGATTGGGGCGGCAATTGCTATCACGGGCTTGAACAAATCCGGCAGCCGCACGGATACGCTGGCCTACCAGATCGATACAACCCTCGTTCCGCAATTGCAGGCCGACCTCTACACAGGGACTCTGAACATCGAAGCGCAGGCCACACCTTAGCAATGGGCAGGATAGGCTCAAGTCTTTTGCCCTTTGGACATCGGCCTCGAAGTGGTATTTTCGGGGCCGTATGTCTTTTTGTTTTCCTTTCGGCCATGCCTGTCCTTGGGCAGACCGTGCGGCCATTAATTGACGAGAACGTGGTCAAGGGGCCCGGCAAGAGCGCCAGCGGCAGGATCGAATACTACAACGACAGCCTGCAACCTCTCACGGTCACGCTGGAGGCCAAAAGCTTCACGGTCTCCGAAACCGGCGACCTGTCGTACCGGCCGCTTGAGGATGCGATCCACGTGAAGTTTTCCGAAATGAGCTTTCGCGTCGATCCAAAACAGAATTACTTCATTTATTACCAGGCCTACGCCGACAAATTGCCTTCCTGGTTTGTGGTTTATGCCACCTTCGGCGGGTTCAAACAGAAAACCGAAGAAGGTTTTCGCATCCAGGTCCGGCTGCCGCACACGATCTATCTGCTTCCCAAGCAGGACATGCAAAAGCGTGAGCTGGTCGTGAAGGTCGCGGAGTATCGTCCAGGGGAAAAGAAAGTGATTGTGCGCGTGGAAAATGCGGGCCCATCATTCGGGCGGGTACTGGAAGCCGAGGTGAGCTCGGCAAAGGATAAGTCAACCCAGGGAGGTTTCCCGGTCTTTCCCTACAGCCAACGCCAGGTGGAAATCCCGTGGGAAGCAGCAAGCGATCCCGCGAAGTTGCAGCTTCATCTGGCGCATTTCAAATTGGAGCAAGGAGTAATAAGCGCGACGCCCTGAAACCGTCTCGTGGTATGCCATGTTTGAGGGGCATAGCTCGCATCTGCCTGGCGCAGCGCTGATCCTTGCCCTGGTCGCGGGATTTGTGTCACCGCTGCACGCTCAATACATAAGCGTTGAAGCCGGGGCGTCAAACCTGATGCCCGCCCAAGGCGGCTCGATCAGCTTCGAAGGCCCAAAATTCAGCAGTTACCTCGGTGCGGGCAACTTTGGCGGAATTTTCGGCCTCGGGACCTACGTCAAAACCACGATTGGCTCTCACCAGGTGACTTTGGGTGACCAGCCGATTCTCTTCGATCTCCCCACGGACATCTTCGGCACCAATCATTATTTTCTCACTCGAGGAATGGGAGTCACAGCCAAGACAGGGAAGGCCAATCTATTTATTTTTGCCGGCGGCACTGCCGTGGCCAGAGGAGCGCAGTTCTTCCAGACGGCCAAAATGGATTCGCGCGCGGGAATGCTCTTCATGGACGTTCCGCTCTCGCCCAAACTGCATTTATATTCTAAGATGGTGATCTCCCGAAAGCTCACGTCTGTAGAGGCGCTCGACTGGCATCCACGCAAGTGGCTCCAGACGGGGGTCGCAGCGGGCGTCGGTTCCAACGAGCCCTATTTCGCGGCCACCTCCGACGTGGAAAGGAACTGGTTATCCCTGAAGGCAGGCTACATTTCCGCCGGCGACCAGTTTCGTCGCGTTACCGCGCCCTCCGTGTATGCGTCCGAGCTTGACCGGGAAAATATTCTCGCTGTGATGAAGTTCTCCTCCGGCGCCGTACTGACACTGGGACATCAGAATTTTCTGCAACCGCAAAGCGCGGACCCCTCAGCGCCATACCTGCGTGCCAGCGTCAATCAAGCGCAGGGCAGTTTCGGCGCAGCTCAGTTTCGATTGGGCGCGGGCATATTTCAATCCCATAGCGCGGTGGCAAGCAACTTGGCTGGAAACCTCTCGGTCGCGCGGCGCATAACGAATAGCATCGATTTTGGCGCGAGCTACTTCCGCACTCTTTCGGGCCAGATCCCGCCCGTCAGCAGTCTTTCGACGTCCATTCGTGAGACGCTTTCCCCCAAGCTCAGTCTCCTGCAGATTGTCAACTATTCCGAGGGCCGCACGAACGTCCTGTTCGGCGGAAGCTATGTCACCAACCGCTTCACTGTCAGTGTGGATTACCAGACCCTATACATGCCATTCCTCGTCAATCCCTTTTCGCAAGGTATCAGTATCAGCCTTCGGGTCCGGCTCTTCAGGAGCCTGCAGGTGAACGCGCAGACTTTCCGATCAGGGGACGGGCACCTGCGTTACACCGCGTCGGGCGATACGCTTCTGACCACCAAGTTTCGTGCGGCCGGCTCGAACGGGGAGGATTCATTCAAACACCTGCGCTACACGGTCCGCGGCCACGTGCAAGACCAAACGGGCGGGCCCATCGAGGGCGCGGCCATCCGCATAGGCGAACAACTTGTTTTCACCAGCGAGGATGGCAAATTCTTCGTCCGCCGCAATAAAGCCGGCAACCTCACGCTGGAAGTGGTGTTGACCGAATTCCTGAACTCGACGCCGTTCCACTTGGTGTTAGCTCCATCTTCGGTAAGGGTATTCCCGGAAGCCCTCGCGCCAGATATCGAAATCGTCCTCGAACGAAAATAAACTGCATTCAGAATTCATGAAATCGGATGACCGTAGGCCGCCAGAGTGAGCCTTTCTCCTATTTGCTTAGAATCAGGATACTTAGAAACGTCTGTACGATCGCCGCTTATGAGAAACAGCGCAAATTGAGGCTACGATTTTTCCTGGGAATTCCGAGCTTTCGCGATGTGCGATCCGAGCGCCTCGACCGATTTCAATTGATCTAGTTTGAGTGGAGGTTGAGCTTTTGACCTCGCCAGTCCGCGTTCAGATTTTTCCAGATTGTTATTTATCCGTTGTGTTGATTATGGCTTCCGTGAACTCTGTGCTCGACGCCCCACCGCGTTGGTGTTGAATGCGTGTCCCGTTTTGAAACGGAGGTCTGTTCCATTCTTGCATTCACATGACAGGAAGCGAGTTATCCGCGCCTAAAAATAAATACTCTTGCATTAATTCCCAAAACTGCAATAAAATTACTCGTAAATATGGGCCCTTGTCACGATATGTGCCTATTTAGGAGCGGGTTGCAGATTGCTCCTGATTTGGCACTGTCTTTGCTCTCAGTTTGAGAAGAGGCTCCCAGCCATGGAAAGTGGAACGAAAGTCGAAAGCGTTGCAGCCAAATCCGCGGCACTGAGTCTTCTGATTGTTGACGATGAGGTCATTACTCGGAACCTCTGCAATGACGTGGCGGTGGAAGCAGGGCTTCACGTCTACGCCTCCTCAACCACGGAGCAGGCACTCGATATCTTGGACCAGTATCCGATCGACATCGTCGTCACGGATTTGAAAATCCCTCAACTCGGCGGGTTGGAACTCATCAAGCGGATTCGCGCGGGCAATCCTCAGGTTTCGGTCATCGTGCTCACGCAATATGGCACCATCGAAACGGCGATCGAGGCGACACGGCTCGGTGCGGTGGACTACGTCACAAAGCCGTTCCACGTCGAGGAATTGCGGTCCAAGCTGGAACGTCTGGTGCGTTCGATCGAACTCGACCAGGAAAACCGTTTGCTGCGCGAACAACTTCGCAGCCGGCCGGGTTTTGGAGGATTGATCGGTGTCTCACCGAGAATGCAACGCGTTTATAAGTTGATTGAGAAAGTCGCCCAGCATAGCTATCCCGTATTGATCCTGGGGGAGAGCGGCACGGGGAAAGAACTCGTCTCGCGGTCGATTCATTTCTCAGGCCCGCGCAGCAATAAACCGTTTTCGCCCGTGGACTGCTCCGCCTTGGTTCCTACGCTCATCGAATCCGAGCTATTCGGGTACGTGAAAGGTGCGTTCACGGGCGCGCAGCATTCCAAACAAGGGCTGTTCGAAGCGGCCGGGGAGGGCACGCTTTTTCTCGATGAGATTGGCGACCTGCCCGTGGACCTGCAAGCCAAGCTGCTGCGCGCGCTCCAGGAGCATGAAGTAAAACCAGTCGGTTCAAACGATCGCGTCGGCATCCGCGCACGCGTGATCGCCGCCACCAACCGGGATCTCGAAGCCTCCATCCGCACGGGCAGCTTCCGGCAGGACCTCTATTTCCGTTTGAACGTCGTGCAGATCAAGCTCCCGGCACTGCGGGATCGCCGGGTCGATATTCCCTTGCTGGTGAATGCATTTCTCGAAAAGTTCTCCGATCCGGCGCGTCCGATCCATACCATTTCCGAGGAGGCCATGCGCCGCATCATGGCGTATGACTGGCCAGGCAACATCCGCGAGCTCGAAAATGCGATCGAACGGGCCGTGGCGCTGGGTTCCGGGCCCATCCTGCACGTAGGGGACTTGCCGTCCAACCTGCAATACACCTCCACGGAAAAGCTTCCGGAGGGCGACGAAATGGTGCCTCTGGAGGCACTGGAGCGCCGCGCGATTTTCCGGGCGCTCCGCGAAACCGCAGGCGACAAGCTGGCGGCAGCGCGCTTGCTTGGCATCGGCAAGACCACGCTATACCGCAAACTCAAGCAATATGAATCCCAACGGCCCCTGGCCTGAATGACTGGCCCGCGCGCGCAGGCGAACGGGATTTGTGGCTCTGTCAAGGCTGTTCGATCCGGCCCTGAGGGTTTTCTGTAAGAGTCAGGAAAAGCGCTCGAAAGTTCAAACCCGCCTCAAACACGCATCCACCCGCCGCAGGGAAGCACCTTCCGTAGTGAATGCCAAAAAGTGAGAAATTTCCCATCCGGGAATTGCGCATTCCTGGAGTTTCGGGATGGGAATATAACAAATTTGGTAATCGACGTTCGACGCAGAAACTTGTTGATTCTGTGCGGCTTACGCGACTTCAACCATTGGTTATCGAGGTGCTAAATGAAGCGCGGGGGGCAGTCATGCTCATTCGCAGCTATTTCCTGCACTACCGTCTGATCCGCGAGGCGATTACCGCCGTTGCAATGGCAGGGGCCGCACTGCTGTTCAGCTATCTAATTTTGCAAGCGTGATTGTAGAAGACCAGGAATCAGGAGTGATGATGCCCGCATCTGGCTGGATGCGAAGGTGGAAATCCGAAACTGCGCCGGAGGAGCGCAAAGGCGCTCTGATCCGGGCTGCCGCGCGCGGTGATTCGCTCACTCAAGTGGTGGAAGTGGCCGTTCAGGAATTGCTCGATTCCTGCTCTGCGGATCGGGCCGGTCTTTGGCTGGCCGGGGAGCGGCGCGGCGAAGCGGGTTGGGGAAGAGTGGTCGAAGCCAAACGCGGTCCTATCCCCGAGCAGTGGAAGCACCTCGATATTGCGACGCCCTTCCTGCGCGCCGCGCTTGAGAGCCGGGAGCTGCTGCGAGTCGAAATCGGCCGGGACGATACGATCCCGCACCTCGGTCCCTTGGTCGGGATGCACGACGCCATCTGGGTTCCGCTACGTGCAGGCGCCCGTACGCTCGGTTTGGCCATGGTGGGTTACGCCTGTCCGCAAGCTACATTGCAATTTGAATTGGAATCGCTGCGCGCACGCGCAGAGGAGGTCGCGCTTGCGGTCGCCCACTATAGCGACGCTCGCAAGAGGGAATTGGCGGCCGAGGAACTCCGATCCTTGGCTCGCCTTTCCCGCGCCATCCTATGCGGTGTTTCGGTGGATTCGATCCTGCCACAGATTGCCCGCGCCGCGCGGCATCACATGCAAGCGGAATTTGTTGTGTTGGGCAGGCCCGGCGTATCGCCCATGCTCGCGGAGTCCTGGGACGGCCCGGAAGAATGGCGTGCGGCAGTCCAACAGGAACCATTCCTGCACCTGTGGCGCAAGGTTCTTGAGGAAGGGCGCGAGGTGGAACTGGGCGGGGAAGCCCTCCCAGCCCCGCCAGAATCCGCTTCGGATCAGGCCGCGCCCGCACTGGATCGCGTGATCGCCTTTCCTATCGAAGTTCGAAATCGGACGTGCGGCGCGCTGATGGCCGGGCTGCTGCCGTCGGAGGATTCCGCCGACGATATGGCGCGCCTGGAGTGCTACGCGTTGTTGGCTTCGTCTGCGTTGGATCAAGAGGCGACGCGCGCGGAGCGGACTGGATGGACGAATTCCTTGCGACAGATTGTCGAGGACAGCACTGAATACCTCGCTTTCGTGGATGATGAGGGGCGCGTTCACGAAGCCAGCCATGCCGCGCGAGCCTTTCTGCACCTCGGCTCGGGACGCAGCAAGGAGGATCGGCTGGAGGATCTCTTCACTCCAGTCTCGCGCGATGCGGTAACCAAATGGCGCGAGCGCGCCGTTCGAAGCGACTCCGGGTATCGACCCAGCCCTGAGCGCCCCGTCGTTCCCCTCGAGGCCACCTTGACTTCGGGCGCATTGGTACGCCTGCACCTGCGCTCAACGCTCGAGGCTTGCGGCAATGACGGCCGGCGATGGCTGGTTTATTTCGAGGATTACGGCTCCCGAATGGCCCAGCTTGAAGAGGAAGGGCGGCTGAAAGCGGAAATGCATGGCCTTACGGACTCGATCGATTCCGGTGTGCTTTTGCTGGACGCCGCGGGAAATATCCGGGTGGTTAGCGACCGCTTGGCCCAAATCATGGGACTGGAAGCGCGCGGCCTCTTCGGACTGCGCTCGATCGACGCATTTATCGACGGCCTCGCGGGACGCTTCAAACACCCGGCCGAAGCGGTGGCGCGCTGGCGCGAATATGTGCGGCGGGGGGACGAAGCGAGGTGGGACGAACTCGAACTGGTGCGGCACGGAAAAAATGGCTGCGCTTGGCCAGCTGGTCTCGGGCATCGCCCACGAGCTCAACAATCCACTGACGAGCATTCAGGGATACGCGCAACTCCTGGTCAGCCGCCGGTCCGCGCCGGATCGCCTTGCCGATGCTCGGCGCATTTCGCAGGAAGCGGCGCGCGCCGGCCGAATCGTAAAGAATCTCCTCCTGTTTGCCAGGGAAGCCAAACCAGAGCGCCGCGCCGTCAATCTGAACGAAGTCATCGAGCGCACGGTCGCCCTGCGCGCTTATGAACTGAAAATCGAAAACATCTCGGTGGATCTCGTCTTCGATCCTGCCCTGCCACAAGCCCTGGCCGATGCCGCCCAGTTACAGCAAGCGGTACTTAACTTAATTGTTAACGCAGAACAGGCCATCCAGCAGGGACGGGGGCAGGGAGGGGAGCATGGACGGATCCAGATCCGCACGCGCCGCCTTTCGGGTGACCGCATCGGGATGGAAATTTCCGACGACGGTCCAGGCATTTCCCCCGAGGCCGTCTCGCGCATTTTCGATCCTTTCTTCACGACGAAACCGGTGGGAGTGGGCACAGGCCTAGGGCTATCGATCGTGTACGGAATTGTGCAGGTGCACGGGGGTGAGGTCAGTGTCGATAGCCAGCCGAGTCACGGGGCCAAGCTGAGCGTTGAGTTGCCCGCGCTTTCCGCCGCCGCGCTCGATTTCACGACAGAGGAGCCGGCAGCCACGCCCTACGCCGCAGCGGTTGTTCCCGTGCCACGCCCTGTTCGGACTGCGCGCCGTCTGGAACAGATTCTCGTCGTCGAGGACGAACCCACTGTGTCGGATTTGATCTCCGACGTGATGTCGGAGATGGGCTTTCGGGTGGACACCCTGCTCGACAGCCGGGAAGCCTTCGATCGTCTGAAAGACCACGAGTATGACCTGATCATCTGCGATTTGAGGATGCCGCATTTGGACGGTCCCGGTCTTTATCATGAGCTGTTGAGACGAGGAAGTCCCTTCCAGCACAGATTGCTGTTTGTAACCGGGGACACGATGAGCCCACGGTCGCTGGAGTTTCTGAATTCGAGCGGCGTGCCGTACCTGGCGAAGCCGTTCCTGGTGGAAGAGTTGAAAGAAGCGGTGCGCCGAGCACTCGCCGCGGCACCGGCTGCTAGAGAAGCTGCCGGCGCGGCAGGCTGGTCGCAAGCCGTCGCGAGGGAAAAATGAGTCCAGCGGGTCGAACGATTTTCATTGTCAGCGCCGATTCGGCGGTGATTCAGGGGTGCATTCACGAACTGGACGCGTCGGGCGGCCACTATCTGCTGCGGACGGCCAGTTCGGTCGAACAAGCGCGCAGGGAATTCTATCGCACCACACCCTCGGTGGTGTTTCTCGACGAATCCGCAGTGGAGGCTTCGCGCGACAGGGAGCCGCTCGAATCCGCGGTCGCGCTGCTCTCCGAGACGGCGCCCGTGGTGGTCGCCGCAGCGGCTGAGAAGCAGGCTTCCCTGGCGTTCTTGATTACCTCCGGCGCCGTCGATTTTGTCGCGCACACGGACCACTTCTTGACGATCGCTGCCGGCATGCTCGACCGTCGCGCGCGCATGGCTGACCGTGTGGCGGGTATGATTCATTTTCCGAGCGACGACTCAGCGGGTGATTTCGGCGAAATATTGCGGCACGAAGTCAATAATCCGCTGACCGGCATCCTCGGCAATACCGAACTGCTGCTGGCCCGGCGCGACCGGCTTCCTCCTGGGGCCGTCGAGCGTCTGGAGACTATTGCCGAACTTGCCGTGCGCCTCCGGGAAACCGTCCGCCGCCTCTCGAATGCCTGGGAGGAACATCACGAGACTGCGCGTCCAGTGTAAACAGAGAGGCAAGCAAAGGAGCAAGGAGACAAGGGAGCAAGGAGGCAAGGAAAATTCGACTCGTGTCACTGAGTTTCTTTGCCTCCTGCCTCTTTGCTTCCTTGCCTCGTGCATCCTTCCTACGTTCTGAACAGCACGTCTTCCCGCTGAAACAATTTCACGGCGATGGCGATGGCCGCAGCAGCATAGATGCATGACGACATAAAGATCAGGGCAATGTATTTCCAGTGATAGGTTCCGGTCATGATTTCCTTGCTGACCAGGCTGGTGTTCAACACCGGCAAGAGCGCAAGCGTCGTGTTCAACTCCACGCCAGGCAACACTGCCGCCACGGCGGGCAGGATCACTACGATCATCAGTGGCGAAATGTAGCTCTGCGCTTCCTTGAAGCTTTTCGCGAACAACGCAATCGCCAGCAGCGCGGCTGAAAACAGCACCGCGAGGGGAAGCACCATGACGAAAACGGAGAGCACGGCCTTCCCGGTCATGGTGATTTGAAGAACCTGGCCGGCGGCGCGATCGGCCACGTCTTGCAGCATTTTCTTTCCCACGCCAAACGAAACGGTCATCGAGAGGATGGACAGGACGGCGGTGGCGACCGAAGCCGTGAGGACCATGAGGAATTTTCCCAGCACCAGATGGGTGCGCGAAACCGGGCTGCAGAGAATCGTCTCGATCGTTCCGCGTTCCTTTTCGCCCGCGGTCAAATCCATGGCCGGGTACATCGCCCCGGTCAGGCACAACAAAATTACGAAGTAGGGAACGAGTCCGCCTAGCAATGCGCCGCTGACTTTTTCCGGCGGAGCTACGTTGTGCTGCGTGATATCGAATGGGCGGATCATGCTCTCAGGCAATCGCCTCGCTTCGAGGCGTTCGCGAATCGTGCGGTCGCGCAAGTCGCGAAAGAAATTTTGCAGGCGTTCCGCACCAAAGCCCGACTTCAATTCGCCCTCATACATGTAAATCTTCACGCTCATGGACTCGCCGGCGGCAAGCTTTGCATCGAAACCCGCCGGAATTTCCACCGCGGCGCGGATCTGCTTGCTGGAGATTTCTTCCGCGTAATCGGGTTTTTGCGGAACGATTTGCACGCCTTCCAGTTTTTCGAGTTCCGCCCGCACCTTTGGCGAATCCCCTCCGCCGAGGATCATTACGTTCGGCACTTCTTCCCGGGCCTGTCTGACCTGCCTTACCAGCACTACTCCGAGGCCAATCGTCAGCAGAGGCATCAGCAGGAGGGGCACGACGATCATGGAGATCACAGTTCGTCTGTCACGCAACGAATCGATCAATTCCTTGCGATACACGATGCCAATGTTTCGAAGGCTCACTGTTCCACAACCTCGACGAAGATATCTTCCAGGTCCTGTTTGCCAAATCGCTCGCGCAAATCGGCGAGAGTGCCCCCGGCCAGCAATCGGCCGCCGTGGATGATCCCGATGGAATCGCAGAGTTTTTCGACTTCGCTCATGACATGCGTGGAGAAGATCACGGTCTTGCCGCGATCGCGGCATTCCCGGATGAAACCGATGATCGTGCGCGCGGCCATCACGTCCAGACCCACGGTGGGCTCGTCGAAAATCATGACCGATGGATCATGCACCAGAGTGCGCGCGATGGAGACTTTTTGCTTCATCCCAGTGGAGAGTTTGTCGCAGCGCCGGGCGCGAAAATCGTTCATTGCGAGCCGCTCGAAGATCGCATCGATGCGCTGCCGCAGGGTGGGTTCGTCAAGTCCGTGCAGCCGGCCAAAGTATTCCACCATTTCTTGCGCCGAGAGACGCCCATAGAGGGCGGTCGCCGTCGAAAGAAACCCCACGCAGGAGCGCACTTTCTGGGGGTCCTTCTTCACGTCGTAGCCCGCAACGATGGCGGTGCCCTCCGAAGGAGCCAGAATTGTTGCCAGGATGCGCAAGGTTGTGGTTTTCCCCGCGCCATTGGCGCCCAACAATCCGAAAATTTCCCCTGGCTGGCACCGGAAGCTTACGCGGTCGACAGCACAGACTTCCCCGCGCTTCTTGTCGCGGAACCTCTTCACCAGGCCGTGCGCTTCAATCATGCGGGCTCATATCGAGACTGTACGGGCAGTGGGAGCGGGCTCTACGCTCCGTCGCCTTAGCGCTGGCTCCTCGCTCGCCGCGCTGCTTTGGCGGGCGAATGGCGCGTCGGCGACTTGGAGCCCGCCAGAATATTGTAGCCGAACCCGAGAAGGAATTGCATGTTGCAGGGCTCAAGGTTGAAAGCGAGGATTGCGAATCTAGCCTTTATGGCAGTTGGGGCACTGCTTAGCGTCAAATTTTTCGGGTGGCACGCGGAACATGTTGTTACACTGTGTGCAAACACGGTGAAGAGCCGGTTGTCCCGGCGTCGGAGTTTCTTGCTTTGGAACATGCGATTGTGGTTGGGCCGGTTCCGCACTCATAATGGAATTCTAGCACAGCGATGCGCAACCTGAAACGCTGGTTTGGCGCTTGGCTTGTCGCGGCATCCCGGCTGGGTCGCGGCGCATCTCAAAGTAGTCGGATAGGTCCAGAATCCCGCCGGTCGCTCGTTTGCTGCATAGGACTTTGCTAGAATGCAACGTTTGATCTGTCGGCAAGGGCCGGCAGGGAGAGGACGGAATGGGACCGGCACTCGGTCGAAGATTGTGGCTCATTGTGGTCGCCGCCCTCGTGCTGACGGGCATCCTGGTTTTTGTTAGCGGCCGGGGAGCAACGGCTCGCGTAGCGGTCACCGACGTCGTCCGGGAAAACTTGAGCTCGGTGGTCTCCACCAACGGGAAAGTGGAACCAGTGATGCCGATTTCGTCTCGTGCGAGTTTTCCCACCTTCGTCAAGAAAGTTTACGCCGTGGAAGGCCAGCAGGTGAAACGCGGACAGTTGCTATTCGCTTTGGACGACGCCGGTGCGCGCGCCGATCTCGCGCAGGCGCGTGCGGACCTGGCCGCGGAAGAAGAGGCGCTCCGCGTGGCGAAATCAGGGGGCCGGGCCGATCAAATGGCGAAAGTCGCCGCGGATTTGGAAAAAGCCAAGGCCCTGCGGGAACAATTGCGCCGCGACAACGAATCCTTGATCAATCTGGTGGCCCAGAAAGCCGCCACACCGCATGAGTTGGAAGCGAACCGGTTGGCGCTGGCGCAAGCCGAAGCAGACGTCCAATCGCTCGAAAAAGCGAAACAGACTTACGGGAGCCAGGCACGGTTGGACATGGACCGCGTCGCTCTTCTCGTGGAACACGCTAGGAATCAAGTCCGGGACCTCGAGGGGAAAATGAATTCCACTCATGGCACCGCCGTCACGAATGGAACGTTGTACTCACTGCCGATCCACCAGGGTGATTTCGTGAAGGAGGGAGATCTGCTGGCCGAGATGGCCGACTTGCACCACGTGCGTGTTCGCGCATTTATTGATGAGCCCGAACTCGGGCAGATCGATCTCAACCAGACGGTGGAGATTTTCTGGGACGCGCATCCCGATCGCGTATGGAGCGGCCGCACCGAGGTGGTCCCGAAACAAGTGGTTGCCCATGGCACACGCAACGTCGGTGAATTGCTTTGCTCGGTATCCAACGACCGTTTGGATCTGATCCCGAACACGACGGTCGACGTGCGGATTCATATCAGCGAGCGGCCGAGTGTGCTCGTGGTTCCCCGCGGCGCGGTCTACGTCGATGGCGGCAAGCGATTCGTCTTTGTGGTGCAGGACGACCGTCTGCACAGGCGCGAGATCACCGTGGGCATCACCAATCCGACGATGATTGAGGTTCTTTCGGGTTTGCAAAATGGCGATGTGGTCGCATTGCGGGGCGAGGTGTCGCTCAAGGAAAACCTGCATATTCGACCGGTGCGTCCGGAATGAGATTCCGTCTGCGATGTGTAGTACTGCTGCTGGTGGCTTTCGCGGTGCCTGCCGCTACTGCTCGCGGCGGGCAAAACTCTCTTGCCGACGCGCGGCGGGAATTTAACGCGGGGCACTATCACCAAGCCGTGGACGCGCTGACGGACGCGGTCGCAAAGTCTCCGCAAGAGGCGCCGCTTCACTTCCTGCTCGGCCAGAGCTATTACGAGCTTCGAGAATATACGCGGGCGGTGACGAGTTTCGAGCGCAGCGTCCAATTGGCCCCCAACCAATCCGAGTATCACGACTGGCTCGGCAAAGGCTACGGCCGCAAGGCTGAAGAGTCCATTTTCTTGAGCGCCATGTCCTGGGCGCGAAAGACGCACAAAGAATTCGAGGTTGCGGTTCATCTCAATCCCTCCAATTTCCAGGCGCAACGCGACTTGATCCGTTATGAAATGTACGCGCCATCCATCGTCGGCGGCGGCGACGACCGCGCCTTGAAGCATATCGAAGACCTCGAGAAAATCGACGCACTGCAGGGACAACTTGCCCGGGGAGAATTCTTCGCCACGAAGAAACGATTCGCGGAGGCGGATGCGGTTTTCGCAAAAGTCATGGAATCGAACACCGGCCGTATCGGCGTCTATTTTGAAACGGCGGACTACTACCGGGACCGCCAGAACCCCGCGAAAATGAGTGACGCGATTGCCGCCGCCGAACGAATCGACGTCGATGACCGCCGCTTGAGTTTTTACCGCGGCGTATTGTTGGTGATGAAAAAGAATGATCCTGCCGGTGCGGAATCGTTGCTGAAGTCCTACCTCGCCACGGTTCCCGACAACTCCGATCTTCCCTCGCATTCCTTTGCGCTCGAGTGGCTTGGAAAGCTCCATGAAGCCCAGGGCAGATTTTCGGAAGCGGCAGAGAATTACCGCGCTTCCCTGGCTCTTGATCCGCACAATAAACCCGTGGAGGAAGCTTGGAAGCGAGTGAAAGAGAAATAAGGCGCCGCGAATCACCTTGGCAGCTGGGTTTCCCAACTCCATTCAGATAGAAGTGCGCGTAATACACGGCGGCAATCGGATCGGCACTGTGAATTGAATATCCAGCGTCCGGCCGGTTTTTTTCTTCTTAGGTTTGTTATAGTCAACCACGACGATCATGATGCTACGGAATGAAACCTGGATGGTCGCGCTGGAGGCCCTTTGGGCCAACAAGGTTCGCGCGTTTTTGACTACGCTCGGCGTGGTCATCGGGAGCGCTTGCATCGTCCTGGTCGTAACCGTGGCGTTGAGCGGACGCCGCTACGTCATCGCGCAAATAGAAGGGGTCGGCTCGAACCTCGTCTACGCGCGTCTGGATATCGATCCCAATCGTCCCATTATGCTGCAGGACGAATTGTCGCTGGAAGACATGAATGCCGCGAAAGCGGCGATTCCGGGAGTCGTAACCGTGGCAGGGACGCGCGGCATGCAAAGTTCAGTTCTGGCCGGGTCGGTTGAGCGAACTGTAAACCTCGTCGGTGTCACCGAAGGATTTCAGCAAATCCGAAACTTGCTGATCTTGCGCGGCAGATTTATCGATGCCGATGACATCCATGCGCGCAGCAGGGTCTGCTTGATTACCACGCAGCTCGCGAATCTCGTGTTTCCGTTTGCAGATCCGGTCGGGCGCAACCTGAGGGTCGGCGAATTCAGTTATACGGTCATTGGGGTCTTCAAGGAACGCGTGGAAACGTTCGGCCTGTCTGAGATTCAGGATTACTCGGTGTTGATCCCGTTTCCGCTGATGAAATACTACACGGGAGATACTTCCCTCGAGATGCTGTACGCACAGGCCGGAACGCCCGAGGGAGTTGTCCCTGTAACCCGGCAACTGGAGTCTCTATTGCGCGGCCGGCATCCCACACGCGCGCGGTATCAGGTGATGAACCTCAGTTCGATTCTGGACGCGGCGCGGAAAATTGCGCTGGCGCTGACGATCGTCCTGGTGCTGATTGGGTTCATCGCGCTGCTGGTCAGCGGCATCGGAATCATGAACATCATGCTGGTGACGGTGAGGGAGCGCACTCGCGAGATCGGGATTCGCAAGGCCATCGGAGCGCGGCGCGGCGAAATTCTGACTCAATTCTTGCTCGAGGCTTTCTTGATCAGCGGATTCGGCTCGGTGCTGGGGATCCTGATTGCCGTGGCGATCCCGGTCCTCGTCCAGCCGCTGCTCCCGGGGAATCTGCGCGTGCCGGTCCCTTGGCAGTCGGTCCTGTTGGCGTTTCTGGTTTCCTGTTCGGTTGGCGTTTTCTTTGGGTATTTGCCTGCGGATCGAGCCGCAAAACTGCAGCCAACCGAATCGCTGCGATACGAATAGTTGGCCTCATGGCTATTCGATGGTGGGAAAGCGAGAATGTGGTCATGAATAGAAGAGCAAATGCCTCGGGCGACCGGCGAAGCGGCACGGGATACGCGGCGTGGATCGCACTGCTCACTTTGACGTGCATTTCGGCTGTTCGAGCGCAGGACGCAGGGATCTCGCGCAAGCTTACGCTCAAGGAAGCTGTCACCCTGGCGGTGGGCAACAGCCGCGATCTCGCATTGGCTCGACTGCACTACGACCTGGTGCAACGCGAGGCGGGTGTGGCCAAGGCGGCGTTCCTTCCGAACTTCTATACAGGGACCGGCGCCGCGTACACCAACGGATTCCCGTTGATGTCGGGAGGTGGAGTGCCCGCTATCTTCAGCCTGTCTTACGATCAGCAAATTTTCAATCCGCCGCTCAAGGGCGACCAGCGGGCGGCCGAACAGCGGGCCGAGGGACAGCGGCTCTCCATGGAAGGCGTGCGTGACACGGTGATGGTGCGAGCGGCGCTCGAATACCTGGAACTGGCGAAAGTGCGCCACGCGCAAGAATTGATGCGTGGCGAACGCCTGAGCGCGGGACGCATTCTTGACTCGATGCGGGAGCGCGCCGCGGCGGGACGCGAGCTGCCCATTGAGGTCACGCGCGCCCAGCTCACGGCGGCTCGAATCGAGCAGCGGATTGCGCAACTGGAAGATCGCGAAGATTCGCTGTCCGGGGAATTGCGCGACATAATGGGGCTGCCGGCCGACCAACCTATCGAAGTCTCGACCGAGGAAATCCCGGGCGCCGCCACGGAGGAAGCGAAAGACCTGGTGTCGCAAGCCATGGCGAACAATATCGAGTTGAAGCAGGTGGAAACGGAACGGCGCGCGCGGGAAGAAAAACTGAAAGGCGAACGAGGAGGATACTGGCCTACGGTCTCCCTCGTCGGCCAGTACAATGTCCTGAGCAATACCAACAATTACACCGATTTTTTCAAGAAATTTCAGCGCAACAACGTCATCTTTGGCTTGGAGGTGCGCATCCCGATTTTTGCCTCCCGCACAACGTCTGCCGTCGCTTTCGCACGTGCGGACCTAAACGA
>WNGO01000845.1_pt1 | contig 20678 bp, 19 predicted proteins | sample 5400511 | NCBI WGS metagenome assembly WNGO01 (sample SAMN13153380, study PRJNA577476) | soil metagenome | isolation source: 20 cm soil or saprolite under Garry oak tree replicate 2 | place: USA:California | collected 2016-06-15 | reverse complement strand
CCCGGACCGCTGGCAATGTCGAGAAATTTAACGCCGCGCTTCACCCGCGCCGCGTCCAACAGCGCGCCGACCGCTTGGGTCGTCAAACTTCCGAAGGCTTGGTGGTATTCGTCGGGGATATTTACCCAACCGGCATGCTCGAAAGTACGAAACTTTTCGGCGTCAATAGGCATAGCACCGCTAGAATTACATAGGTTTCCGTGGCTGTCTACTTCGCAATCCAAGCAAACCGGCAGTCGATGACGAATGAAATCGCGCTTGACCCGAACAGCAGATTTCCTTAGTGTCGGCGCGCGGAGGATGACCATGAATAAACGGATACCTTTGCCGGCGATACTGCTCTCGGCGATGTGCGCCGCTTCGACGCTTTACGCGGCTCAGCCCTTGACCAAGGTTGTGATGACCACCGGCTCCTTCAGCGAGCGCGAAGCCGCCATGTATGTCGCGCAGGATCAGGGTTTTTTTCGGCGCTACGGCATAGAGTTAACCTTCGTGCAGGTTCGCAACGGCCCCGTCGGCATGGCGGCCATCGCCTCCGGAGAAACCCAGCTTCACGAGGGTTCCGCCACGGCGGCGGTCCTCGGCGCAGCCGCTGAAGGCCTCGATCTGATTTTTGTCGCGGGCATGATCAACAAACTCATCGGCAACATTATCGCGTCGCCAAAAATCAAAAGCCCGGCTGACTTGAAAGGCAAAACCATCGCGGTCACCAGTGCCAGCGGCGGCAGCTGGATGTTTACCACGCTGGCGCTCGAATACTGGGGCTTGGATGCCAAACGCGACGGGATCAGTTTCCGCATCCTCGGTGACGAGTCGGTGCGCAGTCAGGCGCTGCTCAATGAAACGGTCGCCGCGACTCATCTGGGTTACACTTTCTCGGCGCCGCTGATCGGCCGCGGCTTTACCAATCTTGCCGATTTGGCGAAACTACCGATCCCGTTCCAGAGCACCGGCGTGTTAACTACCCGACGGTTTATGAACGCTTCACCTGAGGTCGTCGAAGGCGTCCTGCGCGGCATCGTCGATTCCTTGCAGTTCATCGCTCAACCGGAAAACAAACCGGCAGTGCTGAAGAGCCTAATGAAAGGCTTGAGACTGCAAAAAGCGGATCAAGCGGTCGAAGGTTACGACTCTCTCGGCGGCATCTATGAACGAAAAATTTACCCGCGGGCCGACGGCGTGCGCAATGTGATCCGCTTGCTGGGACTGACCAACGAAAAGATCCGCAAGCTCAAAGCCGAAGATCTGGTCGACGACCGGTTCGTGAAAAAGCTGGAGAAGGAAGGACGGTTCTAAAATGATCCGTGTAGGGGCGCGATTCATCGCGCCCTTTTCCACCGGCCTCCCACCGGGCGCAATAAATTGCGCCCCTACGAAAACAACGCTAACGACAACTGGGTGAATGGCAAACCTGAACGTTACGGCATCTCTTCTAGCAATTTCCCAAACCCCTTGACCGGCTGCCGCACGTGTAGCCGTTTCTCGACCGCCCACACCCGCGCCGGTACCGCATGAACGACCGGCACCTGCAGGTCTTCTTCGAGCAAGTGAATGATATCGCTTCAAGAACGCCCCGCGCGTATGCGCATAGATTTCCGTCGACGCCAAACGACCGACGTCGGCAAACGCGACTTCCATTCCTTCCATGGCGAGGACGTCGAAGCCGGCTTCTTGAAAGTAGCGCGTAAACATATCGTTGATGCTGCCGGTAAAATAAGTGACGCCGACGAATCTTTTCACGCCGAGCCCACGCAACGCTTCGACTTGAGTCTGAGCCGCAGTGACGATGGGAATTTTAAATTCGGCTTCCCATTCTTTGACGATCTTTTCTTCGCCTTTGAATCCGTGCACCATAAACGGCGGCGCGCCTTCAGGGTGAATCAAATCGACGCCTTCCTTGGCCAATTCTTCGACCTTCTCATGCACGGCGTTGAGCGCGCCGCGAAACTCGTCTTCGGTGCCGCGCTGAAAATTCAAATAAACCGGCACGACGCCGATCCCCTCGGGTAGAAGGCGAATGAATTCTTCGAGCGAGCCCGGCCGGTGCGTCGGCTTTACGCATCCGACAACGCCACGCCAACTTGTAAAGACCATAAACTCGTTCCAATCGGTTCAAGGGTTCCAACCGTTCCATTCGTTTCAGAGACTTCGAATCCAACCACTGGAACTTCTGAAACCATTGGAACGATTGGAACTGCCTTTGTCATTTAAAAATCTGCGAAAACTTCGCCTTGAGCTGCTGGCGCACGTCCTGCGGCACTTCGACGACTTTGGGGAACTCGCCTTTTAGCTTTCGGTTGTAAGGCATACAGGCGTCGATCAAGATGCGATTGTTGAAATTACCCGGTAAAAACATCGGATCGCGTCCTGAGGACCACGCTTTCTGCACCAAATCAATATCGGTCGTCGGATCGAAGCGTGTGCCCATCGCCCACAACACCTGATCGATATCAGAACAGTCAACGTCGTCGTCGACGACCACGGTCCATTTACCGTTGTAGGCGCCGGCCATGCAATTGGACGCGACGTGCAGCACGTTGCGGGCGTGACCGGGATAGCGCTGGCGAATTTGGATCGCGGTGAATCGGGTCGCCGGCGCGCCCTCGTGATTCCACACGCCGAGAATTTCCGGCAAACCGCAAGCTTCCAGGGCGTTCCAGATCTCCGCAGCGCCGGCGATGCCCTTGAGCAAACCGGTTTCGTCGACGGGCTTGTGCTGCGGCGCGCAGGTAAGAATCGGGTTGTTGCGGTACATGACCGTCTTAACGTTTAAGTAGGGCCGCGGCACGACGTCGTCGGAGTAATAGCCCATCCATTCGCCGAACGGCCCTTCGGGTTGGCTCTGGCCCGGCACCGCTTCGCCTTCGATAACGATCTCGGCGTCGGCGGGAATCGGAAAACCAGTGAACGGTCCCTTCACAACGTCCACCGGTTCGCCGCGGATGCCGCCGGCGAAATCATATTCGGAGACTCCGGATGGCAAGGGGCTGGCCGAAAGCATGTAGAGCAACGGATCCTGGCCGCAGACGATGGCGAATTTGCAACTCTGGCCGCGCTCGAAATATTTGTCGCGATGAATTCGGCCGTGCTTGCCTTCGGTGATCTGGCAGCCGATCGTTTGGCCGTCGTAGACCTCGCAGCGATAGGCGCCAAAGTTGTACCAATCGGCGTCGGGATCTTTGGTGATACACATATCGGCGGTGCCGATGTAGCGATGAGTGTCGGCCTGATGATGGATCGGTACCGGCAGCTTCAGCACATCGACGTTGTCGCCTTCCAAGACATTTTCGAAGATCGGCCCGGTCTTCACCATCTTGGGCTTGATCAGTTTCATGTCGGTCATGACGTGATGATAGGCTTTGACGATGTCGGCTTTGCGCTCGTACTCGAGCGGCAAGCCGAGGGTGAGGGCCACGCGTTTAATCGTGGAAAATTGTCCGTACAGCGTGCGGTAGCCTTTGGGGTAGCCGGGCACTTCGTCGAACAATATCGCCGGCGCCTTGCCCTTGCCGCCTTCGGTGAGCATTTGTGTGATCGCGCCCATTTCTCGGTCCCAATGCGCGCCGTTGACTTTGAGCAGTTCACCGAGCTTCTCGACTTGCTCGATCCAATCGCGCAAGCCTCGATAAGTGACCGTGCTCTGTGAAGCGCCGATTCTTTCGGGTCGTGCCATGAATTCCTCCGTGAAAATCAAATGACCGCGATGATGCCTCACCTTACGTTCCGACCCAATTCTTGTCAAGAAAGTTGACCGCCTAGGACTTGTTTGGAAACAGTTGGAGTGTTATGTACGCCCGTAACTCGGGCAATGAATGGGTGACTCGACGCTCATGGAAAACCTAAAATCATACCGCCAGCAACTTCGCTCCATCGGGCAATCGCTCGAGGCGCAACGTATCAATATCTTCGAGCTGACCTGTCGCGGCGATCGATTCGTCGTCAAAGGAGAGCCTGAAAAAGAAACCTCCATGCTCGGGGCATTACGCCAATGGCAGCAGCGCCGGCGCAGCGACGGGCTCAATGCATCGTTGACTTTCACGAACCAGGATATCGACCAGCTCGACCGCCAAGGCCGTGCACATCGGTCACGGTCCAATCGCCTACCCGATTTTTATAGGCTGCCGAATACTCTACGCACGGTTGGACACTATTTAGAACTGAAAGGCTCCGAGTTATTGGAGTTGCAAAAGCGACAGCTCAGCTTAACTTTACTCTCGCGCAACAAACACGGCCATCCGGAAATGGAAGAACGTAGCATCGCATCTTTCTACGATCTTTTTCTGAAGCTGCACGATAGGCGGGGAAAGCGTCCGGGTAACTAATCAGCAGCGCCGCCGTCGATACAGCTCGGTTCGTCGATCCACACCTCAATCGCCGCAGCAAATGATGGGAAGTATTTCGGTCGACCAGTTCTAAAAACAAACGCCGCTGACAGAGGCTGTTTGCTCCGCTAGCGGCGTTGGAATTGCGGGAATTGGCGCAAACCTACGACGTAATCTCCCACCAGTTCTTGCTGACATCGCTCAGTAAAAAGTGCGCGCGGCCATTGGTCTGGAGTTCGCGGAGATCCGTGATACCAAGCTCCTTGCCCTTGGTCGAAAACTCTTTGTGGGCGTCTTCGACTTCTTCCGGACTCGCGACTCGAAGAGTAAAACGATTTGCTTCGGATAAATAATCCCGGTGCGTCGTTGGCAGAACCACGACGTACCAGGGGTCACTGGGAACCGTTATGTAGGTCGACATACGCCCACCCCCAATAATCGACAGCCCTAACACGTTCGCTAAAAACTTGTCGCTCGTCTCTTTGTCATCGCAATTCAACGTACCGTGAGTCATCGCCTGAGGAATGTAACCTCGGCCAGGAAATTTTTCCTCAGGGAGTGGTGTCGTCCAGTGGGGCGCCGCGATCTTGCGGCCCTGCTTGATCGCCGCCGGGTTGTAGTACTCGATTTCAAGATCATTACCGCCGGGCTCTTTAAAGTAGATCGAGTAAGCGAAGTGCGCTTCATGCGGCGTGGTGACGCTTTTAATTTTGTACTGGGCTTTATGATCGGAGATGTATGCGTGGGCTTTGGGAATTTCTTTGGAGCTGGCGACCCGGAAGCCATAGTGGTTGGTGTGCGGCTTATTCTTAGAATTCGGTCCACCTTCGTGAATCACCAAGCGCCACGCGGTATTGGGATGTTTAACAACCGCCTGCTTGTCGGTGCGCTCGACAACTTCCGCAGCCAAAAGATCGGTGAAAATCGGCAGCGTCTCGTCCAACGAGCGGCATTCATAGTGACCTTCGGTCATCGCAATTGGTTTCAGCATACCCGTCTCCTCATAAAGCAAATGTTTTAGCGCACTTAACTCTTAGTATTAGAACAGACTCTTACGCCTGTCAATTGGCCCGACTGGCGACCGGCGGCATCTTCACTTCGGCGCCGGACTTGGCGCACTCTGCTTCGAAAGTACGCCGGATGATCGGATCTTCGTCTTCATATTCAATTTGCCAGCCGCCATACGCCAATGGCACGTCGGACTGAATCTTTCCCGGCTGCAACTTATACTTTCGGCTCAAGATCTTTAGCGCGAGATAACGCGCCTGTACAGCGCTCGAGTTAAAGTGTTGGTGAAACCAACCTTCGGGCGGCACCACGATGGAACCGGGCTTCCAGTCGACGCGCATCATTTCCTTCCCCTCGGGCCAGAGCAGCGAGTAGCCCTTACCGGTGAGAATAAAAACATGCGCGCCGGGACCGTGCCGATGCGCTTTCTTATAAATGCCCACCGGAAAGCGCGATACATGGGAACCCATCATGCTTTCCGACATCTCAAAAAAGATCGTCGCATTCCCTTTTCCTCTCTCCGTCCATGCCACCGGCTCGATGTTGATCGCGTCTGCAACAAAATTGGTCTCGACCACACGATCGCTGTAGAGCTTGCCGCTGCCGCCGAAGTAACCATCTTCGCCTTTGAACCGGTCGGTGAATGCATAGGGATTGTTGATGACGAAATCTTCACAGTGAAATAAATTGAAAACCAGCGGCGCGGTGGTGACCGCGAGCAGCCGCGCCTCTTTGTCACCCTGGCCGTTGAAATGCTGATACGAAGCATTCAATGGGATCGCAAACAAACTTCCGGTCTGCCACTCAAAGCTCTGCTTTGCCCCATTGGTCTGCCACACCGTCGTTGCACCGCGGCCATCAAGCACATAATAAAGCGCTTCGTAAATATGGCGTTGCGGCTTAAGGTTCTTACCGGGAGGGATCCCAACGACGTAGGCGTCGTCGAGATAACCGGTTCCATCTAGCATGATGTAGACTCCGGTGCCGCCCATGCGGTCCCATGGCTTGAGCGGTATCGTGTAAAGATCTTCGACGAAAAAACCGCGAACCACATCGACCCCTTGGGAACTAATCCAACGATCGTAAGGCGTGTCCATCACTTCGACCTTGCGCTCGACTTTCTCGTACGACTGACTGGTAGTGTTGTCTGCCATCCAAACCTCCCGTGAAGTGTTACTGTCTCTTTAACCTGGAATCCCGCGAACCATCAAGTCCGCGCCCGGTAGTCGACCAAACTGCGCAGATGACAAATCCGAGTTGACACCTCATGTTGACAATGATCCGCGTTCGGCTCCATATAATTTTAAAAACCCATCGGCAATAGAGGAGAAAACAGATGAGCCAAGCGGCAATGAACAATCTAGTGGCGGCGCTGAAAAGCGGCGCCGGACTAAAAGACAAATTCATTTACTATATGTCCTTCGACGACTATAAAAGTTTTCCCGACCCGTTTCCGCGCACGACCACCGAGGTCAAGGAAGTTCAGGAAAGTATTCGCCGCTATGCCAATCCGGAAAAGCCTGGCGAGTTATTTCAGTGGGACATTCACGGCCGACTGTTTACGCCGGCAAGACTTTCCATTCCCGACATGGCCGTAGTGATGATTCACGGCGGCGCTGTTAACGAGTACGAATTTATTTTTACCCCCGACGGACCGGAAGAATATCCCAATCTGACGAGCACCGATCCTGAAAAAGCGCGGGTCGGCGTGGCGCAGCATATCGCGTCACTCGGCATTCCCGTGCTCGCGATCTCGCTCCCCGGCCACTACAGCCGCAAACCCTGGCCACCGATCGCCGAGCGCAGGCCGGAGTTTGTCATCGGCGAGATTCCGAACGATGAAGAGCTCAAGAATCGTCTCGCTGTCTATACGTTCAGAATGTGCACGGAAGCGATCAAATCCCTGGTCGAGAAAAATCTCACGGAAGCGATCTTCATGTGGGGCCATTCGACGGGCGGCGAATATTTCTATTTGATGGAGCAGTACGGCTTGAGGAATAAACTGATCGGCGGCCTCGGATTCGGCACCGGCATGCCAGCGTGGGTGCGCAAAGAATGGGACTTGGCTTGCGCGAAGAAGTCGCCGGAAGAGCGTGCCGCACCATTTCGGAATCTCACTGATCTGAGTCGCCGTTCGCCGAAAGGTTACGCCAGAAGCGGCTACGTGGGACCGAACCAGCCGTGGGGCAGCGTCGAGAGATGGTTCGACCTGGAGAACCATCGGCGCCCTCAGTTCAAACCCTATCTGCAAGACATCGAGCACAGCGCTCATGATGTGCTGCTGCCGGAGATCAAAAAAGTCTCCGGTCTCCCCGACGACGAACTGTTCGTTACCTATAAATCGGACTTAAATCGGCTGCGCGGCAAGAAGCTGCTGCACATCGTCGGCGAAAATGACAAAGGCCATTGGATCGAAGGCGGCGAGCGAGGGCTGGAATTTCGCCGTGAAGTTTATGCCTTCCATCGTTTTAAGCCGTTCGCCGACGCGTTGCGCCTGATCGTCGTGCCGAATCTCACACACTACGGCCACGTCGAGAGTTACAATGAGCGCTTGGCCAATCTCATGGTGACCGGCTTCAAAGAGTATTTTTGCGACTGAAGTTTGTTGTTGCCAGGGCGAATTCCTGCTGCGCACCGTACACACGCTTAGGAGCGAACCGCCGGTCGCCCCTACGCTGGTTTATCACGACTGCATTAACCGCGAGGAAAGTGTCGACCGAAACGATCCAAACGATGATCTATGCGGTCACCGCGATGATCCAATCGTCGCTCTATGCGATTGCCGCGCCGATCGAGATGATTCTCGATCCGATCACCACCACGATCCAGACGCGCTTGGATGCGATCGCCTTTGCGATCCAAGTAATCGGCGAGTTTGGTTTTGCCTTCCGCGCGCGCCTTTTCGGATAGTGCATCGAGCCGGTCGTCAATTCGATCGCCTCTCGCATCGAGACGATCGTTGATCCGTTCGCCTCTCGCGTCTAGCCGGCGATCGATCCGGTCACCGAGCCGATCGAAGAAGCCGTCCGCCGCGAACACCGGCACTGCGCTTCCGATAGCCAAAACCACGATTCCGATCGTTAACGATTTTTTCATCTGATCATTCTCCTTCTTTTTATTAATCTCGAACGTCTTGTAAGGGTTGACGCCACGATCCGCGAACCGTTTACAAGCGCCCAGTGACATCTTTGGTTTTTCTGACCCCGCACGAAAACACTCAGGCATACCAAAGGGTTGAAGAATTTCGCTAGGAGCTTAGAAGAACCGGACCATCTGGATAATGGCTTGACAGGATAAGTAATCTAACTTACAGATTGCTCTCGATGAAAAGTCCTGCGACTGTCAACAACGCTGTCTGTCGCCGATTCGCCGCGCTCGGGCTCGTGGTTCTGCTGATTTTTCTTGTTACGGCGCCGGCAAGAGCCGAACCTCTTCGCATCGCCTATACGTCCATTGCCGTCGTGTACGGTCCGCTCTGGCTCACCAAAGACGCCGGCATATTTAAAAAATACAACATCGAACCGGAATTTATTTATATCGCCGGCGGTCCGCCATCGCTGCAGGCGCTGATTGCAGGCGATGTGGCGATTTCTTTCACGGCGGGCGGCGCGACCGTGGCGGCCAACCTGCAAGGGTCAGACGTCGTTTTGCTCGGCGCCAGCATTGATTCACTGCCGTTTGAATTGTGGTCGATCCCGAGCATCAGACAGTCGGAGCAGCTCAAGGGAACCAAGCTCGGCGTCAGCCGCATTGGCGCCACCACCGACTTCGTCGCGCGTCATTTGCTGAAGAAATGGAACCTTCAGCCCGACAAGGAAGTCGCGATCTTTCAAACCGGCTCGGGACCACAAGTGTTTGCCGCGTTGAAAGGCGGCGCGGTACAGAGCGGCGTGCTCTCGACCGGACCGGAAACGCTCAATGCCGAGGCCACGGGATATTTTCGCCTCGCCGACGTTTCCACATCGGGGCTGGCTTATCCTTTTGGTCCATTTGCTGCGCGCCAAGCGTTCCTGAAAAGCCATGGAGATTTGGTGACGCGCTTTATGAAAGCTTACGTGGAAGGCATTCACCGCTTTAAAACCGATAAGGCGGCGGCGCTCGCCATTTTGGAGAAATACATCACACAGAAAACCACGCCCGCCGCTGAAAAGATCTATGAAATTTACGCGACCAAATATTTCAAGCGCGCGCCCGAAGCGACGCCGGCGGCGATTCAAACCATTCTCGAAGAGCTTTCCGCTAACCGATCCTTGCCGGCGGGCGTGACACCGCAGCGCTTTGCCGAGTCGAGATTTATCCGCGAACTCGTCGCCAGCGGCTTTGTCGATGCCCTCTACAAAAACCGCTGAAAGTTGCGCTTAATCGGCGCAGGAGGAACATCTGAGATGAACATCATCGGTCAGGCTCATGTGCCGCACAACACCGGTTGGTCGGCAGAGATGAAGAAAGGCCAAGTCATCCGGATCACCGCGACAACCACGGTCGATTTCGTTTTCTTCAAGCTGGACAATCTGCGCGAGCGTTTCGACCAGGCGCGCACCAAGGTTTACAACATGACGCTATTCGTCACTGTCGGTCACAAGCTCATGGGGCGAAACAATCAGCATATGATGACGATTCTCTACGACGGCAACCAGGAAGGCACCCACGATCTGCAAAAAGGCATGTGCAGCGGCTATCGCTTTCGCTTGGCGAAGCAGGAGAATCGCCTCGGCGAATACTATCCGCGCGAGATTACGGAAATTCCCGATCACGGCTGTTACGAAAACTTAGCCAAAGCCGTGGCGTCCTACGGAATTATTCCGGAAGACATCCCGAGCCCGTTCAATCTCAATCAACACATGAAGATCGACGGCGTCACCGGCAAGATGGAGCACACTCAAGTGCGCCCCAAGGAAGGCAATTACATGGACATCCGCGCTGAGATGGATTTGCTGGTCGCGCTCAGTGCTTGTCCCGATCTCCCAGTCGGCGGCAAACCCGTAGACGTTATGATTTACCAGCCTTGAATCGCGCTGTCGGACTGCTTTCGAGCAAGGAGTAACACGCCATTTCCATCGTCATCGTCGCAATGCCCTATGGTGTCTTGGATTCGCAACGGCTCTCCCAGGCGTCGCGAATCTGTTTGGATCGTGCCGTCGATTGGTGGCAAAAATCCATGCTGACCTCAAAGTACAAGACTTACTTTGTCCTAGCGGGCTACGATATCGACCGGGGGCAAGAAATCAATCTACGCCGCGGGATCATTGAGCAGACCGTACAAGAGCCTGACCTTCTCGCCAACCTCATAGAAGTGACCGCAAAAAATGAAGTCGCCCTCGCGCAAAAAATCGCGCGCGTTCGAGCGCTGTTGCCGGTCGAGACCATCACGGTCTTCGTCGAAACCCGCAATGCCGTCAGCGTCAAAGCAATATTCAAGCGGAAATTCGGCAAGACTTTGCAAATCAGGAAGTTCAAGGCCAATTTTGAGTTCAACCACCAGTGGATCACCACATCGACGTCTTTCGCGTGGTTTTCGCGCAACTGGTTTTTGCGGATCTGGTTCGAATTAAAGAGGCGAATGGGGCGGAGACTGAGAAAGAAGATTCGCTACTGGTTTCGATCTTAGCGGGGCCTGCGAGAGTTGGAGTGATGGAGTACTGGAGTATTGGGCTTTCATAACCCATAATTCCATTACTCCAACACCCCATTACTCCATTTTTACGCTACCTTCGAGATTTTCCCATTCGTCTCGGCGGAGAATCCCTTCTCCAGCCACCAGTGCGCCAGTTCGCCGCCGGTGGCGAACCAAACTCCCTTGTGCGATTTCATATAGCCGATGATTTCCGACAGAGTTTTTGCCCGCCCCGGACGGCTCGAAATATACGGGTGAAACTGAAACGGGCAGAACGTCGGCGCCAAAGTCGACTCCTCGTAAAACTGATCGAACATCGCCTTCCAAACCACCAGCGTATCGTTGGGATTTCCTGAATCGCGATGGCCGTAGGTGCGCCCGTCGCCGAACGGTTGGCGCGGCAACTCAACCAGTTTCTTTTTACCGTTCTGCCAAAGGAAGGGCAGGTCGTGCGAAAATGAATTGCTGTTCCACAAATAGCCTTGTTCCAATAGCAACTCTAGACTGTTCGGGCTCTGGGTGCAGGAGCGCCAGCCGAAGGGCCGCTTCTGGGCGCGATTGAGAATCATGTCCGTGGTCCGCTTAATGACATCCCGTTCTTCGTCTTTCGTAAGATCCCGTGCCACTTCGTGGTGATAGCCATGACCGGCGATTTCATGTCCCTGTGCCGCGATCGCTGCCACCGCCTCCGGATACCGCTCGGCGATGCCGCCGCAGGTGAGAAACGTGGCTTTAACTTCGTGCGACGATAGAATACGCAAAATCCGCCAAATACCCGTGTTGGGTCCGTACTCGCCCTGGGTGTATTCCTCGTGATTGATCCTGCCGTTCCTATCCGGCTTCACGTCTTCCCCGCCTTGGAAATCAAAACTCAAAAAAACCGCGATGCGGGAATCACCGGGCCAATGAATTTTACCGTTGGAGTGTAGTTCTTGCAGTGCCATGTAAACCTCCTTAGGGTTGACGGTATCTTGGTGCAACGGGTCGTGGTGCTTCGAAAGAGCGCCTTATTGATAGACCAGCAACCTGCCAGTTGCAAGTCAACTCTGAAATTTACATTGTGACTCTGGAGAAAAGATTATATAGAGTGGCCGAACGCTCTGCGGAGGTGCTTCATGTCAGCAGTCAATGGGAAATTCAATGTTGGCGGCGTGCTGCTAAATCAGCCATTCAAGATTCGCCGGCTCGGTCACTTCGGCTTTAATCTGGCGAACATGGAAGACGGCCTGCGGTTCTACGTCGACTTGCTCGGGTTTCGTATTTCAGATGTCATGGACTACTCGCGCCGCGCCAAGGATCCAGCGCAAGTCGCAGGTCTCGGCGATCCCAACGGCTACTTTACCCGCTACGGCACCGATCACCACGCCATGGTGCTTTTTCCCAAGCGCGTCCGCGACGCGCTCGGGCGACACGAAAGACCGGGAATAACCGTGAACCAGATCACCTGGCAGGTCGGCAGCCTCGCTGAAGTCGGCAACGCGATCCAATGGTTCAACGAACGCGGTATTAAGCAGCAACGCTCTGGCCGCGATATGCCGGGATCGAACTGGCACACCTATCTTTACGATCCCGACGGCCAGAGTAACGAGCTTTATTACGGCATCGAGCAGATCGGTTGGAATGGCCACAGCAAACCGAAAGCGATGTACGATCGCGGCTTCGACAGGCCACCTGAATTGCCGCAGATTTCGGAATTCGCAGAAGTGCAACAAGCGCGTGCCAATGGCGTCGACATTTTTTCGGGCTATCGACATATTGACCCGCTCCCGGCATCCTATGACGTCGACGGTATTTTTCTTCCCCGCCCCTTCAAGATCGTCCGTCTCGGGCCGGTTTATTTATTCAGCGAGTCTATGGAAGCCGCGACCGAGTTTTATCGCGACACTTTAGGTTTCACCCTGACAGAAGAAGTTCTCTGGCGCGGCGAGCGCTGCCTGTTTTTGCGCTGCAACACGGAACATCATTCAGTTGCGTTGCTGCCGTTGAAGCTGCGCGACGGTCTCGGCTTGAGTCCGCATTCCAAGTGCGCCGCATTCGGCATCCAACTCGCCAACTACCGCCAGCTCAAAGCCGCGGTCAAATTTTTCCGCGACAACGGCGTTGAAGTGACGGAATCCATTCCGGCAGAACTTCATCCCGGCATCGAGTATTCCGCCACGGTGCGCGACCCGGACGGCCACACGCTTCAACTTTATTACGCGATGGAGCAAATCGGCTGGGAGGGAAAACCGCGGCCAAAGGATCTAAGAAAACCGCGTCAGCTCAGCGAATGGCCGGAGTCATTGGATGGCGACGCGAGCGCATATCTCGGCGAACCCTTCATGGGGCCGTGGGGGTGAGCACGTGGTTGTTGCATGAAGCTGAACAAAGTTTTGCAGAATCGGTTCGCGTCTTCCATCCGATTCTCTCCCCCTCGACGTGAGAGAGTTAGAGTGGGGGCGCACAGTTACACTCGTTCATGCCAACGTGGCACCCCTATGCTGACCTTCCCCCGTCAAGGGGGAAGGAAAAGAAGTCGCATCGGATCCGGCACCAGGTTGATTGTTGCTGTCGGGTTGCTCGCTTGTGTGTTCGCAACACAAGCGGCGTACGCCAATCCCTATCTCCCTAAGCCCGGCGAAGCACCGATCGCCGCACGCGTCGGCACCTGCTCGATTACCGGCGGCTTCATCCATTTTTACACCGCTCTCTTCAACGGACTCTTTGACAAGTACGGACTTAAGGTCGAGCACGTGACCTTGCGCGGCGGCATGGTGAGTCTAGCCGCCCTTTCAGCCGATGAGATTCAATTTATTTACTGCTCCGCGGATCCGATGATTCCGCGCATCGCCGCCGGGGCCGACGCCAAACTGATTGGATCGACCCTCGTGGGTCTTCCTTGGGTGCTAGTGGGGCGCAGAGAGATCAAACGACCCCAGGACCTAAAAGGCAAGACGATCGCGCTGTCGCGGCCGGGCGGGCTGACCGATCAGCTGGCGAAAGCGGTGATGAAAAAATTCAATTTGACGACTCAGGAGGTCAAGCTCCTGCACATCGGCGGCACTGGGCAGCTCGAGCCGTACAACGCTATGCTGCAAGGACTTACTCAAGCCACCTTTCTTACGCCGCCGATGGACGTGCGCGCCAAGCGCGACGGCTTCACGCTTATTTACAATTTGAATGAGCTCGACGTGCCGTCGATTTACAGTTCTATGTTTACCAATTCCAAGAGCTTGAAAGAGCGGCCGCTGCTGGTGCAAAGATTCGTGGCGGCGCTGGCTGAGGCGATTCACTTTGTCGAGAAAAATCCCGATAAAGGCAAAGCCGCGCTAGCGAAGATTTTGAGCATCAGCGATCAAGAAGTCCTGCAGTCCGCCTACGACGTCTACGCCAAAGCGCTGGTCAATCGCCGCATAATAGTGCCGGTAAACGCCGTCGCGCAGGCCGTGGAGATCGCCCGCGAAGACGGGACGCAGATAAAAAAAACACCGGCGGAGGTCATCGATAATAGCTTTGCCGAGCAACTGGAAAAAAGCGGCTTTCTAAAAGAACTCTGGGGCAACGAACTTCCACAACGGGAAAAGAGGAGTTAGTCAAATGGAAGAAAAAGTTTCATTTCACTCTGATGGGTTAAAAATCGCCGGTCTGATCGACACGCCGTCCGATTATAAGCCCGGCGAGCGCCGCCCGGCGTTTATCGTCCTGCACGGTTTCGGCGGCAACAAGGACGGGCAAGGGCAATCGGTTGTCGCCAAGCAATTTACCCAATGGGGCTACGTGACCTTGCGTATCGATTTTCGCGGCTGCGGCGAAAGCGAAGGCGAACACGGAAGAATTATCTGTCTGGATCAAGTTGCCGACACACGCAACGCGCTTTCGTACCTGGCAACGCGGCCCGCAGTCGACCCGCAGAGAATTGCCTTGGTCGGCAGCAGCTTCGGCGCGGCGGTGGCGGTCTTTAGCGGCGGCGCTGATCGCCGAGTCGCCGCGGTGATCTCCTGCGGCGGTTGGGGCGACGGCGAGCGCAAGTTTCGCGGTCAGCATCCGACGCCGGAGGCTTGGGCGAAATTCACCAACATGCTCGAAGAAGGCAAGCGCCACCGCGAGCGCACCGGCAAGTCGCTCATGGTGCCGCGCTATGACATCGTGCCGATCCCGGAAAAATTGCGTCATCGCATGAGCAGCGGCTCGATCATGGAATTTCCCGCAGAAACCGCGCAGAGCATGAACGACTTTCGCGCCGACGATCAGGTCGGCAATATTTCACCTCGCCCGCTTCTTCTGCTCCACAGCGCCAACGATTCGGTGACCCCGACCTACGAGTCGATCGAAATGTTCAAGAAGGCGCGGCAACCCGCCGAGCTGCATTTGCTCGCCGACGTCGATCACTTTACTTTCAATGAAGAGAACCCGCGCCTGACCCATATCGTCCACGAATGGCTGCAGCGCTATTTTCCTGTGCATAATAAATAAAGGGAACCTTCGTGTCGAACATTGATCACGCGCAACTGCTCAATTTCTGCAAACAATTGCTGAGCAGCGGAGGTATGCCGATCGCAGACGCGGATCTCGTCGCCCGATTACTGGTCAAAGCCGAGTTACGCGGCTACGCCGGCCACGGCGTGACGCGGGTCAGCCAATATCTGGAGTTTATCAACAACAAAACCTATGATCTCAGCTCAAAGCCAGAAATCGAACGCGAAGGCAAAGTCACTGCGGTGATCGATGCTAAGCACTACATCGGCCAAGTCGCAGCGCACATGGCCATGGAATTGGCGATCAAGAAGGCCAAGGAGCACGGCGCCGGCATCGTCTGCTTGCGGCGTGCCGGTCACACCGGACGGCTTGCCGATTATATGGAGATGGCGGCGGGGCAAGGACTGATCGGCATGGGTGCGGTCAGCGTGGGTTCCGCGACCACGACGCTTTACGGCGGCAGGAAGGCGATCACCGGCACCAACCCGATGGCCTTCGGCATCCCGGCACGAGACGATAAGCAAATCATCCTGGATTTCGCGACGGCCTCCATGAGCATGGGCGAAATTCAAAAGCGAGTCGCTCAAAATAAACCGATCCCCAACGGCGTCCTGCTCGATGGCCAAGGCGAGGCGACGAATGACTTCAAAGCTTTTCGCGGTCCGCCGCGCGGGGTATTTCTACCATTCGGCGGTTACAAAGGATCGGGCGTCGCCCTCGTCACGGAAATCCTCGGCGGTCTGCTGTCCGGAAACGGCATGGGAAAACACTGGTGGAGCAAAGGGGGTCACGGCGTTAATGGCGTCTTTCTGCAGGCGTTTGCCGTCGAAGAATTTCAGGAATTGAATAGTTTTTACGACCGCATCGACGAATTGATCACATTTATAAAATCGACCGAGCTCGCCCCTGGCTTCAGCGAAATCCTTTTGCCCGGCGAAGCCGGTGCACGCAGAGAATCGCTGCAGAAAGCAAATGGCGTCGAAGTCGACGCCGTTACATGGTCGGATCTCGTCGAACTCGCCGCGGAGCTCGGCGTAACCGAGGTACCGAAAAGCATCTGATTCGGCTATTTCCCATAATTCGAGGCTGACTGACACTAAGGAGGCAAATAATGGTTATCCGCGAACTTAAAGATGGACGCTGCTACGTAGCCCTTCAGGAAGATCATGCGGAACTGTCGGCGCAATTCGCCGCCCATTGGGGCAATGATCGTTTTTCGAAACTGCGGCCGTACCAAACGATGGTGTTCGCCACGACCTATCACGACAGCGGCTATCGCGAATGGGAAGGCACCCCACCCATGAATGTGGAAAAGGGTCGGCCCTATGCGCACCGCGAAGACGTGCCCAATTTCGAAGACGTGGAGCTCAAAGCGTACACGAAGAACGTCGATTGGCTAAGCTCGCAAGACCCCTATGCCGGCTTGCTGGTCTCCATGCACCGCACGGGACTGTGGCACAACCGTTACAACATTTTCACCGAGCCAGCGGGCAGGCTTCGCGAGCGAAGCCTGCCCGTGCAGAACGCCAAGAAAGATTTGGAAACCAAACAGGCGGAAATGAAAAAAGTTCTTGCCGCCAAGAATCCCAATTTTGAAAACGAGCTCGGATATAACTACATGGCGCTGCAGATTTTCGACTTGCTGTCGCTTTACTTTTGCTGTGACGGCTACGCATCAGAAAATCAGTTCAAAGACTACACGATCGCCCCGGTGCGAGCTTCCTATGACAGCAACGAGACCGTAAGATTAACGATCAAACCCAATGGCGCTGGCTCGGTGATCATGGATCCCTACCCGTTCGATGTCAGCCCCGTGAGATTCTCCGCGCGCGCGAGGATCGTCGCACCACCCCAAGAAAGGTCCGAAGCAGCTTGCGTCGACGCCTATCACAAAGCCACGCGACAGCAGTTGACGTTCGAAGTCTCGGCGTGATTGAGGTTGATATCCGAGATTGACTTGACGGCGGCCGTCTAATGTTATCCTGAACGAAGTGAAGGATCTGCTTAAAACTAGAACCTAAAAGGCATCACTTTATCCGCTCGTGCTTCAATGAACACAAAAGTAGATCCTTCGTCGCTTCTTAGCTCCTCAGGATGACACTCGCGTAATGGTCGAAGTGCAAGTTTACCGAACGCGCAATATCATTCATCATAGATCTCCACGCGGATCGCCTGTCCCCTCCCCGACTCCGGACACGCGCTTGCAGCGACTAGCAGATCCATCTCCGCGCGAAAATCGACGTACGCTTCGTCCTTTGGGCGAGTCATCGTGTCATACATGACGCCGCTATCCGGATCGATGCGCATGCACTGAAAGATATTGAACGGGCTCGGCACGTCGTCCGGCGCAATCCCCCAGGGCTTGACCGCACCGCTTAGATTCTCCCAGCAACCGTGATCGGGAATTTCCTCTTCCTTCTTTGGATTGATGTCTACTCCTTCGGCAAACACGCGCTTGGATTGCCCCCGCGCCACCATCTCAAAGCGTTTACGGCTGCACATGCCTTTTTGTAAGTCGTGACGCCCTTCGACGAACGTGTCGCCGACGATCGTGAGCATCGGATTATTGCGCTTCGAATAGAGTACATCGTCCGTGCTGATGAAAATCTTCACCTGATTCGTCTTGGTCCGCGCTTGATCGAAGCGTTCGGTCAAGTCATGCAGATTGAACGCGACGAAGTCGACGATGCTCTTCCCCGCGATCCTGACTCTTTGGCCTTTCTTTATCTTGAAAGCCGCGCCGGAATTCTTTGGCACGACTTCGGTTCTTAAGATAGCCATCTGAGTCTCCCTGACACACCCCTAACAAGCGCTATGATTTTTCCACTAAGTCGCGATGAGAGTCAAACATGCCAGAGCATTGAATGCTGTTCGCTGTTCGCTGGCGTGATAGGCTTAGACTTCTCGCTCCCGCGACGTCTATGAGATCTGGCTCCCAAACGACGACACAAATGCTGGTCTTCCTTTTGGTCGCCACCGGGTTCACCGTCGTTTATATTACCCAACCCGTGTTGCCCGTGATCGAAGAAGAATTCTCTGTCGATGCGCGCACTGCGTCGTTGTCGGTGTCGATGGTTATTTTCGGCATCGCGCTGGCAAACCTACCCTTTGGCATGCTGGCGGACCGATTTCCGATCAAACCCATTGTTCTTGTCGGCGGCGCCGTCATAGCTATAACTAGCCTCGCTTGCGCGCTGACGCGCAGCTTCGTGCTGCTGATTGCGGCACGCTTTGTCCAGGGACTGTTCATGCCGTCGTTGACGACTTGCATCGCGACCTACTTGGCACAGAACCTGCCCGCCGCGCAACTGAACGTCGTCATGGGTTCCTATGTCGCGGCAACCGTGGCCGGAGGGTTGAGCGGCCGGCTGCTTGGCGGTTGGATTCATCCGCCGCTGCACTGGCGCTACGCGTTTGTAAGCGCCGCCCTACTGTTGACCTTAACCACACTGGCCGCCTACGTTTGGCTTCCACAGGAAACCCTCAAGCAAAAACCCTCAGCGCGGCAGGCCAGTTTCGTCGAGCTCCTCGCGCAGCCCGGACTGCTTCGTATGTTTGCGGTCGGCTTCGGCGCGTTCTTCGTCTTCTCCTCGACTTTTAACTATCTGCCTTTCTATCTTTCCAAACCGCCGATTGGCGCGCCCACCGAAATCATCACCTTGATGTATTTGCCCTATCTGATTGGCATTGTGATGGGGCCGATGTCGGGGCGAGTCAGCAATCGCCTCGGCAGCGGCGCGACGATGGTTCTCGGCTCGTTAATCTTTGCCGGCGCGATCACGGCGACGTTGATTGATTCGCTCGCCATCATCGCCGTTAGTCTGGTAGGCGTTTGCGCCGGCTTTTTTTCCCTTCATGCGGCTGCCGTCGGACTGTTGAATCGACGGCTTACGTCAAGCCGTGGACGGGCAAATTCGCTTTACGTGCTCTGTTACTACATCGGCGGCGGAGCGGGAATCACCGCTTGCGGCCATGCCTACACCAACTTTGGATGGCACGGCGCAGTGGCGCTGAACGTTTCGGTGTCACTGCTGCCATTGGCGATTGGGCTGTTTGAGATCCTGACAGAAGGGTCACGACGAAAGTGACCGATACTTCCCCATGCCTAAGGAAAGGAACTATGGACCTGTGTCGAGAGAACAAATCCGACGACCGCTCCCAAATCGTATGGAATGATTAGGAGGGTTCACGCCCGCTGATATGCCCCAAGAGAAGCTGACGGCCAATAGCGCCGACCCGATGCCATCATAGGCAGAGAACGCGCGAAGGTGCTCCTGCTCATTCACGACAGCGGGCAGCCGGCTCTGAAGGCGCTAGGCGAGATTGTCGGGCGCTACCGGCAAGCGTTCACGCAGGAATCGGTCTTGTGGGAGAGCGCGGCTGTTTGCGCGGCATTTGAATATCTTCGCTCGCTTTGAGTCGAATCGCTCCGTCAAATCATGCAAATTGAACGCGGCGAAATCGACAATGCTTCTCTCCGTGATCCGTAGTCGTTGCGCGTTTCTTACTTGAAAGGCCGCGTCGGAATTTTTCGGCACACCTTCACTTTTTAAGACAGCCAATCAAACCTCTTTAAGACACACGCCTGCCAAGCAAAGCGGTTCTTTCATCCCGCGCGTTAAGGTTTCAGGGAAACGGTCTTGGATTATCTGCTCCGCTAAAAAACAACAGAAATCGTCAAAAAATTCCGCAAAGCCAAGCTAAAAACAGTCAGTCTCCTGCATCGGTGGCCATTTATGTCGATCCTGAAGCGGCAGGACCGCCGCCATACGATAAAATAGCTCGTGCCACGAGTTTGACAAAGAGGAGATTCAGTTTCTCAACGCGCTCGTGGGTCAAGTCGCCGTCGCGATCCACAACGCCCAGCTTTACGAGGAAATAAAACTTCAAGCTGTCGAGTTGCAAAAAGCCAACGAAGTCAAATCGGAATTCTTGAGCGTCATGTCCCATGAGCTGCGCACGCCGATCAACATAATGATGGGATACGTCGAACTGGTGCAAGACGGAATGTTAGGCGAGATCAAGCCCGAGCAGAATGACGCTTTGAACAAGTCCTTGCGCCAATCGCACAACTTATTGAATATTGTTTCGGACATTCTGCAAGCAACCAACATGCAGACACGCGCCTACCAATTGGAAATCGCAGTGGTTAACATAGGGAAAATCTTCGATTGTCTGAGAACCAGATTTGAAAATTCCGTGGAAAAAGAGCTGACGCTATCGTGGGATATACCCAAGGATCTTCCCATGATTAAAACCGACGGAAACAAACTCCAAGC
>WNGO01000699.1_pt1 | contig 20719 bp, 21 predicted proteins | sample 5400511 | NCBI WGS metagenome assembly WNGO01 (sample SAMN13153380, study PRJNA577476) | soil metagenome | isolation source: 20 cm soil or saprolite under Garry oak tree replicate 2 | place: USA:California | collected 2016-06-15 | reverse complement strand
AGGCCGCTTATACCCCGGGGCCGATATCTACCGTTTGGGAGCTGTCCCTGTCGGAGTCGTGGCTTCGATATATGGCGCCCACCTGCAGTGCAGGGCCACGGTGGGTTTGCAACGCCAACGGCCGAGGCGGCTCCACCCACTTCTCTCTCCCCTGATTTTCCGGAATTGAGCCCCCACCCGCCGGCGGCTAACGCGGTCGGGATTCCCTCCCCCGCTTGCGGGAGAGGGTTTTTTTGCGGCGGCGCACCGGTAACCCCCTCCCCCCGCAAGCGGGGGAGGGTCGGGGTGGGGGCTTCCAGTGTTAACATTCGAGACGGCTTAGGGATTGCGATCGTGAATATCCTGTTTTGCGGCGATGTCGTCGGGCGCTCCGGGCGGGAGGCGGTGAGCCGCCACCTGCCCGGATTGAAGCGCGACCTCGCGATCGATGTGGCGATCGTCAACGCCGAGAACGCCGCGCATGGCTATGGGTTGACCGAGCGGCTCGCGGGCGAGCTTTACGATGCCGGCGCCGACATCCTGTCGACCGGCAACCATGTCTGGGACCAGCGCGAGCTGATCCAGTACATCGCGCGCGATGACCGCATCCTGCGCCCGGCCAATTTCCCGGCGGGGACGCCCGGTGTCGGCTGGCGGCTGCATCCGGTCGAGGGCGGGCATACCCTGCTCGTCGTCAATCTGATGGGCCGGCTGTTTATGGACGCGCTCGACGACCCGTTTGCGCGGCTCGAAGCGATCCTCGCGCAATACAAGCTTGGCGAGAGCGCCACCGCGATCGTCGTCGATTTCCATGGCGAGGCGACGAGCGAGAAAATGGCGTTCGGCCATTTCGCCGATGGCCGGGTCTCGGCCGTGCTGTGCACGCATACGCATGTGCCGACCGCCGATCATCAGATCCTGCCCGGCGGCACCGCCTTCCTGAGCGATGCCGGGATGTGCGGCGACTACGATTCGGTCATCGGCATGGAAAAGGGGCCCTCGGTGCGGCGCTTTGTGACCAAGATGCCGACCGAGAAACCAAAGCCTGCCGAAGGCGAAGCAACCCTGTGCGGCGTCTTTGTGGTAATCGATGACAGGACAGGGCTGGCCCGCCGCATCGAGCCGGTGCGGGTCGGCGGCCGGCTCGCCGAGCAGGTGCCGCTTCCATGAACGGAGGAGGCGATGGGTCGGGGCGATGCGCCGGAGGATGCCGCGTTTGCGCCCGATTCGCCGCAATCCTGCCATATTGCCTTGTTAGCCCGCGCCTGAAGGAGAGCGGCGGAAATGGCCGGCCATTCGCAATTCAAAAACATCATGTACCGGAAGGGCGCGCAGGACAAAAAGCGCGCCAAGGTCTTCACCAAGATCATCCGGGAACTGACGACGGCGGCGCGCACCGGGCTGCCCGATCCGAACGCCAATCCGCGGCTGCGCGCAGCGGTGCTCGCGGCGCGGCAGGCCAACATGCCAAAGGACACGGTCGAGCGGGCTATCAAGCGCGGCGCCGGCGGCGAGGGCGGCGAGGCTTATGAAGAGGTGCGGTACGAGGGTTACGGGCCGGGCGGCGTCGCGGTCATCGTCGAAGCCTTGACCGATAACCGCAACCGCACCGCCAGCGAGGTGCGCGCTGCCTTTACAAAGGCCGGCGGCGCCCTTGGCGAGACCAACAGCGTCGGTTTTCTGTTCGATCATGTCGGCGAGATCGCCTACCCGGCGGGCGTCGGCAGCGCCGATGAGATGCTCGAAGCGGCGATCGAGGCCGGCGCCAGCGATGTCGAGAGCGACTCGGACGGCCATGTCGTGATCTCGGCGCCGGATGATTTCAACGCGGTGCGCGACGCGCTCGAAAAGCAGTTCGGGCCGGCGCTATCGGCGCGACTCGGGTGGCGCCCGAAGACGGCGACGCCGGTCGACGAGGAGACGACGCGAGGGCTGCTCAAGCTGCTTGAGACGCTCGAAGACAGCGACGATGTCCAGAACGTCTACGCGAATTTTGAGGCCGGCGAGGATGTGCTGGAGCGGCTGAGCGCCTGATCGGGGCGTATCGAGTTCGTCACCCCCGCGGAAGCGCGGGGCCAGGGTTTGCAGTGGGGATGTGAGCCCTCGGTTCTCGCTGGTGCGGGAATGACGCCGAATGTCGGGGGAGCGCGATGCGGGTCTTGGGGCTCGATCCCGGGCTGCGCCATACGGGGTGGGGGGTCATCGACGTGGCCGGCAATCGGCTTTCCTATGTCGCCGACGGGGTGGTGCATGCCCCGACCGATCTGCCATTGGCCGATCGGCTCGTGGCGCTGTTCCGCCAGTTGATCAACATCATCGAGCGCTTCCGCCCGGACGAGGCGGCGGTCGAGGAGACCTTCGTCAACAAGAATGCCGCCTCGACGCTGAAGCTCGGAGTCGCGCGCGGTGTCGTGCTGCTCGCACCGGCCGAGCGCGGCCTGCCGGTCGCCGAATATTCCGCGAACCTCGTCAAGAAGTCGGTGGTCGGCGCCGGCCATGCCGAGAAGGCCCAGGTCCAGATGATGGTGCGCCGCCTGTTGCCGGGCTGCGCGGTCGCAACGCCTGATGCAGCCGATGCACTCGCCGTCGCGATCTGTCACGCACATCACGCCGGCACCGCGCGGATTTGGCAGCCGGTTCGGGTGTCCCCAGCTCAGGAGTCAACTGGCCGATGATCGCGAAGCTCGCCGGTCTCCTCGACCAGGTCACATCGGACGGCGCCGTGATCGATGTCGGCGGCGTCGGCTATCTCGTTTTCTGCTCGACCCGCACGACCACGCAGTTGCCGCCGCCCGGCGGCCCGGCGCGGCTCCTGATCGAGACGCATGTCCGCGAAGACCACATCCATCTTTACGGCTTTATCGATGCCGTCGAGCGCGACTGGTTTCGCCTGCTGACAACGGTCCAAGGCGTCGGCGCGCGGCTGGCCTTGGCACTGCTGTCGGCGGTATCGCCCGATCAGCTGGCATTGGCGATCTTGTCGCAGGACAAGGCGACTCTGGCGCGCGCCGACGGCGTCGGACCGCGCCTCGCCGCCCGGATCGCCAACGAGCTGCGCGACAAGATCGGCGGGCTCGCGACCGCCGCGCCGATGCCGGTCGCCGCGATCGCGGCGTCCGGGAACGGCAGCGGGACAGGCGCCATGGCCGATGCGGTCTCTGCTCTCGTCAATCTCGGTTATCGCCGCGCCGAGGCGTTCGGCGCGGTCGCGACGGCGGCCCGCAAGCTCGGCGATAAGGCGGCGCTCGACGCGCTGATCCGCGCCGGGCTGCAAGAACTCGGGCAGCCCGCGACGCAGGGGGCCGCGCGATGAGCGACGCGGCAGCCCGAATCATCGCCGCCGAGCGCGCCGAGCAGGATGCGCCGGAAGCCTCGATCCGGCCGGCGACGCTCGAGGAGTTCGTCGGTCAGCGCCAGCTGCGCGACAATCTGCGCGTCTTCATCGACGCCGCGCGCAGCCGCCGCGAGGCGCTCGATCACGTGCTGTTCTTCGGTCCGCCCGGGCTCGGCAAGACCACCTTGGCGCAGATCGTCGCCCGCGAATTGGCGGTCGGCTTCCGCGCGACCTCCGGCCCGGTCATTCAGCGCGCCGGCGATCTCGCCGCGGTGCTGACCAACCTCCAGCCGCGCGACATCCTGTTTATCGACGAGATCCACCGTTTGGCGCCTGCGGTCGAGGAAATCCTCTACCCAGCGATGGAGGATTTTCAGCTCGACCTGATCATCGGCGAGGGCCCCGGCGCGCGTTCGATCCGCATCGACCTGCCGCCCTTTACGCTGGTCGGCGCGACGACCCGCTCGGGACTGATCACCCGGCCCTTGCGCGAGCGCTTCGGTATCCCGCTGCGCTTGTTGTTCTACGAGCCAGGCGAATTGGCCAAGATCCTGACGCGCGGCGCCCGCCTCCTCGCGCTCGACCTGACCCCGGACGGCGCCGCCGAGATCGCCCGCCGTGCCCGCGGCACCCCGCGCGTCGCGATGCGTCTATTGCGCCGCATCCGCGATTTCGCGGCGGTCAGCGGCTGGGCGAGTGTGGATGCTGCGACCGCCGACAAGGCGCTGTTACGCCTCGAAGTCGATCATCGCGGCCTCGATGCGATGGACCGCCGCTATCTGCGCGCGATCGCCGAGCATTACGGCGGCGGCCCGGTCGGCGTCGAGACGATGGCGGCGGCGCTCGGCGATCAACGCGACGTCCTCGAAGAGGTCATCGAGCCCTATCTGTTGCAGCAGGGCTTCCTGCAGCGCACCCCGCGCGGCCGCATGCTGACCGAGATCGCCTACCGCCATCTCGATCTGGCGGTGCCGGCGGGCCTCCCCGGCCAGCTCGACCTGCTCCGGTTGGAGCCGGACGCGGAATGATGCGCGGCGATAACCCTCAGGACGTCCCGTGACCCGGCCTAGCTCGGCCTCGGGCGCGGTGCACAGCATGCCGTTGCGCGTCTATTACGAGGACACCGACGCCGCCGGCATCGTCTACTACGCTAACTACCTCAAATTCGCCGAGCGCGGCCGCACCGAGATGATGCGCGAGCTCGGTTTCGCCCATAGCGAAATCGCCAAGGAAATCGGGACGCTGTTCACGGTCCGGCGCTGCTCCATCGATTACCGAGCGCCGGCGCGGCTCGACGATGCCCTGACCGTGGATACACGGGTCGTGGAGATCGGGGGAGCAACGCTGCTGCTCGATCAGCAGATCCGGCGCGACGAGGACATCCTCGTCCAGATCGACATGCTGGTCGCCTGCGTCGGGCGCGAGGGCCGGCCGCGGCGCGTGCCCGCCGGATTGCGCGGCGCGCTCATCAAGCTGCCCTCATAAAGCCTTCGATTGTCCAAATGACGCCATAAAAGGCCGCCATCAATGCAACCCTTAGATGCCACCGCACTTCCCGGGACCGTGACCCAGCACCTCTCCGTCTTCGAGCTGTTCCTGCAGTCCGACAGCATCGTCAAGCTCGTCCTGCTGCTCCTGCTTGCCGCCTCGTTCTGGTCATGGGCGATCATTTTCGACAAGAGCCTGCGGATACGCCGGCTCCAGCACGCCGCGACGAGCTTCGAGGAGACGTTCTGGTCGGGCGGCTCGCTCGACGATCTGTTCGATCGCGTCGGCCAGCGCCCGCACGACCCGATGAGCTCGGTCTTCGCCGCGGCGATGCGCGAATGGCGGCGCAGCGCCGCCAAGGGTCTTCTCGGCACGGCGACGATGCGCGCCAGCCTGCAGCAGCGTATCGAACGCGTCATGAATGTGACGCTCGGGCGCGAGATGGAGCGGGTCGAGCGCTTTATGCCGTTCCTCGCGACGGTGGGCGCGACCGCCCCCTTTGTCGGCCTGTTCGGCACGGTCTGGGGCATTATGGACAGCTTCCAATCGATCGCCGCCGCGAAAAACACCAGTCTCGCCGTCGTCGCGCCCGGCATCGCCGAGTCGCTGTTCGCGACCGCGCTCGGCCTCGTCGCGGCGATCCCGGCGGTCGTCGCCTACAACAAATTGTCGAGCGATTTCGGCCGTTATTCCGGCCGTCTCGAGGCTTTCGCCTCGGAATTCAGCGCGATCCTGTCGCGTCAGCTCGACGAGAGGCCCTAAGAATGGCCTCCCCCGTCTACAGCGGCGCCGTCCGGACCAGCGGCCGGAGCGGCCGCAACCGCCACCGCCCGATGTCGGAGATCAACGTGACGCCGCTCGTCGACGTCATGCTGGTGCTGCTGGTCATCTTTATGGTGACGGCGCCGCTGTTGACGGTGGGCGTGCCGGTCGATCTGCCGCAGACACAGGCGCCAGCGATCAACGAGCCGAAGGAGCCGCTCGTCATCACCCTCAACCGCGAGGGCGTCATCTACGTGCAGGAGACCACGATCGAGACCGACGCGCTGGTGCCGAAACTCCAAGCGATCACCGGGGCCAATCCCGACGCGGTCATCTATGTGCGCGGCGACAAGGACATCAATTACGGCCGCGTGCTCGAGGTGATGAGCCTCGTCAGCTCGGCCGGGTTCCGCAAGGTCTCCCTCGTCGCCGAGGCGCCGAAGGGGCGGCCTGCGGCGGCGTCTACCCGGCCGGGCAGCTCTACCCGGCGCTGAATCGGGGCGGATGGCGGGGATGAGCGCGATCACGGCCGAGCACAGCGTGCCGCCGCCTGCGGCAAAGCCTGAGACATCGTCGGCCTCGGAGCGGATGCCGCGGAGCAGCATCGCGCTGTCGGCAGGCCTGCATATCGGTCTCTTCGCGCTGATCCTGCTGGGCCTGCCGAACCTGTTCCGGCACAAGCCGCCCGAGGACATGCCGATCGCCGTCGATCTCGTGACGATCGCGCCGGAGACCCGCGCCACCCAGCTCAACCCGTTCCGGCCGAAGCCAGACGCCAAGCCCGAGGCTGCGATCGCGCCACCAGCGCCAAAGCCAGAGCCGAAACCCGAGCCGCCCGTCCCCGCGCCGCCGCCCTCGGCCGCAGCGCCGCCGCCGCCCCCGACGCCTCCGCAGCCGAAGCCGGAGGCCAAGCCGACACCGCCCCCGCCGCCGCCAAAGCCGGTCGAGGCCCAGGTTCCGACGCCACCGCCGCCCGAGCCAAAGCCGAAGGCCGAGCCGCAGCGGGTCGTGCATCACACGCCGCGCGCCGAACCCAAGAAGAGCGACCCGGCGGCCTTCGAAAAGATGCTGAAGAACCTGCAAGCGCAGAAGCCAGAGATGGTCCAGGCAAGGAAACCAGAGACACCGGACAGCAAGAAGCCGTCGCCCGCTGCCTTCGATTCATTGCTGAAGAATTTGACGCGCGAGCAGGTCGCCGAAGCCGATGACGCTCCGCCGAAGCCGCACCGGATGACCGCCGCCGCACCGCCCTCTTCGCAGCCCAAGGCGCCGCTCGGCGCCCAGCTCACGGCGAACGAGATGGACCTCTTGCGCGAGCAGCTCTACCACTGCTGGAACGTGCCGATCGGCGCGCGCGACGCCAAGGATCTTGTCATCGAGATCCGCGTCTCGGTCGGGCCGGACGGCGTCGCGCATCAGGCGAAGATTGTGGACGACGGGCGGCCTGATCCGATCTTCCGTGCCGCCGCCGAAAGCGCGCGCCGCGCCTTCTTCGCCCCGGAATGCACCCCCCTTCGCGTCCCGGCCGGGAAATACGAGCTCTGGAAGGATCTCGTCGTCAGTTTCAGCCCGAAGGATCTTTTATGACGCGAAGCTCTCGTATGGTCGGCGCCGCTCGCATGGCGATGGTCACCCTCGCCCTGCTGCTCGCGGCCTCGCCGGCGTTTGCCCAGCTCCGCCTCGACGTCACGCGCGGCAAGGTCGAGCCGATGCCGATCGCGATCCCGCCTTTTGCCGGCGGCGGCGCCGACGAGTCGAAAGCGGGGCGCGATATCGCGCAGGTCGTGTCGGCCGATCTCGAGCGCTCCGGTCTGTTCCGTCCGCTCGATCCGCAGAGCTTTATCCAGAACGTCTCTGCGGGCGAAGGACCGCGCTTCGCCGACTGGCGCCAGATCAATGCCCAGGCTTTGGTCACGGGCTCGATGCAGGGACAGGGCGACGGCCGCTACCGCGTCGAGTTCCGGTTGTGGGACGTTGGCGCCGAGCAGCAGCTTGCCGGTTTTGCCTACACGACCACGCGACAGAATTGGCGGCGCATCGCGCACATCATCGCCGACGAGATCTATAAGCGGATCACCGGCGAGGACGGCTATTTCGATACCCGCATCGTCTACATCGCCGAATCCGGCCCGGCCGAGCGGCGCGAAAAGCGCCTCGCGCTGATGGATCAGGATGGCGCCAACCACCAATATCTGACCGACGGGCGCGCCCTCGTCCTGACGCCGCGCTTCTCGCCCTCAGCGCAGGAAATCACCTATCTCTCCTACGCCGGCGGCACGCCGCGCGTCTATCTGCGCAACATCGACAGCGGCCAGCAGGAAGCGCTCGGCGACTTCCCCGGCATGACCTTCGCACCGCGCTTCTCGCCCGAAGGCAACCGCATCGTCTTCAGCCGCACCCAGAACGGCGCCAGCAACATCTACGCGCTCGACCTGCGGACGCGGCAGCCCCTGCGATTGACGGACGGCAACGCGATCGACACGACGCCTTCTTACTCGCCCGATGGCAGCAGGATCGTCTTCAACTCCGACCGCGGCGGCTCGCAGCAGCTCTATGTCATGAATGCGAGCGGCGGCGAGGCCAAGCGCATCAGCTTCGGGGCGGGCAAATACGGCACACCGGTCTGGTCGCCCCGCGGCGATTTGATCGCTTTCACCAAGATCGACGGCGGCTCTTTCTATATCGGCGTCATGCGGCCGGACGGCTCCGGCGAGCGGCTCCTGACCGAGGATTTTCTCGTCGAGGGGCCGACCTGGGCGCCGAACGGGCGCGTCCTGATGTATTTCCGCGGTGGCCGTTCCGGCGGCGGACGGGCCGCCTCGTCGCGGCTCTTCACGATCGACCTGACGGGCGGCAACCAACGCGAGGTCAATACGCCGGGCGATGCTTCGGACCCGGCCTGGTCGCCCTTGCTCCGCTAGGGCCGCCGCAGATCCGCAGAATTCCATCTGAGCGAGACCATCCATCGAGAGGGGGGTTCATCGATGCTTGCACGTTTTGTCGCTGTCGCTGTCGCCGGCGCGCTCGCGCTGCTCGGCGCCTGCAGTCACGCACCCGAACCGCCGCCCGGGCCGGGCGGGCCGATGGGCCCGGGCGGGATCGGCAGCTCGCGGTTCGGACCGGGTTCCCAGCAGGATCTCGCGGCCACCGCCGGCGATCGCGTGTTCTTCGATTACGACCAGACCGACATCAAGCCCGAAGGTCAGCAGACCTTGCAGAAGCAGGCCGAATGGCTGCGCCGTTATCCGAACATCGCCGTGACGATCGAGGGGCATTGCGACGAGCGCGGCACGCGCGAGTACAACCTCGCGCTCGGCGAGCGCCGCGCCCAGGCCGTGAAGAACGTGCTGGTCGCGCTCGGCATCCCGGCCGGCCGCATTCAGACGATCAGCTACGGCAAGGAGCGGCCTGAGATCCCGCACTCCGACGACTCGTCCTATGCCCAGAACCGGCGTGGCGTCACGACGGTCAATTGAGCCTGGGTTTGCGGGGCGCGTTAACCCAGTTTCGACTGGCGGTGGGGCATGGGCGCCCTCTTTTTGCCCAAAACCGATCCTACTAGCTGGCCGCGCGGCTGCGGGCTGCCGCGCGAATGCTAGACGATTGCTGCCCGCCGGCTTACCCGCTCGTTGACGAGGCTTCTGTTGATGTTCCGGCATTCGCTATTGCCGTGTGCGTGTTTCGGTGTGGCGCTCGGCATCGCCGCCGCCCTGCCGATACCGGCGCATAGCCAGGATCGCTCGACCTACGATCGCCTCGACCGGCTGGAGCGCGACCTCAACATGTTGCAGCGGCAGGTCTATCGCGGCGGGCCGGCGCCCGTGCCGGGCGGCGACTCCGGCATTGCAATGAATGCCGAACTCCGCATGGACCGCATCGAAACGCAGATGCGTGAGCTGACCGGCCGGGTCGAGGAGTTCATGAATCAGTTCGATCGCCTGCGTCAGCGTCTCGAGCAGGTCAATGGCGACCCGGAGACGCGGTTGGGTCAAATGCCGCCGGGATCGGGCGGTTACGCCGCCGGGGGGCCGCCTCCCCCGCTGCCACGGCCGCGCGGCTCCACAGGTCCCGGCCGCGAATTGCCGGATCCCGGCGCCCTCGCTGGCGGCCCGTTGATGCCGCCGGGGCCGCCCGATGCGGGACCGCTCGCCCCGCCGATGGCGCTGACCCCGCCGCGTGGCGGACCGAGCCAGGTCGCCGGCACGCTGACCCCGCCGGGCGTCCCTGGCGCCGGGCCGGAGCTTGCCGCGGCGGCTCCGCCATCAACCGCCCGTCCCTTGCCGAGCGGCTCGACCAGCGAGCAGTACAATCATGCCTTCGGCCTCCTGAAGGAGGCCGATTACCCCGCCGCGGAAACGGCCCTGAAGTCCTTTGTCGAGCAGCACCCGAACGACCCGATGGCCGGGAATGCGCAATACTGGCTCGGTGAGACCTATTACACGCGCGGGCGCTATGCCGAAGCGGCGAGCGCCTTCGCCGAGGGCTATAAGCGCTATCCTAAAAGCTCCAAGGCGGCCGACGAATTGTTGAAGCTCGGCATGGCGTTGGCCCGAACCAATCAGAAGCAGAATGCCTGCATCGCGCTGACCCAGCTCGACCATGATTTCCCGGCGCCGGGCGCTGCAATCAAGGAACGCGCCTCGACAGAGAAGAAGCGTCTCGGCTGCTGACCCGGCTCGACCCCATCTCGAGATCGGCGGCGCCCCTGAGCTTGGCGGAGCTGGCCGCGGCGTTCGACGCAATCGGCGGCTTCGAGGCGCGTCCGTTTGTCGCCGCCGGTGTGTCGGGCGGTCCCGACAGTCTCGCACTGACGATCCTGGCCGATCGCTGGATGCGCGAGCGCGGCGGCCGATTGGCGGCTCTGACCGTCGACCACGGCCTGCGGCCCGAAAGCGCGGGAGAGGCGCAGGCGGTGGCCGGCTGGATGGCCGCGCGCGGCATCGAACATCATGTGCTGGCGTGGTCCGGCCCGAAGCCCGCGACCGGCATCCAGGAAGCAGCGCGCGCGGCGCGCTACGGTTTGCTCGCGGAGTGGTGCCGCGCCCAGGGCTGCCTCCATCTTCTGACGGCGCATCACCGCGAGGACCAGGCCGAGACCTACCTGATCCGCAAGCGGGCCGGCAGCGGCATCGACGGACTGGCCGGCATGTCCGCGCTCCGCGAACTGGCAGGCGTGCGCCTGGTGCGGCCCTTGCTCGCGGTGCCGAAGGCCCGCCTCACCGCGCTGCTCGAGACCGAGCGCCAGCCCTTCCTGTCCGACCCAAGCAACCGCAACCCGGTCTTCGAGCGCGCCCGACTCCGGCGCGACACCGCCGTGGGGGATGTCGAGCGGCTGAGCGCGGAACTGCGGGATTATGGCCGGCAGCGCATCGCGCGCGAACGGCAACTGGACCAGTTGCTGGGCAGCGCGGTAACTCTGCATCCGGCCGGCTTTGCCATTATCGATTCCTTGGCTCTCGAGCATGCCGAGGCGGAGCTTGGCGACCGGCTGCTCGGCCGCGTCGCCCTCTGCATCGGCGGCGCCGCTTATCCGCTGCGGCGGGAGCGCGTCTCGTACCTGCGCGCCGCGCTCCTGGAATGCGCGGAGCGCGCCCGCACCCTTGGCGGCTGCCGTTTCATTCCATGGCGCGGGCAGCTCCTCGTTATTCGCGAATTATCGCGCGCCGCACCGCCCGTCCGCCTCATCCCCGGGACCGAGCTCTTCTGGGATCGCCGCTTCGGTGTGACAGCGCCGCCACACGGAGCCTCGAAACCGATGCTCGGCTATCTCGGCCAGTCCGGAATGCGCCGGGTTGTCGACCGAGATGATGGCGGGCTGCCGCGCCTTGCGCATCCCGTGCTGCCCGCCCTATGGGACGAAACCGGCCTGATCGCGGTCCCGCATCTCGGCTATTTCCGGGCCGGGGCAACCGTGCTGCCGCGGCTCGCGTTCCATCCGGTAAATCGGCTGTCGCATGCGGGCTTTACAGTTGTTTAATTGCCGGCGCATCCTATGTTTTGCTGGCGCAGAGCCCGGCGAGGCGGGTGATCGGGGCGCGTGCCCCGAGGCGGTAGGGAAAGGCCCTGGCGGTGAATAATTTCGGTAAAAATCTCGCCCTCTGGATCGTCATCGGCCTGCTTCTCGTCGCACTTTTTAATCTGTTTCAGACCTCATCGAGCCGCGGCCCGCAATCGACGCTCGCCTTCTCCGATTTTGTGGCGGACGTCAATCGCGGCCAGGTCACCGACGTCACGATCCAAGGCGACAACATCAACGGCCATTTCACCGATGGCCGCGCCTTTACGACCTATTCCCCAAAGGACCCGGGGCTGGTTGGCCGCTTGATCGAGAAGGGCGTCCGCATCACCGCCGCGCCGCTCGACGAGAATGTGCCCTCGTTGTTTGGCATCCTGGTGTCGTGGTTCCCGATGCTGCTCTTGATCGGCGTCTGGATCTTCTTCATGCGCCAGATGCAGGGCGGCGGCGGCCGCGCGATGGGCTTTGGCAAAAGCCGGGCGCGGCTTTTGACCGAAAAGGTCGGGCGCATCACCTTCGAGGATGTCGCCGGCATCGACGAAGCCAAGCAGGAGCTCGAAGAGATCGTCGAGTACCTGAAAGACCCGCAGAAATTCCAGCGGCTCGGCGGCAAGATCCCGAAAGGCGTGTTGCTGGTTGGCCCGCCCGGCACCGGCAAGACGTTGCTCGCGCGCGCGATCGCGGGCGAAGCGAACGTGCCGTTCTTCACGATTTCCGGCTCAGACTTTGTCGAGATGTTTGTCGGCGTCGGCGCCAGCCGCGTGCGCGACATGTTCGAACAGGGCAAGAAGAACGCACCCTGCATCATCTTTATCGACGAGATCGACGCCGTCGGCCGGCATCGCGGCGCGGGGCTGGGCGGCGGCAATGACGAGCGTGAGCAAACCCTGAACCAGCTGCTCGTCGAGATGGACGGGTTCGAGGCCAATGAAGGCGTCATCCTGATCGCCGCGACCAACCGGCCGGACGTGCTCGACCCCGCGCTGTTGCGCCCGGGCCGCTTCGATCGCCAGGTCGTCGTGCCGAACCCGGACGTTGCCGGCCGAGAGAAGATCCTGAAAGTGCACATGCGCAAGGTGCCGCTCGCTTCGGATGTCGATCCGAAGATCATCGCCCGCGGCACGCCGGGCTTTTCGGGCGCCGATCTTGCCAATCTGGTCAACGAGGCGGCATTGATGGCGGCGCGCCGCGGCAAGCGCTCGGTCGCGATGGGCGAGTTCGAGCACGCCAAGGACAAGGTCATGATGGGCGCCGAGCGGCGCTCGATGGTCATGACCGAAGACGAAAAGCGGCTGACCGCCTATCACGAGGCGGGCCACGCGCTGTGCATGCTTTACGCCGAAGCGCATGAGCCGCTGCACAAGGTGACGATCATTCCGCGCGGCCGCGCTCTCGGTGTGACGATGTTCTTGCCCGAGCGCGACAAGTACAGCCAGTCGAAGGTCGAGATTAAAGCGATGATGGCGAGCCTCTTCGGGGGCCGCGTCGCCGAGGAGCTGATCTTCGGGCCCGACAAGGTGACGACCGGCGCGTCCGACGATATCCGTCGCGCCACGGGCATCGCCCGCCGCATGGTCACCGAGTTCGGCTTCAGCGAAAAGCTTGGGCCATTGCGCTACGCGGATAATGAGGAAGAAGTGTTCCTCGGCCATTCGGTGACGCAGCGCAAGAACGTCTCCGACGCGACCGCCAGAGTCATCGACGAGGAGATCCGGCGTATTGTCGACGAGGGCGAGCGCACCGCCCGCGAGATCCTGACCGGACATCTCGACGAATTGCACGCGCTGGCGAAGGGCCTCCTCGAATACGAGACCCTGTCAGCGGACGAGATCCGCCGGGTGATCAAGGGCGAGCGCATCGTCCGCGATGTGTCGACCCCGGCGCCCTCCGAGGAGTCGCGGCCGGGCCGGCGCAGCTCGGTGCCGCCCTCCGGCCGGCCGAGCGGTCTCGAACCGGAGCCGCAGCCCGGCGGCTAGACGCAGCTCCCGGTGCACCGCGCCCTCACCTGATTTTCCGGCAACGCGAAACTGTAAGTTGCGGCTCATCGCGGCCCGCGCCCTCGGCACGTCTGCTGACGATTTGAGCATCCGTCTCTGCTAGGATGGCGCCCGCCGGCCGGTGTTCATCCGGGTGGCAATAGGACCGGGGGGGTAGGACGGGGGCGATGGCGCGTAAACTATTCGGAACGGACGGCATTCGAGGCACGGCCAACAGCGAGCCGATGACGCCCGAGACGGCGCTCAAGGTCGCGATGGCGGTCGGCGAGTCGCTGCATAACGGCACGCACAAGCACCTGGTCGTCATCGGCAAGGATACGCGGCTCTCGGGCTACATGCTGGAGCCCGCTCTGACCGCCGGCTTCATCACAATGGGCATGGACGTTGTGCTGGTCGGGCCGCTGCCGACACCGGCCATTGCGATGCTGACGCGCAGCCTGCGGGCCGATATCGGGGTTGTCATTTCCGCCTCTCACAACCCGTTCGGCGATAACGGCATCAAATTATTCGGACCGGATGGCTACAAGCTGTCGGACGATTTCGAAGCCAGGATCGAAGCCGCGATGAGCAAGGGGCCGACACGCCGCGCCGCGCCCTCCGACCTCGGCCGCGCAAAGCGGCTCGACGATGCCGGCGGCCGCTATATCGAATTCGTCAAGCAGAGCTTTCCGAAAGGGCTGCGGCTCGATGGGCTGCGCGTCGTCGTCGATTGTGCCCACGGCGCCGCGTACAAGGTCGCGCCGACCGTGTTCTGGGAGTTGGGCGCTGAGGTCTTCCCGATCGCCGTCACGCCGGACGGCTTCAACATCAATCGCGATTGCGGCGCGCTGTCGCCGGAGAATATGCGGCAGGAGGTGCTGGCGCGCCGTGCCGATATCGGCATCGCGCTCGACGGGGATGCCGACCGGCTGATCGTCGCCGACGAACGCGGCGTCATCCTCGACGGCGACCAGCTGATGGCGCTGATCGCGACAAACATGGCGCATGGCGATCGTCTGCAGGGCGGCGCGCTGGTCGCGACAGTCATGTCGAACCTCGGCCTCGAGCGCCGTCTTGCGAAGCAGGGGATCGGGCTCCACCGCACCGCGGTCGGCGACCGCTATGTCGTCGAGAAGATGCGCAGCCTCGGCTGCAATCTCGGCGGCGAACAGTCCGGCCACATCATCCTCAGCGATTACGCGACAACCGGCGATGGGCTCATCGCGGCATTGCAGGTCCTGGCGGCGATCGTCCAGACCGGCAAGCATGCGAGCGAAGTCTGCCGCGTCTTCGAGCCGGTGCCGCAGCTTTTGCGCAATGTGCGTTTCGGTCATGGAAGACCGCTCGAAACGGCGCGGGTCAAGCGGGCGATTGCCGCCGCCGAGGCGCGGCTCGGCAAAGAGGGCCGGCTCGTCATCCGCAATTCCGGGACCGAGCCCGTCATCCGCGTCATGGCGCAGGGCGAAGACGAAAGCTTGCTGACCGGCATCGTCGACGACATCTGCGCGACGATCCTCTCCGTCGCGCAAGGCACCGAAGAGATCAAATCGCCGGTGCGGGCCGCGGAATAATGCCGGTGCTTGCTGCGATGGACCCGGGATGAACGGGCGGGTATTGATCATCGCCGGCTCGGATTCCGGCGGCGGCGCCGGCATCCAGGCCGACATCAAAACCGTGACGATGCTCGGCGGCTTTGCGATGACCGCCGTGACGGCGCTGACTGCGCAGAACACAACAGGCGTGTTCGGTGTCCTGCCGATCCCGCCCGATTTCATCCGGCAGCAGATCGAGGTCGTGCTCGACGATCTTGGCGCTGATGCGCTGAAGACCGGCATGCTGCACGACACGGCCGTCATCGAAACCGTCGCAGCGGTCATCGCCGAGCGCGCCGCGGGTATCCCGCTCGTCCTCGATCCGGTCATGGTCGCGAAGGGTGGCGCGCCGCTGATCGAGGAAGGCGCGATCGGCGCCTTGAAGCGCCTTCTCGTACCGCACGCTGCGGTGCTGACGCCGAACCTGCCGGAGGCCGAGATCCTCGCCGGCCATCCGATCCCCGATCTCGCGGCACTGAAAAAGACGGCAGCCGATATGCTGGCTCTCGGCTGCCGCGCCGTCTTGCTCAAGGGCGGGCATCTGCCGGGCGACACGGTCTACGACGTGCTCGCGACCGCCGATGGTCAACGCGTCTGGGACAGTCCGCGCATCGACAGCCGCCATACGCACGGTACCGGCTGCACGCTCGCCTCGGCAATCGCTACCGGGCTCGCGCAGGGCCAGACGATCGAAGCCGCGGTCGAGCGCGCCCGCACCTATGTGCAGCGTGCGATTGCCTCGGCCCCCGGTCTCGGCCATGGCCACGGACCGCTCGACCACGCGCACCCGCTACGGACACATTGAGCGATGCGCCTCCCGCTATACCAAATCGACGCCTTCGCCGAGGGGCCGTTCACCGGCAATCCGGCGGCCGTGTGCCCGCTCGAAGAATGGCTGCCCGACGACGTCATGCAGGCGATCGCCGCCGAGAACAATCTGTCGGAAACCGCCTTCTTCGTGCCCGAGGGTGGCGGTTACCGGCTGCGCTGGTTCACGCCAACCACCGAGGTCGATCTCTGCGGCCACGCGACCTTGGCCTCGGCGTTTGTCGTGTTCCGCTGGCTCTCGCCGCAGCGGAACGAGGTGACATTTCAAACGCAGCAGGCGGGGCCACTGACGGTGGCGCGCGATGGCGATCTATTGGCGCTCGATTTTCCGGCCCGGCCGCCCTCCCCCTGCCCGACGCCCGATGGCCTCGCTGCCGCGCTCGGGAGCCCGCCGGTGGCATTACTCGCCGCGCGCGATTACCTCGCGGTGTATGAGAGCGCCGACGAAATCCGGGCGCTGACGCCGGATTTTGCCGCGATCGCCAAGCTCGATCGCTTCGCCGTCATCGCCACGGCGCCCGGCGCGAATAAGATCGATTTCGTGTCGCGCTTCTTCGCGCCGGCGCGCGGCGTCGACGAGGATCCGGTGACCGGCTCGGCGCATTGCACGCTCATCCCCTATTGGGCTGACCGCCTCGGCAAGACGCGTCTCGAAGCGCGCCAGCTGTCCCGCCGGGGCGGCGCGCTGTCCTGCGCGCTCCGGGGAGACCGCGTCACGATCGCCGGTCGCGCCGTCCCCTACCTGGAAGGCAGGATCGACATCTGAGAATTGCGCATTGCGCGAAATCGCGGGACAATCCGCCCCGACCGGGGAGGGTTCCGATGGCGCGCATTGCGATTTTTCTTGCCTGCTTTCTGCTGTCGGCTTCGCCGGCTTGGGCGCAGGCCAAGAGCTCGATCGAGAAGCTAAACGCCGAATGGATGGCCGCCTTCAACAAGGGCGATGCGAAGACCTTGGCCGCGATGTACACGCCGGATGCGTATGTGCTGCCGGCGGGCGCCGAGATGGCGAAAGGGCACAACGCGATCGAGAAGTTCTGGGGCGGCGCGGTGAAGCAGCTCGGCGACGCCAAGCTGACGACCGTCGATGTCCAATCGCTCGGGCCCGGCGCGGCGCGCGAAATCGGCACGTTCAGCTTCAAGACAAAAGCGCAGCCGCCGGAGCAGATCACCGGCAAATATGCCGTCGTGTGGCGGAAGATGGGCGGGCAGTGGCAGCTCGCCACGGACATCTGGAACATGAACAAATAGCCGCCCGGCGGGACAATGGCGCGGTCGCCAAAGCCGCGGAATGAGCTAATCTGCCGCCGCAGAGCGGAGGCAATCGATGGCCAGGACATATCGGGTCGCCGTTATCGCCGGCGACGGCATCGGGCGCGAAGTCGTGCCGGAGGGCGTCAACGCGTTGGAAGCGGCAGCGCGGCGCTACGGCTTTGCGCTGGAGTGGCGCGAATTCGACTGGAGCTGCGAGACCTACGCCAAGACCGGCCGCATGATGCCGGAAGACGGGCTCGACCAACTGCGGCCCTACGATGCCGTGTTTCTCGGTGCGGTCGGCTACCCCGGCGTGCCGGATCATGTCTCGCTCTGGGGGCTCCTGATCCCGCTGCGGCGTCATTTTCAGCAGTACATCAATCTACGGCCGGTGCGGCTCCTCGCCGGCGTCGATTCGCCGCTGAAGGACCGCGCCCCGGGCGATATAGATTTTTATGTCGTGCGTGAGAACAACGAGGGCGAATACTCCTCGGTCGGCGGCCGGCTCTACGAGGGCACCGATCTCGAAATGGCGATGCAGCAGGCGGTGTTCACGCGGCGCGGCTGCGACCGCGTCATGCGCTATGCCTTCGAACTGGCGCGGACGCGCAAGAAGCACGTGACTTCGGCCACGAAATCGAACGGCATCATCCACACGATGCCCTATTGGGATGAGCGCTTCGCGGCGGTCGCGAAAGGCTATCCCGACGTCAAGACCGACCAGTACCACATTGACATCCTGACGGCCCATTTTGTGCGCCACCCCGATTGGTTCGATGTCGTCGTCGGCTCGAACCTGTTTGGCGATATTCTCTCCGATCTCGGGCCCGCCTGCGTCGGCTCGATCGGCATCGCGCCATCGGCCAACATCAACCCCGAGCGCGAATACCCCTCGATGTTCGAGCCGGTGCACGGCTCGGCGCCCGATATCGCGGGGCGCGGCATCGCCAACCCGATCGGGCAGATCTGGTCGGGCGCGATGATGCTCGAGCATTTTGGCGAAACCGAAGCGGCCGCCGCGGTTGAGCGCGCGATTGTTGAGGTTTTAGCCGAGGGAGGTACCCGCACCCCCGATCTCGGCGGCAATGCCGGCACGAAGGATCTGGGCGCCGCCGTCACCGCCGCGATCCGCTGAGACGAAAGCGTCCGTGACGATGAAGCACGGTCTGGCATGCCTGCTCTCCGCGATCGCCGTGCTCGCACTGACGATATCCATCGCCATTGCCGGTCCGCCGGACCACCCCATCCGTGTGGGGATTCTGATCGCGGATCCCGAGCATAATCCAGGCGACCAGGCTCTCGTGGAGGCGCTGAAGGAGCTTGGTTACGCCGCGGGCCGGAACGTTATTTTCAAATACAAGAGCGCCGAAGGTCGCCCGGAGCTGTTCGCGCCGCTTGCTAAGAGATCATCGACTCGGGAGTAGACGTTCTTGTGACGCCCGCCAATGGGCCGACCATGGCCGCGGCGAAGGCAACCCAGACCATTCCGATCGTCATGATCGGCGCCAGCGACGTGGTCGAGACCGGCCTCGTCGCGAGTCTTGCGAGACCGGGCAAAAACATCACGGGGCTCGCCATCAACGCCGCCGAAATCGCCGCGAAGCGGGTTCAGCTGCTGCAGGAGGCCGTGCCGCGGCTGTCTCGCATCGCGGTTCTGTGGAACGCCAGCATACGGTCGATGGCGCTTGGTTTTCAGAATATCGAGCAGGCCTCGCCGAAGCTCGGCATCGCGCTGCAATCGGTGCGCGTCTCCGGTTCCGATGAATTCGGGCAGGCCTTTGCGGCAGTCGAGGATGGCCATCCCGATGGGCTCATCGTGCTGTTCGGGCCGTTGCGTGGCGACGACCTGCCGCGGATCGTCGATTTCGTCGTCCGGCATAAAATTCCGACGATTTTCGAAGTGGGTCGGGGCATAAGCGGGGGCGGGCTGATGGAATTCGGCCCCAATCTCGAACCCATGTTCCGCCGCGCCGCCGTTTACATCGACAAGATCGCCAACGGCGCGGATCCGGCCACCCTCCCGGTTGAGGAGCCGACCCAGTTCGAGCTGGCCATCAATTTGAAAGCGGCGAAAGCAATGGGGATCGAGATCCCGCAATCGCTGCTGCTGCGCGCCGATCGTGTCGTCGAATAGCGCTGGCGTCTCTACCTGGGCTGGTTGCGCCAGCCCGTCAGGACACCAAGAAACATCGCCGTGCCGAGCCCCCACAAGGCATGGACGATCAGGAAGGTGACGATCAGGTTGGGCGCGAATCCACCGCCGAGCGGACGCCCTTTCAAGGGAAAGACAACAAACATCAAAACCAATGTTGGCGCGATCGCGCCAAATACTGCGGCGCCTACCCAATAGCCGCCGGGAAACCGCGCCAACCAACGTTCGATCAGCACGAAGAGGATTCCCCAGACGCCGCCCCAGAACGAGAGCGAGATCACGGCCGGCACGCCGAAAGGCGCAGTCGGGGTGGTTGCCCACGGGGTCGCCCCAATCATACCGACCGCGTGCAGGGCCCAAATACCGATCTGTTGAAATGTGATCGTCGCGAGAAACCCGGCGACAAAGCCCAGCGCCAGCCGGGTGACTGAGGCCGAGACGGTAAGCGATGCCGATCGCGCCATGGCGTTTCCCCTGTCTGCGCAGTCTTGAGAGCCGCGTTGCCGTTCAACCATAACACGCGCGGCCGGCCCGGCGTACACAACTCCTGGGGCGCCCGATGGGATCGGTTTTCCGGCTGCGGCAGTTGGTCACAGAGAGGCCAACGCGTCAGTTGGTCACAGAAAAGCAGCGTTTTGGTCGCCTTATGTTCGGTCTGCCCGCTAAACGGCAAAGCCCCCGAGGAGTAACGATGGTCCGCTCGCTTGAGCAAATGACGATGCGCAAAGTCTATCTGCGCATCCTGCCGTTTGCTGCCTTGACGTATTTCTTCTGCTATCTCGACCGCATCAACGTCGGCTTTGCCGCGCTGACAATGAACAAGGATATCGGCCTCGACCCGGCGATATACGGCATGGCCGCCGGCGCGTTCTTTTGGGGCTATGTACTGTTCGAGGTGCCGAGCAACATCATCCTGGAAAAGGTTGGCGCGCGGCTCTGGATCGCGCGGATCATGATCACCTGGGGGCTGATCTCGGGCGCGACCGCGTTGGCCACCGGCCCCTACAGCTTTATGGCGATCCGTTTCCTGCTGGGCCTCGCCGAGGCGGGGCTGTTCCCCGGCTTTGTGTTGTACTTCACGTACTGGTTTCCCGATCGCTATCGGGCGCGGATCAATGCCGGCTTCACCCTGGCATTGCCGGTCGCCGTGGCGACAGGCGCGCCGATCTCGACCGCGCTGTTGGGCCTGGACGGGCTTTGGGGGCTTAAGGGCTGGCAATGCATGTACCTTTTCGAAGCGATCCCGACCGTGCTGATCGGTGTCGCCGTCTTCTTCTATTTGACGGACAAGGTGAGTGACGCCCGCTGGCTGTTGCCGGAAGAGCGCCGCTGGCTCAG
>WNGO01000698.1_pt1 | contig 20735 bp, 21 predicted proteins | sample 5400511 | NCBI WGS metagenome assembly WNGO01 (sample SAMN13153380, study PRJNA577476) | soil metagenome | isolation source: 20 cm soil or saprolite under Garry oak tree replicate 2 | place: USA:California | collected 2016-06-15 | reverse complement strand
CGATATCAAGAAAAGTTCCTTGCGCGCCTTCAAACAGAATCTCGCGCCCGCTCTGCAAGGCCCGATGCAAATAAACCACCGTGTTCGCCACAAATGGCGACAACGCCGCGGCGGCCGCCAAATATTCCTGGTTCACTTCGCGAAAATCATTCGGCTTCGCCCCCAACGCTCGCAGGATGGCGTTGTTCTCGCGCATTTTCGCTTCAAGCTTCTTCGAAAACAGCCTGGGCTGCATCAAATCGGAAACCCGCAAACCAGTGCGCGCCGCCTTGTCGCCGTAGGCAGGACCAATCCCTCGTTTCGTCGTGCCGATTTTCGCCACCCCTTTCCGCAGCTCGCGCTGTTCGTCCAAGGCGCGATGGTACGGCAGAACCAGATGCGCAGCGTCGCTCACCAGAAGATTGCGACCAATGCGGACGCCTAACTTCTTCAAACCTTCAATTTCTTTCACCAGCGCGACCGGATCGACCACAACGCCGTTGCCAATCACGCAAACTTTGCCGCGCCGCAAAATCCCCGACGGAATCAAATGCAAAATATATTTCTTGCCGCGATGAATGACAGTGTGGCCGGCATTGTTCCCACCCTGGCTGCGCACCACGACATCGGCATCGGCGGTAAGCACGTCGATGATCTTCCCCTTCCCTTCGTCACCCCATTGCGCGCCGATCAGGATCGTGTTGGCCATGACTTTTTGGGCAAAATTTTGTCCCGATGCGCTCGGTCGAGGCATTCGGGACTTGCGTCACAGGATAAGAGCAGCGGCGTGCCGCGCAAGACCATTCTGGACATGCGGCACGATAATGAGGTATCTGAACAAAATATGCGTACCATCCTACTGATCATTCTGGTGCTGTTGTTAATTGGCGCATTGCCGACCTGGCCCTATAGCTCGGGCTGGGGTTATTATCCGGGCGGCGGGTTATTGCTTCTGATAATCTTAATCCTGGTCCTTTGGCGGGCGTAGCGCGTCTGTTTCTGCATATCGGGAGCGCCGGCTTCCGCTACATTCGGCATCCCTGCCGAATGATGAGTCATTTACTTCGCCACCACTCGCACCACCGGCAACGGAAAACGCAAACGCAATTCGTCCTGAAGATAAATCTCGACGTGATGCAGTCCGAATTGCTGGAACTGCACCCCGCCAAAGTAATGAACATTCGTGGCGTGCCCTTCCATTTCCTTTAACTCAAAATCCACCTCCGCCTGCGCCAGCACCTGTTGCTCATCTACCCCAATGATGCGCGAGCGCTGCTTGAATTTTCCCGCGCCGCTGCACCAACGCGACCAAATGCAAAGTCGCATGCAGGTGATGGGCAACTGCGGGGCGGGCACGATATTGATCACGCCCACCAGTGTCTGCATGCCATTGAATTCGTGCCGGACATCCTCACACAGCACGCAGCTTTGCAGATCGGGCAGGATAACGTCGGTCGCAGCCATTTCTTAAATCAAACCGCCAATGAGCAGCGCGAATAACACTACCGCGAAAATAATCCGATAAATCGCAAACGGCGCGAACCCACGCGCCCGCACCCAGTTCATAAACCAGGCAACAACGCCCAAGGCCACCACAAATGAAACAATTGCGCCAATCATTAGCACTACCCAATTGTGCCCGGTCATCACCAGCGGCGCGAGTCTTGTTTCATCGCTACCGTGCCGCAAGGTCTTGAGCAAATCGTAGCCGGTCGCAACTACCATCGTCGGCATGGAAAGGAAAAACGAAAACTCCAACGCTGCGCTCCGGGAAAGCCCGGCCAACTGCCCGGCCGCGATGGTTGACATCGAACGCGAGGTTCCCGGGAAAACAGCCGATGCAATCTGGGCGAAACCGATCCAGGCTGCCTGCGGCAACGACATTTCCTCCATTCGCAATGTGCGTGGATTGCGACACAACGCGTCCACCAACCACATGATGACGCCGCCGATGAACAGTGCCCACGCCATCACCCAAAGATTTTCCAGGTTCTGCCCGATTTGTTTTTTCAAAAGAAACGATGGCACCGCGGTGATCACAAAGGCGATGAGGGTGAGACCGAGTGGATGCGTGAAAAGATTACGCCTTCCACTTTCGCCGCGCGGGAAAGTCGCAAGAAATTTCAGGATTCGATTCCAAAAATAAACCGGCAGCGCCAGGATTGCTCCCAGTTGGATCACGATCGTGTACATCTTCCAATAAGCATCGTGCAGATCGAGATGTAGCAGCGCCTCGACGATCCGGAGATGAGCGGTCGAGCTAACCGGCAAAAATTCCGTTAGTCCTTCGACTACGCCGAGTAAAATGGATAGAAGAAAATCGTTCACTGTGACAGCTCTACCCTCTTGTTCGTGCTTTCGCTACAATCGCAGGAGCGTCATCTTCAGCGTGTCCATGGTCAAAATTAATTTTGATTGGTCCGCAACCGAACCTCATTGTCGCCTCTCGCGATGAAACTCTTCGTTACCGGAATCTGCGGCTTTGTCGGTAGTTCGCTCGCAACCTGGTTTCGTGAGCGTCGGCCTTCTTTCAAAATTAGCGGGATCGATAACTTCGTCAGGCCCGGAAGCGAGACGAATCGTTCGATCTTGCGCTCACGAGGAATCACCGTCCAGCACGGCGATGTTCGAAACGCCTCGGACTTCGAGAACCTTCCTGCGGTTGATTGGGTAATTGATGCCGCTGCTAATCCCAGTGTCCTCGCCGGAGTAGACAATCGCAGCAGCTCGCGGCAGGTGATCGAACACAACCTCTACGGAACGGCAAATGTCCTTGAATATTGCAAACGCGTTAAAGCAGGCCTGGTTCTCCTGAGTACCAGCCGTGTCTACTCTATTCCTGCGCTGGCGGGGTTGCCGTTAATCAAAGGCAACCACGCTTTCGAATGGGATAAAGCCGCCGCTCCGGTTCAGGGCGCGTCAGCTAACGGGCTAACGACGCAATTCTCAACTTCACCTCCGGTTTCACTCTATGGCAGCACCAAGCTGGCTTCCGAGTACCTGGCTCTGGAATACCAATACAGTTTCTCTTTTCCATTATGGATTAATCGCTGCGGCGTTATCGCGGGAGCAGGGCAGTTTGGAACCGCAGAGCAAGGGATTTTCTCTTACTGGATACATGCCTACTCGCAAAAGCGCCCGCTGAAATACGTCGGGTTTGATGGCTCGGGCCGGCAGGTTAGGGACGGGCTTCATCCCAACGATTTGGCCGAGCTTGTCGCACAGCAAATAGAATACTCTCAGAAACCGGAAGCCATGACGTTCAACGTCGGAGGGGGCGCCGCTAACGCCATGTCTCTGGCGCAACTTACAAGCTGGTGCGCCGAGCGTTTCGGAAAACATTCGCTCGAATCCGATCTGACCCCGCGTTCTTTCGATGTTCCTTGGCTGGTGATGGATAATCGACAAATCGCTGCCCAGTTTAACTGGCGTCCAAAGCGTGACCTGCCGTCCATCCTCGATGAAATTGCCAACCACGCGCAATGCAATCCGCATTGGCTCGACCTCTCCTCTGCGCCATGACTGACCCGCCACGAGAGCAACCGCCCCTCCAGCTCCTTAGCGTTGTTATTCCAGCGCGCGATGAAGCCGGATGCATCGCCGCGACGGTGGAACATCTGCACGTCGAGTTACGTCTCAACAACGTTCCTCATGAAATTATCGTTATTGACGACGGCAGCACCGACAAAACCTGGGAGGTTTTACAGGAAACGCAGAAACGGGTGGAAACCTTGCACCCACTTCAAAATTTGGAAGCGCATGGATTCGGCCGCGCCGTCGTCCTCGGCTTCGACCAGGCCAAAGGCGACGCTCTCGTCATCATGATGGCTGATGAATCGGACGATTGCCGTGACGTGGTGCGTTACTGGCAGGTCCTTAACTCCGGTTATGACTGTGTATTCGGCAGTCGTTTTGTCAAAGGTGGCGGTGCCATTGATTATCCCTGGCTCAAACTTTGGATCAATCGCTGCGCTAATTTATTCATTCGCGCCCTTTTTCGCATCAAACCTAACGACATTACGAATGCCTTTAAGGCCTATCGGCGGCAGGTCATTGATGGCTGCCGTCCATTCCTCTCGCCGCATTTCAATTTGACCGTCGAAATCCCGCTAAAAGCGATCGTGCGCGGTTATACCTGGACGGTGATTCCAATTACCTGGCGCAATCGCCGAACCGGCACCGCCAAGCTCAAGATCAAAGAAATGGGCAGCCGTTACCTTTTCATTTGCCTTTATATTTGGCTCGAAAAATACTTTAGTCGCGGCGACTACAAGAAAACAAGTGAACCCAGCGAATAAAGCCCAACTACAGTCACTTTATCAGAATCGTTTCGGCGAGCGCTTGGAATATCGCGACCAAGTATGGGCAACTTTGTGCTCGGAGTTTTGGCAACGCTTGGTTCCCGAAGATGGTAGTGTTCTTGATCTTGGTTGTGGTTACGGGCAATTCATTAATCATATTCGTTCCCGCTGCAAATGGGCGATGGACCTGAATCCTTCCACCAAACAATACCTGGACAAGTCGGTAACCCTTCTCGAACAAGACTGCTCGACTCGTTGGAACCTGCCCGACCAAGATCTTGATGTTGTTTTTACCAGTAACTTTTTTGAGCACTTGCCCGATAAGGAATCGCTAAACCGAACTCTCCACGAAGCCCATCGCTGTCTGCGTGAAGGCGGCTGCCTTATCGCATTGGGGCCGAACATCAAATGCTTACCGGGAAGATATTGGGACTTTTGGGACCACTCACTTCCGTTGACGGAAAAATCATTGTCCGAAGGGCTACGCGCGACCGGATTTACTATCGAGCAAGCAGTTGCAAAATTCTTGCCCTATACCATGGCCACAGGGCCACGCTTTCCTAGGTTCTTAATCGCGATTTACCTGAAACTTCCTTTCCTTTGGCGGCTTTTCGGCGAACAATTCCTTCTTGTCGCTCGCAAACAATCATTTTGATGAGCTACGTCAGGCTCGAAAAATATTTTAGCAAAGGCGACTACCAAAAGAAATCGAGTGAAGCTGCCGAAGCTCGGGCGTTCGTTCTGGCTGCTTCTGTTGCCCCGGGGATTATTGGCACGAAAAAGAGGAACGAAGCCGAAGAAGATAACAAGCGTTGAAATTATGTAGCGAAGAGTGCAGCAGAAAGAGACTCAATCACTAATCAAGTGAGGCCGCCAGGATATTGATTGTTCCATTGCGCTAGAAACCTGAGCTTCTCTATCAGCTATGGACCCCGGCTTCTACTCGTAAAACCTTCCCCTTTGTCATCTGATCATAGATCCAGTGATAGGTACGCTCCAAATCATCGCGTAGCTTCGGTGCCGGCTCCCAGTTGTAAATTTTCTGGATTAGCGTGTTGTCGCTGTTACGACCATTTACTCCTTTGGGCGCTTTTAGATTGTAGCTCCGTTTTAGTTTTACGCCGCCGATCTCCTCCACCATGCCGACTAGCTGATTGATACTAACGAGTTCGTTACTGCCGAGGTTTAACGGCTCGACAAAATCGCCGTCCATGATCATCTGTGTACCCTTCACACAGTCATCAATCCACATGAAGCCGCGCGTCTGATGGCCGTCGTCCCCAGATCGCACGCATCCCCGGCGGCAGCTGCGCGCCGCGTCGAAAAGAATTTCGCGCGCGCGATCCCGGTCGATGACACTAATTCGCACGCCGTGGGCGTGGATTGCCGGTGCGGTCATTCTAGACTTTTCGTCCGAATTTTTTCTCCAATTCGGCGTGCGAAATTTGGATCATGGTGGGACGGCCGTGGGGACAGCAGTAGGGCAGATCACAAGCGAGCAAATCACGAATTAGTTTTTCGATTTCGGGATAACGCAATGGATCGTTGGCTTTGACGGCGTGACGGCAAACCGTTTTCGCGATCATGTCTTCGCCCAGACGCAGTGGCGAACTGCTGTGGCTGGTTGTTTTCAATTCATCGATCACTTTGCGCAAGAATCCCGCAGCATCTGCGACTTCGAGAAAAGTGGGCAAGCTATCGACCCGAAAACTGTTTGCGCCGAAACTTTCGATTCCGATCCCCATTTTCTGCAACGTTGCAACATTGTGCTCGACCCATTCCGCATCGCGCGGCGGCAACGAAAAGATCTGTGGCAAAAGCATGCGCTGCGACGGCACCCCTTGCTCTTCCATTCGCCGGCGCAATTCCTCGAATAAAATTCGCTCGTGCGCGGCGTGCTGATCCACCAAAACGAGCCCATCGGAATTTTCCATCAGCACATAAAGGCGGTTAAGCACACCAATGATTTGAAATTGCTGATCGCGTCGCGGTTCAACTTGCGGTTCAAAATAGGAGCGATTGACCTCAATCGGCGGCGAATCGCCCCTATCCCCCAACGGCGGTAGCTGTGACGCGGATTGACTCGGCACGGCAAAACTGGAGCGACGAACGCTATCCCATTCCGTTATTTCCGCTCGGGACGGCGTCGCCATTATCCCTCCCGGGGTTTGAGACGACACGCGTTCGACAGCCTCAGCACCAGCGGAGGTCGTCCCTCCAATTGCTGGAACCGGCGCACTAAATTTTCGCTGCCAATCAGCGCGACCGCTCTCGAGCGTCCTCTGTACCGCTTCGACAATTGCCTCGCGAACTCTGGCAGGATCACGAAAACGAACTTCGCGTTTTGCCGGGTGTACATTCACATCCACCTCACGCGGGTCGAGCTCAACGAACAGGAACGTAACCGGAAATTGTCCGCGCATCAGAGCGGTATGATAACCTTCGCGCAAAGCCGTGGAGAGAATGCCGCTCTCGATCGCGCGGCCGTTAACGAAGACGAATTGCTGCGACCGCGTCTGCCGGCTTACCCCAGCGCGCCCGATCCAGCCCCGAACTTGGAGGCCACCCCGGTCGCGCGAAAAAATTTCCAACAGATCGTCGAGAAGCTCGGCGCCATAGATATCGCGGATCCGGTCGCGCAGCGAGGTCGTTATTGGTAATTGCAGCGCGATTTTATCTTCGCGCACCAGGCTGAAGCTAATCGCCGGATGAGCTAACGCCTGCAGAAAGAACTGATGTTCGATATTTCGCGTTTCCGTCGTTTCGGAGCGGAGAAATTTTCGCCGCGCTGGCACATTGTAAAACAACGAACGCACTTCGATCTGTGTCCCAGGCGCTTCGCCGCCGTCGCGCACCGTTTCGATCCGTCCGCCGTTTACGAGAATTTCCGTGCCGGCGACCGCACCGTGCTCGCGCGTGGTCAGCCGAAAGCGCGAAACACTGGCGATGCTCGGCAACGCTTCACCGCGAAAACCAAGCGTGTTGATGGCGGCGAGATCAGCCGCGGAAGCGATTTTGCTAGTGGCGTGCCGTTCGAGCGAAAGCAGGGCATCATCGCGGTCCATACCGTAGCCGTCATCGACTACCCGAATGCGCGACATTCCGCCTCGCTGAATTCCCACCTCGATCGCACGCGCACCAGCATCAATGCTGTTCTCGACTAGCTCCTTTACCACTGACGCAGGCCGTTCCACTACCTCGCCGGCGGCCACCTGGCTGGCGAGAGTTTCGGGGAGAAGTTTAATCCGGCTCATTGGATTCCTGATTTTAAGTCCATTCGACTCACTTCGCTCGCAGCCAATTGACTACACCCATCATGAGTTCATTTGCTGTCCGGAGGAAGCTCCAACCTTTTGGAGATCTCAAGGCAAACTCTCTGACGTTCAGGACATCACGTTTGCGGCTCCGCAGAGCGTCGCCCTATCAAGCATCATCACGATCTGGTAGGGCGCCATAGCGTTGATATGCGCGAAAACTGACTCGTAGTGCTGTACAGAATAGGCGGGGTCCCTCGAATCCGCTCGGGATGACGGAGCATGGCCCCGGGTTGTCTCCGATGATTTTTTTCACGCGGCAAGGCAAGGCGTGTGCTGATTGACTTAAGGAGGGCGGATCGTACGTTTCCTGGAGTGAATGATTGAAATTACCGAAAGCGCGGTGCGGCAATTGCGAACACTGGTGGGCGCGGCCGCGGAAAAAGGATTGCGCATCGGAATTGCAAAGGGCGGTTGTTCCGGTCTGCAATACGAGATGACGCTCGGCGCCGCTCGTCCGGGCGATGCCGTGATCGAGCGTGACGGCGTGAAATTTTTTGTCGATGAAGAGAGCGCGCAGTTGTTGCGTGGCTCGACCCTGGATTATCGCGATGCCCTCACTGGCGCTGGTTTTCAAATCGTTAATCCGAATGCAGCGCGGACCTGCGGCTGCGGTTCCTCCTTCGAACCGGCACGCCCACTCTAAAGTGAGTGAACTTCGCTGATGGCACAGGAATTTTTTCGCTACGAAACACCTTATGGCCGTCCCCGGCAGCGGACGAATTATTTCGCCTGGACGCTGGCAATTCTTTTTCTCACCGGCTTCGCCTTCGCAGCCTGGTTGGGAAGTTTCTATGTTTTCTGGCAACCGGAACGGCCTGACAGTTATCGGTTATTAAAGAAACTGCATCGCATTGATCCGCCGCGGCGATTTGAATTGACGGCGGCGCCGGCCGGCGAATTTCTCAATCCCAAACAATTGCATGATCGTTACGCGCCGCTGGGCGAAGCGGAGTTATCCAAGACGAACAGCGAGTTGGCACGCAATTACATTCGTAATTTTCAGCAAGTGCACGGGCTCGTCCCCTACGTTGTCGGTCGCTTCCGTATTATCGACGTCCATCAACTTGGCGCCGCGGACGTTTTCACTTCCGGTATGGTGGCACTCGCTGCCGCCATCGATAACGGGGAGGTGCTGCTCGAGCATGTTTACCCGGCGGATCGGCGCGATATCCCGCTCATGCGCCAAACCCTTGCCCCTGGTCTGGAAATTAAGCTCGAGCGAACGCACGATATTTCGGCAGTGATTCACGCCGATCGCAGTGCTGATGGCCGGGTCCTGATCACGGCGATGCCTTTGCTTTACGGAACCTATACCGTTACTCGCGGCACCGGAACCTTCACTCTGGAGCCTCCGCTGGATCTAAACCTCGCGGCCGGTTGGCCTTTGTTTAAACGCGAGGCATTGCGCGCAGCCGAAGATCGATACGCACAGATACGTCAAACTGAACCAGCATCGCCTGGATCGATTGCCATTCCTGGAATCACGCCGAGCGGCACACCACCACCGAGCGAGAATCAACTTGTTCGAGTAGAACAGGCGATAGCGATTGAAACGCCGGCAAGCACGCCACCGCCGCCGCCGTCGAAAGGAGCAAAGCCGACCCCCGCTGGGAAAGCCGGAAGAATCGCGAAAAATCAAAAATCGACAGCGACACCAAGCGCCACGCCGATACAAGTCGCAAAAATCAACAGTCCGGCTCCCACATTATCGACAACGCCGCTGCAAAAGTTCACCGAATCAAGTCCGACCCCAAATCCGAGTGCGCCCGCTGCGCTTCCCGCTGATGGCGCCGCGCTGGCCTCGACTGCTGGCGGCGGAAATTGGAAAACGTATCCACCGGGCAAAATGCCGGTTGGCCGTCTGATTGCAGCAGCTGATCTCGGTCAAGTCGCCGATCGCGGTCTCTCCGGAGAACGCACTTATTTGAAAGGGCAATTTGTGGTGAATTTTGCCGATGCCAATAAAGCGGTCTTGCGGCCACGCTCGCGCATGCCGGATTCCGTGATGTTTCTCACTGGTGGAAATTCCACTCGAATCATTGTCGAGTATCCGACCGGTTACCTTCCCCCCAAGCCAGGCTCAGTCGTGAGCCGCGATGAGGTTCGTCCCTTCGAGGTTACCGAAGTACGGAAACAAGAAGATGGTCAGCTGAATGTTTTCGCGCGCGAAATCATGCAACCGTAATCGAGTTAACAATTGAGTGTTGCAGGTGCAACACGCAGATATTAACTCCCCTATTTCTGAATTGCTTCGGTCATTAGCTGCCGCGCCGGTCGATAATCAATTTGCCATCACGAACTTCGATCGATCCGCTGCCGTAGGTGGTGCGGAATTCGCCGAGATAATCTCGCAGCGGGCGGGCGCGATATTTCCAATCGAGCACGTCGGAGGGCACCGGCTCGTTATTGATGGTGATGCTGCTGAGGCGCGGATTCTCCAGCGATTGCGGGCTGTCGCTTTCGACCACGATGTCGCCATTCAAATAATAGCGCCCGCGCCCAACGTATTCGCCCAGCGGCACGCTCGTCTGAATACGCAAACGATTGCCTTCGATCGCGACGAACACTTTGCCACGAGCATGCCGATTGTTCGCGATCAGATTGTTCAAATCGTCCGCGCTCAGTTCGATGTGGGCCGGTTGATCGCGAATGTTTTTAAAATCCTCCCATTTCCGATTTGCCGCGCTGATATTTTCGTTGGTGGTTTCGAATTGCGGCACCGGCGAGGGTTCCTGCGCGAGCACGTGCATTTTTTTCGCCCAATAGAAACTGTGCAGCACTGCGGAATGCGTTCGCATTCCAAAATACAAGCCGATTGCGCCGGCGATAATTAGAAACACGATGAAGCAAGCCAGAATCAAACAACCTTTGCCCACACATCCCATCCCACGCTTCTCTCGCGGCGGCGGACCTTCGATCCAGGTGTTCATCTCGCTTCATCCGACGCCGTCTGCGCCGCCTTCAACTTTTGGTAGAGATCGTTCAATCCTTGTGAGAGTACACGCGTTCCGGAAAGCATCGGCATAAAATTAGTGTCTCCACTCCAGCGCGGCACAATGTGTATGTGCAGGTGATCGGGCACGCCCGCTCCTGCGCATTCGCCGACGGTGATACCGATGTTGAATCCCTGCGCTTTCGTGACCTGCCGCAGCAGCTCCTGAGCACGCACAACGAGCGAAAAAAGCTCGACGACTTCATTTTCACCGAGATCGCGCAGCTCGCCCACCTTTCGATATGGCACCGCCATCAAGTGCCCGACGGTGTAGGGATAGCGATTCATTATCAGAAACGAATTTTTCCGGCGCACGAGGACAAGGTGAGCAGCATCATCGCTGGCACGCGCAGCCTCGGACAGGAAATCGGGCGGGCCCGATTTCTCGAAGTACTCAAAGCGCCAGGGCGCCCACAAAGTTTCGAGCTCGGCTTTCGGAAACTCCACCAACTAACGAGAGTAAGAGCTTATGGGAGAAAGTCGAGCTTATCCGCGCGGGAGCGTCAGGAACCCATAACTTGATGGATCTTCGCTCTTTTTTTCAACGGTGACGCGATAGGGAAATTTGCCTGAGCGCCAGGGGTCTTCATCGATTGGAACGACGAGCGCGTCCAAACCTGGCGGCGTCGCTGTCGCCTCGATTATGCGGGTGTAGAAACGCGGCCGCTGCAAATACAAAAGCATCCCTTCGTCGCGCGACGGTAGAACTTCGTATCGCAGATGTTCCGCTTCTGCGATTCGGCGAACTTCGCGGCCAAATTTCACCAATGCATCGCGATCGTTGAGGTAACCGTCGATCACCCGCATCGCCGAATACGCACCGGTAAAAATTGAGGCAAAGATTATTGCGCACGCGGCGATGCGGCGAACGCGAGCAACGTTGTCTGCCATACTCGCCTTAATTTGCGCAGCCAGCAGCATGCAAAGCGGTGGAACTGCCGGAAAAATCCGGTCTACTCGCTTTGATGGAATTAACGACATCACCACGATGCCGCCGAGCGCCCACGTCATCAGCCAGAACATTTCCGGCGAAAGCTTTCCCAGCCACTTTCCGGTTGTCGCTTTCGTTTTGCGCAATGCGGCCACGAGCAATCCGATGATGAGCAAACTCCAAGGCGCGAATTTTTGCAGCAAATGCGGGATGTAAAAGAGCAATGGTTGGGAACGATGAATGCCCTCATGAAAGCGAGCGGCGAATTCGTTTAAAACAACGTCTTCGTAAAATCCATCGATAAAACGGATCCCTGAGATCAGCCAGAGATAGAACAACGCGAGAGAGGCAACCCAGGGAATCCATCCGCTCCACGCATTCGGAAAGGTGGGACGCCATTTTCGACGCAATTGATAAATAACCAGTGGCGGGAGGACGAACGCCCAAACGATTGGTCCCTTGACAAACATCGCCGCGGTCAGCACCAGGCAAAGCGCGACTCGATCGCGCGTCGTCCACGACGTTCGGGTCCGGATTTTTTCGAACATCAATAATCCGATCGCGAAAGTAACAAGCGCTAGTGGCATATCGGTTCGCACTAGCGTCGCCAACCGCACGCTCAACAAATTCAGACTAAATGCCGCAAGCGCGCACAGCGCGGGCAAATCACCAAAGGTTCGCGCGCCGCGAAAAACCAAAACTGCGAGCGCGATCGCGGCAACGAAAGAAGGAAACCGCCAGGCAAAATCCCATGAGCGCGTGATTCGATAGAGCGCGGCGGAAATCCAGGCGACCGCAGGCGGTTTGCCACTGATATGGTGGAAAGAGTGGCGCCCCCCCCGAGCTCCCATTCCTTCGTGCGGCGTCGTCTGATAGAGCCAGCGCTGTTGACCGATCATTTGAAAGGAGACAAAGGCCTGTTTCGCCTGGTCGTAATCGTCCAGGGTCCAGGGCAGGTTCGCGACCGCAAAAAAGCAAACCGTTAGCATGCTAACGATTAGGAGCGTTCGCCGACTTTGACCCGTCTCAGTCGATGCGATCTGACTCATTGCCTACTCGCGCCAAAGCAGCGCGCGCATCGGCGCAGCATCGCCACCAACGATTTTCAGTGGCAGCGCGGCAAATTGGTAAACTCCCGCTTTGACCTCGCTCAGGTCGAGTGACTCAACGATGGCAATCTCTCGGACTGCGAGAGCTTGATGATTCGCCAAAACCTTCGCCTCGATCGGATCGACTGAAGGGACATCGATGCCGAGCAAGACAACACGCAGTTCGCTCAACCAGGCGATCGCCTCGGGTTTCAGCACCGGAATCCAGTCCGGAAATCGTGTCGAATCCGGAAAACAATTCGTTTTCAGCAGGACCCGGCGCGTTTTGGCGATTTGCGCACGCGCATGTTTCAAATCAACAACGCCGATGGAAGGCTGAGTCCGGGAAAACCTTTTCGCAAGATCGATCACGACCGCCGCTCCGATGTAATTTGCGAGTGGAACGGAGTCGATGGCGGCACCTTTTCCGTCGAAATGAAATGGCGCGTCCGCGTGCGTTCCGTTGTGCGCGCTCATGCTCAGTGCACCGACATTGACCGAACAGGTTTGGCTGAGACGCCAGGTTAGCTCATACCGAAATGGCGTATCCCCAGGCCAGGGGGCGAGATCTTTCGTCAGCGGCCGCGAAATGTCCCAGATCTTTTTCATCCTGCGTGGCGCAATTCGGTCACGATTGCCTCGGCCGCATTCGCACTCGCCTCACCCCGCCCGAGTTTCTGGGCTACATTTGCAAAATCGGCGAGCATGCGGCCGCGTTCCGTTTTGTCGGCGAGCAAACGCGCCACCGCCGCGGCGATCGCGCGCGGTTCTGCTTTGTGCTGAATAAACTCGGGAACAATCTCGCGATTGGCGAGCACGTTTGGCATTCCCAAATACTTTACTTTCACAACCAGGCGCGCAGCCAAATAGGTAAGCCACGCCACCCGGTAAATCAGGACGAAAGGCAATTGCAAAAGTGCGGCTTCGAGCGTGGCTGTGCCGGAAGCGACCATTCCAACATTCACGCGGGCCATTACAGAACGAGCGTCGCCCGTAACGATGGAAAACTTTCCCGTGGCGTGCTTGCCGTAAAGATTGGCGCGGATCAATTCGCCCAATGGCTCGGACGCAGCTGAAACGACGAAACGCAGATCGTGATCTTGATGCGACAATTCCACCGCTGCTTTGCGCATGACCGGGAAAATCTTCTTCACCTCGCGCTCGCGACTGCCCGGAAATAAACCGACAAGGTTTTCATCCCGTGCGGAAACGTCAGTCCGGCTTGCAGCGATGAGGCCTGTTGAAGTTGGCTTTGAGATTTCGTCACGGGATCCCTCGGTCCGAGACGGACTGGCGTTTTCGCTCGCGATGATGGAAGAGGGGCTCGGGATGACTGACATCATCGGGTGGCCTACAAAAATCGCGCGTAAGCACGATGCCTCATAGAGCTCGGGTTCGAATGGGAAAATACAGAGCATCAAATCAATCGACTGGGCCATCTGCGAAACGCGACGCCGGTTCCACGCCCAAACTTGCGGGCTGATGTAATAAATAATTTTCAACTCTGGAAATTTCGCGCGCAGCGCACGGGCGAGGCGCAAATTAAATCCCGGGTAATCGATCAGCACGGCTGCGCTTGGCCGCGCAGCATCAATCTCGGAAATGGTGGCCTGAAATTGCTTTCGAAAAAAAGGGTAACGCCTGATCACTTCCCATAATCCGACGACAGCGGTGTAATCGATCCAATCGCGAAACTTTCCGCCGGCGACCGCGCGCATTTTCGGCCCGCCGCGTCCCACAAATCGCATTTCCGGCGCACGTGCCCGCAAAGCCTTGAGTAAGGCCGCGCCATGATTGTCACCGCTGCGCTCGCCCGCAACGAAGTAGACGGTTGCGTCGGGCATTCTACGCTTTCGCGATTCGTTTCGTTATTTCGACCGCCAGCTCGAGGGCGGCGGCGGCGTGCGAACCGGAGACTCTCGGTTCGCCGCCGGTGAGCGCACAATCGGCGAAGGAAGCGAGCTGTTGCCGTAACGGCTCTTCTTTTTCAATTGCGACCGGCTCGCGCGTGATCTGCCCGTTGACCCGCCGGTAAATTTCACCGCTTTGTCCCTGATAATCTAACGAGAGATAGGCGTCTTCCTGAAACACCCGGATCTTGCGCATCCGCTCCGGACTGATGCGACTCGAGGTAATGTTGGCGATGCAACCATCGGTGAAACGCAACCGCGCATTCGCAATGTCTTCACCGCGGCTCAGCACCGGCACACCTACCGCGTCGATGTTTTCCACCGTCGAATCGACCAGATGCAAAATGATTTCCAGATCGCGAATCATCAGATCGAGCACAACCCCGATCTCGGTGCTGCGATTTGGATAAGGCGAGAGGCGATGTGCTTCGATGAAACGCGGATGGGTCAGGCGCTGTTCCAGCGCGCTGAGGACGGGATTAAAGCGTTCGACATGGCCAACCTGCAAAACCAGCCGTTTTTCCGCCGCGAGTTGTGCGAGTTCGCGCGCGTCGGCGGTATTTTCGGTGATCGGTTTTTCGATGAGCAAATGTTTGCCGCGCATAAGCAAATCACGCGCGACCGAAAAATGCGCGCTAGTGGGGGTAGCGACTGACGCCGCGTCGACCATTCCGGCAAATTCCTCAAGTGATCTCGCGGCCTTAGCCTTGTATTTGGCCGCAATTTCAGCAGCACGGACGGGATCAATATCGAAAATGGCAATAAACTCGGCCTGCGGCAGCTCGGCATAAATCCGCGCATGATTGCCGCCAATGTGACCGACGCCAACGACGCCAACCCGCAGTTTTTTCATCGCACACTTGCCATCGACTGCGGCACGTAATTATCAAGAAACCATTCGTAAAACCGGGCGACCCCGTCCCGCAGCGAAATCGTTGGCTGCCAGCCGAGCTTTTTGATCTTGGAAATGTCGAGCAATTTGCGCGGGGTGCCGTCCGGTTTTGAGCGGTCCCACTTCAACTCGCCCCGAAAGCCGACCACGTCGCAAATCAATTCCGCCAATTCCAGAATGGAAATGTCTTCGCCACACCCAACGTTGATAATTTCCGGCGAATCGTAGTTCTCCAGCAGGAACAGAACTGCCGCCGCCAAATCATCCACGTGAAGAAATTCACGGCGCGGCACGCCCGTTCCCCAAACAATCATCTCCCCGGCTCCGCTCATTTTGGCCTCGTGCGCTTTGCGCAACAACGCCGCCAGCGCGTGCGAAGTCTCAAGATCGAAATCATCACCCGGGCCGTAAAGATTTGTTGGCATGACCGAGATGAAATTTGCGCCATACTCGCGCGCGAAAGCCTGACACAATTTTACGCCGGCAATCTTCGCAATCGCGTACGGTTCGTTGGTCGGTTCAAGCGGCCCGCTCAGGAGCGCGCTCTCCGGAATTGGTTGTGGTGCAAATTTCGGATAGATACACGAGCTGCCGAGGAACAAAAGTTTGCGCGCACCAGCCTCGTGCGCTGCGTGAATAACGTTGTTCTGGATCTGTAAGTTTTCGATCAGGAATTCGACGGGTGCATCAATATTGGCTTTTATTCCGCCAACCTTCGCCGCTGCCAGAACCGCCAGGTCCGGCCTTTCCTCGGCGAAAAAATTCCGGACCGCTCGTTCGTCTCGCAAATCAACTTCCGCCCGCGAGCGAGTGATCAAATTGTTAAAACCGCGTGCCTTCAACAGGCGGACCAAGGCGCCGCCGACCAGTCCACTGTGACCGGCGACGTAAATTTTATCGTTTTGTTTCATCCGCGAATAAGTGTTTAGCATTTTCTTTTTTTGCCGCCCGCGCAATCCTGAGTTCATGCCCAGGCCAAGGCGCCGGCTGACGGTGCAGAAAACTTACAAGCTTTTCATCGGCGGAAAATTCGCTCGTGGTGAAAATGGACGCGTCATTGCCGCGCGCGATGGGCAGGGAAACGTGCTGGCTAATTACTGTCGTGCGTCGCGAAAAGATTTTCGTGACGCGGTCCGGGCGGCACGAAGTGCCGTCGCGGGCTGGACGAAATGCAGTCCTTATTTGCGCGGCCAAATTTTGTATCGCGCGGCTGAAATGCTGGAAGGGCGCCGACGCGAGTTGGAAAGCGAGCTCGCCCGCGTTGGCAGCCCGGCGGCGAGGGCGCGCCGCGAAGTCACGGCCGCGATTGATCGCCTGGTTTATTACGCCGGTTGGACCGACAAGTTTTCACAAATTCTCGGATCGGTAAATCCGGTCGCGACGGCGCATTTCAATTTTACGATCCCCGAACCGACTGGCGTGGTCGCCGCGCTGGCGCCCGATGAACCGGCCTTGCTCGGAATGGTCTCGGTTATTGCCCCAATCATCGCCAGCGGCAATAGCGTCATCGTGCTCGCTTCGACCGCGAACGCGCTCGCCCCTCTTACCTTTTCCGAAATCATCGCGACGAGTGATCTTCCGGCCGGTGTTTTCAATCTTCTTGCCGGTGATCGCAACGAACTCGCGCCGCATTTCACCAGTCATATGGATGTCAATGCAATCGTCGATGCCAGCGACGATGAAAAGATCGGCGAGGAATTGCAGGCTGGCACCGCTATCAACGTCAAACGTTACATCCGTCGCACTGTAGCTAATTACTTCGGTCGCGAGGGGGAAAACCCATATTGGATTCTCGATACGGTCGAAATGAAAACGGCGTGGCATCCGATCGGACTCTAACCGCTGCGCGGCAGTGGAGTGATGGAGTGATGATAAGGCGGAAGCAAAGCTGTTGCTTTGAACTCCATTGCTCCACTACTCCATTACTCCAGTTTCTGATCATGCACCTACCGTCATTGATTGAGAAGAAGCGCGATGGCGGCGATTTACTCGGAAGAAATCGCGCAGGTCATCTCCGGTTTTACTCGCGGAGAAATTCCCGATTACCAGATGCGCGCGCGGCATGAGCGACAGGGAAACCTGGCATTTGACCAAAGCAATGCTGGAGAGCGGCCAGATATTCGAGTATCCACCAAACTCGCCGCCCAAGGTCGACAAACACTCGACCGGCGCAATTGGCGGAAAGACTTCACTCGTTCTGGCACCGCTGCTGGCCTGCGATGAAGGTTTGGGTGCCAATGATTTCCGGTCGCGGTCTGGATATCACTGGCGGCATGCTTGATAAGCTCGAAAGCATTCCTGGCTTCAATGTGAACCTGGATCGAACGCGCGCGATCAAACAACTCGAGCGCATCGGCGTTTTCATCGGCAAATCAGATCCGATCACGCCGGCAAAATTACTGCGATGGACGCGGAAAAGATCGGACGCGCCTCATTCTTGCTTGGCGGAGGCCGGCAACAAGTAGACGACAAAATTGATTTGGCCGTCGGCATTTCCGATTTGAAAAAATCGGCGAGAGCGTGCAACAGGACGAACCGCTCATGCGTGTGCATGCACGAACAAACGACGGTCTCGAACAAGTCTTGCCGTTGCTGAGGACGGCGACGGCGGTTGGAGATGAATGCGATCTTTAGGCGAATGTTTGTGAGATCCCCTTCTCGCCTTTGCCGGATCGGGACGACGGGAGCCGTGTTTGTCTGGAGCATTCAAGCGCAAACCATCGCCGCGTCGCAAACAAATGAAAAACGCCAGTTGATGCGTTAATTCCTTGGTTGCTTCGGGAAGATGCACAGCTGCGTGGAATCCCCTTTAGTGAAGTGATTTTCGATGTCACCGGCAAACGCGTGCTCGCTTTCAATCCAAGAAATGAAACCGGATTTACGAGTGGTAAAACAAATCAGCGTCGTGCTTGACGAGGTGATGTCACAGCTGAATTCGTCGGCGAGCGTAATTCAGGGAATTCCGAGAATCAACGAAGTGAGCAGTCACTTTGAAGATTTGATGCGAGAGCTGTTGAATAAGACTCCCGGGCTCACCTGCGATTTTCCGAAAACAAGTCAAGGTCGTCTCCAACGTTCCGGTTACCCCGACTTGGAGTTGATCGATCAAGAATCGCATCGCGTTTATTATCTCGATCCAAAACTTTATGCCATAGGGAGCCGGGACAGTTCGTTTCGCACTTTCTATTTCGAGCCGAAGATCGCGACCAATAAAGTGCGCGAGGATGCAGTGCACTTCATCGTCGGCTTTGAGCATGAGAAACCCGCGGCCGACCGCCATTGGAAATTCACACGTTGGGATCTTGTCGACCTCTCACATTTCCAGGTGAAACTAAAAGCGGAATTTCAGGGAAGTAATCGCGACATGTATCGGCCGGAGGCGATCGTCGCGACCAGCGTTAAGTAATTCTCCGACTTCTGCTCCTGCTCGTATTGAACCTAAAACCAACCTTGCTGGCTCCGCAGAGCGTCGGCCTACCAATGACCGATCTGAACGCGAATTGGTAAGGCGAGACTTGTCGACCCGAGGCGAAACACCGTATTCCGAGGGCAGTCGGGAGAGCGCCCTTCCTCAACTCTTAGCACTACTAAAAGTTGCCGTAAGCGACCTCCGGCGTAATTGTTAAGTCTTGTGATTTCGCAGGTAACAACCCCCGAAACATTCGAGTTCGACGCAGTGGATGACGTCGTCGCCGATATCGCCTCAGGGAAAATGGTGATTGTGACAGATGATGCCGATCGCGAGAACGAAGGCGACCTGGTGATGGCAGCGGAAAAGGCGACCGCGGCATCAGTGAATTTCATGGCAATGCATGGTCGCGGCTTGATTTGTGTTCCCATCTCGAACGAGCGCGCGGAACAGCTCGGTCTGAAGCGCATGGTCGCGGAAAATCGCGAAATGTATTCGACCGATTTCACCGTCTCGGTCGATGCTGCGGACGGCGTGACAACCGGGATCAGCGCGCATGATCGGGCGCGAACTATTCAGGTTATTGCCAATCCCGTTTCCGAGCCGAATGATCTCGTGCAACCCGGCCATGTCTTTCCTTTGCGAGCAAAAGACGGCGGCGTCTTGCGCCGCGCTGGGCACACCGAAGCAGCAGTTGATCTTGCCATCATGGCCGGGCTGCAGCCTGCTGGGGTGCTCTGCGAAATTCTGCATGACGATGGCACAATGGCGCGTTTGCCGGAGCTGATGCGGTTCCGCAAAAAACACGGCTTCCGCATTTGCACCATCCAAAGTTTGATCGCGCATCGCCGGGTCCGGGAAAAATTGGTCGAGCGCGAACAAATCGTTAAAATGCCGACGGACTACGGCGACTTCGATTTGCACCTTTATCGGTCGAAACTGGATGGCTCACATCATCTCGCCCTGGTTAAAGGCACGATTTCGCCGAATAAACCGACGCTGGTCCGCGTGCACAGCGAATGTCTCACGGGCGATGTTTTTGGTTCGCGACGCTGCGATTGTGGGAATCAGTTGCACGCGGCGTTGCGCCAGATCTCCGAGGAAGGCGATGGCGTCCTCGTTTACATGCGGCAGGAGGGGCGCGGGATCGGGTTAGCAGCCAAAATTCACGCCTACAAATTACAGGAGGAAGGTCTTGATACGGTCGAAGCGAATGCCAGGCTTGGCTTTCCCATGGATCTGCGCGATTATGGATTGGGCGCACAAATCTTGTTCGATCTCGGTGTGCGACAATTTCGCTTTCTGACGAATAATCCGAAGAAGGTAATCGGCTTGGAAGGCTACGGAATTCAAATGATCGAACAGGTGCCGATTCGCAGTCCCGCCAATCCGCACAACGAAAAATATCTCGAAACCAAAAAACAGAAAATGGGCCACTTACTATGACGGAGCCCGCCGCTAATCCTGGCTTGTCGCAATTTGTTCTGCCGCGCCTGCGCGTCGTCGCGGCCAAACGCACTTTTGCCATCGTGGCCAGTCAATTCAACCCATCCTACGTGCAGGGATTGGTCGATCACGCTGCCCGAGAACTACAAACGCCGATGGCGAAGGTGGCGCTCTATCGGGTGCCCGGCGCGTTTGAAATTCCGGTCGTGGTGCGCGAGCTCGCACAACAAAAAAAGGCGGATGTAATCCTCGCCCTCGGCGTGATTTTAAAGGGGAAGACCAATCATGCGGAAAATCTGTCCCGTTCCGTCACTGACGCGCTCCAGCGGATCGCGCTGGATTATGGCGTTCCGGTGATCAACTGCGTCCATACTTTTACCAAGGAAGTGGACGCGCGTGAACGTTGTCTTGAAGACAAAATTAATCGCGGCACCGAGGCTGCCCGCGCGGCGATCGAAATCGCCAATGTA
>WNGO01000697.1_pt1 | contig 20742 bp, 15 predicted proteins | sample 5400511 | NCBI WGS metagenome assembly WNGO01 (sample SAMN13153380, study PRJNA577476) | soil metagenome | isolation source: 20 cm soil or saprolite under Garry oak tree replicate 2 | place: USA:California | collected 2016-06-15 | reverse complement strand
AGCCGACGTAGCCCACGGCGCCGGCGTACGGGCCGCGCCGCTCCGGCTCGAGCTCGTCGATGATCTCCATGGCGCGCACTTTCGGCGCGCCCGTCACCGTCCCGGCGGGAAAGCACGCCTTGAACGCGTCCAGCGCATCGTAGCCGGCGCGCAGCCGGCCCCGCACTTCGCTCACCAGGTGCTGGACGTGGGAGTAGCGCTCGATCGTGAGGAAGTCGGTGAGCCGCACGCTGCCGAACTCCGCCACGCGGCCGACGTCGTTGCGGCCCAGGTCCACGAGCATGAGATGTTCGGCGCGCTCCTTCTCGTCGGCGGCGAGGTCGCGGCCCAGCGCCTCGTCCTCCGCCGGCGTCACGCCGCGCGGGCGGGTGCCCGCGATCGGCCGCACCGTCACGTCGCCGTCCTCGACGCGGACCAGCACTTCGGGCGAGCTGCCGACCAGGGAGAAGTCATCGAAGGCGAGGTGAAACAGATAGGGCGCGGGATTCAGCGCGCGCAGGCAGCGATACAGGCGCAGCGGGTCGACGGCGCCGCGGGCGATCTGGCGGCGCGACAGCACCGTCTGGAACGTGTCGCCCGCCCGGATGTATTCCAGGATGCGCCCCACGTCGCGCTCGAAGTCCGCGCGCGGATAGCGCGACTCGGTCACGACGGCGGGCGCCGCGGACTTGAGCGCCAGCGGGGCGAGATCGTGCGACGCGCCCAGCCGGCGCACCAGCTCGTCGGCGCGGGCCTCGGCCGCTTCGAACAGCCGCACCCGCTCGCGCGCGGTGGCCGCGGCCGGCACTTCGGCGTTCACGACCACGATCGCCCGGCCGAACAGGTTGTCCAGAATGACGAGCGAGTCGGCGATCATCAGCATCGCGTCGGGCAGCTCGAGCGTGTCGGCCGGCGGGTGCGGCAGGCGCTCCACGGAGCGGATCAGATCGTAGCCCAGGTACCCCACGGCGCCGCCCGTGAAGCGCGGCAGGCCGGGCACCGGGACGGGCGCGAGCTGCCGCATACGGGCGGCGAGATGGGCGAGGGGATCCTCCGCGGCGCCCGCGCCCTGCCAGCCGGTGTCGCGCGTCCAGCGTTCGGCGCGGCGCTCGCGGTAGCGCCACACCTCCTTCGGCTCGGTGCCGAGGAAGGTGTAGCGCGCCCAGCGCTCGCCGCCCATGAGGGACTCGAGCAGGAAGGCGAACGGCGGCCGTGCCACCTTGGCGAACGCAGCGACGGCGGTGTCGGCGTCGAGCAGCACTTCGCGCACCAGGGGCACCACGCCGCCGCGCTCGGCGCGCGCGAGGAATTCGGCCCGCGGGTCGCTCACTTGAGCGCCGCGACCAGATAGTTGCCCGGTCCCTCGAGCGCCGCCGACACCTGGCTCGTCCCGGGCCCGGGGCCCGAGCCGCTGGCGAGATACCACGCGCCCGCGTGTCGCTCGTGCCACAGCTCCAGCGCGGCCTCGAACGCGCCCGGATCGGCGTAGCGCGCGGTCGAATCGAACACGGACGGGTCGCCGAACGTGCCGTACGAGATCGTCATGGTGGGCTGGTTCGCGGCGTCGAAGCGGATGCCCGCGGGTCCCACGGAAAAGAAGTATGTGCCCGGCTGCACTGTGACCGTGATGCCGACGGTGCACGTGTCGCACACGCCCTGGCCGTCGAGCGAGAAGATACTGAGCGGGGTGAACGTGATGTCGGCGAAGACGGTGCTGGAGGGATCGCTGTGCACCACCTCAACGTGCGTCGTGAGGTTGTTCTGGACGTAATACGTCTTGGTAGCGGGCGAAAACGTGTCCGCCTGCGCGAGCGCGAGCAGGGCCGCGCGCGGCGTGCCGCTCGGGCCGGTGCCGCCGCCGCCGCAGGCCAGGAGCAGCGCGCTTGCCGCTGCCAGAAAGCCCCGCGAGATTGCGGCACGATGCGTCGTCTGCTGGTGCTGGTCCTCGCGTTGGCCGTTGCGACCGTTCCCGCCGCCGCGCAGGCCTGGAATACCGACTCCGCGGTCGCCCTCGCGCGCCGCGCGATCCTCGCGCGCGGCCGCCTGACGAGCGACACCGCGTTGCGCGACTACAAGGCCCAGGCTCACGGATTCCTCTTCTTCCTCGGGCAGTTCGGCGAAGGGCTGCACGAGCCGCCCCGTCTCATCAAGGCCGACGAGCTCGCGCTGGAAGTGTACTGGAGAGCCCCGGGCCTGAGCAAGCAACGCATCGTCGGCTGGCGCGACCAGGCCGAGCTCCCCACCGACAACGTGTATCACCGCGACCACCTCGGCATCGTCCAGAACAATTTCGGCGACGTGATCCGGTTGGGCGAGGGCGACGAGGTGTTGGACGTGCCCCACCCGCTGAGCCCCGCGGGAACCCTGGTCTACGACTTCGCACTCGGCGACACGGTCACGCTCGCCATGCCCGCGGGCGCGGTGCAAGTGATCGGTCTCAAGGTGCGGCCCAAGGATTTCGCGCAGGCGCGTATCGTCGGCACGCTGTACGTGGACGCGCGCACGGCCGACCTCGTGCGGATGACGTTCAACTTCACGCCCAAATCGTACCGCGACCCGCGGCTCGAGGACGTCAGCATCGTGCTCGACAACGCGCTGTGGTCGGACCGGTTCTGGCTGCCCTACCGCCAGGAGATCGAGATCCGCCGCCGCGGCACGTTCCTGGAGCTGCCGGCCCGCGGCATCATCCGGGGCCGGTGGGAAATCGGCGACTATCAGTTCAACCTCGGCCTCGTGGCGAGCTGGTTCGCGGGCGAGGAAATCACGCCGGCGCCCAAGGCCGAGCGCGACTCGTTCCCGTGGCGCGAGCCGCTGGGGGCCGCGATCCAGGACGTGGCCGAGCCCGTGCGCCAGGGCGACCTCGAGGCGGTGCGTGCGCAGGTGGAGCGCATCGCCGGCGGGCGCGCGCTGTCGGGCCTCAAGTCGCGCGTGCTCGCTGCGCGCAGCGCGAGCGATCTGCTGCACGTGAACCGGGTCGAGGGCGTCACGCCGGGCGCCGGCGCCATCTGGCGCGGCGAGGGCCAGCGGCTCGAGGCGCAGGTGCGCGCGAGCTACGGGTTCGCCGATCATCGCGCCATGGGTGGGCTCACCCTCACGCGCGCGGTGGGGCGGGGCGCGCTCGAGGTCGAGCTGCACCGCGACGTGCGCGACATCGGTGACTGGCCGGTGGTGTCGCCGATCGTGAATTCGCTCGCGGCGCAGGAGTTCGGCGACGATTACGGCGACTACTATCTCGCGCAGGGTGGCGGCGCCACGCTGCGCCACGCCATCGGCGTGCGCGGTGAGTGGAGTGCCGGCGTGGTACGCGAGCAGCCCACCAGCCTGCCGGTGCGCATGGCGCCTGCCACCGGCACGTTCCGGCCCAATCCCGCCGTCGGCGGCCCGGCCCTCGATCTGATCCAGCTGCGGCTGCGGCGCAAGAGCGAAGGCTTCGCCGTACGGCGCGACGTGCATGCCGAGCTGGTGTTCGAAGCCGGCGCGCCGGACGGCGGCACGACGTACGCGCGCCTCGCCGGCGAGGGGCATCTGCTGCTGCCGCTCGGCGGCACCCGCGTGCTGCTGCGCGCCCAGGGCGGTACGGCGACCGCCGCGCTGCCCGCGCACCGGACGTTCCTGCTGGGTGGACGCGGCACGCTGCTGGGCGACCCCTTCCGCATCTGGGGCGGCCGCCGCGCGGCGCTCGTGCACCTCGAATGGCGTTGGTCCGTGCCGTTCGTACGCGTGGGCGCCGGGCCTTACGTCCGCACGCCGGGCCATATCACGCTGGCGCCGTTCGCGGCCGCGGGATGGGCCGGCGGGCCCGTGGCCGGCACGCCGTGGCTCGCGACGCCCGGCGCGCGCGTGACGATCGGGACCGCGTTCGAGTGGCTGGGCGCCTTGCGGATCGAAGCGGGGTATGGCGTGCAGAGCCGCCGCGTGCGCTTCGCATTCGACTTGACGCGCGATTTTTGGAGCATCCTGTGAAGCGCTCCGGACTGGACGGCGACAGCGGCCGGGCTAGGTTTCATGCAGCGACCCGATGACCGACATCGCCTTCCCCGATGAATGGCTGGGACGATCCCTCGAAGGGATCCTCACGCCCGAGCGCCTGGACGAGATCCGGGCCAAGGCGGAGCCGAACCGCACCCTGTGGGAGACGTTGGTCGCGCAGAGCGTGGTCAGTGACGAGCAGATTCTCGACGCGCTGGCGACGCGCTTCCGGCTCAAGATCTGCGACCTGGCCCAGCTCGACGCGAAGGTGAAGGACGGCATCCCCGAAGCGCTGGCCCGCCGCTATCGCATCCTGCCGCTCCGCCTCACCGACTCGTTCCTGGAAATCGCCACCGCCAATCCGTTCGATCTCGACGCCGAGAAGGCGCTCGCCTTCGCGACGGCGCGCGAGGTCCGCTCGCTGCTGCTCTCGCCCTCCAAGATCGCCGAGAAGCTGGACGAGATGTACAAGCCGGAGAAGTCGCTCGACAAGCTGCTCGACAGCATGGAGGGCTCGGCCGAGCTGGTCCAGCTGGCCGACCAGCAGGACGCCGCCGAGGAGATCAACATCTCGGCCGAGGAGGCGAGCCAGCGCCCGGTCGTGCGGCTGGTCGACCTGATCATCTCGGAGGGCATTCTCTCCCGCGCCTCCGACATCCACATCGAGCCGGAAGAGGGCGGGGTGGCCGTCCGCTACCGCATCGACGGCGTGCTGCGCCAGGTGATGAAGATCCCCCGCGCCGCGGGCCTGCCGCTGATCTCGCGTATCAAGATCATGTCGTCGCTCGACATCGCCGACCGGTTGCGGCCCCAGGACGGCCGCGCCCGGGTGGCGGTGAACAGCCAGCCGATCGACCTGCGCGTCTCGACCCTGCCGGCGTCCCTGGGCGAGAAGGTCGTGATCCGCATCCTCGACCCGCGGGCCACGGTCAAGTCGCTCGACTCGCTGGGGATGATCGCGGGCGAGGTCGAAGCCATCAACGCCCTGCTCCAGAACCACGAGGGGATCATTCTCGTCACCGGCCCCACCGGCTCGGGCAAGACCACGACGCTCTACTCGGCCATCCGCCAGATCCAGAGCGAGGGCGTCAACATCGTCACGGTCGAAGACCCGGTGGAGTACCGCATCGCCGGCATCGTGCAGGTGCAGGTGCAGGAGAAGGCCGGGCTGACGTTCGCCTCGGCGCTGCGGTCGATCCTGCGTCAGGACCCCAACGTGCTGCTGGTCGGCGAGATCCGCGACAAAGAGACGGCGCAGATCGCCGTGCAGGCGTCGCTCACGGGCCACTTGGTGCTGTCCACGCTGCACACCAACGACGCTCCCAACGCCGTCACCCGGCTCGTGGACATCGGCGTCGAGGCCTACAAGATCGCGGCGGCGCTGCGGGGCGTGGTGGCGCAGCGCCTGATGCGCAAGCTCTGCGTCACATGCAAAGAAGTATGGATGGAGAGCCCGCCCGACCGCATCAAGCGCTGGATCCCGGTCGGCACGCCGCTGTACCGCGCGGCGGGCTGTCCCGACTGCACCATGACGGGCTATCGCGGCCGGTTTTCAATCGTCGAGGTGCTGATCGTGACGCCCGAGGTGGAGCGGCGCATCGCGTCCGGGGCCACCGCCGACAAGATCTCCGAGGCGGCCCGCAACAGCGGGATGAAGACGTTGTGGGACAGCGGGCTGGCGCACGTGCTGCGGGGCGAGAGCACGATCGACGAGCTGATGCGCGTGGTGGACGTGCCGCAGGAAGACGAAACGCCCGCGGAGCCGGCGACGGCTCCCGCCGGCCCGGGCGGCGGGACCAGCGGGCCGCGCCGCGTGTCGGGTGCCATCGCGACGCCGAGCGAGCCCGTGTCGACGCACTTCGATCTGCTGGAAGAGGCGTCGGCGCATCCGGCGCGCGCGGCGGTCAAAGTGCTGCTCGTGGACGACGAGGACAGTTTGCGACGGGTGATGAAGGATCTGCTGGAGCGCGACGGCTATCAGGTGACCGAGGCGCGCGACGGTGTGCAAGCGCTGGATCAAGTCGATCGCGTGGGCCCGGACATCATCGTGCTGGACCTGAACCTGCCCGGGCTCGACGGCTACGGCGTGTTGTCGCACCTGCGCTCGCGCCCGGCCACCGCGGCGATTCCCGTGATCGTCCTCACGGCAAAAGGCGACGAAGACAACGAAGTCCGGGTGTTCGAGCTGGGCGCCGACGATTTCCTCACCAAGCCGTTCCGTCCGCGCGCGCTGTCGGCGCGGCTCGAGGCGGTGCTGGGCCGCCGCCGGACGTGACCGGCACGGCCGTCCGCTTCGTGGACGTGTACGTGCTGCGTGGGACGCCGGCCGATCCCGCCATCCTCGTGTTACGCCGGTCGCACACGGGCCGCTCGCCGGGGACGTGGGAAGCGGTGCACGGTGCGATCGAAGCCGGTGAGACGGCGGTGCAAGCGGCGCTGCGCGAGCTGGGCGAGGAGACCGGGTTGGCGCCGGAGCGGCTCTACAACGCCAGCCGAGTCGAGATATTTTATCGCCATGCGCAGGACGAAGTCGCGTTGATTCCCGTTTTTGTGGCGCTCGTGGCGCGCGACGCCGCCGTGCGCGTGTCGGCGGAGCACGATGTCTTCGAATGGCTCCCGCCCGACGCCGCGCTGGCGCGTGTGACGTGGCCCCGGATGCGGCGCGCGTTGGAGGATACTCTCGCGCTTTTTGGCAAGGGGGGTGGAAATTGGGGGGGCTTGCTGGATGACGTGTTAAGAGTATCCTAGCGGACAGTGTGAACCCCTTCTATCACCGTATCTATCGCGTCGTCGGCAAGATTCCCAAGGGTCGGGTGGCGACCTACGGAATCGTGGCGCGGCTCGCCGGCCGTCCCGGCGCGGCGCGGACGGTGGGCTGGGCCCTCTCGGCGCTTCCCGAAGAGAATGATGTCCCGTGGTGGCGCGTGATCAACGCGGCGGGGCGTATTTCGCTGGCCGCGCACGACCACAACGCGGTGCTGCAGCGGGCGCTGCTGTTGCGCGAGGGCGTGCGCTTCGCACCGGGCGGCGCGGTGTCGTTGGGTTCTTACGGCTGGCCCGCGGAGTCCTACAACGGCGTGCCGTCCCAGACGCGCGCCGCTTCATCCCGCAGGTCCCGCAGGTTGAAAGGCTTGCGCACGTAGCGCAGGCCGAGCTGCGCCAGCTTCTCCTCCGTGCCCGGGCGGACGTCGCCCGTCGCGACCAGCACGCGGCCGCGCAGCGCCGGTAGCCGGTCCACCAGCACCTCCACGAACAACTTGCCCTTCGTCGCGGCGCGGCCGTCGGCGATGATCAGATCGAACGCGTGTGCCTGCGCCTGCTCCAGGGCGTGCGACGCGTTGCGCGCCACGTCCACGGTGTGTCCCTCGCGCGCGAACAGCGCCTGCACCACGCGCCGCACGCCGGGGTCCTCGTCCACCAGGAGAATGCGCCGCTTGGTGGTGGGCGGCTCGGGCGGCTCCACGTCCATCAGCGGCAGCCGCGCCGGCGCATCGGCGGGAGCGCGGGGCAAGTCGACGCGGAACGCGGCCCCGCCCTCGGCGGCGCGCTCGACCGCGATATGACCGCCGTGCACCTCGACGATCGAGTAGGTGATGGAGAGGCCCAGCCCGGTGCCCTGGCCGGGCTCCTTGGTGGTGAAAAACGGCGTAAACAGCTGCGGCAGGACCTCGTCCGGGATGCCCGGTCCGGAATCGGAAATGCGCAGGTGCACCTGGCCGTCGAACCAGGTTCGCGCCACGATGCGCCGGGGGCGGGAGTCGGGATTCTGCGCCACGGCCTGCCCGGCGTTGGTGAGCAGGTTCAGGACCACCTGCTGCAGCGCGTGGCGGTCGCCCAGGACGTCCGGCAGCTCGGGCTCGATCTCGCGCTCCACGTCCACGCCCTTGAGCCGCAGGTCGTAGCTCGTCAACAGGATGGTCCGCTGCAGCACGTCGTTCAAGTCCACGCGCGTGCGTTCGGCCGGTCCCTTGCGCGCGAACGTCAACAGGTTGCGCACGATCTTGCCGGCGCGCTCGGCCTGCTCGTGGATGACCTTGAGGTGGCCGCGGTCGTGGGTGCCCAGCTGCTTCTGCTCCAGCAGGAACTCGGACAGACCGGCGATCGACGTCAGCGGATTGTTGAGCTCGTGCGCCACGCCCGACACCAGCTGGCCCACAGCGGCGAGCTTTTCGCTCTGAATGAGCTGTGATTCCATCGCTTGTGCGTCGGTCACGTCTTCGATCAGCACGACCACATTGCGGGCGGGCCGGTCGCCGGGGATGCGCGCGACGTCGATCCGCAGCATGCGCCCCAGGCGCGGGGATCGCACGGTCAGCGGGTCGCGCCGCTCGTCGCGCCGCGCCGCGTCGAGCAGCTGCAGGAACACGTCCGATTCGCCCATCAAGGCGTTGCCCAGGTGCTCCCCGATCACCGCCGGGACGGGCACGTTCAGGAGGGCGCCGAGCGCCCGGTTGGCGCGGGTGATGCGGCCCTGCTCGTCCACGACGGCCAGGCCGTCGCGCAGCGCGTCGAACGCGGTCTCCCACTGCTCCTTGGCGCGGCGCACCAGCTCGAAAAAGCGCGAGTTGGCGAGCACCACGGCGGCGTGCGTCGCGACGGTGGACAGCAGGCGGATGTCTTCGGGCGTGAAGGCGCCGCCGCGCGGATCGCACACCACCAGCGACCCCACCACCACGCCGTGGGCGCGCAGCGGAACCGCCGCGGCGGCCTGCACCGACATGTCGTTGGACAAGCGGATCGGCTCGCCGCTCGAGTTGCGCACCAGCTCGAGGCGCTCGCTCGCCACCGCGCGCGCGACCAGCCCGGCGTCGCGCGGGTCGATGGGCCGGCCCACGAGGGGCGCGAGGGTGCCGCCCGCGGCCGCCACGCGCAGCGGCTCGCCGGGCGAATCGGACGCCAGCGCCACCACCGCGCCCCGCGCCTCGAGGAAGCGCATGGCGTAGCGCACGACCTGGTCGACGATGCGCTCGAGCTGCAACGACGACGACAGAACGAACGACAACTCCTGCAGGGAGAACAGCTCGGAAAGGCGGCGGTTCAGCTCTTCGGTGACGCGGCGGCGCTCGGCGTCGCTGTGCGCCAGGCGGCGGCGCAGGTGGAGGAGCGCCCACGCGGCGGCGCCCGCGCCAAGGACGAGAACGGAGAGGAGGACAACCGTCCGGTCCGTCATCGCCTCCTCAGGCTAGGGGCCGGGCTTGGAGGCTGCGCGGGCAAGCGCGCGCGCGCGCTCGCGGTCGAGCGCGGACACGGCGCGGCTCCAGGAGTCGTTGGATTGGCTCTGATAGCTCACGGTGAGGGCGTCCCGGAAACTGATGCCCTCCTCGAACAGATAGATCGCCACGGCCTGCTCGCGCACGCCGAGCTGCTGCGAGCTCCAAGTGGGTGAGAGGGGCACGATGCCGATCGGCCGGAACAGCCGTCCGCGGCTGGTCACGTTGACGTCTTCCGGCGTGAAGCGCGCGCCGGGCAGCAAGCCGAAGAACGTCACCATCGCGAGCGTCGGATTGGAGACCCCGGCCCGCTGAGCCGCGCTGTCTACACCCGCGCGCCTGCTCCGCAAGAGCTGCTCCAGCGACTTGTACGTGTCCGGCGCGAGCAGGCGAATCACGTGCTCGCTGAGCGGCAGGAACTGCAGCTCGACCTGATCGGTCTGGAATCGCACCACGATGTCGTCGCGCCGCAGCGAGCCGAAGCCCGCGGGGATCGTGTCCTGGGCGGCTAGACGGGTAGACGGGTAGACGGTCAGCAACACCGTAGCCAAGAGGGCACCCCTAACCGTCCAACCGGCTAACCGTCCGATACGCATTACGCCTCCTTGACCTCCATCAGCCCCGCAATCGCTTCGCGCAGGTCCTGCATGCCGTCACCGGTACGGGCGCTCGTCAGCACGCACTGGTCATCCGCGAGGCCCAGCTCGGCGCGCAGCTCGCGTTCGCGCTGCACCCGCTCACCGCGCGACAGCTTGTCGGCCTTGGTGAACGTCGCCAGCACGCGGGTGCCGCGCTCGGCCAGGGCGTCCTGCATGGCGCGGTCGTCGGCCGAGAGCGTGCGGCGCAGATCGAGCAGCCACACCACGCCGCCCAACCGGTCGCGCTGCAAGGCATGCGTCAACAGTCCCCGGAAGGCGGTGCGCTCGCCGTGCGAGGCGCGCGCGTAGCCGTACCCCGGCAGGTCTAGAAGATACGCTCCGTCCACCTGGAACACATTCATCATCTTGGTCTTGCCGGGCGTGCGGGAGGTCTTGGCGATGCGCCGGCCGGTGAGCGCGTTGAGCAGGCTCGACTTGCCGACGTTGGAGCGGCCGAGGAACGCGACTTCGGGGAGCGGGGGATCGAGCACGACGTCGGCCCGGGGGAACGAGCCGCGGAAGACCGGGTCGATCAGGCTTCCTTCTTCTGGCGTGCGCGCTCGGTCACCACCAGCGGTGCCCGGCCTTCGGTGACGCACTCGGCGGTCAGGGCGACCTCGCGCACGTCGTCGCGGGACGGCAGCTCGAACATGATGTCGGTCATCATCGACTCGAGAATGGCGCGCAGGCCGCGGGCGCCGGTGCCGCGCTTCAGCGCCTTCTGGGCCACGGCGCGCAGCGCTTCCTTCTCGATGGTGAGCCGCACGTCCTCCATCTCGAACAACTTCTGGTACTGCTTGACCAGGGCGTTTTTCGGCTCGACCAGGATGCGGCACAGCGCGTCCTCGTCCAGGGCGTCGAGCGGCACGGCGACGGGCAGGCGGCCGACCAGCTCGGGGATCAGCCCGTAGCGCAGCAGATCGTCCGGCTCGACGTCCACGAACGGGTTTTTCTTCTTCACCACCGGCACACCCTGCTCGACCTCTTCCTTGGAGAAGCCGATCTGGCGGCGGCCGGTGCGCTGCTCGATGATCTTTTCCAGGCCGTCGAACGCGCCGCCGCAGACGAACAGGATGTCCTTGGTGTTGATCTGGATGTATTCCTGCTGCGGATGCTTGCGGCCGCCCTGGGGCGGCACGCTCGCCACGGTGCCCTCGAGGATCTTGAGCAGCGCCTGCTGCACGCCTTCGCCCGACACGTCGCGCGTGATGCTGGGATTCTCGGATTTGCGCGCGATCTTGTCGATCTCGTCGATGTAGACGATGCCGCGCTCGGCCTCGGTGACGTTGAAGTCCGCGGCCTGCAGCAGCCGGACGAGAATGTTCTCCACGTCCTCGCCCACGTAGCCCGCTTCGGTCAGCGTGGTGGCGTCGGCGATGGTGAACGGCACGTCGAGGATGCGCGCCAGCGTCTGCGCCAGCAAGGTCTTGCCCACGCCGGTCGGCCCGATGAGCAGGATGTTGCTCTTGTCCAGCTCGACGTCGGGCTCGCGGTTGGAGTGGGAATTGATGCGCTTGTAGTGGTTGTAGACGGCGACGGCGAGCGTCTTCTTCGCGACTTCCTGCCCGATCACGTACTGGTCCAGTACGTCCTTGATCTCCTGCGGGGCGGGGACCTGTGTGATCGCTTCGGCGACCTCGCGCTCTTCGTCCTCGGCCAGAATCTCGTTGCAGAGGGCGATGCACTCGTTGCAGATATAGACCGACGGGCCGGAGATGAATTTCCGGACCGAGTCCTTCGACTTACCGCAGAAGGAGCAGCGCAGGTGCTTGTCGTGTGACATACGAGATTAGTATGGGAACGGGGCCTAGTGGGCGCAAGCCCTAGCCCTTTTTCCCCGTCTCCTTGTCCTTGCCGTCCTTGTCCCCCTTGTCCCCCTTCACCGTCTCGATCTGCTTGAGGTTCGAGATGACGTGGTCGATCAGGCCGTAGTCCTTGGCCTCGTCCGCCGACATGAAGCGGTCACGGTCCATGTCCTTCTCGATCTGCTCGAGCGGCTTACTGGTGTGCTTGGCGTACAGCTCGTTCAGCTTGCCGCGCAGGTACAGGATCTCGCGCGCCTGAATCTCGATGTCCGACGCGGTCCCCTGCGTGCCGCCCGAGGGCTGGTGCATCATGATGCGCGCGTGGGGCAACGCGGAGCGTTTCCCCTTGGTGCCGGCCGTGAGCAGGAACGAGCCCATCGACGCGGCCATGCCCATGCAGATGGTGTTCACCGGCGCGCGCAGGAATTGCATCGTGTCGTAGATCGCCATGCCGCTCGAGACGATGCCGCCCGGCGAATTGATGTACAGGTAGATGTCGCGCTCGGGGTTGTCGGCGTCGAGGAACAGCAGCTGCGCGATGATGATGTTCGATACGGTGTCGTCGATCGGCGTCCCCAGGAACACGATGCGGTCCATGAGGAGCCGGCTGAAGATGTCGTAGGTGCGCTCACCGCGCGGGGAGCGCTCGATGATGTAGGGCGGAAAAATCGTGCTTCTCGTCACGTCGTCTGCTCCACGGTGGACTGCGACAGGAGAAACGCGAACACCTTCTCCTCGGTGATGCTCCGCTCCACATCGCGGAGCCGCTTGGCTTTCTCGAGCGACGCATACAGCTCGGCGGCGGGCATGCCGCGCCGCGCCGCCAGCTCCTGAATGCGGGCGTCCAGCTCGGCCTCGGTCGCTTTGAGGTGCTGTTTCTCGACGACGGTGTCCAGCACCAGGTCGCGGCGCACCTGCGCCTCGGCGAGCGGGTGGAATTCCTGCGAGAACTTCTCCCACTGGTCTTCGGGGATGCCGTACGCCTGTGCGTACACGTACAGCGCGCGCTCCACCAGCGGCCGCGGCGCGCCGACCTGATTGGCATCGACGATTTGCTGGATCAGCTGGGAACGCACCGCGGCGTCGGCCTCGCGCTGCGCATCCTTCTCGAGATCTTCGCGCACGGCACGGCGCAGCGCGTCGAGCGAGTCGAAGTCGCCCACTTCGCGCGCGAACGCGTCGTCCAGCTCGGGCAGCTGCTGGCGCTTCACCTCGAGCAACGCGATGCGCACGTCGCGCGTCTGGCCGCGCTTGGCCTCCTCGGCAAAGTCGTCGGGGAAGCGCACCGTGGCGTCCACCGTTCCACCCGGCTGCAACGCCATGATCTTCTCTTCGACCTCGGGGATGGCGCGGCCCTCGCCCAGCACCAGCTGGTAGGGCTGCGCCTCCTTCACCTCACCCTCCTCGCGCTGCGCGATGGTGACGTGCACCAGGTCCTTGGGCTTGGGCTGCTCGGCGACCACCGGGGACCACGGCGCCTTCTGCTCGCGCAGCTCGTTGAGCTGGGCCTCGACCTGCTCCGCCGTCACCGGCTTCACCGACCGCTTCAAGCTGAACCCGCCCAGCCGGTCGAGTTTGATCTCGGGCCGCACTTCCACGTGGAACTCGAACGTCAGCGGCGCGTCGGGCTCCCACTTGAGGTTGTGAATGTGCGGCTCGGCGATCGGGCGCAGCGCTTCCTGCGCCAGCGCCGCCTTCCAGCTCTCGCGTACCAGGTCCTCGAGCGTCTGCTGGCGGATGTCGTCGGCATAGCGGCGCTTCACCACCTGCACCGGCGCCTTGCCCGGCCGGAACCCGGGGAGCTTGGCGCGCGACTGATAGTCGCGCGTGGCGCGATCCTCGGCCTCGCGCACGTGCTCCAGCGGCACCGTCACGGCCAGCGACGCTTCGCCCGGCTCTTCTTTGGTCTTGGTGACCTGGATGTCTGGCATGTGGGCTAGAATCTAACCACGGGGGAAAGGGGAACGGGGAAGGGGGAACGGGGAACCCCGTTCTCTTGCAAAGGCGGCACGAACGGTGTCAGTTCCAGGCTCCCGTCTCCTTCCACGCTCCGGAGGGTTGTACCGTGCTCACTCGTACTCGCGCTTGCGTCCTTGCCCTGGGCGCCGCGCTCGTCGCCGTCCCCGCCGCCCGCGCCCAGGCGGCTCCCAAGTCCTTCGACACGCTCGCCTTCGCCGCCCTCAACTGGCGCGAAATCGGCATTTTCCGCGGCGGCCGCAGCATCGCCGTCGCGGGATCGGCCAGCCGGCCCAACGAATACTGGATGGGCACCACGGGCGGCGGCGTCTTCAAGACGACCGACGGCGGCAACGCCTGGACGCCCGTCAGCGACAAGTACTTCGGCGGGACCATCGGCGCGATCGGCGTGAGCGAGTCCAATCCCGACGTGGTCTACGTCGGCACCGGCGAGTACGCCGTCCGCGGCAACGTGTCGCACGGCGACGGCGTGTTCAAGACGACCGACGGCGGCAAGACGTGGACCGCCACGGGCCTCGCCGACACGCGCCAGATCTCGCGGCTGCGCGTGCACCCGACCAACCCCGACATCGCCTACGTCGCGGCCCAGGGCCACGCGTTCGGCCCCAACGCCGAGCGCGGGATCTACAAGACGACCGACGGCGGCAAGACCTGGACCAAGGTGTTGTTCAAGAACGACTCGACCGGCGCGTGCGACCTGGCGATGGACCCGTCCAACCCCGACGTGCTGTACGCGGCGTTCTGGCAGGTGATCCGCAAGCCGTGGATGCTGTCTTCGGGCGGCGCGGGCGGCGGCATCTACAAGACGACCGACGGCGGCGCCCATTGGACCGAGCTGACCAGGAACCCCGGGCTCCCCAAGGGCTTGCTCGGCAACATCGGCATCACGGTCTCGGGGGCGAAGCCCGCGCGGGTGTGGGCGCTGATCGAGGCGAGCGACGGCGGCGTATTCCGCTCCGACGACGCCGGCGCCACGTGGACGCTGGTGAACAACCAGAACAAGCTGCGCCAGCGGGCGTGGTACTACGACAAGGTCTTCGCCGATCCCAAGGACTCCAACGTCGTATGGGCCGTGAATACCAGCCTGTTCCGGTCGAAGGACGGCGGCAAGACGTTTCTGCACATGTCCGATCCGCACGGCGACAATCACGACCTGTGGATCGCGTCGAACGACGCGCAACGGTTGATCGAAGCGAACGACGGCGGCGCCAACGTGTCGTTCAACGGCGGCAAAACGTGGACCGACCAGGATTTCGCCACGGCGCAGTTCTATCACGTCGCCACGACCAACCATTTCCCCTACCACGTGTGCGGCGCGCAGCAGGACAACTCCGGCGTCTGCGGGCCGAGCGCCGCGCCCGGCGGCATCAACCGGGGCGATTGGTACGACGTCGCGGGCGAGTCCGGCTACATCGTGGCGCTGCCCGATACGCCGGACGTCACCTTCGGCGGCGACAACAGCGCGTTCCTGGCGCGCATCGATCATCGCAGCGACGCGTTCCGCATGGTGAGCCCCTGGCCGGACAGTCCCGACGGGCACGCCGCGTCGGAGGGCCGCTATCGCTTCCAGTGGACCGCGCCCTTGCTCGTATCGCCGCACGACCCGCGCGTGCTGTACGCCGGCGCCAACGTGATCTTCAAGACCACCGATGAAGGGCAGACGTGGACCGCGATCTCGCCCGACCTCACGCGCCACGACCCCAAGACGCTCGGCCCCTCGGGCGGGCCGATCACGCTCGATCAGACGACGGCCGAGTATTACGCCACCGTGTTCGCGCTGGCCGAGTCGCCGCTGCAGGCCGGCGTGCTGTGGGCGGGTTCGGATGACGGGTTGATCAACGTGTCGCAAGACGGCGGCAAGAGTTGGACGCCCGTCACGCCCAAAGATCTGGGCGACTTCACGCGCGTCTCGATCATCGAGCCGTCGCATTACGCGGTGGGGACGGCCTACGTCGCCGCCAACCGCTACCAGCTCGAGGACCTGGCGCCCTACATCTGGAAGACGACCGACTTCGGGAAGACTTGGACCAAGATCGTCACGGGCATTCCGGCGAGCGAATTCGTGCGCGTGGTGCGCGAGGATCCCGTCCGGCAGGGCTTGCTGTTCGCGGGCACCGAGCGCGGCGTGTGGGTGTCGTTCGACGACGGCGCCGGCTGGCAGCCGCTGCGCCGCAACCTGCCGATCGTGCCGGTGCACGACCTCGCTATCAAGGATGGCGACCTGGTGGCGGCGACGCACGGGCGCTCGTTCTGGATCCTCGATGACATTGCGCCCCTGCGCCAGCTCACCGCCGACGCCGTGGCGGGCGACGCGTTCCTGTTCAAGCCGCGCGACACCTGGCGCGTCGAGTGGGGTGGCTTCGGCGGCGGCGGTTCGGCCACGCACCCGGTGGGCAAGAATCCGCCGTCGGGCGTGATGGTGTCCTACTGGCTCAAGACCAAGGATCAGGTCGTGACGCTCGACGTGCTCGATTCGGCCGGGCGCGTGATCCGCAGCTTCTCGTCGAAGCAGGATTCGCTGCTGGCAATCGACAGCACGCGCACCGACAGCGTCAAGCGCTTCCGCACCGACAGCGTAAAGAAGGCGGGGGTCACGGACTCCACCAAGGTGGACAGCATCGTGAACGCGTCGTTCGCCGACACGATCGCCGATGAGAACAAGCCCTGGCCGCAGCGGCCGCCCGCCGACCCGCGCCTGCCCAACAAAGCCGGGACCAATCTGTTCGTCTGGAACATGCACTGGCCCGACGCGCGCTCGTTCTGGGGCAACGCCGGCATGAGCACGGGGGGACCGCTGGCGCTGCCGGGGACGTACTCCGTGCGGCTCAGCGCAGGCGGGAAGCAGCTCACCCAGAGCTTCCGGCTGCTGGTGGACCCGCGCTCGCACGTGAGCGCGGCCGATCTCCGCGCGCAGTTCGTGTTCGTGGAACAAGTGCGCGATACCGTCAACGCCGTGACCACGGGCATCATCCGGCTGCGCAACACGCGGTCGCAGCTCGAAGACCGGCTGGCGGCCTTGCCGGCCCGCGACAAGACGCGCACGCCGGTGCAGGCGCTGATCGCGAAGCTCTCGGCGATCGAGGACTCACTGTACCAGACGCGGCTGCGCGCCGACGAGGACGGCCTGGTCTATCCGCCGCACTCGGCGGAGCGCCTGTCTTCGCTGACGTTCGTGGCGGGCGCGGGCGACGCCGCGCCGACGCAGGCGGCCCGTCAGATCTTCGCGCTGTTCGCCCCGGACCTGCAACGCGGCCTCACCGCGCTCAGTGCGGCGTTGACGACGGACCTGGCGGCCGTGAACGCGGCCCTCTCCCGCGCCAAACGGCCGGCGGTGACGCCGGGGAATGCCGAGCTGCGCCCGCCCGCGGGGGGCCGGTGATTCCGCCGCGAGTGAGCGGCCTGGTAGCGGCGGTGGCGATTGCGGCCGCGCCGCTCCTGGGCCAGCTGCCGCGCACGGTGCCGGAGCGCAGCAACTACCAGCACACGTCGTCCACCGCCGAGGTGGGCGCGTTCCTGGACAGCCTGCAGCGCAGCGGCGCGCCGCTGGTGGTGACGGAGATGGGAAAGAGCGCGGGCGGCCGGCCCAACTACCTCGTGATCGTCTCGGATCCGGCGGTCACGTCGCCCGGCGAAGCGGTGGCGGCCGGGAAACTCGTCGTCTACCTGCAGGCGAACATCCACGGCGGGGAAGTGGAAGGGAAGGAGGCCGTGCAGGCGCTGCTGCGCGAGCTGGCGGGGCCGCGCCACGCGCTGCTCGACAGGCTCGTGATCCTCGTGGCCCCGGTTTACAATTCCGACGGCAACGACGCCTTCGGGCCACAGGCGCAGAACCGCTCCGAGCAGAACGGCCCCGATCCCGTGGGCCAGCGCTACGACGGGCTCAACCTCGATTTGAACCGCGACTACTTCAAGGTTGAAGCGCCGGAGACGCGCGCGTCGCTCGAGCGGGTGTACGACCGCTGGGACCCCGCCGTGATGATGGACCTGCACACCACCGACGGGACGCTGCACGGCTTCCTGCTCACCTACGCGCCGCCGCTCGATCCCAACGGCCCCGCGGGCCCCACCGCGTGGGTACGCGATCAGCTGCTGCCCGCCGTGCGCAAGACGCTGCAGGACAAGTACAAAGAAGCGATCTTCGACTACGGCGACACCGACGACCCGCTCAAGCCCACGCGCTGGGAGACCTACGCGACACTGGGCTGGTACGGCACCAATTACGTCGGCCTGCGCGGCCGCATGGCGATTCTCTCCGAAGCGTACTCGCACGCCGACTTCGAGAAGCGCATCCGCGTGACGCACGACTTCGTCGCCGAGATCCTCGACTACGTGGCGGCGCACGGGGACGAGATCAGGCGAGTGGAGAAGGATGCCGACCGCCAGACGACGCTCGAAGGCGCCGGGATCATGCCGCGGCCCGAGTTGGCGGTCGCATACGAGCCCGCCTCGCGCGGCACCGAGCCGGTGCCGCTGGTGGTGATGCGCGCCAATCCCGACACCGCGGCGCGGCGTCGCGCGCTGCCGACCGACACGGTGCGCACCTTCTCGCTGCCGATCTTCGAGCATTTCCGCGCCACCAAGACGCGCGCCCTGCCCGCGGGCTACTACCTGCCGCCCAGCGAACGGGCGATCGCCGAGCTGCTCCGGCTGCACGGACTGCTCGTGGAGCGGCTGGACGTCGAATGGAGTGATTCGGTGCAGGTATTCGGCGTGAGGGAGGAGAAGTGGGCCGACCGGCCGTTCCAGGGGCACAAACTGCTGGCGCTCGCGGGCGACTACGCGCCCGCCGCGGTGCGGGCGCTGCCCGCCGGGACGTACTTCGTGCCGACCGCGCAGCCGCTGGGCCGGCTGGCGTTCTCGCTGCTCGAGCCCGAGGGGTACGGTCTGCCGCGCTGGAACGTGTTCGACCGGCTGCTGGGCGCCGATTTCGGCGCGTACTCGGGGCTGGTCTACGGCTCGACGGCGGTGGCGGAGTTTCCGGTGTGGCGCGCGGTGCGGGCGCCGCGCGCCCCGCGGACCGCGCTGCCCTAGGAGGCGGATCCCCGCTTCACTGCTTTAATGCGGTGGTGCGGCCAGACGCCGGGCTTCAAGTCGTCGTTGCGGATCACGCTGATCGCACCGTCCGGCTCCAGGACGGCGAGCCGTACGTCCTTCACGTTCCCCACGCCGTGCTCGCGCAGCGCCTGCAACAGGTCGTCGCGACTGATGCCGGCTTTGTGCGCGTGCTCGTCCAGAATCACGCCGTGATTGATCAGCATGATGCCCTCGCCCGAGAGGAACTTGGCGAGACCCCGGCTTCTGCGGCGGATGCGATCGACCACGCCATGCCAGATCAACAGCACCGCCGCCGCCACCAATCCGCCCGCGAGCGAGGTGTCGGGCCCCACCATGGCGTTCTGCACCGCGTTCGCGATGATCAAGAGCAACACCAGGTCGAACGTCGACATCTGGCCCAGCTGGCGCGCGCCGGTGAGACGGATCCCTACGAGCAGTGCGAAGTAGATGACCGTCGTGCGCAGCGCGACGTTGAGCAGAATCGGCCAGGACGCGATCACGGCGCTCCCGGTTCGGCCACGCTGGGGAGGGGATACGCCGACTTGAGCGCCGCCAGATATTCGGCGTACAAGCCCTGCAGTCCCTTGAACTCGCGCTGCACCGTCGCGCGGTAGGGCGCGTCGGTCGCGAAAGCGTACAGCACCGCCGCCATCGTCTGCGCGTCCACCATGAAGCCGTTGTGCCCCACGTCGGTCAGCGCGTCCGCCTCCATTCCGAACGTATGGTTCGCGAAGTTCGAGCTGTAGGCCGAGCCGCCGATGCCGGGGAACTGCGTCGACACCGATCCCGTCTCCTCGAACGACACCGGGCGGCCGGCCTCGGGCTGCAGCTTGCCGGCGCCCAGCGCCTTGAGATGGGCCCAGGCCAGCTCGTTCAACGCGCCGACCGAGATGCCGTCGCGCGACGCCGTGTCCACATCGATCTTGACCTTCGTGCCGGTGGCGAGCGCCGCGGCGCGGGCGGCGTCCTGCACCAGCGCCAACGCTTCGTCGAGATACACGGGGTCGGGATAGCGCAGCCAGAACTCCGCCGCCGCGCGATCGGGCACCACGTTGGGCGCCTTGCCGCCTTCGGTGATGATGCCCTGCAGCCGCGTCTCGGGCCGCAGGTTCTTGCGCAGGGCATCGATGTGGTTGAAGAACTCGATCACCGCCGTGAGCGCGTCGCGCCCATTCCACGCCTCGAGCTGGTGCGCCGGCGCGCCGCTGTAGGTCACCCGAATCACGTCGATGTTCATGCAGCAGGAGCCGAACCCGGCGGGCAGATGCCCCGTGGCGGGCGACGAATGCGACCGCACGATCACGTCGGCGCCGTCGAACACATGCGCGCGCTGCATGTTGGTCTTGGTCGGCGGGCTCGCGATCTCCTCGGCGGGCGTCCCGTAGACCGTCACCGTACCGGGCGTCTTGGAGCTGGTGAGGAACTCCGACAGGGCGACTGCCACCGCGAGGCCCACGGGGCCCTGGCCGCTGTGCTGGTCACCGTGAAAGTCGCGGCTGGTGCCGCGCAGCGCGTCGTACTCCACGATCACGCCGAGATTCGGGCCCGGCGTGCCCTTGGTGTAATGGGCGACGAACGCGGTCGGAAGGCCGGCCACGCCTGTGTCCACGCTGAAGCCATGCGCCCGCAGATAGTCGGCCACGATCTTGGCCGAGCGCTGCTCGTGGAATCCCACTTCGGGATGGCGCGTGATGTCGTCCGCCATCGCGAGCAATTCTTGCGTCATCAGCGCTTTGACGCGGGCCAGCACGGCGTCGCGCCGGGCATCGGGCTTGGCGAGCCGGGCCACGAGCGCGGGCAGGCCAAGTGAAGCTTCGAGGGTGTCCATGCGGCGAATCACCGCCGCGGCGGCGGAGCGCTCGGTGGGGGTCTCCTGCGAAACAACAGGACGGCACAGGGCGGCAGCGAACAGGGCGGCAAGGGTGACGGCACGCATGCGGACGCTCCTCATTGCTGGTCGTACAACTTGATGTCCTGGCCGAGCAGGTACTTGTCGAACCAGTTCAGGATGTGGTCGAGCCGCGCGACGCGGTGTTTCGGTCCGCCGGAGCGCGACAGCTCGTGCGACTCGCCGGGGAAGCGCACCATCACGGCCGTCTTGTGCAGGTA
>WNGO01002366.1_pt1 | contig 20750 bp, 11 predicted proteins | sample 5400511 | NCBI WGS metagenome assembly WNGO01 (sample SAMN13153380, study PRJNA577476) | soil metagenome | isolation source: 20 cm soil or saprolite under Garry oak tree replicate 2 | place: USA:California | collected 2016-06-15 | reverse complement strand
ACAGGATCAAGATACGGTAGCGGAATGTCGTGGCCTGTTGCGGTCCCAGCCGGAAGTTCAGCGAATCTTTTCCGTTGGTGAACGCCTTCTGGCCGAGCGGGTTGGCGGCGAACAGGCCGTAGCCCCGGGCGTGCCAGTACGTCGGGAAGCCGGGGTTTTTCAGATGGTCGAGGATGGCCAGGGTGACGGGTTCACCGGCCACGCTACCGGACAACATGGTCCAGCGACCACGCGTGCCCCATACCGAGTCTCCCACCAACCCCTCGGAGCTGCGATACCGTCCGGTGACCCCGTCGTTGTTGAGCATCGGTACGGTCGTCGTGTGGCCACCGGCGTCGGTGAAGACCTCGGGTGTCGTGGAGGGCTGTTCCAGCGCCCGGGCCACGCGCATGCCGATCAACCCTTCCTTGTTGTCGGTGAATGTCACCGCTTGTCCGAGCGCGGTAAGCGTCGTGATCCGGTCGATGCCGCGCAAGCCGTCGGCGGCCCGGAAGACGAAGCGCGTTTCCTCGCGCAAGAGTGGCTTGCCCTGGTAGTCGACCCACTCCGCCGTCACCTCGAGCACGCCCTCGTCCGGCCCGCCCTCGGCGCGGCGCACGGCGCGGTGCAGGATCGTGCCCATCTTCGCCGCGCGCGCCGGCGGGATCGCGTCCGAGTTGTTCCAGAAGTCGAGCCCGTTCACGTCGCCGTGATCGAACCACAGACCGACCTGATGCGGATGGTCCACTCGCTCGCCCGGCCGCGGCTCGAGCGGCCAGCCGCGCGTCACCACGGCGCCCGACGCGGAGCGCACGGGGTAGAGGGTCGGCTTCTTGAGCGTGGTGGGATAGATGTACGAGGTGAAGGGTTTCCCGTCGACCAGGACGTCCACTCGTCGCAGATCTTCGTGTGGCACGACGTCCACCCTCATTCCCTGACCCCCTCTCCACTTCGTGGAGAGGGGGAACGCCAATGCCAACCCCAGCAGCAGCCACGACGTGCGCATGTGTCAACCCATCACGACGTCGCGCTTGGCGTCGTCGAACATGACCTTCCGGCCGCTGTGCATCGCGGCGACCGTCATGCACAAGGCGACGGAGTGGCTGTAGCCCGCATCGATGCTCGCGTTGGGCTGCTTACGGCTGCGCACGCACTCCATCCAGTTCCGGATGTTGGCCGTGGTGGACGAATCGGCACCCGTGTTCGCCGCTGTCTCCGTAGCAGCGACCTCCGAGAGCTTCATGGTGGCCAACTGGTTGGCCTTCATCCCCATCTCCGCCGCGGAACGCTCGTTGAGGCCGCCGGTGGGCGTGATCTCGTTGGTGTCGAGGTTGAGCATCCCGGCGTTCGAGTAATACAGCTCCTTGGTGCCCCCGGCCGAGTTGGTCATGCGAGACGAGTAGACGACCTGGAAGCCCTTCGACGGATCGTCGAGCGGCCCATAGTCGAACACGATCGTGGCGGTGTCCCAACTCTTGCGGCCGTCCTTCCACAGATAGATGCCGCCGTTGGCCACGACCGAGCGCGGGCGCGAAAGACCCGTGAACCAATGCACGGTGTCGATCTGGTGCACCATCCACTGATCGGGGATGCCCGACGAGTAAGGCCAGAAGAGGCGATACTCGAGGTACTTCCGCCCGTCCCACGGCTCGTACGGCAGGTTGCAGAGGAAGCGCTTCCAGTCGGTGTCCTGCTCCTTGATGGCGGCGACGAGCTGGGGGCGACGCCACCGGCCCGGCTGGTTCACGTTCCAGGTCATCTCGGCCATCACCACGTCGCCGAACTTCCCCGACCGGATGTACTCGTTTGCCATCTGGTAGTTGGCGGCGCTGCGCCGCTGCGTACCGATCTGCACCACCCGGTCCGACTTCTTGACCGCGTCGCGGATCGCGATGGCGTCCTCGATCCGGTGTGCCAGCGGCTTCTCGATGTACGCGTCCTGTCCCGCCTGCATCGCCTCGACGCCGTGGTAGGAGTGCTGGAAGTCCGCGGTCGAGATGACGACCGCGTCGGTCGCCCGCGCCGCATACATCTCCTCGTTGTTGCGGAACGGCCGTGGTGCGGTCCCCATCACCTTTGCGATCTCGGCCATGCCCTCGTCGCGGCGCCGGTTCCAGATGTCCGAGACGGCGACGATCTCGAAGTTGAGCTCCTTGCCGAGCTTGCCATACGCGGGAAGGTGCGCCTGCCGGAACCGGTCGGAGAAGCCCACGATGCCGACCCGCACGCGGTCGTTCGCGCCGAGGATCTTGGCGTAGCGCGCCGCCGGCAGCGCGGCGACGGTGGCGGCGACCTTCACGAACTCGCGGCGCGGCATCTTCTTCCTGTGCTTGGACATCTCCCCTCCTGGCGTCAAGAATGTGGGCGGCGGCGGGCGGCGTCGAGCCCGGCGAGCGCGCCGCGCATGTACGCGAAGGACTGTTTCATCCCCGGCAACGGGTCGTCGACGTCGATCTCGTACTCCAGGTTGACGTAGCCACCATATCCGATGGTCTCGAGCTGCTCAAAGATCGCGGCGATGGGGATGGCGCCCTCACCGACGATGCACTGACTGGCCTTCGCCGTCAAATCGCGCAAGTCCTTGGCGTGCATGTCGAGGACCCGGGGGCCGGCGTCCGCGATCGCGCGTACGACGTCGGTGCCCGTGCGGACGGTGTGCCCGATGTCGATGCACAGCCCCATGCGACGATCCATGTTCCGGATGTGCTTCAAGGCGTCGTAGGGGGACGGGAAGTTTTTGTCTTCCGGCCCGTGGTTGTGGATGGCCACCTTGATGTCGTACTGCTTGGCGAACCGCTCGATGCGGGGCAGCAGCGCCGGGGCGGCGTGCGCGGCGATGAGCGGCATGCCGGCGGCCTTGGCGTAGGCGAAGTACTTCTCGACGTCCGCGTCGGTGTCGTGCTCGAAGGTGATCACGCCGCCGCCCACGATCTCGAGCCCCGCCGCCTCGATCTCCTTCCGGGCCGCCGCAAGCTCCGCCGGGGCCAGCTCGTAGGGCAGGTGCACGGACTTGAAGTTGACGTAGGGCGTCCCGAGCGCCTTCACCATTTCGATGGCCTTCTGGCGCGAGAAATTTCGCAGCGAGTAGCTCGCGACGCCGAGGTTGAGCGAGGTTGGTGGAGGTTGTGGAGGTTCTGGAGGTTGTGGAGGCAGTCTCCGGGGCGCACCCATTGCGACGCCGGCCAGCCCCGCGACGCTCGCCCCGAGGAACGTCCGGCGCGGCACCGGAGCGTTGGACATGATCAGTATCCCGGGTTTTGGGTGTAGCAGCAGGTCGTGCCGTCCATCTGGGTACGCGGGATCGGCCGCAGCGCGTGGTACGGCTGGACGTTGGGTCCGCCGTCGGGGTTGTACGCTTTGACCCGCGTCACCAGAGTGTGTGTCCGCACCAGATCGAACCACCGCTGCATTTCACCGGCCAGCTCGCGCGCCCGCTCGTTCAGGATCTCGTCGAGCGTGAGCTGAGCCGGCGTGAGCTCCATCTCTGTTTCGTGGCCGGGGATGGCCGCGCGCCGCCGCACGGCATTGATGTACGGCAGCGCTTCCGTCGCCCGCCCGTCGCGCAGCAGCGCCTCGGCCGCGATCAGGTACGTCTCGGCGAGCCGGGCCACGAAAAAGTCGCGCGAGCCGTGCACGTCGTTGACGGTGAGCCGGAAGGGATCGTGGAACTTGTTCAGCGACGGGAAGATCCGGTTGCTGTATGACCGCGGCGTGTAGACGCGATACGGCCTGGTCTTCACCAGAACCGTGTCCGAATCCGCGGCCGAGACGTAGACCGCGGTGTCGCCCAGCTGGAATTTCGGCGCGCCCGACGCATCCTTCGGAATAGTCGCCGCGTTGTTGGAGTACCACGCGCGGGTGAACTGACTCTGGTAGCGCGAGTCCTTGGTGCGATCGTACAGGCCCAAGAAAAACGTGGTAGGCCTAAAGCGCTTGAACGGGCGGCCGTTGGCGATGTCGCGCTGCATGCCCGGCAGTACGTCGTACTCCATCAGGAAGAACAGGTGCCCCTGGTTGCCGTTCCCGGTGGTCAGCGGATCATTGGTGAACTGGACCGACCAGACAACCTCCGCGTTCTTCTCGTTGCTGAAGTCGAACACGTCGCTGAACCGCGGCAGCAGCGCATACTGGCCCGAGTTGATGACCCGCAGTGCGTAGTCGGCGGCGTTGGCGAAGTCGCCGGCCTGCCGTTTCGCGGCTTCGTCGGCGGCGGCGGAGGAGTCGCGCTGCCAGGTCAGGTACACCTTGGCCAAGAGGTGCTGTGCGGCGCCCTTCGTGGCGCGCCCGTACTCCTTCGCCACGTACGGGAGCGTCGCTTCGGCGTATTTCAGGTCATTGATGATGGCTTCATACACACTGTCCACCGGCGCGCGCGTGAACTGCGTGGACGGGGTCGTGGTCGGCTCGAGCTTGAGGGTGACGGGCCCGTACATCTGTACCAGGTCGAAGTAGTAGAGCGCCCGGAGAAAGCGCGCTTCGGCCAGGCGCTGCGCCTTGAGGCTCGAGTCCATCTGCACCGTCGGCGCCTGGGCGATCGCCGTATTAGCCGTGTTGATCGCCCGATAGAAATCGCCCCAAGTGTCGCGGATGAAGTCGACATCGGGGTTCAGCTGCGCGGTATACTCGTTGACGTACTTGTAGCTGCCGTCGGCGCCTTCGGTATAGATGTCCGTCCCGAATTCGGTGAGGGTGAAGCCGCGCTCCTGCGCGTAGAAGCTCCGCAACGGATCGTACGTGGCGTTGACCAGAGCCTGGAAGACGTCGGGCGTCGGGTACGGCTTATTGGCCAGGCCGCTGATCAGGTCTTCGTTCAAGTCCACGCAGGCGGCGAGGCCGAGCAGCGCGGCGCCCAGCAGTGCGATCGTGCGTCTGGACATGCGGGCCTCCTGGCCTCTAGAAACCCACCGTGACGCCGGTCAACAGCGTCCGGTAGCTCGGCGTGGCGGCGGCCTCCGCGTAGCCGGCGCTCGTCCGATCGCCCGTGCCCGTCCGTGACTCCGGGTCCAGTCCACGGAAGCGCGTGAACAGGAACGGATCGAGCGCCGTCACGTAAAACCGCAGCGACCGGGCGTGCCACGGCCCACCATGCACGCCGGGGAGCGTGTAGCCCACCGTGATGCTGCGGACGCGGATGAACGACCCGTCCTCGTAGCGCCGGGTATCCCCGAACGGGGGGTTTTCCTGATTGAAGGTTGGACGGGACTCGATGTTCGAGGGGTTGGTCGGCGTCCAGTAGTCCGTGACGAGGTTGTTGTAGCGACCCTGCATGGTGCTCTCGCCGGTCCGGAACTGGTCGTTCGCCAGGAAGTCCACCCTCGCCACCGCCATGAGGGACAGGTCGAATCGCTTCCAGTCGAAGCGGCTGGTCAGGCTGCCCGTCCAGGCGGGGAACGGCGTCCCGAGGATCACACGATCGTCACCGTCGATCTTGCCGTCGCCGTTCACGTCGGCTACGCGGATCTGTCCGGGCTTCGCCTTGTATTGCTTGGCCACGAGGGAGTCCTGGAGCTGCCAGATGCCCGCGAACTTGTAGTCGTAGTACACGTCGATGGGCTGCCCGATGAACCACTTGTTCAGGACGTCGTTTACGCCCCCGTAGAGACTCAGGATGCGGTTGTGGTTGGTGGACCAGTTGAGGTCCTGGCTCCAGCGCAGCCCGTGCCAGTCCTCGACCGGCACGAACGACAGGGCCACTTCCAGACCGGTGTTACGGGTCGCGCCGATGTTCTGGACGATCCTGGTATAGCCGTTGGTGGGGGGGATCTGCCGGTCCATGATCAGGTCCTTCGTGTCCGCCCGATAGTAGTCCACGGACCCCGAGAGGCGGCCTCGCAGCGCGGTGAACTCCACCCCGAGGTCCAGTTGGCCGGTGTTCTCCCACTTGAGGTTCGGGTTCGGCAACGAGTCGGGACGGTATCCCGGCGCCGGGTTGTTGTCGAACGAATACGGCACACGGGCCAGGTATCCGAGCGTCTGATACGGGTTGATCGCCGTGTTGCCGGTGTGCCCGTAGCTCGCACGCAGCTTCAAGTCGGAGAAGAAGTTGGTGCGCCGGATGAAGCCTTCCTCGCTCAGGCGCCACGCCAGCGCCACGGACGGGAACATGGCGTACTTGTGCCCGCGCGCGAGCCGCGACGAGCCGTCCACGCGACTCGTCAATGTGAGGAGATACTTGTCCTTGAACGCGTAGTTCAGCCGGGCCATGTACGACTGCAACGCCCACCGGCTCAAGTGGCTGTACAGTCCGTCGATGTGGGTAGCGGACCCGATGTCGTAAAACTGCTGCCGTTCGTAGGGAAGGCCGGCCGCGTGCATCGTGTCGTCCTCGCTCCGCTGCTCCTGGATGCTGTACAGCAGCGTGAGATCGACGCGGTGGTCGTTGCCCACATTGCGGCGGAGTGTGAGGATGTTGTCCAACGTGTACGCGGTTGTACGGTTCTCCCACAGCCCGGCATCCGCGCCGCTACCCTGATTGACCTGGGTCTGTGCGCCCTGGAATACGCCACGCCGGTACGAGCTCACGTTGCCGCCGAAGTTCACCCGCCAGCTGAGCGCGTCCGTCAGGCGGTAGTCGGCGAACAGGGTGCCGGACACGAGCGTGTTGGCCCGGTCGTCGATCCAGTTCTGCACGTCCGAGAGCGGGTTCACGCGCTGCCCGTCGGGCGTCGGCTTGAAGAGGAGGTTACCCGCGCTGTCATACGGCACGGCGAGCGGGTTGTTGAGGAGTGCCTCGCTGTAGACGCCGTCTCCTCGGCCCAGGTTCTGGTCGGTCCGGACCAGCGCCCCGGAGCTCCCGACCTTGAAGCGGTCGCTCAGCTGGTGGTTGAAATTGAGCCGCAGAGACCGCCGCGTGAAATCTTGACCCTGCAGAACGCCTCGCTGGGTGAGCTGGCCTCCGCTCAATGCGAAGCGCGTCCGTTCGTCACCGCCCGCGATGCGGATCTCGTTGTTGGCCTGCTGGCCTTCCCGGAGCACCAGATCCTGCCAATTCGTGGAGCGCCCGGCCTGGATCGACGCCAGCTCGACCGGCAAGAAGATCTGGGCATCGCCGGAATCGCAGGCTGCGACGCTGATGTCGCAATGGTAGTTCCCGGTCGTGCGGTTCGCGTCGCGCTTGAGTTGGGCGAACTGCTGGCCGTTCATCATCGGGATGCGGGATCGCTCTCCCTGGATCCCGAAATAGCTGTCGTACGTGAAGGTCGTCGGTCCGACGCCCCCTTGTCGCGTGGTGATGAGGACGACGCCGTTCGCACCACGCGACCCGTAGATCGCCGTGGCCGAGGCATCCTTCAAGACCTCGATCGACGCGATGTCGTTCGGGCTCAGGTCGGTGACGCCTGCCGCTGGAATCCCGTCGACCACGTACAGCGGATCGTTGCCGGCCTTGATCGAACGCGCGCCGCGCACGCGGACACGGACGCCGTCGCCCGGCTTCTGACCCGTGGTGATGATGTCCACGCCCGCCACGCGCCCCTGTATCGCGCCGATGGTGTTCACGGTGGGGGTGGTCTTCAGTTCCGTGGCAGCGACGGAGGAGATGGAGCCCGTGATGTCCCGGCGGACCTGGGTGCCGTAGCCGACCACGACGACTTCCTGCAGGGCGACCGGCAGCGGCTGCAGGTGGAGGTCCGCCGTCGCGGTCTGGCCGGCCGTCACGACGACGCCGGGCACCTCGCCGACTTCGTACCCGATCAGCCGGGCGTGCAGCCGGTAGGTGCCTGGAGGGACGTGGGAGATCGTAAACCGACCGTCGTGATCGGTCGTGGCGCCGAGCCCGGTGCTCGCGACCGTGACGCGGACCTCAGGGAGAGCGAGGCCGGTCTGCTGGGCGGTCACCACCCCTGCGATGGCGCCGCTTTCAGGGGCGGGCGCGTTGGGGCCCGTCTCTTGGGCGCGCGCGGCCTCGAGCGGTAGCAGCGCGCACAACGGCACAAAAAGCGAGAGGCAGAGGCCTCTCGGGCTGACGGCGGTGGGGCGCTTCACATCGATTCTCCAGGTCGACGGAATTCCCGGCTCCACTGCGCGACCGCAAGCGCCGTGCCCTCCCCGTGACGTCGATCACGCGGACCACGTGCGGGCAAGTGATTCTGAGATCACGTCGCGACGAGCCCCGAACTCTTGACTCGGGGCGTTCCCGCGATGCTCGCCTCCAACGGGTGTCGCGCGGCCGCGACGCGACCGGCGCTCCCGAGGCGACCGCCCTGCACCCGGGCGACGGCCGATGGGCGTTGCCGCAAGGTGCCGAGGCGGCGCAGCTATCGCGCTTGCGCATCGTTACCGATCCGGGAAGTTTCCCATTTCGACACCGAACTGAGGATCTCCTCAAGGGGCGGGCGCATGTCTTGCAACACCGGCCGCAAGCGGCCGAGATGACACGGACTGAACGAAGCGAGCAGGAGACAATCGATCGGCGCGAGGCGCTGCGCCGCGCCGCCCTCGTGCTGGGTGGCGTGCTGTCCGCGCCGCTCGCCGCGGGCGTGCTGGCGGGGTGCGAGGCACGTGGCGCGCCGGAGGGCTCGTGGCGTCCCCGCGCGCTCACTCCGGACCAGGCCGAGCTCGTCGCCACCATCGCCGAGCAGATCCTTCCCGAGACAGACACGCCGGGGGCACGTGCCGTGGGCGTCCATCGGTTCATCGACGCGCTGCTGGCGGAGTCGTACTCGGCGGAGCAGCGGGAGCGTTTCGTGGCCGGTCTGGCGGATCTCGGTCGGGCCTTCCAAACGAGCACGCCGGACCTACACCTCCGAGATCGGCGCCACGCGCGAGCTGCACCATGCCCCGGTTCCGGGCCGTTACGACGGATGCGTCCCTCTCGCACAGGTCGGCCGCACATGGGCGGTGTGACCCGCGACGAGCCCTACGACGCGATCGTCGTGGGCTCCGGTATCACCGGCGGCTGGGCGGCCAAGGAGCTGTGCGAGAAGGGGCTCAAAACGCTCGTGCTCGAGCGCGGCCGCCAGGTGGAGCACGGCAAGGACTACGTCACGGAGTGGCTGCAGCCCTGGCAGCTGGCGCACCGCGGCCAGGGAGAGCAGGAGTTGTACGAGCGCGACTACCCGATCCAGAGCAAGAACTACGCGTTCGGCGAGACCACCCGCCACTTCTTCGTCAACGATCGGGAGCATCCCTACATCACGCCCGACGATCAGCCGTTCCGCTGGATCCGGGGGTACCAGCTGGGCGGGCGCAGCCTGATCTGGGGCCGGCTGTGCTGGCGTTGGAGCGACCTCGACTTCGGGGCCAATTTGCGCGACGGGCACGGTGTCGACTGGCCCATCCGCTACAAGGACCTCGCGCCGTGGTATGCTCACGTCGAACGGTTCGTGGGCGTGAGTGGTGAGCGGTTAGGCCTGGTGCACCTGCCCGACGGTGAGTTCCTCCCGCCGTGGGAGCTGAATTGCGCCGAGCACGTGGTGAAGCGGGGGATCGAGCACGCGTTCCCCGGGCGCCACATGACGATTACGCGGGTCGCGAATCTGACGCAGGCGCACGAGGGCCGCGGGCCCTGCCGGGCCCGCAACCAGTGCGCCCGGGGCTGCAGCTACGGCGGCTACTTCTCGAGCCTGAGCGCGACGTTGCCGGCGGCCCAGCGCACCGGCAAACTCACCATCGTCACCGACGCGATCGTACACAGCGTGATCTACGACGAGCGCACGGACCGGGCAGTAGGCGTGCGCGTGGTCGACCGCAAGACCAAGCAAACGCGCGAGTACGCCGGACGGCTGATCTTTCTCTGCGCCTCGACCCTCGGCACCGCCCAGATCTTATTGAACTCGAAGACCCCGCGTTTCCCGACCGGGCTCGCCAACTCGAGCGGCGAAGTCGGCCACAACCTGATGGATCACATCTCCAAGGCCGGCGCCAACGGCACCGTGCCGGGCCTCGAGGACAAGTACGTGTATGGCCGCCGTCCCACGGGCACGTACATCCCGCGTTTCCGAAACCTGGGCGGCAGCCGGGAGGCGAAGGTGGCCTTCCTGCGGGGGTACGGGATCCAGGGCGGAGCCGGGCGCGACGGGTGGAGCCGCGGTGCGGACATGCCCGGCTTGGGAGCGGACTTGAAGCGAGAGCTGCGTGAGCCTGGGCCGTGGCAGATCAGCCTGCAGGGATACGGTGAGTGCCTGCCGCGGCACGAGAACCGCGTCGATCTCGACCCCGAGCGCACGGACCAGTGGGGGATCCCGCTGTTGCGCGTGCAGTGCGCCTGGAGCGACAACGAGCGCGCCATCCGCGAAGACGTGAAGACCCAGTCGGCCGAGATGCTCGAGGCCGCCGGGTGCAAGGACGTCGAGACGTACGACCACGACGGCCCGCCGGGGTTCAGCGTGCACGAGATGGGAACCGCACGCATGGGCCGTGACCCCAAGACGTCCGTGCTGAATGCCCACAATCAGACGCACGACGTGCCCAACCTATTCGTCACGGACGGCGCGTGCATGGCGAGCACGTCGTGCGTGAATCCGTCGCTCACCTACATGGCCCTCACCGCGCGCGCGGTCGCCTACGCGGTGGGTGAGGTCACGCGCGGCAACCTGTGAGCAGGCGCGCCACGCAGGCGCAGGTGGCGGCGACCTCGTTCCTGGCGCTGTTCGCGATCGTCGGCCTCGCGCTGTACGGCCTGCCGTTCTTCTACGACTTCATGGTGCGCGACTTCGGCTGGTCGCGCGCTCAGGTCACGTCGGGCAACGCGATCTCCAAGCTGATCGTGGGGCCGCTGTTCGGCTTTTTCGCGGGCTGGCTGGTGGATCGGTTCGGACCGCGGCGCCTCATGGTGGTGGGGATCCTGATGGCCGGCATTGCGCTCGTGGGACTCGGCGCGATCCACACGCTGGCGGGCTTCTACTTCTTCTATCTCTTCAACGCGCTGGGCAATGTGTGCGGCGGCCCGCTCCCGAACCAGGTGCTCCTGTCGCGCTGGTTCACGGCGACGCGCGGCCGTGCCATGGGGGTCGCCTATCTCGGGATCGGCATCGGGGGCGCGCTGGTGCCGTTCCTGGCAGTGTGGCTGACGCGGGCTGTGGGATGGCAGGGAGCGCTGCAGGCACTCGGGGTCCTGATTGTCATCGCCGCGTTACCGCTCGCGTTGTTCGTCCGGGAGTCGCCCGATGCAGCGGGTGGCCCCGCCGGGGCCCAACCCCTAGCCACTAGCCCCGCTTCAGTCGTCCCGGTTTTTAGGGCCCCTGCCTTCTATCTCCTGCTCGCGGGCAGCATGTGCTCGATCGCCGCGGTGGGAGGGACGAACCAGCACCTGAAGCTCTTCTTGAGCATCGATCACGGCTATGCACAGACGGCCGCCGCGCAGGTCGCTTCGCTGGTGCTGGTCTCGAGCCTGCTCGGCCGACTCGGGATGGGATGGCTGGCGGATCGGATCCCGAAGAAATACGTGATGCTCCTGATCTATCTGCTCGTCGTCTCCGCGATCCCCTTGCTCTTCCTGACGGCGACGCCGGGGGCGCTCTACTTGTTCGCCGTCGTCTTCGGGATCGGACTCGGGGGCGAGTACATGGTCATCCCGCTGATGGCAGCCGAACTCTTCGGCGTGCAAGTGCTCGGTCGTGTCATGGGGATCGTGCTCGCGGCCGATGGCGTGGGCGAAGCCGTCGCCCCCTGGCTCGTCGGGCGGATGCGCGACGCGGCCGGGAGCTACGCGTCCGGCTTCGCGGCGCTGATCGCCTGTGCGCTGGTGGGCGCGGTGGCGATCTCGTTCCTGCCGAGGACTTCACGCCCTGTCTCCGCCGAGTCCTCACCCCCTGTCCCCCTCTCCGCCATGCGGAGAGGGGGGACGATGGACAGGCCGTGAGGTCCCCGTGAAACGCATCGGCGTGATCATGAACGGCGTCACCGGACGCATGGGGCTGAACCAGCACCTCGTGCGATCGATCCTCGCCATCCGGGAGCAGGGCGGCGTGCCGCTGCCCGACGGCGATCGGCTCGTCCCGGACCCGATCCTCGTCGGTCGTAACGAGGCGAAGCTCCGGGACATCGCAGCCGCGCACGGGCTGACCCGCATCTCGACGGACTTGGACGCCTGCCTCGCGAACCGGGCGGATGAGATTTACTTCGACGCCACGGTGACGAGCCTGCGCGTCGGCCACGTGCGTCGCGCGATCGCGGCGGGGAAGCATGTCTACTGCGAGAAGCCCGTTGCCGCCACCACCGCCGAGGCACTCGAGCTCGCCAGCGCGGCGAGCCGCCGCAGCGTGAAGCACGGAGTCGTCCAGGACAAGCTGTTCCTTCCGGGCGTTCGCAAGCTCAAGCGGCTGGTGGACGACGGCTTCTTCGGCCGCATCCTGAGCGTGCGCGGAGAATTCGGGTACTGGGTGTTCGAGGGCGACGGCGAAGGGGGGCCCGCGCAGCGCCCCTCGTGGAACTATCGCAAGGAGGATGGCGGCGGGATCATCCTCGACATGTTCGCCCATTGGCGCTACCTGCTCGACCACACCTTCGGACCGGTCACGGCCGTGCAGTGCACCGGCGCGACGCATATTGCGGAGCGCGTGGACGAGCAGGACCGGCGCTATGCCGCGACGGCGGACGACGCCGCCTACGCGACGTTCGCGCTCAGTGGCTCCACCGGCGAGATCATCGCGCAGTTCAATTCCTCGTGGGCGGTGCGCGTGTACCGCGACGACCTGCTGCAGATCCAGGTCGACGGCACGCTGGGCAGCGCCATCGCGACCCTGCGCGGCTGCAAGATCCAGCGTCGCGTCGACACCCCGCGCGCGGTGTGGAACCCCGATGTGCCCAATCCTGTCGACTACTACGCGTCGTGGCAGGACGTGCCCGATGAAGGACCGTTCGACAACGCGTTCAAGGTGCAGTGGGAGCGGTTTCTGCTACACGTCGCGACGGACGCGCCGTTCCCCCACGATTTCTGCGAGGGCGCGAAGGGGGTGCAGCTCGCGGAACTCGCACTGCAGTCGTGGGACGAGCGCCGATGGGTCGACGTGCCGTCGGTCACGTAATGGCGCCCACCATCCGCCTGCCCCTGCCCGACGGCACCCTCGCGCCGCACACGATGCATGAGCCGGTGTCGTGGAGCGTGCCCGCAGCGCCCATTCGGAGCCGCGTCGCCTACGCCGCGGCCCATGTCGTGTGCGACCCGCTCGCCGACCGTGATCCCCTGTCGCATGCGCCCCTCGACTGGGAAGCGACGCTCGCCTACCGCTGCCACCTGTGGTCCCTCGGGCTGGCCGTGGCCGAGGCGATGGACACCGCGCAGCGCGGCATGGGACTCGGCTGGCCCGCGGCGCGCGACCTGATCGGGCGGTCGCTCGCCGCAGCCCGTGCGACGAACGGCACGATCGCGTGCGGCGCGGGCACAGATCAGCTCGCGCCCGCCGACGGGGTCACGCTGGCCGACGTGGAGCGTGCCTACGAGGAGCAGGTCGGCTACGTGGAAGGGCAGGGAGGGGGGGGACGGGTGATCCTGATGGCGAGCCGGGCGCTGGCGCGCGCCGCGCGCGGGCCCGACGACTACGCGCGCGTCTATGGAACCATCCTCCGGCAGGTGAGCCGCCCCGTCATCCTGCACTGGCTCGGCGACATGTTCGACCCCGACCTCGCCGGCTATTGGGGCACGCGTGACGTGGACGAGGCCATGAACGCGTGCCTCGGCATCATCCGCGAGCACCAGGCGAAGATCGACGGCATCAAGATCTCCCTGCTCGACGCGGAGCGCGAGATCGCGATGCGCCGCTCGCTCCCGGACGGCGTGCGCATGTACACGGGGGATGACTTCAACTACGAGCGGCTGATTCTCGGAGACGGGAGCGACGCCCGCGGTCACAGCGACGCGCTGCTCGGCGTCTTCGACGCGATCGCGCCGGCCGCGTCAGCCGCGCTCCAGGCGCTCGACCGGGGTGATGTGCCGGCGTATCACGCCGCGCTCGCCCCTACCGTGCCGCTCGCGCGTCACATATTCCGCACCCCGACGCATGCGTATAAGACCGGCATCGTGTTCCTCGCGTACCTGAACGGCCACCAGCGGCACTTCCGAATGATCGGGGGCGCGGAGAGCTGGCGCTCCGTGCCCCACCTCGCCGAGCTGTTCCGGCTTGCGGACGCGAGCGGCCTGCTCGTGGATCCCGACTGCGCCGCGGAGCGGATGCGGCGCGTGCTGTCGCTCGCGGGGGTCGCATGAGCCGCAGTACACTGACCCCGGGCGAACTAACCCCGGGCGCAATCCCGGGGTCCCCGGGGTTCACGGGGTCCCCGGGGTCTCTGCCGATCTCTCGGCTCAGTTTCAATCAGATCACCGCCGAGCGGGCGAGTCTCGGGGAGGTCGTCGAGGCGTGCGCCCGGCACGGCGTGCCCTACATCGCCGTATGGCGTCACAAGCTCGCGGAAGCAGGACTCGATCGGGCGGTGCGCCTGGTGCGCGATGCGGGGCTGCGGGTGTCGAGCGTGTGCCGGGGAGGGATGTTCCCCGCGGCGACGGGCGAAGAACGGGCGGCGCGAATCGAGGACAATCGCCGCGCCGTCGACGAGGCGGCGGCACTCGGCGCCGGTGTGCTCGTGCTGGTGTGCGGCGCGGCCCCGGACCGGGACATCGCTGCCGCGCGTCGCATGGTCGCCGACGGCATCGCCGAGCTCGTCCCCTACGCTCGGGAGCGCGGCGTGCGCCTCGGGATCGAGCCGATGCACCCGGGATTCGCGGCCGAGCGCTCCTGTATCACGACGCTGCGCGAGGCGCGCCGCCTGGCCGAGCGCTTCGACCTGTCCACGGTCGGCGTGGTGGCCGACGTCTTTCACATCTGGTGGGACCCCGAGTTGTACGATCAGCTGGCGCGCGCGGCGGGCCTGCTCGTCGGCTTCCATGTCTCGGACTGGCTCGTCCCCGTGCACGACGTCTTGATGAATCGAGGGATGATGGGCGACGGCGTGATCGAGCTGTGCCGCATGCGCGCCGCCGTCGACCGGGCGGGGTACGCCGGGCCGATCGAGGTCGAGATCTTCAACCAGGCAGTGTGGGACACGCCGCTCAGTATCCTCGTGCCACTGGTGAAGGAGCGGTACCTCGCGTGCGTGTAGTCCTCACCCCCTGTCCCCCTCTCCGTTCCGGAGAGGGGGAACGAAGGACGGCCACGAGTCCCCCCTCTCCCGAAGGGAGAGGGGGTCAGGGGGTGAGGACGACGAACGGACAGAGGGGGGTCAGGAGGGTGAGGACGACAATGGAGGAAACATGAGGACGATTCGACTCGGCTGCGTCGCCGTAGTGGTTGGTCTCGTCACCAGTCTCTGTGCCTTGCCCCTCGCCGCCCAAGCAGCTCGCGTCGACGCCAATGACATCGGCGGTGTGGTCACCGGTCCGACCGGGCCGGAAGCGGGAGTCTGGGTGATCGCCGAGACCCACGACCTGCCCACGAAGTTCGTCCGCATCGTCGTGACCGACGACCAGGGACGCTACTTGATACCCGACCTTCCCAAGGCGACGTACGCTGTGTGGGTGCGCGGCTACGGCCTGGTCGACTCGCCCAAGGTGTCGGCGGGACCGGGAAAGACCGTGAACCTGACCGCCGTCCCGGCGCCCAACCCACACGCGGCGGCGCAGTACTATCCCGCCGGTTACTGGTTTTCCCTGCTACACGTGCCGGACAAGCACGAGTTCGCCGCGGCCACGCCCACCGGCTCCGACGAGACACACAGCGCCCCCGCCGCCCCCGCCGTGAAGAGCCAAGCCGAGTGGCTCCGGATCGTCAAGTCGGGCGGGTGCTGGGCGTGTCACCAATTGGGTAGCAAGGGAACGCGGGAGATCCCCACGGCACTGGGCTCGTTCCCGTCCTCCGTAGCCGCATGGGACCGCCGCCTCCAGTCAGGACAGGCCGGCGGCGCGATGCTCGCCACCGTGAACCAGCTCGGCAGAAACCGCGCGCTGGCGATGTTCGCGGATTGGACCGACCGGATCGCCGCCGGGGAAGTGCCGCCGGCGCCGCCCCGGCCGCGCGGCGTCGAGCGCAATGTCGTGATCAGCGAGTGGGACTGGGCCGACCCGACGGCCTATCTCCACGACGAGGTCTCGACCGACCGGCGCAATCCCACGATCAACGCGAACGGCAAGATCTACGGCTCGCTGGAGCTGAGCGCGGACTATCTACCGGTGCTCGATCCCCTGCGTCACGCGGCGAGCCGGGTGCCGCTTACGGTGCGCGATCCCGCTACGCAGCCAGCCGCCGGGACCGGCATGCCGCAGCCGTCGCCCTACTGGGGCGGCGAAATCATCTGGACCAGCAAGAACAACGTGCACAACCCGATGCTGGACGAGCGCGGGCGCGTGTGGCTCACCTCCACCGTACGCCCGCCCGACAACCCGGACGTCTGCAAGGCGGGGTCGAGCCATCCGTCGGCGCAGTTGTTTCCGCTCGCCCGTTCCGGCCGTCACCTCGCCGTCTACGATCCCAAGACCGGAAAGCTCACTCACATCGGTACGTGCTTCAGTACACACCACCTGATGCTCGCGGAAGACGCGAACCGCACGCTGTGGACGTCGGGCGGCGGCCCAGTCGTGGGGTGGTTGAACACCAGGTTGTTCGATCAGACCGGCGACGAGGAAAAGGCACAGGGCTGGACGGCCCTGATTCTCGACGCGAACGGGACCGGCAAGCGGGACGCGTACGTGGAGCCGGACCAGCCGGTCGATCCCGCCAAGGACAAGCGGATCGCGGCGGGCTTCTACGCCGTGGCCCCGGCTCCGGACGGATCGATCTGGGGGACGTCGTTGGGCTTCCCGGGCGCCGTGGTGCGACTGAATCCGGGACCAAATCCGCCGGCCACCGCGCTCGCGGAATTGTACGAGCTGCCGCTCGACCGGTCGGGCGAGCCGATCGAAGGGTTCTCACCGCGCGGCGGAGACGTGGATCGCAACGGCGTCTACTGGACCGCGCTCGCGAGCGGACATCTCGCGAGCTTCGACCGTCGGAAGTGCAAAGGGCCTCTCAACGGTCCGACCGCCACCGGTCAGCACTGTCCCGAGGGTTGGACCTTTTATCCGGAGCCGCTGCCGCAGCTCCAGGGGGTGACGACGCCCGGAAGCGCCGAGGCGAGCTACTACACGTGGGTCGATCAGTTCGGCGTGCTCGGCCTGGGCACGAACGTACCGATCAACACGGGCAATGGGTCGGAAGCGCTGCTCGTGCTGAAGGATGGGAAATGGATCGTGCTGCGCGTCCCCTATCCCCTGGGGTTTTACACGAAATGGATGGACGGCCGCATCGACGATCCGAACGCCGGTTGGAAGGGGCGGGGGCTATGGGCGACAGTGAGCACCCGCGCGCCGTTCCACATGGAAGGCGGTAAGGGCACCACCAGCAAAGTGCTCCACTTCCAGCTGCGCCCCGACCCGCTGGCGCGATGAGGACATGACAAGGCGGCGGGAGTTTCTGGCGAGCCTGGGTGCGTTCGCGGCGGCGGGATCCCGGGGTTGGATCCCGGGCTCGCGCCCGGGGTCAGCAAGCCCTCTGACAGCGAGCTCCGCCGATCGCGCGTACTGGCTCGACGTGCTGGCGCGGCTCACCGAGCCGGTGCTGACGAACCTCGCAGAGGGGCGCTTGCGCCAGCGGATGCCGGTGGAGATCGCGCCCGCGGGTCAGCCGGAGCGGCGGGACTACACGCACCTCGAGGCCGTGGGCCGGTTGCTCACCGGGATCGCCCCGTGGCTCGAGCTGGCGGACGACGGGTCGCCCGAAGCCGAGCGACGGCGGCGGTACGCGGAGCTGGCGCGGCGCGGCCTGCATGCCGCGACCGACCCCGCGTCGCCCGACTTCCTCAACTTCGCGCGCGGCCGGCAGCCGCTGGTCGACACGGCGTTTCTGGCGCACGCGATCGTGCGCGCGCCCGGTGCGCTGTGGGAGCAGCTCGACGCCGGCACCAGGCGAAACGTGGTCGCCGCTCTCGAGGCGACGCGCGCCATCGAGCCGCCGCTCAGCAATTGGTTGATGTTCAGCGCGATGATCGAGGTTGCACTGAGCATGATGGGTGAGGACTGGAATCGCAGCCGCGTGGATTTCGCCCTGCGCCAGCACGAGCTGTGGTACAAGGGGGACGGGATGTACGGGGACGGGCCGCCATTTCACTGGGATTACTACAACAGCTTCGTCATCCAACCGATGCTGCTGGACGTGATGCGTCTGGTGGGGTCTACTACGCCCGACTGGCAGGCGCAGCGTGCGCCGATCGTGGCGCGGGCGCGCCGCTACGCCGCCATTCAGGAGCGCTTGATCTCGCCCGAGGGCACCTTCCCGCCCATCGGTCGCTCCCTCGCCTATCGGTTCGGCGCGTTCCAGCTCCTCGCGCAGATGGCGCTGCGGCACGAGCTGCCCGACGGCCTGAGTCCGGCGCAGGTCCGCAGCGCGCTGACGGCTGTGATGCGCCGCATGATCGAGGCGCCGGGCACCTTCGACGCCGGTGGTTGGCTCACGATCGGATTCTGCGGGCACCAACCGCATATCGGCGAGGGTTACATCTCGACTGGTAGTCTCTACCTCTGTTCCGCCGCACTGCTCCCGCTCGGCTTGCCCCCGACGGACGAGTTCTGGGCCGCCCCGCCCGCCGACTGGACGGCCCGGAAGGCGTGGAGCGGGCAGGACCTGCCCGCGGACCACGCGATCTGAACGACCACCCTGAGCAACGACCGGTTCATAGCGCGCCAACTTGGCGCGCGACTTGCGAACGCATCCCAGCTGCTGCCGGGTCCCGCGACTTAGAGGGACTCGACGTGTGAGAGCGTCTTACGTCGTCGCCGCCGTTGGTTCGGGGCGATTTAGTTCGATAAACGAACAAGATACACGGACGCGTCTGGGGCCGTCCCCAGGAGCTATCGGTGGCGAATTTCCTCCGTTTCTGTCGGGGAGCCTCTCCCGCCGCTGTTGAGTACCCGCAGCACGTGTTGCCTCGTCGCATCTCCCCGTCGCCTCGCTGTTCGGTCCCCGCAAGCCTAGAGGTTTCGCTATGAGAACCCGGTGCGCTGTCGTCGCGTTTTTCGGGCTGCTACCGGCGCAGGTCGGCCGCGCCCAGCAACCACCAGCCGCTCCCGAGCCCCAAGCTCAATCCATAAGCGGGACCGTCACGAGTTCGGTAACCGGACTGCCCCTGCCATCTGTGAATGTGAGGATCAAGGGCGCCAACCAGCGGACCGTTTCCAATGCCGCTGGACGCTACACGCTGAACGTGCCCTCGCTGCAGGATACGCTGCATTTCTCTCTCATTGGCTATCACCCCCAGGACGTCCCGATTGACGGACGCAGCGAGATCGACGTGCAGCTGGCGGCGCTGCCCGCCCAGCTCGAGGCACAGGTCGTTACGGCCTACCGGGTGCAGGACCGGGGCACGGTGACCGGGGCCGTCTCGAGCGTCACCGGCGCGGACGTTTCCAATGTCCCCGTGGACAACCTGTCGAACGCGCTCCAGGGTCGGCTCGCGGGCGTGAGCGTCACCCAGAACGCCGGCACGCCGGGGCGCGAGTCGAATATCCGGGTCCGGGCCGTCGGCACGTTCAACGGCGCCGACCCGTTGTACGTCATCGACGGCGTCGTGAGTGACAAGTTCGCCTTCGACGGGCTGAACGCGGGGGACGTGGAAAACATCTCCGTGTTGAAGGACGGCGCCACGGCGGCGCTGTACGGCTCGCGCGCCGCGAACGGCGTGATCCTCGTGACGACGCGCAGGGGCTCAGTCAAGCCGACCGAGTTCGCCTACAACGTCACCGTCGGACGGCAGGACGCGCCGAGAATCCCGCCCACGCTCGACGCCTACCAGCACGCGAGGACGATCAACGACTTTCTGAACTACAACAAGATCCCGACCAGCGACGTCCGCTACTACACGGACGACGAGCTGCAGTACTTCCAGACGCATTCCTGGGACTGGATCGCCGCCCTGTGGAGACAACCGCTCGACGTGCAGCACTCCCTCAACATCAGCGGCGGTTCGGACGGGGTGAGGTACTTCCTGGGCGGTTCCTTCCTCGATGAGACGGGCTCGTTCGACAATCTGTCGTTCGGGCGTACCACGGCGCGCGGCAATCTCGACGTGGACCTGACGAGCCACCTGCGGGCGTCGGTGGACTTCAACGGCGCGCGCCAGAACCGCCACGGCCCGAGCTGGACCATCGGCGATTGGAAACAGGAGGATCTCTACAAGGCGCTGGCGCTCCGGACGCGCATGGTGCCACCATACGTGGACGGGTTGCCAGTGGGGAACTGGGTGGAATGGAACCCCGGCGTGGTGATTTCTAACCAGTCGGGATACGACCGGCGGCAATGGTCGCAGCTCGACTTCCGCGGCCGGCTCGAGTACCAGGCGCCGTGGGTCTCCGGGCTCTCCGCAAGCCTCGCCTATTACAGGGGATACACGAATACCTACGAGAAGCAGTTCAACATGCCCTACGACATGACGCTGTTCAACACCTGGGGCACGCACAACCACCTGCTCGGCACCCAACCGGTGGGCACGAGGCCGCGCGCCGCTGAGGAGTTCTTGGTCACGAAGAATGCCCCGTACAACAAGTATCAGCTCAACGCCCAGGTGAACTACAAGCATTCCTTCGGGCGGCACGCCGTAGACGCGCTGTTCGTGTATGAGCAGGCGGCGAGCGATACGGGGTGGGCCCAGGCGCAGCGCGACAGCTTCGTCACGGCAATCGATCAGTACATCGCCGGAAGCACCGCACCCGGGAACCAGTTCGTGAGCGGCAGCGAAGCGCAGGACGCGCGGCTCTCCTATGTCGGCTCGGTCGGCTATAGTTACGCCGACCGCTACTATCTGCAGGGCTCGTT
>WNGO01001712.1_pt1 | contig 20752 bp, 19 predicted proteins | sample 5400511 | NCBI WGS metagenome assembly WNGO01 (sample SAMN13153380, study PRJNA577476) | soil metagenome | isolation source: 20 cm soil or saprolite under Garry oak tree replicate 2 | place: USA:California | collected 2016-06-15 | reverse complement strand
GGTGGCGGCGCTGGTGCGACACTTCGAGCGGGAAGCGGGAAGCGGGAAACGGGAAACGTGAGCGCCGCTCTGAAGCTTGGCAGCCGCGGCAGCAGACTCGCGCTGTGGCAGGCGGAGTGGGTGCGGGCGGCCCTCGTACGTCACGGCATGCACGCCGAGCTCATCGTGATCACGACGCGGGGCGATGCGGAGGTCGACCGCCCACTGCACGAGCTGGAAGGCAAAGGGTTCTTCACCAAGGAGATCGAGGACGAGCTGCTGGCCGGGCGCATCGACGTCGCGGTCCATTCGCTCAAGGACCTGCCGACGCGACTCCCCGAGGGTCTGGCGCTCGCCGCCGTCCCGGCGCGCGCGGACCCGGCCGAGGCGCTCGTGACCCGCGAGGCGGACGTCGCATCGATCGCCGCGCTGCCGGGCGGCGCGAAGATCGGGACGTCGAGCCTGCGGCGCGTGGCGCAGGTTCACTACCTCCGACCGGCGGCGGGCCTCGAGCGACTCGAGCTGGGCGGTCGCATCGCCGCGCGGCTCGAGCCGCTGGTCGTGATGCCCGCGCCGGGCCAGGGCGCCCTCGGCCTCGAGGTGCGCAGCGACGACCGTCGAACGCGAGCCGCGCTCGCGCCGCTCGAGGACGGGGAGAGCGCGCGCCACGTGGCCGCGGAGCGGAGCCTGCTCGCGGCGCTGGAGGGCGGGTGCCAGGCGCCGGTGGCGGCCTGGGTCGGGATGGGGGATTCGGGGCTCGGGGCTCGGTTGTTCGGGAGGGTCACGGCCCTCGATGGCTCCGTGCAGATCACGGCATCTGCCGAGATGGACGCGAGGGAGCCTGCCGCTGTAGGCGTCGCCGTCGCGGACTTGCTGAAGGCTCAGGGCGCGTCGAGATTGCTCGCGCGATGAGCCCCCCCCAGTTCCCGATCCGCCGGATGCGCCGGCTGCGTCGCACCGCGGCGCTGCGGCGCCTGGTGCAGGAGACGCACCTCGTCCCCTCCCAGCTCGTGTGGCCGCTGTTCGTGTGCCACGGCAGCGGCGTGCGACGGGAGGTCGCCCTCCTGCCGGGCGCGCACCAGACGTCCGTGGACGAGCTGGTCAAAGACGCGGAGCGCGCGCACCGGCTCGGCCTCGGGGGGATCATGCTGTTCGGCCTGCCGGCGACCAAGGACGGTACGGGCTCCGAGGCGTACGACGAGCAGGGCATCGTGCAGCAGGCGGCGCGCGCGGTGAAGCGGGCCGTTCCGGACCTGCTCGTGATCGGGGACGTGTGCCTGTGCGACTACACCGACCACGGGCATTGCGGCGTCATCGAGGACGGCGACGTGGACAACGACGCGTCGGTGTACCTGCTCGGCAAGGTCGCGGTGACCCAGGCCCGCGCCGGCGTCGACGTGGTGGCGCCGAGCGACATGATGGACGGGCGGGTCGCGGGGATCCGCAAGGCGCTCGACGCGGCCAAGCTGTCGCGCGTTCCCATCATGTCGTACGCGGCGAAGACGGCCTCGGCCTTCTACGGCCCATTCCGGGAGGCGGCCGGCTCCGCGCCGCAGTTCGGCGACCGCCAGTCCTACCAGATGCAGGGCACCAACGCGGACGAGGCGATGCGGGAGATCCGCCTCGACGTCGAGGAGGGAGCGGACATCATCCTGGTGAAGCCCGCGCTGCCCTGCCTGGACCTGGTGCGACGGGCCAAGCAGGAGTTCGGCTCCCCGCTCGCGGCGTATCAGGTGAGCGGGGAATACGCGATGATCAAGGCGGCGGCGGCGCGCGGCATGCTGGACGAGACGCGCGCCATGTGGGAGACGTTGTACGCGATCCGGCGCGCGGGCGCCGACATCATTCTCAGCTACTTCGCGCCGACCGCGGCCGAGGGGCTTTAGGTCCGCGGGAGCAGGACCGCCTTCCACAGCGCCCCCGCCACGCCGGCCCCGATCAGCGGGCCGATCCAATAGACCGCGTGGGCGTTCCACTGCCATGCGACCAGCGCCGGACCGATGGCGCGGGCGGGATTCATGACCGCGCCGGTGAAGCCCCCGCCGACCAGGGCGTCGACGAAAATGGCGAGGCCGATGCCGAATCCGCCGATCTTGGGCGCCTCGGGCGACACTGCGGTGCCGAACACGGCGCTCACCAGGAAGAACGTGAGCATCGCTTCGATCCAGACGCCCTGCATGAACGTGACCTCGTTGCCGAGTCGCGGCGTGCCGACGAGCGCGAGGCCGACCGCCGCGTGCGGCAGCATGGCCTTCAGCAGCGCCGCGCCCACGACCGCGCCGGTGAGCTGCGCGCCGATGTACTGCCACGCGACGCGGCCGCTCACGCGGTTCGCGATCCACAGGCCGAACGTCACCGCGGGATTGATGTGGCCGCCGGAGATGCTCATCGTCATCGACACGATGATCGCCATGGCGACGCCGTGCGCCAGGGCGACGCCGAGCGAGCCGATGCTGGCCGGCGTCGTGCCGGCGGCGACGAGCGCCACGACGCTGCCGGCGCCGAGAAACACGAACAGCAGAGTGCCGACGAACTCGGCCGCGAGCGGCCGCAGCTGCTTGGGCATGAGACGATCCTCGGGGTTGGGGGAGAATCCGGGAGGCACGGCTACGTCCGCCGCAGCACCAGCGAAGCGTTGATCCCGCCGAAGCCGAACGAGTTGGTGAGCACGATCTCGGGCGCGGCGGCGCGGCCCTCGCGCGGCAGGCAATCCAGGTCGCAGGCGGGGTCGGGGCGCTCGAGGTTGAGAGTGGGCGGGAGCCAGCGGCGCTCGACCGCCAGGGCGCAGATGGCCGCCTCGATGGCCCCGCTGGCGCCGAGGGCGTGCCCGTAGTAGCCCTTGGTACCGCTGACGCTGAGGCGATAAGCGTGCGCGCCGAACACCTGCTTGATGGCGACGGTCTCGGTCGAGTCGTTGAGCGGCGTGGAAGACCCGTGCGCGTTGATGTAGCCGACGTCGTCCGGCGCGACGTGCGCATCGGCGAGCGCGAGCTGCATCGCCCGGGCCGCCTCGCGGCCGTCGGGGCGGGGCGCCGTCATGTGATAGGCGTCGTTGGTGAACGCGTAGCCCGCGAGCTCGGCGTAGATGCGGGCGCCCCGGGCCACGGCGCGCTCCCGCTCCTCCAGCACCAGCACCGCCGCGCCCTCCCCCATGACGAAGCCGTCCCGACCCTCGTCGAAGGGACGGGACGCGTGCGCTGGGTCGTCGTTGCGGGTGCTCATCGCCCGGATCACGCTGAAGGCCGCATAGGTCATCGGCGCCAGCGGCGCTTCCGCTCCGCCGGCGAGCATGACGTCGGCGCGGGCCTCGCGGATCGCGTGGAAGGCCTCTCCCACGGCAATGGTGCCCGATGCGCAGCTCATCGCGTTGGTCGAATTGGGGCCGGAGAATCCGAATTCGATCGCGATGTTGCAGCTCGCGGCGCCGGGAAACACGGCGAGCGCGAGCGCGGGATCGAGCCCGCGCGGGCCTTCGAGGCGGAACCGCTCGACCTGCGATTCCGCGAACGCCACGCCGCCGAGCGCCGAGCCCATCATCGCGCCCGCCCGATCCGAGGGCTCGCGCGCGGGATCGAGCTCGGCGTCGGCCACGGCAAACCGCGCGCTCGTCACCGCCAGCTGGGAAAACCGGTCGAGCCGCTTGGCGCGCTTGGCGTCCAGGTGGTCGTGCGGCCGGAAATCGGGGATTTCGGCCGCGATCCTCGAGCGGTAGGGAGTCGGATCGAATCGGGTGAGCTCACGCACCGCGGAGGTGCGCGCGGTGAGTCCCGCCCACAACCCGTCGGCCCCCGTGCCGATCGGCGTGACTGCGCCCACTCCCGTGATGACCACCCGCCGCGCCCCGTTTTTCACCGACGGCCCTCCTCCGCTTCCCGTTTGATCCCCGCAAGCGTGCGGGACGCGATCCCGTGGATGAAGACCGGCCCGATCACGAGCCGCGCGGCCCAGGCGCCGGCGAGCGGCCACGGCGGACCGTCCCACTCGTGGACCACCGTCACGTCCACCCCGTCCGGGCCGGATGCGAGCCGCCACACCACATCCATCCCGCTCGTGATACCCCGCACGTGCCGGTAGCGAATTTCGCGTGCCGGCCGGTCCACGGTCATCTCCGACACCCACCACGTAGGGTAGCGCACCGGGCCGAACGGTCGCCACGCCGCCATTTCCACGGTGCCGCCGCCGTTGCGGCGTTCGAGAAAGCGAACCCAACGGTAGTGCGCGAGGATATCGGGCCAGCGCTCCACGTCCGTCGCCAGGTCGAGGACCCGATCGACCGGGGCCCGGATGACTACTCCGTCGATGGTGACCATGCGGCCACGATCCGGGCCCCGAGCCTGTACCCCGCTGCGGTTCGCACGCCCGCCTCCTGTAGCATCGCGTTGAGCTCGCCTGTCGTGTAGCCCCGCTTGAGCGACACCACCGCGTCGTGCCGGGTCACGCCGCTCATCGCAAGGCCGACCGACGCCGCCCACACGCCCGCCATGGCCGCGCGCGACCGGCGCAGGTCCGCGAGCACCACCGCCCGCCGGGCGACGCGGTCGAACGTCGCGATCCAGCGCACGGCGGCCGCCCGTGGAACATGGTGCAGCACCTGGCTCGCGACGATCACGTCGACCGAACGCGGCCCGAGCGGTAGCCAGGAGCCATCCGCCACTATCATTGCCAGGCCGCCGGCGCGCGCCAAGCGGGCGGCGGTGCGGCTCAGGTCCATGCCCATCGGTGTGAGCTCGACGCCGTGGCGACGCGCGGCGGCGACCGCGGCGCGGGGGATGTCGCCGAGCCCGGTACCGATGTCCAACAGGGTCCACGTTTCCCGTTTCCCGGTTCCGGTTTCCCGTCCACTCCGTTCGAAAAAGGGCTCGAGTTCCCGCACCACCGCCCGCGTCCCGCCGAACAGCGCGTTCAAGCGCGCGATATCGTGCAGCTCCTTCCCGACCGCGACTGGGTCGGCTCGCGGATCGTCCAGCAGCTCGTTGCCGATCATCGGTTCCCCCCGCCCCCGCCCCCGCCCCCCAGACCGGCGTAGCCACCGCGGTAGTAGAGCAAGGGGCCGCGGTCGGACACCGCGCCTCCGGTGACCACGCCGAAGAACACGGTGTGGTCACCCCCGGGGGCCTCCGCTTGTTTCTCGCATTCGATGCTCGCGAGCACGCCTTCGAGCACCGGCAGCCCGTGCCGTGTTTCACTGTAGCCGATGCCGTCGAAGCGGTTCGGATGCTCCTCCGCGAACCGCCGGGAGATCGCTTCCTGATCGGCGGCGAGCACGTTGACCACGAAGCGGTCCGCCGCCTTCAGCGCGGGGTGCATGTCGTTGTCACGGGCCACCGACACCAGCACGAGCGGCGGATCGAGCGAAACCGACGCCACGGAGCTCGCCGTCATCCCGACGGGCTTGCCTGCCCGGTCGCGCGTGGTGACGACCGTGACCCCGGTCGCGAAGCGGCCGAGCAGCTGGCGGAACTGCGAGGGGTCGACGCCGTGCATGGTCACCAGAGCAGTCGGGCGAGGACGCTCGGGGCGAGGACGCGGCCCGCCGGGACGATGTTCCCGGTCGCGCTCACAACAAGATCCGCGAGGTCGGGGCGTCGCGCCAGGCGGCCCACGACGCGGTCGGTGAGGGCGGGAGAACCGACGCCGAGCCCGATCAGACGCTCGAGCAACCACTTGCCGCGAAACGCGCGGCGGCGGGCGCGCTGATACGACTGGACCGGCGTGCTGGCCCTGACCCCGGGGGCAAGCCCGGGAATCACGCAGTCCGCCACGAGCTCGGCGCCGCGCAGCGCCGTGTGGATCCCTTGCCCGGTGAACGGGTCGAAGAAGTCCGCGGCGTCGCCCACCAGGAGCGCTCCCGGCACCGCGGCGACGCTCGCCCACTGGGCGAACGGTCCCGTGGTGAGCACCTCGCGGACCAGACGGCGCGGGTCGAACCGGCCCGCGAGACCCGGGAAGCGGGTCAACTCGGCGAAGAATTCGGTGCGGTAGTCCCGGGCGCGCGCCCGGACGACGCGCCGCGGCAGGACGAGCGCCACCGTGGTGATCCCGCCGCCCACGGCCCCCAGCCCCACATACCCGCGGTCGCTCACGTGCAGCTCCCCGACCTGGTCCACGCCCGCGACGTCCGCCACATGCGCGGTGAACGCGAAGCGACGGGGCGGGGAGTAGCGCACCAGTCCGAGCCGGCGAGCGACCACGGAGCGCAGCCCGTCGGCGCCCACGACGATGCGACTCCCGTACGTTTCCCGTTTCCCGTTGCCCGACCGGCCGACGACACCGGAGATGATCCCACCGTCGGAGACGAGGTCCTCGACGGTGACGCCTTCGCGCACCTCGACGCCGGCCCGTGCCGCGGCGGCGAGGAGGATCGCATCGAACGACGTCCGGGGCAGCGCCAGGCTGTAGGGCCGTGAGCCGCCGCGGAACCGGCCGACCATCGCGGCGCCGCCGGGCGCGACGACCTTCATGCCGTACAGCCTGGCGTGCGTGGCGCGCTCGACCGCGCCGAGGATCTCTCCGCCCAGTCGCTCGAGCACGTCGGTCGTCGCGGGGCTCAAGTACTCCGAGCACGGCTTGTCGCGAGGGAAGCGCGCGCGGTCGAGCAGCAGCACCGACGCGCCGGCGCGGGCGAGCAACAGCGCGGTCGTGGCTCCTGCCGGGCCCGCGCCGACGACGACGGCGTCCCGGATCAGTGGGAACCCAGCAGCGCGACCGCGGCGCCGCACAAGGTGGCCGCCAGGTTGACGCCATCGTTGTCCAGCCACGCCCACCCGGCGGTCAGCCGGACCGGCTCATGGCACACCGTATCGCCGCGCTCGAACCGCGCGTCGCACGCGGGGCACTGGTACTTGCCCTGGAGAGTTGCGCCGAGCAGCGAGTCCACGACCATCCCGGTCAACCCGGCGCCCGCGACGAGCGCGGCTGACCCCGGGGCCGTGCCCCGGGGCGCCAGCGCGCGCGCCAGCCACGCGATCACGAGCGCGCCGGCCACGGCGCCCAGCGTTCCCAGGGCCGTGATGCCCCCGGACGTGCCGCGAGTCACGCGGCGTCCTGACGTGATGAGACGGGGAGCGAAGGGGGAGAAGGCGCCGATCTCGGTGGCCCATGTGTCGGCCGCGGCGGCGGCGATAGCGCCCGCCGCGGCGGTCCATGCGCCGAGCAGCGCCGCGACGGTGGCGACACCGCCGTTGGCCACCACCTGCCGTGCGCTGCGCCGCGGGCTGTGCCGCTCCGCGAGCTGTGTGAGGAGACTACCGGAGAGAAGGAACGCGGCGAGCAACGCCAGCCCGCGCCAGCCGAGGCCCCACGTGGTGCCGGCCCCCACCGCGCAGGCCGCGATCAGCCCGCCGGGGGTGAGCCACCTCACTCGTCGAGCAGCTCGTCCAGTATCCGGCGGCGCAATTCGGGAGACGCGCCTTGCGCCCGGCAGCGCGCCCGCACGAACGTGAGGAACACCTTTTCGAAATCGAAACTCTCCCCGCACGGCGGGCACTCGGCGACATGCTGCCGGATCTCCTCCATCACGGCCGGCGTGAGCTCCCGGTCGAGATACTCGTAGAGGTGCTCCTTGCACTCCCGGCAATTCATGTCGCGTTCCCTTTGATGTATCCCATGCCGACCGCGTACTCGTACAGCTTCTTTTGCAGCAGGCGCCGCGCCCTGAACAGCCGGGACTTCACCGTACCGACCGGCACCTCCAGCACGCGGGCGATTTCCTCGTACGACATCCCCTCCACGTCGCTCAACACCACCGTCTCCCGAAATTGTTCCGGGAGCGTGTCGATGGCCCGGAGCACCTCGTCGTCCACGATGCGGTCGAAGAATGTTCCTTGCGGGTCGTCGTCCTGGACCTCTTCGAAGACCGAAAACGGCTCGATCGCGTCGATGTCCACGGTCTCGGGGTGCCGCGTGCGCCGGCGGTACTCATTAATGAAGGCGTGCCGCAGGATCGTCAGCAACCAGCCCTTGGCGTTGGTGCCGCGCTCGAACTGGTGCCACGCGCGGTAGGCCTTGAGCATGGTCTCTTGAACGAGGTCATCGGCTTCGGCCGGATTGCCGGTGAGGCGCAGGGCGACCCGGTACAGGCTGTCGAGATGGATCAGCGCCTCGCGCTCGAAGCTCGCCCGTTTGTCGGCCTCGGCGGCGGGGGTCGGTGCTGGCGGCGTGGGGGGCGTGGGTGGGGTCATGGCGTCACGTAACCTCTCTCCGCGCGACCGGGTTCCGCAATGGGGTGGTGGCGGCTAGGTTTCGCGCGCCGTGGTCCACAGCATCGTCCCGCTCGCCGTCCTGGAGGCGGTCAAGAACCTCGACACGCCGGTCGAGGACGGACTGTCGGAGTTCGCCGAGGAGCTCTTGTCCAAGCGACTCGGCCTCTCGGACACGGTGGCGATGCAGCTGCGCGAATACGAAGGGATGGTGCGGCGCGATGCCGGCGCGGATCCGGCGCACGTGGAGGCGCTGCTGCGACTGGTGGGCCGGCGCCCCGACGCCGACCTGGTGTTCGCCGACGCGGGCCGCCGCGCTGCCCGGCGCGCGGTGCGGCGCCTGTTCGGGCTCACGCGTCTGATGGCCCGCGCCGCGCCGCGCGTGTTCGGGTACGCGGCGGCGCGCCGGGCGGCGCGCGCCGTGTTCGGGGCCGAGCTGCGGCGGGAGCGGCACGTCCCGATCGCGCGGGTGCGCGACACGCTCGCCGTGCACGCGACCCCGGACGGCGCGGCCTGCGCGTTGTACGGCACCGGGTTCACGGAGCTGCTGCGGCTGCTCGTGGGGTTCGAGGGCGCCATGCTCCACGTCTCGTGTCGCGCGACCGGCGGTGAGGCGTGCGAGTGGCGGGCCGCCCCGCCCGATCCGCGCCACCACTGATGACTCCGCCGCTGCTCGACGGCTTCGACTTCGCCGCGCTCACGGACGCGCTCGCTGCGCTCGGCGCCGACGGCTGGCTGGTCTACGATTTCCGCAAAGTGAACCCCGTTGCCGAGCGGATCCTCGGCCCCACCGGGATGGGGACGCGGCGCCTGTTCGTGCTCCTGCCCCGGGCGGGACGCCCCATCGCCGTCGCCCATCGCATCGAGCTGCAACCGCTCGCCGGCTTTCCGGGGGAGGTGCGGCCCTACGGCTCATGGCGCGAGCTGCACGGCCACCTGGGCACGCTGGTGCGCGGGCGCACGCTCGCCGTCGAGATCTCGCCGCTGGACCAGGTCCCGTACCTGGATCGGCTGCCGCACGGTGTCGTGCAGCTGCTCGAGTCGTTCGGGGCCCGGCTGGTGTCCTCCGCGCCGCTGGTGTCGCGGTTCGCGGCGCGCTGGTCGGCGGACGAGCTCGCCGGTCACCGCGGCGCCGCGGAAGCGCTGGCGGGGATCGCGCGCGACGCGTTGTCGTGGACGGGCAGTGAAGCGGCGCGCGGCGCCGAGGTGCGCGAGACGGGCGTGCAGGCGCGCGTGCGGGAGGCGATCGAGCGTGCCGGCCTGTGGACCAACGAGGGCCCCATCGTCGCGTTCGGGCCCACGAGCGCCATGCCGCACTACGAGCCGCACGCGGGGGCGGACCGCCGGCTCGCGCCGGGCGACGTGGTGCTGCTGGACCTGTGGGCGGGGCCGGGGCGCGGCTCGGTGTTCGCCGATCAGACGTGGATGGGCTTCGCGGGGCGGGCGCCCGACGCGGAGGTCCGTCGCGTGTGGCAGACGGTCAAGGCGGCGCGCGACGCCGCCGTGCGGTACCTGCGGGAGCACTGGCGCCCGGACGGCGTCGTGACCGGAGCGGAGGTGGACGACGCGGCGCGCGGTGTGATCCGCGACGCCGGGCTGGGCGACTACTTCGTGCATCGCACCGGGCATTCGATCGACCGCGATCTGCACGGCTCGGGGCCGCACATCGACAACTTCGAGACCGAGGACGCGCGGGCGCTGGTGCCGGGCGTCGGGTTCTCGATCGAGCCCGGCATCTATCTGCCCGAGCGGTTCGGCATGCGCAGCGAGATCAACGTCTACATCGACACGACCGGACCCGAAGTGAATCCGCGCACGCCGCAGCACGACCTGTTCCTGCTCTGACCCCGGGCGGGGGGGGGCTCACCACACCGCGAGCACCAACCCCGCCCACACGGCCGCGCCGACCGCGACATGCGTCGCCTGAAGGAGACGGGGCAACCCGAGCAGGATCATCGCGGCCGCGACCGCGACTTGCAGTGCGACGAGGCCGACCACGTACCACGCACCCAGCCGCTTGGTGCGCAGCGCCCACCACACGACATATCCGGCCAGTGCATACGCGAGCAGTCGGTGCGTCCAATGGACGTGCTGCAGGTAGTTCCCCGCCGGGATGAATCCTCCGTTGCACAACGGAAATCCGAGACACGCGCTGGCGGCGCCGAGGTTCGCGGTGAGGGCGCCGAACAAGACGGTCACGAAGCCCAGCGCTACGGCGATCGTCCCCACTAACCCCGGGCGCGAGCCCGGGGTGGAGCCGGCCCCCGTGTTCCCCGGGCTTGCGCCCGGGGTCAGTGGGGCCCGCTTTGCGACGACAAGCAGCGTCGCGAGCAAAAGCATCGCCGTCCCCAGGTGCAGGATGACGGTCCAGGGAGGCAGCTGCAGCTTGACGGTCACGGCGCCGAGCAGGACCTGAACGATCAGGAGTCCAAGCGCGACGTACGCCCCCACGCCAGGGCGGCGGAGGGCGGTGGAGGGCGGTGGCGGGCGGTGCCGCAGCCACCAGGCGTACGCCGCGAGCGTCCCCACCAAGACGCTCACGGCGGCCGCGGCGAGCCGGTGCCCGTATTCGATCAGCGTCGGCAGGTCGAGGAGCGGGAGCAGCCGGCCGTTGCACAGCGGCCAATGCTCGCCGCACCCGAGACCCGAACCGGTAATGCGGACGATGGCGCCGAGGATGATGAGCAGGTAGGTGCAGGTGGCAGCGAGCCAGGCGAGCCGCGTGAAGCGTCGCGTCATGGGTGCGGAATCTATGTGCGCGAGTTCAGCCGCGCGTTATAATTGGCGCCCATGACCCACCCTTCTCGACCCGAGTCGACCGACCGCTGGGGCGACCGCCTGCCGCGCCGGCTGGGGCTGTGGAGCGCGGTCGCGGTGCTGGTGGGCTCGACCATCGGCGGCGGGATCTTCCGCACGCCGGCAGTGATCGCCGGCCGGGTGCCCGAACCGGTGCTGATGCTGCTGGTGTGGGTGTTGGGCGGGCTGCTCGCATTGTGCGGCGCCCTCACCTACGCGGAGCTGGCGGCGATGTTTCCGCGCTCGGGCGGCGTGTACGTCTACGTGCGCGAGGGCTTCGGCCGGCTGCCCGCGTTCCTGTTCGGCTGGTCCGAGCTGCTGTTGATCCGCGCGTCGGCGCTGGGCGCGATCGCGACCCCGTTCGCCGAGTACCTGCTCCGCTCGCTCGGCCTCGATCCGACGCGCCCGCCCTACGACGGGGCCGTGCACTGGGTGGCGGCGCTGGCGATCGTCCTCACCGCGACCCTCAACTATGTCGGCGTGCGGTGGAGTGCGCTGCTCCTGAACGTCACGACCGCGGCGAAATACGCCGCCCTGGCGCTGCTCGTGCTGCTCGCGTTCGTCGTGGGGCAGGGGAGCTTCGGGCATTTCACCGAGGCGGGAGGAGGGGGGCCCGTGCGGGGCGGCCTGTTCGGGCTGGCGCTCGTGTCGGTGATGTGGGCGTACGACGGGTGGGGCGACCTGTCGTTCGTGGGAGGCGAGGTCAAGGATCCCGAGCGCAGCCTGCCGCGCGCGCTGATCGTGGGGACGGGGGCGGTGGTGGCGATCTATCTCCTCGTGAACGCCGCCTACCTGTATCTCATTCCGATCGGGGCGATGGCGCAGTCACCGCTCGTGGCGGCGGACGCCGCGCAGGCCATCCTGGGCCGGTTGGGTGTGGGGCTGGTGGCGATCGTCGTGATGGTGGCGACCTTCAGCACGCTGCTGGGCTCGATGCTCACCGCGCCCCGCATTTTCTTCGCGATGGCGGACGACGGGCTGTTCTTCCGGCGTGTGGCTCGCGTGCACCCCACGTTCCACACGCCTTCGGTGGCGATCGTCCTGACGGGCGTGCTGGGGATCGTGTACGTCGCGTTCCAGACGTTCCAGCAGCTCGCCGACCAGTTCGTGGTCGCGATCTTCCCGTTCTACGCGCTCGCGGCGGCGGCGGTGTTCGTACTGCGGCGGCGCCGGCCGCCGGCCGTGGTGCCGCGTGCGGTGCGGGTACTCGGCTATCCCGTGGTGCCGGCGCTGTTCGTCCTGGCGACGCTGTACATGCTCGGCAACGCGCTGTGGCAGGACCCGCTCCACACAGGGCTCGCGTTCCTGATCATTCTCGCCGGCGTGCCCGTGTACCAGGTGTGGCTGCGCCCGTCACGCGGGGGCTCGGCGTGACTCGAACGTGACGTTGGGCCGAATTGACGTCCCTCCCGGCGGCAGGCATTTTTGTCGCGCCCTGGTACCCCATTCTTTCGGTTGTTCGGAGATCCATCGTGATGAAACGTTTCGTGTGGTCGATCGGCGTTCTCGCCGGCGTTCTCGTGTTTGCTCCCGCCCGCGCGGTGACGGCGCAGGGTGTCACCTCGGCGGCAGTGGCGGGGCGTGTCACCGACGAGTCGGGTGCGCCGGTGCCGAGCGCCGGCCTCACTCTCGTGAACGCGTCCACCGGGCAGCGCTATACCCGACGCACGGCCGAGGACGGGCGCTACAACTTCGAGAACGTCGCCGTCGGCGGCCCGTACACACTGCAGACCCGGGCGCTGGGCTTCGAGGCGGCGCGCAGCGACCCCTTCTATCTCACCTTGGGCCAGCGGCTCGAGGTCGATGTGTCCGTCAAGCGCGCGGCGGTCGGTCTGGAGGCCGTCACGGTGACCGGAGAAGCCAGCCCGCTCGTGTCGCGCTCCCGCACCGGAGCGCAGACGTTCGTGTCAGACTCGATCATCCACCGCTTGCCGACCCTGAGCCGCAATTTCACCGATTTCATCGTGACGGTACCGCAGGTGGTCTCGTCCGGGGTACCGGGGACGACGCTCGGAGGTCAGAACAACCGCTTCAACAACATCCAGATCGATGGCGGCGTGAACAACGACTTGTTCGGGCTCGCTGCGAGCGGCGTCCCGGGGGGACAGGCCAACGTGCACCCGATTTCCGTCGAAGCGGTGCGCGAATACCAGGTGCTTATCGCGCCGTATGACGTGCGTCAGGGAAGCTTCACTGGCGGGCTCGTCAACGCCGTTACCAAGTCCGGGACCAACGAATTTCACGGATCAGCGTTCGCCTTCCTGCAGAACCAGAGCCTGGTCGGCAAGGACACGGCAGACAAGAAGGCTGCGGACTTCACGCAGTCGCAATACGGCGGCACGTTCGGCGGGCCGCTCATCCGCGATCGCCTGCATTTTTTCGGGTCTGTCGACGTGCAGCATCGCGAGACGCCGTCCACGGCGATCGCCGCCTCGGCACAACAGATTGGATCCGACACGACCGGTGGGCAGGACTCGGTCGGGGTCGGGATCCGTCAGGTTACAGCGGATAGGGTCACCGACATCCTCCGCACGGTCTACGGGTTCGATCCCGGCACCTGGCGAGAGTTTCAGATCGGCAACCCCGACAAGAACATCTTCGGGAAGATCACCGCGCAGCTCGGCACGAACAGCCAGCTGGAAGGCTCGTACAACTTTGTCGACGCCAATCAGGATAACCTGATTCGCAACTCCGCCGCGACGGGCTTCCGCGACGGCTACGAACTGTCGAACAGCGGGTACAACTTCCGGACGCAGACCAACACCGCCAAGGCGAAATGGACCAGCGCGCTCGGCGGGAACAACTCGAACGAGCTGCTCCTCGGGTACCAGCGCATCCGTGACAAGCGCGCGCTGCCCAACGCCGTGCCCCTGATCTTTGTGGGGGGTGACCGGGGCGGAACCAACATCGCGGCGGGCGCCGAGCGGTTTTCCCAGGGGAATTCGCTTGACCAGGACATCTATGAAGTCACCGACAACTTCACGTTCTCGAAGGGCACTCATCTGCTGACGGTAGGGACGCACAACGAGTTTTTCCACTTCTTCAATGTGTTTTTTCCGGCCTCGCTGGGTGTCTGGAGCTTTGCCGATACGGCCGCCTTGCGGGCCGGAACTCCGAACCGTTATGAGCGGGCGGTCGCGCTACGACCCGAAGGCCCCAACACCGACTTCGATGTCCGCCAGCTCGGATTCTATGCGCAGGATCAGTTCACCGCGCGCCCCGGATTGACGATCACGGCGGGCTTGCGAGCCGACATTCCCTCGATGGATAAGCCGACGTTCAACCCGACGCTCGACTCGTCCGCTTTGAACATCAACACGGGTGCGTTCCCGAGCGGCAACATCCTCTGGTCGCCCCGGCTGGGCTTCAACTACGATCTGCACGGCGATCAGTCGACACTGCTGCGCGGAGGGATCGGGATCTTCAGCGGACGCCCACCCTACGTGTGGGTGTCGAACGCATTCGGGAACACCGGACGCGAGCAAGCCACGCTGACGTGCACTACTGCTCCGACGATGCCGGCGTTCAATCTCGAGGCTCCCCTGGGAGATGGTCGGGACCTTCGACTTCCTCTACACGAAGTCCATCAACCAGTTCTACATCAGTGACGTGAACCTACGGGGAATCATCGGCGATTGGGGGGGCGAGGGTGGTCGCCCCCTGTACGGTTCGGTCAGTACCGGCACCGGCACTGCCAGCTCCGCCACTGCGACGCCGACGCGGCTCACTCCAACCTCCGGAGCCGGCAGCTTCCGCGACGTGTTGCGTCATGAGAACCGCAGCGACGACCGCTCGTTCTCGTTCACTGCTCAAATCCAGAAGCGCTTCAGTCAAGGTCTCGAATTCAATGTAGGCTATACCTATTCGCACACCGAGGATCTGTTCTCGCTCACCTCGAGCATCGCGAGCTCCAACTACCGCTTCACGACGCTCGACGGGACGATCGCCAACCGCAACCTGCGCACCTCGGCGTTCGACATCCCGCACAAGATCACGGCGAGCGGCACGATGGACGTCAAGTGGGGCGTCCAGCTTTCCCTCATCTACATCGGTCAATCGGGGGGACCCTACACATATGTCGTGTCGAACGACATCAATGGTGACGGGTTCGGTGGGAACGATCCGGTCTACGTCCCTCGCAGCCGGGCCGACATGTCGATGGACGGCAACGGGAGCGCCAACGGTCAGACGGGCTTCGGCACGGCGGCGGGGCAGGACTCGGCATTCACGACGCTGGACAACTACATCAACTCGGAGGACTGCCTCCGGCTGCATCGTGGCACACTGTTACCTCGGAACACGTGTCGTAATCCCTGGATGAACTTCCTGAACGCAAGGCTCGCGAAGGTTTTCAATACCGTTCACGGCCAGGCGATCGAGGTCAGCGCCGATGTGTTCAACGTGCTCTCGCTGATCGGCAGCGACTGGGGATTGATCAAATCGACCACCGGGTTCGAGGAGGTGAACCTCCTGACTCGGACCGGCTTCGACCCGGTGAACCAGCGGGGGATATACGCGCTGTCTTTGCCGCAGCGCAACAAGGTGAATCAGGACTTGTCCCGCTGGAAACTGCAGCTCGGGGTGAAGTACATGTTCTGAGAACCGTGGCAGAGGACGGTAGAGGGCGGTAGAGGACGGAAACAGGTCGTTGACCTCGACCGTCTTCCACCGCCCTCTAACGCCCTCTACGTCCTCGCTTTTCTCCACAGCCACACCCCCGCCGCCCCGAAGATCACGTTCGGCACCCACGCCGCGAACGCCGGCGGCAACGCCCCGCCCGCCCCGACCGCCTTCGACAGCTGGAACATCAGCAGGTCCACGAACGTCGTGGCGAGGCATACCGCCACGCCCCACGCCGTCCCGCTGCGCGGCGTCGAGATCGCGAGCGGCGCCCCGAACAGGGCGATGATAATGCACGCGAACGGCACCGACAGCTTCAGCGCCCGCTCCACCCGCAGCTTCTTCGTGTCCGAGCCCGAGCGCGAGAGCGCGTCCACGTAGCGGCCCAGCTCGGCGTAGCGCATCTCGTCGGGCGCCTTGGGCTCCGCCAACAGGTCCGCGGGCGACTCGCGCAGCGCCGCCGTGCGCAGCGTGTCGAACACGAAGGTCGTCTCGCGACCGGGACCGAGCAGGTAGCGCAGCGCACCCTTGTTGAGCGTCCAGCCGCGCTTCGCCGGCGCCGTGTCGTACGCCGCCCGCTGCGCCGCCACTACGATCGTGGGGTAGTCCTCGCCCGTGCCGCCGCGCTCCAGGATCACGTCGCGCATCTCCGCGCCGCTCGCGCGCAGCTCGAGCGAGCGGATGGAATACACCCAGCCCGAGTCCGCCCGGTACACGAACGGATTGAAGCGCGACGCGACCTGCCGCACCGCCTTTTCCCCCAGCAGCTCGGCCCGCCGGGCCGACGTCACCGGCGCGAGCTCGGTCAACCCCAGATCGACCACCACGGCCGCCAGCGACGCCGCGAGCAGCGGCCGCACCACCCGGTGAAACGAGATCCCCGACGCCTTGGCCGCCACCAGCTCCGAATGCCGGCCCAGCGCGCCCACCGTGAACACCACCGCGAACAGCACCGCCACCGGCAGCACGAGCGAGATCGTCTCCGGCAGGAAGAACACGTACGAATAGGCGAGCCGCGTCTTGGGGATGCCCCGTCCCAGATAGGTCGACAGCTTATCCGTCAGGTCGATCACCATCACCAGGAAGGGAAATCCCAAGGCCGCGAGCAGGAACACCTTGGTCCACTCGCGCAGCAGATAGCGGTCGAGCGTACTCACCGGTGGTTCCACGCGGCCGCGATCCACGCCGGCAACAGATCGCTCCAGTCACCGCCGTGGGGCGAGTTCCCCGGTTTGCGGATGCGCCACAGGCCGAACAGACCGGCGGTCGCGAAAATGAGATTGGGCGTCCACATCGCGAAGAACGGGGACAGGATCAGGCGATCCCCCAGCTCCTCGCCTCCGATCAGTCCGATATAGTAGACCGTGAACACGGCGACGCTCACGCCGAGCACCAGCCCGACGCCGCCGCGCTGGAAGCGCAGGGCGATGGGCGCGCCCACCAGCGCGAACACGAGGCAGGCGAGGGCGATCGCGTACTTCTTCTGGATCTCGACCTCGTACGCGGCGGCCCGCTCGCGCGCCGCGCGCAGCCGCTGCTCCTCGCCCGTGCCGGCTCCGGGCGTGATCAGCCCGGCGGCGACGTAGGGCGGCGTAAACGGCGCCGCCCGGCCCGCCGACGGCGCGAGCGGCCGGGGACCCGGGTGGGGCGGAGTCGGCCGCTGCGCCGGGCGCGGCGTCTGCGCGCCCGCCTCGGCCGGCAGCAGCCAGGCGGCGAGCCGCCGCAGCGCGCGACAGTACGGGCTCGGCAGCTTCAGGTCCCCCCCCGCGGCGGCGAGCGCTCTCGGCGGCAGGGGCGCCAGCCCCGCCAGGCGGCGCAGGTCGTTGTCGACCACGAGCCGGGCGTCGCCCGTGGCGCTCTCGACGTCGCGCCGCGCGGACTCCACCGCCTCCTGCATCTCGCAGGTCGACATCTCGCGGTCGCTCTTGTAGGTGTCGGTGGTGGTGGGCTGGAAGGTGTTGGCGACGCCCGCGACCCGCATGCGGTTCGTACTGAAGAAGGTGCGGTTGAACTGGGTGGGGTCGGCGCGGCTCACCTCTTCGATGTCGCCGTCCTGGAGTGTGAGGTAGAGGTCGCGACCCCCGGCGCTGTACGCCATCCGGCCCGAGTCCGCCGTGATGATGCGCCGCCGCTCCGCGTCCGCCAGGTCGTAGATCGTCACGTCCTTCAGCTTGTTCGAGCTGCCGTCGATGCGCGCCGCGCGCAGAAAGAACTGCCCCGCCACCACCTCGTTGATCACCTGCTCCTTGAGCGCCAGCGACGGCTTCTTGCGTTGGATGTCCATCTGCAGCGTCCGCAGCTGGTGGTTGGTGCGCGGCAGCAGCTGATCGTTCCACAGGAACGACAGCAGCGCGATGCCGGCCGCCCCGGCGAGCGCCGGCGCGATCACGCGCCCGACGCTCACGCCCCCGGCCTGCAGCGCCGTGATCTCGTTGTCGCCCGCGAGCCGGGTGAACACGTGCAGCACGGCCACGAGCACGGCCATCGGAAGAGTCACCGCCACGATGAACGGCACCGAGAGCAGGAACACCTCGATGATCACGCTGGTGGGGAGGCCTTTGCCGAGCAGGCTCGAGAGCTGTTTCGCGATCTGCTGGATCAGCATCAGCGACGTGAGCGCCGCCAGGGCGAAGCCGAGCGGCGCGACGTGCTGGCGCAGCAGGTAGCGGCTGATAGTGCGCACGGTCGGTGGCGCCATTATATTCGGAAGTCCAAGCCTCTACAAGACATCACTACCCCTGTGACCATCCGAAAGAGCCGCTTGTGGGGCGCCGCCACGTGCCTCGCCCTCGTATCCGCTTGCTCGGCGCGCGGCGGGGAAAAGCCGCGAGAGTTCGGCGGCACGCGCGCCTTCGGCTATCTCGAGCAGCAGATGCAGTTCGGACCGCGCATCCCGGGAACGGCGGGGCACGAGCGCACGGGCGATTGGATCCTGCAGCACCTCCGGGCCACGGCCGACAGCGTCGTGGTGCAATCGATCACCCACGTCACGCGCCACGGCGAGACGCTGCACCTGCGCAACTTTTTCGCCCGCTTCCGGCCCGGCGCCGCCGACCGGGTGCTGCTGCAGAACCTGGGCCAGCAGCGTCTTCCCGTCCCCGGGGCGAACGACGGCGCATCGGGCGTCGCTGTGCTGCTGGGCGTGGCCGACGCCCTCAAAGCAAAGCCGCCCGCCCTCGGCGTGGACCTGCTGTTCGTGGACGGGGAGGACTACGGCGATTTCGCGCGCGACTCGAACGATGTCCTGATCGGCTCGCGCTACTGGGTCACCGGCCTCCGGGCTACCAACCGCTCTTCGCCGTACTGTTCGACATGGTGGCGGACAAGGACCAGCAGTTCTACTACGAGGGGAACTCGCAGGCGTTCGCCCCCGAGGTCGTGGACCGCGTGTGGCGCACCGCCGCCGACCTCGGCTACGGTCGGGTTTTCGTGCCCGGCGTGAGACCCACCCTCACCGACGACCACGTGGCCCTGCAGAAGGTGGGCATCCACGCGATCGACGTCGTGGACTTCGACTACCCGTACTGGCATACCACCGACGACACGATAGACAAGGTATCGGCGGCTTCCCTGCAAGTCGTAGGTGACGTCGCGGTGGCGCTCGTGAGGTAGCGAACAGTCTCGCCAGGAAACGCAAAGACTAGACACACAGACGCGCAGCGGAAAACCGTAAACAGGGGAGAGGAGGGGCCTAACTCACTTCTCCCATCTGTTCACCGCTGTGCGTCTGTGCGTCTAGATGTTGCATTGCCTGCGTTTTCCTGACTCCGCGCGCAACAATCCGGTTGTGGAACGGCGACGGGCCGGTCCTATTCTTCGTCCCATGGATGATCGCAAGGCCGCCCTCCTGCTGGCGCTCCTCACCCTCTCCGGCGCAGGCGTTCGACTCGCGCTCGCGCCGTCCACCGCGGCCGCACCGGGCGACGTTCGCCTCGTCGAACGCGACACCCCGCCCCCCGGCCCGCGCGGCCTGAGCGCCACGGCGCGGCTGGCCGCCCGGCTGGCGCGCCCGCTCCTCCCCGGCGAGCGGGTCGACCTCGACCGCGCCGACGTGACGGAGATCACGCGGCTGCCCCGCGTCGGCCCCGCGTTCGCCCAGCGCATCGTCGCGTGGCGTGAGCAACACGGTCCCTTCGGCGGGCTTGCGCGCTTTGACAGCGTGCCGGGCGTCGGTCCGAAGCTCCTCGACGCCCTCCGACCCTACGTGATGTTTTCGGGGGTAATCCCGCCGGCGCCTTGACTTCCCTCGGTCGGCCTGTATGTTATGCTGTTCATTTTCAACGAGTTGCGTACGGCGACCGCAGCAGCCACCTCCGACAAACTGGGTGAAATCCTCCTGCGGGAGGGGCTGATCACCCAGGACCAACTCAAGAAGGCGCTCCTCGAGCAGAAGAACACGGGGATGCGTCTGGGCTACACGCTCGTGAAGCTGGGCTACGTCGAGGAGACGGAGATCTCCAAGATGCTGGCCCGGCAGTACCGCATGCCGGCCGTCGACCTCTCCCGCTTCGAGGTCGACCCGAAGATCCTCAAGCTGCTGCCGCCCGACGTGGCCGTGAAGCACACCGTGCTGCCGCTCAAGCGCGAGGGGCGGACGCTCACGGTGGCGATCGCGGACCCGAACAACGTGACGGCGATCGAGGACATCAAGTTCATCACGCGGTGCGACGTGTTCCCGGTGATCGCGGGGGAGTACACGCTCCGCAACGCGATCGAGAAGTACTACCAGCAATCCGACGCGCAGCTGCAGTCGCTGCTCAAGGACATCGAGGCGGCCGACGATCTCGAGGTCATCGGCGAGGAAGTCGACGAGGACGTCAAGGCGCAGGACCTGGCGGACGACGCGCCGGTCGTGAAGCTGATCAACGGCCTGCTCACCGACGCGGTGAAGCGAGGGGCGTCGGACATCCACATCGAGCCGTTCGAGCACGAGATGCGGGTGCGCTACCGCGTGGACGGCTCGCTGCACGAGGTGATGAAGCCGCCGGTCAAGATGCGCGCGGCGCTGACGTCGCGTATCAAGATCATGGCGCAGCTAAACATCGCGGAGCGGCGCGTGCCTCAGGACGGCCGCATCAAGCTCAAGTTCGGCGCCAAAGTGATCGATTATCGCGTCTCGACCCTGCCGGTGCTGTTCGGCGAGAAGATCGTGCTGCGTA
>WNGO01000897.1_pt1 | contig 20767 bp, 19 predicted proteins | sample 5400511 | NCBI WGS metagenome assembly WNGO01 (sample SAMN13153380, study PRJNA577476) | soil metagenome | isolation source: 20 cm soil or saprolite under Garry oak tree replicate 2 | place: USA:California | collected 2016-06-15 | reverse complement strand
TCGATGGTCACGAGGCGGAAGCCGAGCACATGTTCGTAGAAGGTTCTGGTGGTATCAAGGTCGAGCGTGGAAAGGCCGATGTGTGAAACCCTGTGTAGTGGCATGTTCACCTCCGCTCACGCTGTCTGCTCAATTGCGAGGCTCTGCTGCGAGATGTTTTGCAAGACGGCGGTGGGTCTGGAACGGCTGAGTACGCTGAAACGTCCGCATAACCATTGAGTATACTGACCAGTATATTACGGATTCCAAAAATCACAGTCGCCCGAGTTTTATCTTTTCGACCAATAACTTGTCAATTAGTTTTCACCCACAGTTTTTCCAATATACCTGGTCAGTATAGCACCAATATACCTGCACAGACCGGACTCGCTCACAATCCGTCTGCTGGACTTCGGACTCCTTTTCCACCCCGATTCAATACATGCGTATAGATCATCGTGGTACTAACATCATTGTGTCCCAAAAGTTCCTGAACTGTACGAATATCATAACCATTTTCGAGTAAGTGCGTCGCAAATGAATGGCGCAAGATGTGCGGGCCGACTGGCTTGAAAACGCCAGCCTTGAGCCGCGCCTCTTTGAAAGTTCTCTGTAATACCGACTCATGAAGATGATGCCGCCGTTTTTCCCCGCTGACTCTGTCGACATAGTGACCGGTCGCTGGAAATACCCATTGCCATCCCCACTCTTTATCGGCGTTCGGATACTTGCGATCGAGGGCGTTCGGCAACGCAACGCGTCCCAGTCCTTTCTCGATATCTTCTTGATGTTGACATCGCACCGCTTCGATGTGCCCGGATAGAGATTCCTTAATCGATGTCGGCAGCATCGTGTGACGATCTTTATCGCCTTTGCCAGCTCGCACGACGATCTCGTCGCGCGAGAAATCGATATCTTTGACCCGGAGTTGACAGCATTCCATCAGTCGCAAACCACCACCGTACAGAAGCATCGCCATTAAACGCGGCACGCCATTCATGTGATCGATCACTTTTCTGACTTCGTCTTTCGTGAGTACTACCGGTAACCTCGCCGGCCGCTTTGCACGAACAACACCCCCGATAAGCCCGATCTTTTTGCCGAGCACTTCTTTGTATAGAAATAAAAGTGCATTGAACGCTTGGTTTTGTGTAGAAGCGCTGACGTGACCATTAGTTGCAAGGCTTGAAAGAAATTGGCCAATCTCTGGCTCAGCCATTTCCATCGGATGGCGTTTGTTGTGGAAGAAAATAAATCGCTTGATCCAGTGGACATAAGCCTTTTCGGTTCTTTCGCTGTAATGCCGCGTCAGGATCGCTTGCCTGACTTGGTCGAGCAACTTGGGCTTTGGCGCGGTTGGCGGTGTCGGCGTTCCGTTTTTGATACTCAGCCCGCCATCAATCACAGCAAATGGTTGGTTGATGGCTCTCCGTGCGTTGACTGTTTCCATCATGACTGCTCTCCTCGCTGGTCCGACTTGCCGCAGCGACTGTTTTCGCGAAATTCCTTCGGCAGTTGTTCCCGTTTTTCCAAGGCGCGACGGGTGAATAGGCTTCCGCCAGAAGCGCACGCCAGCGCGTGCGTGGCTCAAAGTTTAAACGTTCAAGGTTCAATGTCAGAGAGAGTATCGCTGAATTAAATCATCTGTATCGATTGAACTTTTGAACCTTGAACCCTTGAACGATCGCCCTCTTAGAATTTCCTCAGCAGCCCGACAATTTTACCGGCGATGCGAAACTCCCCTCCCGAAACCGTGATTGGCGGATACTTTTCGTTCTCCGCTTTCAGCGTGACGATGCCGTCTTTTTTATAAAAGCGCTTGAGCGTCGCTTCGCCGTTGATTACGGCGCAGACGATCTCGCCGTTTTCCGCCGTGCCCTGCTGTTTCACAATCACTTTGTCGCCGTCCAGAATGCCGGCGTCGATCATGCTGTCGCCTTTGACCTTGAGAGCGAACGTTTTTCCACTGCCCATATCGTCGGGGATGGTGATGACATCTTCAATATTTTCTTCGCTGAGAAACGGCTTGCCGGCGGGCACACGGCCTAAAACGGGCACCTCCCGAGTAGCGCTCAAAACTGTTTTGCCCAAGGCATCGAATGGTCTGGAGCAGAAAATCATAGATCGCTTTTTGCCGGTCGGTGAGCAATGGAAGCATGAAACACTATATACTGAAATTATTTTCAGTAGTCAACCGCGCGCAGCGCGCGGCAGTTCAAGGGTTCAAGGTTCAAACGTTCAAAAGACAAACGGTGCCTCTCAGACGGCACTCCGACCTTGAACCTTTGAACGATTGAACTTTGAACAGTTTAACGCGCTGGCGCGTTAAACCTTTTTCCGCTGATGCGCGAGATAATCGACCAGAAGATATTCTCCCAGCCGATCGGGGCGGGTGTAAAAAGCGCGGCCTCGGTTGATGCGGGTAAGGTCGTCGACGAAGCCGCGCAGCACGGGGCTGTCGTCGAGCATGAAAGTGTTGATGGTGATGCCCTTGCGCGTGATGCGCTCCACTTCTCTCAAAGTTTCCTCGGCGGCGCGCTGGCTGATGCCGCCGAAGCTCAACGGCCATTCGCAGTAAAGTCTTCCCTGCCGGCAATAAGCGGTCGGCTGGCCATCGGTGATAACGATCATCTGCTGGTTGGTGCTGGGTTTTTTGCCGAGCATTTCCGTCGCCAGGTGCAAACCGTCCTGCAAGTTGGTGAAGGGATCGCCCATATTCCAGGTTGCCTGTGGCAAATCTTTGGCCTTGAGCTCGACGGCGCGGGTAAAAAATCCAACGATGCCAAAATAATCGCGCGGATGAAGCGAGCGCACCAGACTCTCCATCGCCAGCGCGACTTTTTTCGCTGCGACAAAGCGTCCTTCCCAACTCATCGACCAGCTCATGTCCAAGAGCAGCACGGTCGCCGCGCGCGTGTTGTACTCCGATTCGTAAACCGCGAAGTCGCCTGGGTGAATCTGCACCGGCACCCCGCCACCATGCAGCAAACTGTTTTTGAGGGTCTGAATCATATTGATGTGCATCGGGTCGCCTTGCACGTAGGGGCGGCTGGTTTCGAGAACCAGCTCCTGGCTGCCGCGATTGCGCGTCGCGTGCCGTCCCATGCCGTCGCGCCGGAGCTGGCGGTAGATATCTCTCAAAGCCAGATGGCCGACGCGCCGCACGCCCTTGGGCGTCAATTCGAAACGCTCGCCCTGTTCGAGCACGTAGCCGCCCTCTTCGAGCAGCGATTGCATGCGCATGACGCCTTCAAAATCCTGCTTCGGATCGCCGCCGAGAAGTTTTTCCAGGAGATCTTTGTCGACGTCTTTGAGCTGCATGCTGGAAAGCTGCGATTCCAACTTGCGCAGATCTTCCATGCGCTCCATAAGCTCTTGGGACTGCTGGAATTGCATCGGCGTCTGACCGCGGAACAAACTGCCCTCGCGGCGCAGCCAGTTTTCCAACTTGCGGATCTGATCGAGCTGCATCACCAGCTGTTGAAAGTCTTTTTCTGCTTGAGCGTTTTCGAATCGGTAGGAAGTGAGCTTCTCAATCGCCTCGCTGGTTTTGCCCGGCAGATCGTTAAGAAATTGTTTTTTGTCCTGGACGTCGTTGCCGGCTTGATCCATCTCCTGGAGAGTCTGTTGCTCCTGATCGACGACGGAGTCGAGTCGGTCCTGCACTTCATCCATCGCCGACTGCAAGCGGTATTCGTCGTAGAGCTTGCGCATCTCGCGCGCCACTTGCGACAGCAGGTCCTCAAGCCCTTTGGTCTGCTTCTCGCCCTGCTTGATGCCCTTCTGCATCAGCCGGCGCATCGCTTGCTGCAGGTCGCCGGTGTCGTTCATGTTGTCGTTGAGCTGGTCGAACACGGAGTCGGAGTCGAGGGAATCACGCGCTCGACCGTCCCAGCGGCTGTAACGGATATGTACCATGAAGGATGCGGCTAAAGGGGTCGTCTTCGGTGGAGTCGGAAGAGTTTTACTTGCCGTAGGTGACCCGGCCGCCCTCCATCTCTTTGTTGAGCTTTTGGTGCAGGTGAAGTCCCTCGAGAACAAACTCGGTCGCAGAAGCCATCAATGTCGGCGATTCTCCGATACCGAGCGACTTGATCGCCTCCTTCAAGCCGGGAATTTCCTTGATGCCTTCCAGATAGTCTTGCGATGCCATCTGATCGGAAACTTCGACGCCCCAGCCGGAGTTGAAGTATTCGACGACTTTCTGCAGCGAGTTGAGGCTGAAGTATTGATCAAAGACTTTGAGGATCGAGCGGTTCACCAGCTTTTCGACCAACTCATCTTCCTTTTTTTCTTCGCCGACGTATTCCATCTCGATTTTTCCCGCGGTCGAAGCCATCAGCGAATGCAGATCGCTGATCCGCGGCACTATTTCGTTCTCCTTGCAGCGCAGCGAGCGTTTTTCGGCATTGCTGATCATGCTTTCGTAGTTGTTGATCGTGACCCGCACGCTGACGCCGGAAGATTGATTGATCTCATTCGATTTGCGCGCCTCGAAGGTAAGATGGCCGAGGATTTCCTTCATGAAGCGCGGCACTTCGACCTTGCGGCTGCGGTTATCGGTCGGCGCCGCTTCCTGTTCCATGATTTCGAGCTCGTCCTCGATCTTCTTGGGATAGTGCGTGCGAATCTGCACGTCGAAGCGGTCCTTGAGCGGCGTGATGATCCGTCCACGACTGGTGTAGTCTTCCGGGTTGGCGCTGGCGACAATCACGACGTCGAGCGGCAAGCGGATTTTGTAGCCTTTGATCTGTACGTCCTTTTCTTCCATCAAATTGAACAAACCGACTTGAACTTTTTCGGTCAAATCCGGAAGCTCGTTGATCGCGAAGATGCCCCGGTTGGTGCGCGGCACCAAGCCGTAGTGGATGGTTTCTTCGTCGGCGAGGTAGCGCCCTTCCGCCACTTTGATCGGATCAATTTCGCCGACAATATCGGCGATCGACACGTCGGGAGTCGCAAGTTTTTCGCCGTAGCGGTGATCGCGGCCGACCCATTGCAGCGGCAGCGCATCGCCCATCTCTTCGGCCTTCTTGCGGCAGGCACGGCAAATCGGATTGTTCGGATTATCGTTGATCTCGCATCCTTCGATGATCGGTATGCGTTCATCCAGAAGACTGAGCAAGCCGCGAATGACTCGCGATTTGCCTTGGCCGCGCTCACCGAGGAAAACCATATGGTGGCCGGAGAGAATGGCATTCTCGATCTCCGGGATGACGGTTTCGTCATAACCGATGATGCCCGGCAAGATCCGTTTGCCGCTTTCCAGGTGGCCCACGAGATTCTTGCGCATTTCATCGCGCACCGATAAAACCGCGACGCCGCTTTTTTTGAGTTCTCCTAGAGTTTTTGCCTCAATCACTTGCTGTGGCCTCCCCTTCAAAGTTTTGTTTTCGGGCGCGACTTCTGATCTGCGCCGGCTTGCTCAAGTTATGTTACACTAGAATAGCACGTTACAGCTACCGCATTAACCCACGAAGTCACGAAACATCGGCTGCAAACGATCATAACTATCGAGTAGATGTTGCGGCATCACCCGCGTCTCGGCGACGACCGGCATAAAGTTAGTGTCGCCTTCCCAGCGCGGCACGATGTGCCAATGCAAATGATCCTCAATGCCGGCGCCGGCGCATGCGCCGAGATTCATGCCCAAGTTGATTCCGCCGGGATGAAACGCGTTGCGAACGATCCCTATCGACCGGCGCAGGGCGTCGTGAAGATCGATATATTCCTCGCTCGGCAATTGGGTGGGATCGCTCTCGTGACGTTTCGGCGCAAGCAGCAGGTGCCCGTTGTTATACGGGTACTTGTTCATCATCACGACGGAATGACGGGTCTGCCCCAGCACGAGCGCGGTTCTGAGATCGTCCTGGCGATATTGAGTGCAGAAGATACAGCCTTGCTCCTTGGCGCCCTGGCCGATATACGCCATCCGCCAAGGGGCCCAAAGCTGTTTCACTCATCGTCTCCGTCTTCGCTCGGATCGTAGGGTTTGCCGTCGACGCGCAAGCGCAATTCCTTGCCCACTTTGAAGAAGGGCACTTTTTTGGCGGCCACGGATACCAGCGCGCCGCTTTTCGGATTGCGTCCCTGGCGCGCGCGTCGGTGTTTGACGACGAAACTCCCAAAGCCGCGAATCTCGATCCGGTCGCCCTGAGCCAGGGCGTCGACCATGGAATCGAAGATTGCATTGATGATGACTTCCGAATCCCGCCGCGAAAGATGAGGAAACCTTTTGTTAACCTCATCGATCAAGTCCCTTTTCGTCATATCATCTCCCTCACAACACCAGAAGATATTTCAAATTTGCTTGGATTGAGAATGGCACGGCCGGTCGCTACTGAAGCAACGCCGGTGACCACTCATAACGGAGCCAGCCGCGCTCGCTTCCTGGCAGCCGACGACCGAAAACGCCCATAAACACTCGCTCCCACCATCGTTCTTGTTCCGGGCGCGAAGTATAAACCGCAGGCTCGCCCTCAATGCCGCCACGTTTGGCGGCCAGCTCGATGGCATCTTCCAACGTTCCAAACTGATCGATCAAGCCCAATGCTTTGGCTTGGGCGCCGGAATAAACTCGCCCGTCGGCGAGCTTGCGCACCTGCGCTTCGTTCATGCCCCGGCCTTTCGCTACAGCGGCGACGAACTGACTGTGAACGTTATCGACCAACGATTGAAGAATCTCACGCCCCTCCGGAGATATGGTTTGAAACGGCGAGCCGAGATCTTTGTTGGCGCCGCTTTTGACATTGATGCCTTTGACGCCGATTTTTTTCATCAGCTCTTCGACGTTGTTGAGCTGCATGATCACGCCGATGGATCCCGTCAAGGTGCCGGGATTGGCAACGATCTTGTCGCAGGCGGTGGCGATATAATATCCGCCCGAAGTCGCCATACCGCCCATGGATGCAATAATCGGCTTTTGCTTTTTGAATCTTTGGATCTCTTCAAAGATCTCCTGGGTCGGCGCCACCGCACCGCCCGGCGAATCGATCCTGACCACGATCGCTTTCACCCAGGGCATCTCTTTAAGGCGTTTCATTTCCACCAGCACGCTGTGCGAGTCGTCGATGGCGCCGTCAATTTGCAGGACGCCGACGCCGTCACCGGAAAATAGCGCCAAAACTCTCGAATCGCCACCGGTAATATAGGCAAAAAAGAACACTCCGGTGAACACCACCAAGATAAAAACAAACAGAAGGCCTAGGCCGCGCAATATGATTCGCTTCTTCGTCATGGATTGGATCTCGACAAGTCGATTTAATCGGCGCTCTAGTTTCGCCCTTTGCGGCCGGTCTGGGCGTCGTCTTCTTTGTCGAGACGAAGCTCATCCCCTAACAGCGACTCAAAGGAGAAACGCGCGCCCTCTTTTTCCCGTTTCAAATAGCTTTCCATCTCCTGGCGCTCTTCGGTGCGGCGCAAGGCCCGGATGCTCAAACCGATCTTCCGGTCGGCCGGATCGATACTGACGACTTCGGCTTCGACCTCGTCGCCGACTTTGAATAAGCTTGACGGCTTATCGATTCGCTCTGTGCTCAGCTGGGAAACGTGAATCAAGCCTTCGACGCCTTCTTCGATGCGCACGAAAACGCCAAAATCAGGAACACTGGTAATTTGGCCTTTAATCTTAGATCCCACCGGGTGGCGGTCCGCCACGACTTTCCACGGATCCGGCGCGAGTTGCTTAATACCGAGCGAAAAACGCTCGTTTTCGACGTTCACCCCGAGTACTTTGGCTTCGACGATATCGCCCTTTTTATACAATTCCGACGGATGCTTCACCTTCTTGGTCCAATGCAAATCGGAGATATGCACGAGGCCGTCGATGCCTTCTTCGATGCCGACGAAGATGCCAAAGTCAGTGAGGTTCCGCACCGGCCCTTTGACGACGCTGCCGACCGGATATTTTTCTTTCGCGGCTTCCCAAGGATTGGCCATCACTTGTTTGAGCCCCAGGGAAATTCTGCGGTGGGACGCGTCGACGTTCAAAACCACCACCTCGACCTCTTGACCGACCTGAAGGATCTTCGACGGGTGGGCCACCTTGCGCGTCCACGACATTTCAGAGATATGTACTAGCCCTTCGATGCCGCTTTCGAGCTCGACGAACGCACCGTAATCCATCAGACTGATCACCTTACCCTGCACACGCGCGCCAACCGGATACTTTTCCGCCACCGTGTGCCACGGATCGGGCGTGAGCTGTTTCATGCCCAGAGAAATGCGTTCTTTCTCGGTATCGAACTTGAGCACAACGACTTTGACTTTTTCACCCACCTGAACGATTTCGGAGGGATGATTGATGCGCCCCCACGACATATCGCTGATGTGGAGAATGCCATCAATACCGCCCAGATCGACGAAGGCGCCGTAGCCGGTAATATTTTTGACCGTGCCTTCGAGAATCACGCCCTCTTCGAGAATTTTTAGAATTTCTTTCTTGAGCGTATCCCGTTCTTTTTCGAGCAAAGCGCGGCGCGACACCACGACATTGCCGCGCGCCCGGTTGAATTTCAGTATCGCGAAACGGTCCCGGGTGCCGATGAAACGGTCGAGATTACGGTTCGGTCGAATATCCACATGGGAGCCCGGTAAGAACGCCGGCACGCCGACGTCAACCTTGAAGCCGCCTTTGACTTTGCCGATGATATGCCCCTCAACGCCTCGCTCTTCATTGAAAGCGCGTTCCAGCTCTTCCCAGACCTTTAAATTTTCCGCCCGCTGGCGCGACAAGACGATGCCGCCGCCCTCGCTTTCCGACGAATCGAAATAGACGTCGACGTCATCACCGACTTTAACTTGAACGTTACCCTGGCGGTCGGTGAATTCCTGGATGGGAATTTGTCCTTCGGATTTATAACCGACATCGATCAGCACATGAGTCGACGTGATACCGACGACCCTGCCCTTAACGATTCCGCCGGGCTTAACGGTGCGCAGGCTCTCCTCGAACATCGTCTCGAATTCACTGGCGCCACCTTCGGTCGAGCCTTGCTTTTCTTCATCCTGTTCAGCCATGCAAACCAACTCCGATCTATTTAAAATTCTCTTTGCTTCATTCGAATCTCCGCTAGTGCTCGCGCCGCGACTTCCTCAGCCGTAGCGCTCGACGAATCAATGACCAGCGCGTCATCTGCTTTGCGCAGCGGCGCCAGCTCCCGTTCGCTGTCCCGTTGGTCGCGTTCTTCAATCTCTCGCAGCGTTTCGTTCAGGTCAACCGCTCTGCCGGCAGCGTGCAGTTCGGCGCAACGCCGACGCGCCCGCTCGGCCGCGGAGGCATCCAGAAAGATTTTCACTTGTGCGTCCGGAAACACCACCGTGCCGATATCGCGCCCTTCTGCGACGACATTGCCACGCTGCCCCAGGGCGCGTTGCAACTCGAGCATGCGCGCGCGCACCGCCTTGAGCGCCGAAGCCTTCGAGGCCATCTGACTCACTTCGGGCGTACGGATTTCGCCGGCCACGTCGACACCGTCCAAAATAACTTTGAGCGCGCGCCAGTCTCCTTGCAAATCGATCGCCGTCGAACCGACCAGCTGCGCCACCTTCAGATCATCCGCCAAATCGACTCCTTCGCGCAAGACCTTCAGCGCTAACGCCCGATACATCGCCCCAGTATCCAGGTAGATAAAGCCAAGGTCTTTGGCCAAGCGTTTCGCTAGCGTGCTCTTGCCGGCCCCGGACGGTCCGTCAATGGCAATGATCAACCGTCCCCCTCGTCGCGCCGACTATCCCCTGTCTCATTCCCTAATGCAAACAAATTTGCCCGAGTAAATCAAAGAAACCAGGGAACGATATATCTACACAACTAGCGTCGTCAATCACGACGCCGCTCGTGCTACACAAGCCGGCGATAGCCAACGACATGGCGATACGATGATCGCCGTAGCTTTTAACCGCGCCGCCGCTAAAACACCGGGTTCCGTTAATCATCATGCCATCCTCACGTTCCTCGACTTCAACGCCGAGAGCACGCAACCCCGCTGTCATGGCCGCGATCCGATCGGACTCTTTGTAACGCAATTCTTTAATCTCCGAGAACGTCGATACGCCATCGGCGAGCGCGGCCGCGATCGCTAAAATCGGATACTCGTCGATGGTCCGCGCGACCATTTCCGGGCCGATATCGACGCCTTTCAACGCTCCCCCGCTGACGCGAATGTCGGCGACCCGCTCGCCGGCTTCAGCACGCACTTTGAAACATTCAAGGGATGCGCCCATGCGCCGGAGTATTTCGATCACGCCAGCGCGCGTCGGATTGCAGCCGACGTTGCGGATGATGAGTTCCGATCCCGGAATCATCGCCGCGGCGACGAGAAAAAACGCCGCAGAGGAAATATCCCCTGGGATGCGCACGTCTCGTCCGGAAAGGTTCTGCTCTCCGCCAACGGTAACGTTTGCGCCATCGACCGAAACCTCGCAGCCGAAGCCACAGAGCATCACTTCGGTATGATCGCGCGATTTTTGCGGCTCTTTCACTATCGTTTCACCGCGCGCTTGCAGCGCCGCCAACAAGATCGCCGATTTCACCTGGGCGCTGGCGACCGGCATGGGGTAGTTTATTCCGTGCAGACCGCCGCCGTGAATCTCCAGAGGTGCCAAGCCGTTGCCGCCTTTGCTGCCAATTTTCGCGCCCATCAAGCGCAACGGATCGATGATCCGCTGCATCGGGCGTTGACTCAGGGACGCATCGCCGTTTAACTCGCTAACAAACCGCCGGCCGGCCAATAGGCCGGATAGCAGGCGCATCGTCGTTCCGGAATTCCCACAATCGATGCTTTGATCCGGCGGGTGGAGGCCGTCCCAGCCTTTGCCGTCGATACATAGCGCGTCCCCGTCGCGAAAAATCTCCACTCCCATCTGGCGAAACGCTCGCACCGTCCGCGAGTTGTCATCACCGCCGGATAGATTGAAAATCCGGCTGCGCCCCCTGGCGACGCTGCCGAGAATGACGGCGCGGTGCGCGATGGACTTGTCGCCCGGGACGCTGATCTCGCCGCGCAACGGTTTATTGATCGGATCGATCCGTTTCATTTTTTTATACTCATCCCGGAATTCGCTGACGAATTTCATAGGCACGGGCGAATTCTTTTTCCAAAAGCGCGCCCTTGCCGTCGCGAATCCAGCGGTTGAGCCGCGTTAAATATTGAACGTAATCGGTCAACGAGCGGCCGAGGGCTCGGCGATTCATCAAACAGATATCGCGCCACAGCTCGGGCCGGCTCGACGCGATCCGGGTAAAATCCTTAAAACCGCCGGCGCAATATTTTCCGAGATCGATGCCGGGCAAGGGCGCGCGCTCGAGCGCGTTCACTAGCGCGTACACCAAAACATGCGGCAAGTGACTGATCACGCCAAGCAGGCGATCATGAACGTCCGGTGCCATAATTTCGACATTGGCGCCGACCTTGCGCCACAGCGCGGCGATTTTGTCGAGCGCTTTGCGATCGGTTTTCCTGCTCGGCGTGAGCACGCAGTGATGGCCCACGAAGAGATTCGGCCTGGCGGCTTGGGCGCCCCATTGTTCGCTGCCGGCGATCGGATGGCCGCCGACGAAAGCAATTTGCTTAGGCAACAGTCGATCCATGCCGCGTACGATCTCGCCCTTGACGCTGCCCACGTCGCTGATGATGCAGCCGGACTGGAGCTTCGGCAGAAATGCTTTGCTCAGCGGCACGATGGTTTCCACCGGCGTTCCCATCATGAGAAAATCGACGCCACTGGGAATCTGATCCGCCCGCAGAAAGTAACTGTCGATGATGCCCCTTTCTTTGGCCAAGCGGAGATTGGCTTCGCCGCGGCCGTAACCGACGATCTCTTTCGCGAGCTTCTGACGGCGCATGTCCAACGCGAGCGATCCGCAGATCAGCCCAACGCCGGCCATCACCATCTTTTGAAATCTCACTGCCATCCGCCATCCTGTGGATTGCTTTTCACTTTTCACTAAAACCTGACGGTTCTCTCGAGCGCTTCGATAAACTTCCGGTTCTCCGGCATCGTGCCGACGGTCACCCGCACATGCTCGGGAAACTTGTAGCCGGCCATGGGCCGGACAATGACGCCCCGTCGGAGCAATTGCTCAAACACTTCTTGCCCTTTGCCGACCTGGACTAAGATAAAATTGGCCGAGCTCGGCACAAATGCCAGACCGAGCCGGGTAAATTCCTTTTGCAAATACGCCAACCCCTCACGATTGGCTTCCAGGCTTCGTTTCACGTGCTCCGCGTCATCGAGTGCCGCCAACGCCGCCCACTGCGCGGGCGCATTGACGTTGAACGGCTGACGTACGCGCTGCATCAAAGCGATCAGCGCTTTTGCGCCGACGCCATAGCCAATGCGCAAACCCGCCAGACCGTACAATTTGGAAAAAGTCCGCACCGTCAGGATCGCGCGATCTTCGGCATGATATTCGAGCGAGTCCGGATAGCTGGGATCTGTGACGTATTCGAAATAAGCCTCGTCGACGATCAGCAGCACGTCGCGCGAGACTTTGCCGAGAAACCTTTCCCATTCTTCGCGGCGATAAATCGTTCCCGTCGGGTTATTGGGATTGGCGAGAAAAACCACGCGCGTTTGCGGCGTGATCGCTTCGCCGATGGCCGTCAGATCGTGGGTGAAATTCTTCAGCGGCACCGCCTTGCCCTTGCCGCCGACGGCCTGCACGATCAGCTGATAAACCACGAATGCCTGCTGCGCCATCACTGCCTCGTCGCCGGGATGCATGAAGGTTCTAACCGCCAGTTCGATAATCTCGTTGGAGCCGGTGCCAAAAATCAACTTTTCCGGCGCCACGCCGAGCTTCTTGGCCAAACCCTGCTTCAAATAAAAGCAATCGCCATCGGGATAGAGATTGAGCTGAGGCAATTTCTCTCGGATCGCCGCCAGGGCTTTCGGCGACGGACCCAGCGGATTTTCGTTTGAAGCGAGCTTGACCGAATTGGCGATGCCGTAGTCGCGCTCGACTTCTTCGATCGGTTTTCCCGGCTCGTACGGGATCAGCGAGCGAATATATTCCGGTACTTGTTCGACAATCTTCATTTACCGCTCGGATAGGAACCCAAGATTTTCAAGAACAAACAATTCTTCCCCAAACCGGCGATCGCTTGTTTGACCGAGCGCTCATCTCGATGGCCGCGCATGTCGAGAAAAAATAAATATTCCCAAGGCTTGTTTTTTATCGGCCGCGATTCGATCTTGGTCAAATTGATGCGGCTCCGCGCGAACGGTTGCAACATCCGATGCAGCACGCCCGGTTTATCCTGCACCGAAAACACCAACGACGTTTTGTCATCGCCACTCGGCTTTGTCGCCAAATTACCGATGACCACAAACCGCGTAATGTTTGTGCTCTGATCCTCGATGTTGGCGGCGACGGTTTGCAGGTTGTAGACTTCCTTCGCCAGGGCGCTGGAGATCGCCGCCAACGAACCGTCAGCCGCCGCCTTCATCGCGGCGTGCGCCGTGCTCGCCACCTCGTCAACCGGCAACGAGGGGAACCGGCGCGCCAGCCAACCGCGGCATTGCGCCAACGCCTGCGGGTGCGAAATGATCCGTTGAACGTCCGCCGCTTTGCCGGAACGCGACAGCAGATTATGGTGGATCTCTAAATAAATTTCCGCGCAAATCTGCAGATCCGAGTCGACTAGCGAGTCGAACGTATGCGTCACCGCGCCTTCGGTCGAATTTTCGATCGGCACCACGCCGAACGCGACGCGTCCCTGGCTGACTTCCTGAAAAACTTCCGGGATGCTGGCGGTCGAGCGAAGATTCGCCGACGAGCCAAACTTTTCGCGCGCCGCGAGATGAGTGTAAGTCGCTTCGGGGCCGAAAAAGGATACGGTCAGCGGGCCTTCCAGCGAACGGCAGCCGGAAATGATTTCCCGAAAAATCGCGCCGACAGCTTGCGTAGAGAGGGGCCCGCGATTCAGGCGGCAGACCCGTTGAAGAATTTCCTTCTCGCGCTGGGGAGCGTAGACCTCTTGACTGCTTAGGCTCTTGGAATGGCCAATCTTCTGCGCCAGAGAAGCCCGATCATTTAGAAGGCTAACAACTTTTGCATCAATTTGATCGATTTTTTGTCTTAGAACATCGACCGACTCATTACGACTCAATGACAACCTCGCCCGACGCAAACCAACAAGGCTCTACGCCTTGGCGCCGTCCACGTAAGCTATCTTAATAATTAGAGAATTGCAAATATTGATGCACCTCTCGCTTGACTCCTTCAGGTTTCTGCCGCTATTTCTTTCAAGTCATGCGTGAAATCGTTCTGCCGAGCAGTGAGGCAGTCAAAAAACTCGAGAACTATTTAAAAAAGCAGTTCCCCATCGGTTACGTTCGCAAGCTCTTTCGCAAAAACGGCGTGCGAGTTAATAACCGGCGAGCCAAGCCTGACGATCTAATCGGCGCCGGTGATCGCCTACAGCTTTATATCGATTATGAAAAGCAATCAGAATCAATCAAGCCACAATCAGCTGTGGCCAAACTAGAAGTTGTTTACGAAGACCCGTCTTTACTCGTGCTCAACAAGTCCGCCGGACTCGCAGTGCACGAAGGCAAAACCGTGAGCAAAAAAGATTCCGTGCTAGGAATTCTAGAAACGAAGTATCGCAACCGCGGCATAAAACCACAGCTCGTTCATCGCCTCGACAAGGATACTTCAGGTTTGCTGCTGGTTGCGAAGAACTCCCAAACTGCCGACGAATTGGCAAGCTGCTTCGAAACCGGCGCGATCGAAAAAGAGTACATCTGTCTCGTCGTCGGCCGGCTACCTAACAGGGAAGGCAAGATCGACTTTCCCCTGCCCGGCCGCGAAGGCAACCCCGTGCGCGCGCTCACGCGCTATCGCGTCGTAAAAAAATATTCAGAAACCACACTTGTCCGCGTAGCCATCGAAACCGGCCGCCTTCACCAAATCCGGCTACACTTCGCCGAACTCGGTCATCCTGTCGTGATGGACGATCAACATGGCGACTTCGGTTTCAATAAACGCTTTCGTAAGCAGTTCGCACTAAAGCGTCAGTTTCTGCATGCCGAGAAGTTGAGACTGAGCTATGCCGGCAAGCAGCGAGACTGGACGGCTCCCTTGGCGAGGGATTTAAATCGAACGTTACACTTACTGACTACTCAAACTTCAACTGAGCGGCGCTGATTACACCTTTCGCACCAACATAATCCCGTCTCTCACCGGCAGCAGCACGTTCTCCACTCGCGGGTCGTTGCGGATGCGCTGGTTGAGCGCGTCGATCGCTTTGGAAGCTGCATCGCGGGGATCGAGCACACGGCCGCCGCGCAACATGTTGTCCAGGATGATCAATCCACGCGCACGAGTGAGCTCCAGGCAAGCGTCATAGTAGTCGCCGTAATTTTCCTTGTCGGCGTCGATGAAACAGATATCGAAAGGGCCCCAGACGCGCTTCAGCGATTCGAGCGCGGGACCGAATTTTATTTCGATCTTCTTAGCGTGGGGACTTTCGGCGAAGTAACGTTTGGCGATTTCAGTCGTCCCCGGGTTCACATCACAGGTCACGATTCGTCCGTCTTTCGGCAATGCCTCGGCCCACGCCAGCGTACTGTAGCCCGTGAACATGCCGATCTCGAGAATCCGCCGCGCGCTGGTGAGCAGCGCCAACATTTTTAGAAACTGCCCTTCGAGCGGTCCCACCATCATGCCGGGGCTGTGGGTTTTCGCGTAAGTTTCCACCCAGAGCTTGGCGTGTAGCGCGGAGAGCGGTTTGCTGCAGCGTTCCGCATAATCTTCAATACCTATCGGCCTAACGTCGAGCATGTCACCTTCCGTAAAAATCGAATTGGAATTTCCGAATTATGTTGAGAGCTGACCACCACTACGGCCCCGTCAGCCGCATACCACCGTCCACCGGCAGAATTGCCGCTGTGACCATCGAGGCTTCGTCCGACGCGAGATAAAGTGCCGCATACGCAACGTCTTCCGGCTCGCCGATGCGGCCGAGCGGCACGCGGGTCTTGTATCGTGCAAGCTTCTCGGGAGTCGAAGTGTCGACCATCGGCGTGCGCGTCGGCCCAGGGCAAATGCAATTGACGCGTATTCTATCTTTGGCATGATCCATCGCCATCGCTTCAGTCAAGCGAACCATGCCGCCTTTGGAAGCGCAATACGCGGCGCGCCCGGATTGGCCAAGCATGCCCGAGCGCGCAGCGATGTGGAGAATCACGCCGCCACCGCGCCGCTTCATCTCGGGAATCGCCAGCCGCGAGACAATGAACGCGCCTTTCAGATTCACGTCGAGGGTCCGATCCCAATCGTCTTCGGTGATATCGGTGATGCTGCCGTTGGTGCGCACACCGCCACTATTGACCACGATATCGATACCGCCTAACTGTCGCACGGTTTCATCGATTACGGTTTTCATCTGCGCCGAATTGGAAACGTCGCCCGGCCAATAGAGCGCCCTACCGCCAAGCTTTTCGACCCGCGTAACGGTCTCACGCCCCTTCCGTTCCGTCGGCGACGTACCCGCCACCGCGGCGCCTTCTTTGGCAAACATCACGGCGATCGCTTGCCCCAGGCCTGATCCAAATCCGGTGATAAACGCGACTTTCCCTTTTAGCTTCATCTCCACGCATCCTCAGCGCTACCCAAAGAGTTGAAATATTTCAACGTTGACTCGCTTCCGGCTCATTGTTACCTTTAGAAAACAATCAGGGAAGGATTTCAAGTGCATGGCGAAAACTAACGATCAAAGAGTGCCGGTCACCGTGCTCACCGGATTTCTCGGCGCCGGCAAGACGACTTTGCTGAATCGAATACTGACCGCCGACCACGGCCGCCGCGTGGCCGTGATTGTGAATGAATTCGGCGAAGTCGGCATCGACCATCACTTGTTGATCTCGTCCGATCAGGAAGTTGTCGAAATGAGCAACGGCTGCATTTGTTGCACCGTGCGCGGCGACTTGCTGCGTAGTTTATTCGGTCTCCTCGAACACCGGGACAAATTCGACACGTTGATGATCGAGACCACCGGCCTCGCCGACCCGGCGCCCGTGGTCCAGAGCTTCTTTATCGACGATCGGATCAAGAGTGCGTATCAACTGAACGGGGTGGTCACCGTTGTCGACGCCAAGCATATCTTTCAACAACTGGGCAATTCGCCGGAGGCAAAGGAGCAAATCGCCTTCGCCGATATGGTGTTGCTCAACAAGATCGATCTGATCAATCCCGAGGATCTGCCCGAGCTGGAATTCAAGCTCAGAAACTTGAACGGCGCCGCGCGCATTTGCCAGACGCGCAATTCCGACGTCGACATCGGCACCGTCTTGGATCTGCGCAGTCTCGAGGTCGAAGTCCGAATGGAAAAACACGATCACAATCATAGTCATACCGAAGACATCGAAACCGTCGCGATTACAACAACTGGAGATCTCGACGGATTGAAGCTGAGTCACTGGTTTCGCGAGCTGCTCGCCGAATTCGGCGAGCGGGTGATGCGCATGAAGGGAATTTTAAATTTGCGCAAAGACCCCGACCAGTTCGTGTTTCAAGGCGTGCATATGCTTTTCGAAGGCCGCCCCGGCCGGCCATGGAGCGATGACGAGGAGCGGCTCAACCGTCTAGTATTCATCGGTCGCAATTTGGACAAGGAAAAGATCACTCAGGGATTCATGAGCTGTATTACCACGGGAAATGGTGCGTCCTCGGCGGAGGATATCGACCCCTTCGGACGCAAGCAGGATGTTTCGAATTTTACCCTCGATCAAATCCGTTATTGGGTGCAAACGATCTTGACCTTTCCCCCCGACGCACCGATCGTCGTCAAGGAGGTTCCCTGCGTGAAAGCTGGCTGCCCGCCGGTGGAAACGGCGATCATGGTATTTCTAAAGAACGAGCCGCCGCGCACTTTCAAAATCCTCGCGCGAATCAACGAAGTCACCTTCGATCACGTCTACAATCTCATCGAAAATCCGCTGCCCTGCTGCTGAAGCAGTCTAGAGTTTCGCCTCCCGCGTCGAAAGGAAGACGGGTTTTGTGAGGCTAGCCGGCAAACCGTTGTCATTCTGAACGAAGTGAAGAATCTCGACCGAATCGATGTTTGCAAAAATCGAGATCCTTCGGCGGAGTTTATCCTGAGAAAATCGAGGGCCTCAGGATGACATTGTCGCCCAATTGACGAACGAAGCATTTCAATCGTTGCGGCCAATGGTCGTAGTAAAATCTCAAGGCCTGCCCTACTCCGCCGCAAGCCGGCGTACGATCTCGTACATTGCGCGCAGGCCGAACTTCAAATTTTCCACAGAAAGCCGCTCGTCGACGCCGTGCACTAAACCTTCGCCGCTCGGCGTGCTGCGATGGGGCATGAACCCGAGACACGGCATGCCTTGCTCGCGAAAGAAATGACAATCGGTAAAGCCGCGCACCAACGGCGCAACCACCGCCGCGCCAGGATCGTTCGTTTTCGCAAATTCGGTAATCACCTTCATCGCTTCGGGATGGGGCGGCGATGTCGCTGCTGGAAACGATAGTGTGACTTCGACCTTGATCGATTCGTCGTTGATGATTCGCCGCAGCTCATTGATAAAAGCTTTCGGGTCTTCGCCCGGTAGAAGCCGGACGTCGAGTTCTGCTGCGGCGACCGCTGGAATCACGTTGACCTTGTCAGAGCCCTTGATCCCGGTGATCGCGATCGTGTTGCTAACGCTCGCGCGATCCCGCGGATCTTTAAGAAACTCGGATCGAACGGTCGGATTCTCGAGCGCTTTGCGCAAATCCAGATAGTGCGTCCGGCGCGGCTCAGTTTCCCCATTTGCCGTATCGGCGTAGAATTTTTGCACCTCCGGCACAACCTTGATCTGGCTCTGATAGCTCATGACTCGATTGAGCGCGCTGATCAGCTTGTTCACCGCAAGACTATTACCTGGCGTGGAGCCGTGACCCGGCCTTCCCGATGCCGTGAGCCTCAACCAAAGCGGCGTCTTTTCCGCGACGCTGACGTTATATACTTGCGCATGACCATCGTCACCGATCCGAATGCCGCCGCCCTCGTTCAGCACCAACCCCACATCTTTGAACAACTCGGGATGTTTCTCGACGAGAAACCCGGCGCCAAGCGCGCCACCAGCTTCCTCGTCGGCCGTGCCGAGAAAAACAATGTCGGCTTTCAACGGAATCTTTTGGCGTTTCATTGCGAGCATCGCCGCGAGCTCCATGATCGCGGGACCTTTATCATCCAAAGCGCCGCGGCCCCAAATGACACCGTCTTTGATCGTTCCGCTAAACGGCGGTTCCTTCCAAAGCTTTGCTTCCGCTGGCACGACGTCCATATGGTTGAGCAAAACGATAGCCTTTTTCGAGCCGTCGCCGCGCAGCCGTGCGTAAATATTGCCCCGCCCGGCCACCGATTCGATGATTTTCGCCTCGATGCCTTCGCGGTCAAAGATTTCTTTCAAGAACTGCGCCGCCTTGATTTCATTGCCCGGTGGGTTGGTCGTGTCGACCTGAACGTAGCGGCTGAGCATCGCCGCGGCTTCTTCCTCCGACGTCTTCCAGCTGAAGACCGAATCCGCAGTGCTACCATGGATCGGTGAGATAAGAACCACCGTAAAAAGCAACGTCGGACAAATCCAAGCGCGTTTTGTCATAAACATGAGGCACCTATTCTCTATTCGGCCGAGCTAATGGAGAAATAGTCGCACCGTCTCGATGATCTCCTGCCGCTGTTTTTCCGGGTGATACCAGCGAATCTCATCGTCGCGCCGAAACCACGTCAGCTGCCGTTTGGCGAGGTGGCGCGTCTCCTGTTTCATCTCTGCTAATGCTTCGGGCAGCTCCTTCCTACCCTGAATCACTTCCCCCATCTGCCGGTAACCGACGCTGTGGAGCGGCTTGACATCCAAGCCATAACCCCGTGCAACCAATCCGCGCGCTTCATCGAGCAAGCCGTCTTGAATCATCCGCTCGCTGCGGCGATTGATCAGATCATAGAGTTCTGTCCGCTCGCGCAGCACGCCGATCTTGAGAACGTCGAACGGGTTTTCCTGAAACGCGTGTTCCTTCTGCCATTCGCTGAGCGGCCGGCCGGTGCTTTGGTAAACTTCCAAAGCGCGAATGATGCGCTGGTGATCGTTTGGATGGATCGTCGAAGTCACGGTCGGATCAATTTCTACCAAGCGCCGATATAACGGCGCAAGGCCTTGTTCCCTGATCTCTCGATCTAAGACGCGACGAATCTCGTGATCTTGGCCCGGACCCCTAAAAAGGCCGTGGGTCAAGGCTTTCAAATACAGTCCAGTGCCGCCACACACCACCACGTGAGCGCCACGCTGGTGAATTTCCCCGATGCACTCTGTCGCCAAACGGCGATAGACTGCCGCGTTGAATTCCTCGTCGGGATTCACGCTATCGATCAGATGATGACGCACGCGTTCCCGATCATCTTTAGACGGCTTGCCGGTGCCGATATCCATGTAGCAATACACTTGCTGAGAGTCCGCGTTGACGATCTCGCCATTGATATTTTGCGCCAATTCCAACGCCAATTCGGTTTTACCCGCCGCTGTGGGACCGAGAACGATGACGATTTTTGTTTTCATCGAACGAAGATGTCATTGGCCTAGCGGCCTTGCCCGACGATCACAGAACCCGCTTAAACATTCTTTCCAGCTCGTCGCGGCTGATTTCGATCAGCACCGGCCGGCCATGGGGGCACTGGGTGGCAAAATCGATTTGGTCCAAGTCTCTGAGCAGCGCGCGCATTTCGTCCATTTCGAGAATTCGATTGGCGCGGATCACGCTGTGGCAAGCGATGGTCGCGAG
>WNGO01002490.1_pt1 | contig 20783 bp, 16 predicted proteins | sample 5400511 | NCBI WGS metagenome assembly WNGO01 (sample SAMN13153380, study PRJNA577476) | soil metagenome | isolation source: 20 cm soil or saprolite under Garry oak tree replicate 2 | place: USA:California | collected 2016-06-15 | reverse complement strand
TCAGGAATAGAAAAGCGCCTTTAAGGCAGGGGTATTTCATCGAACCTCCGACGGCTGGGCGGACATTTTTGCAAAGAACATAGTCTTTGGACGGGCGAACAGGGCAGAAGTTTGAAAGTACGTGGGTGGCAGGGGCGTTGTCAAACGGTCGACCACGGCCCAGGACGGCAAAGTTAGGATCAACCCTGTATTTTGCGCCTGACAGAAAATCAGGCAAAATGGCAGGGCGGAGCGCACGTGACTGACTCAACCGTCGTTTACCAAGAAGGACGTCATCGACTATTACGCGCGGATCGCGCCGGCAATTCTTCCCCATCTGCACGGTCGCGCCCTTACACGCAAGCGCTATCCCGATGGCGTGGAAGGTGAACCCTTCTTCGAGAAGAACGCTCCCATGCACAAGCCAGATTGGGTGAAGACAGTACCCGTCTGGAGCGGACGGAACCGGCGTACCGTTCACTACGTGCTCTGCGATGATCTGGCGACGTTGATCTGGCTGGCGAATCTGGCAGCGCTCGAACTACACCCGTCGCTGGCTCTCGCGACAGACATTACATGCCCGACGGTGATGGTCTTCGATCTCGACCCTGGGCCACCGGCGAATATCGTGCACTGCTGCCAGGTGGCGATCTGGTTGCGGGAGATCTTCGAGCATCTAGGGTTGAAGAGCTTTCCCAAGACTTCCGGATCGAAGGGCCTTCAGCTTTATGTACCGCTGAATACCCCCACGACATTTGAAGCGACCAAGCTCTTTTCTCATGCGCTGGCGCAGTTGCTGGAGCACGAGCACCGGGACCTTGTCGTATCGGACATGAAGAAGAATATCCGCACCGGAAAGGTGTTCGTCGACTGGAGCCAGAACGACGAGCATAAAACCACGATCGCTCTGTATTCGCTGCGAGCACGGGAGCGTCCAACGGTTTCGACACCGGTCACATGGGACGAGGTTGAGCGCGCGCTGAAGAAGAAAGACGCGGGATTGCTGGTGTTCGAGTCCTCCAACACGATTGCACGCTTCGAGAAGATGGGAGATCTATTCGAGCCGGTGCTCGAATTGAAGCAGAAGTTACCGGATCTGAAAGCTGCCGCGGTGGCTCAGACGCCCGAGGCGATTGAGATTGCGGCAGAGGCGGACGATCATCCTCTCCGCAAACCAGCCTCGAAGAAATCCGCGAAGAAGCCCGCCGCACGCAAGAAGCGCGCCAAGGTATAATTCCCGGTCTATTCTCAAAGGCGCTGGAATCTCGACATCATGGCGCAACTTTTCGCAGGAACTTCAGGATGGGCGTACCCGACTTGGAAGCCCGACTTCTATCCCGAGAAGCTGGCCCAGAAGAAATTCCTGGGATACTACGCCACCCGGCTCAACACCGTGGAAGTGAATTTCACCTTCCGTCAGCTGGTAAAAGAAACGACGATTCAGAATTGGCTGGGAGAAACGCCGGCGCATTTTCGCCTCGGCGTGAAGGCGCATCAGGTCATCACGCATATCAAGCGGCTGAAGGGGACTGAGGAGTTCTTGCCTCGATTCCTGGCGACGATCGAGCCTCTGGCCGCGGCCGGCAAGCTGGGACCGGTTTTGTTTCAGCTTCCTCCCAATCTGAAGGCGGACTCGGCATTGCTCAGGGATTTTCTGGCCATTCTTCCGCGTGCAGTTCCGACGGCCTTTGAGTTTCGACACGACTCGTGGTTCAGCGATGAGACTTGGGAACTGCTGAAATTCGCAAATGCGGGATTATGCGTCGCTGAGACCGAGACCAGGACCACACCCGACGTTGTCACCGCAGCTTTCGCCTACTATCGCTTTCGCAAGCCAACTTATACCGGAGACGAGCGGCGGGCGATGGTGGATCGCATGCGCGAGCATATCGCCGAAGGACGCAATGTGTTTTGCTACTTCAAGCACGAAGAAACGCCGCAGGGAGCGCTATATGCGGTGGAAGTGCTGCGGGAAGTGAACGGCGAGGAGGGAAGCTCATGCGCCGAGCGTCGGCCGCGATAATAACATCGGTTCTCGCTTTCGCAGGGTATGCCCTGCACGCTCAAGACGCGAAACTCCGCACCGTACACGTATTCGTCGCGCTGGCCGACAATCAACATCAGGGGATCGTTCCCGTGGCGCCGGTTCTGGGTAACGGAGAAGATCCTGCGCGCAATCTGTATTGGGGTTCAGCCTACGGCGTGAAGACATTCTTCTCGCGCTCGCCGGAGTGGGAACGCCTCAATTGTGTTCAAAAGCCGAAGCCGGCAATTCTTGAGCGGTGCGTATTCAAATACCGAACCGCGAACGTCTATCTGATCTCTGATGCCTACCGGGGAATCGAAATCAAGCAAGCGATCTGGGATTTTCTGGACTCCGCCGCAGGAGGAAGTGCGGACGCCGTGACCATGTCGGAGGATCCTCCGGGCACGGTGCTGCATTTGCCGGCGCACGGCGGGTCAACTCTCCTGGCGTACATTGGCCACGATGGGCTGATGGACTTTCAACTTCCTCACTATCCACAGCAGAGGGATGCAAGTCATCGTGAAGCCATCGTGCTGGCGTGCGCCAGCAAGCAATTTTTCGGCGAGGCGGTACGGGCCAGCGGGGCTTATCCGCTGCTGTGGACGACCGGGCTGATGGCTCCGGAGGCATACACCCTGAAAAGCGCGCTGGACGGCTGGATCGCGGCGGAGAATCGAGAGCAGGTTCGGGACCGAGCGGCGGGCGCTTACGATAAATACCAGAAGTGTGGGATCCGGGCGGCGCATCGACTGCTTACTACCGGCTGGTGACGTGGTGAGAGAGACGTAGCAAGCTACATCTCTACGACGGGCTTATCGGGCATCTGGTTCAGTACTTCTCGCAGCGTCCGATAACGCGCATAGTAAGCTTCTCTTAAGTATGACTTCTGAGGCCAATGCGCGCGTGCTCTCCGGATTTCTCGACTATCTGAGAATCGAGAAGGGACTGGCGCAGTTGTCGATAGCGGCCTATACCACCGACATCGGACAGTTCGCGCAGTTTCTCGGGAAACGGAAGCGGCTCCTGATGACCGCCCGGCGGAATGACGTCCGCGAGTTTCTCCAGCAACTCTTCTCGAATCGGGTCGACGGGCGCAGCGTGGGGCGAAAGCTTTCAGCGTTTCGGCATCTGTATCGCTACCTGCTGCTCGACAAGAGAATCGAGCATGATCCGACCTTGAATATCGAATCGCCTCGGCAGTGGAAGGTTTTGCCCAAATCGCTGGCGCGGGATGAGGTCGAGGCGACGCTGGCTGCTCCAGGTCACGTGTCGAAAGCAGGCAGGCAGGATTCGGCGGCTCTGGCATTGCGTGATCGCGCCATGCTGGAATTGCTCTACGCAGGAGCGCTGCGTGTTTCTGAGTTGGTGACCGCGACGCTGGAAGACTTGAAATTGGAAGCGGGCTACATGCTGGTGCGCGGCAAAGGCGATAAAGAGCGCATTGTGCCCTTGGGGAAGCCGGCACAGGATGCGCTGACCGAGTACCTAACTCAAGGGCGGCCCAAGCTGTTGAAGCCTGCCCGAAGGGAACGGAAGACGGGTAGGGATCCTTCGACTCCGTTGTCCTCCGCTTCGCTTCGAACAACTCCGCTCAGGATGACAAATGCAATGAGCGCGACGATATCGAGGACATCGCCGTTTTTGTTTGTCGCAAAGGGTGGCCGCAAGCTGACCCGACAGCGCATCTGGCAGATGGTCGGGCAGGCGTCGGCGGCTTCGGGACGCCATGCATCCCCACACATGCTGCGACACTCCTGCGCCACGCACATGGTGGAGAATGGAGCGGACCTGCGTACCGTCCAGACGATTCTGGGCCATGCTGATATTTCTACGACCCAGGTGTATACGCACCTGGCGCTGGATCGATTGCGGACTGTGTATCAGAAGCACCATCCGAGGGCGAAGGCGAGATAGTGGATTTTAGATTGCAGATTTTAGATTTCAGATTGTGAATCATCCAGAGACCAGATTTTTAAATCTGCAATCTAAAATCAGAAACATGAAACCTGAAATCAATGATGACCACAGCGCGAACCATCGTCGAAAAAGCCGTGGCGGATTTCCTTCGCCATCTGCAGGAGAAGAATTCCTCGCCACACACGATCAAGGCCTATACAGGCGATCTGGCGAATTTCTCCGCCTACGCGGGATCTCGCAATTGGAAGCAGATCGACCATATCGTGATTCGTGGATTTCTTTCTCAGCTCTATGAAAAAGGCCTGAGCAAAACATCCGTGGCTCGTGCCCTGGCTGCGCTGCGTTCGCTCTATCGGTGGCTGGCGCAAGAGGGCGAAGTTGACCAGAATCCCGCCAAGCTGGTCGCCACGCCAAAGCTGCCGAAGAAACTCCCGCGCGTGCCCACGATTGAAGAGATGAATTTCGTGCTCGATGGCAACATGCCCGAGACAGCGGCGTTCGCGGAGCGCGACCGACTGATGCTGGAATTGCTTTACGGTTGCGGAATCCGCAACTCGGAGCTAACCGGAATTAACCTTGACGATATCCGCTTGAGCGCCGAGGCCATCCTGATTCGCGGGAAAGGGAAGAAGGAACGGTACGTTCCGTTTGGCGATTCTGTAAAGACCGCGTTGCCCGCTTACCTTCAAGCCCGGCAGTCACTATTGTCCGAGACGCGCAAAAGTTCGAACGCCCTATTGATTAACCAACGCGGCGGGCGAATCACGACACGCAGCGTGGGGCGCATTATCAAGAAGATTGCCGTCGCAAAGGGCCTCTCGCCCGATGTTCATCCTCATACGCTGCGGCATGCATTCGGCACCCACATGCTGGAAGAAGGCGCCGACCTGCGCGCGATCCAGGAACTGCTCGGTCATGAGCGCCTAGCTACAACTCAGCGTTATACCCAACTCTCCATGAAGCACGTGCTGCAGGTCTACGACCGGACGCATCCACGCGCGAAGTAGGGTGAACTGCATGAATGTTACCTCGCGTGAAACCGTCAGGCGTTCTCGCGAAGACCTTCCCACATGGTCACGACACGAGACTTCATCTCCGCGGTGAGTTTCGCATAGGCTTCTTCTGATGCCTCGCTTTCTAGGGGAGGCGCGATGGGATCTCCAAACACAATCTTCAGCGGCTTGAATCCCTGAAACGGCTGGTTGCGCGGCCAAGCTTTGTAAAAGCCTTCAATCGCGATCGGCACGATCGGTACCTGCAAATGTATGGAGAGGATGGCCGCGCCTTTCTTGAAGATGCGAGGCGTGCCGTCGATGGAACGTTCGCCCTCGGGATAGAGAATCAACACCTTTCCATTTCGGAGACCAAATGCTCCAGCGCGCATGGCAGAAACCAGATTCGCATCAGGATCGACCACAACGACGTTGAGAGAGCGTGCCAGCCGGCGCATGAATCCCTCGCCAAAAATCTCGCTCGTACCCACGGCGAAAAGCCGCTGGAACAGATCCGCTGGCAATGTGCTCGCCAGAACAAGCGGGTCGAGGTAACTCTGATGGTTTGAGCAAAGAAGGTAAGGGCCGCTCTTTGGCAGTTTCTCAATGCCGCTTACCTTCAGATCGAACAGATCGAGCGAGACGACCTGCATCAGCCGAAACACCAGAGACCAGAACGTGGTTTTGAAACGGCTAGGACGCGCCAACTCCAAGACTTCTGGGTCGTCGGGGTCTTCGGCCAGAATGGCTTTCCATCCGGCGAAGGTGGGCCGCGCCGCTGGCTTTCCGTCCCCGCTGGCCGCACTCTGCAGGACGGCGTCAATCAAGTCGCGAATGGTGTAGATCTCTGCAAGTCGAGATTCTTCGACATTGCCGCCGAGTTCCTCTTCCAGGCGGCTGAGCACCTCGACTCGTTGCATGGAGTCGAGTCCAAGATCGAGTTCCAGGCTATTGGTGGGCCGCAGACTCGGCGGAGCGGAGTGCGAATTTTCCCGTACGATTTTGAGGCCACGCTGGACGTCTGGCTGTTCGAGCCACTCGGACTCTTCGGAAGTAAGAGGCTTTTCCGCGGGCAGTTCGGAATCGTCGTTGAGCTTTTTTGCCTGATTTGCCTTTACGAGCTTCTGAACCTCGAAGCGCTTGATCTTTCGCGTGGTCGTGCGGGGCAGATCGTCTTGCCAGATCTCGTAGCTGCTGATTCGCTTTGTAGTGGCGATTTGTGGGGAAAGCCCTTCGATGTCGAAGCGGATGACTTCCTTGGCGTTGACGATCTTGCGTTTCCTGAGTTCGTCGAAGTTGGGAACGATCACAGCATGTAACCGGTCGCGTTCTTCGCCCGGCTTTCCTTCCAGCCCCATCACGGCAATTTCCTTGATGAACGGCGACTTAAGGTAGTGCGCCTCGATCTCTTCCGGGTAGACATTTTTGCCGTTGCTGAGGACGATGACTTCCTTCTTGCGCCCGGTAAGAAAGAGATGGCCTTTCGAGTCGAAATAGCCGAGATCGCCAGTAAGGAACCATCCATCTTTCATAACCGCCGCTGTTGCATCTGGACGGTTCCAGTATCCCTTCATCACGAGGGGCCCGCGGACAGCGAGTTCTCCCACCTCAGGGCCGCCGTCTTCCTGAGGCTGTGGATCGATGATCTTGCCTTCCACGCCCTTCATGGCCTTGCCGCACGAACCGATGACAATATCGTCCGGCGTATTGACGTAGATCGCAGCGGCCGTCTCAGTCAGTCCCAGAGCCTGCATCACGTCGATGCCGAGATCATAGAAATCCTGCGCGATTGCTGGATCAAAGCGCGATCCCCCGGTCGCGAGGTAGCGCATTTTGGGGCCCAGGGTGTGATGGATCTTGCCAAAAAAGATTGGTCCCGCGTTTAGGCCTACTTTCCGCAACGTGCGATTGAGCATCACCATCGCGGCAAAGATTCTCTGCGTTACTGTGCCGCGCTTCTTGATTTCCTGAAAGATGCGCTCGTGAATCAGATAGAAAAACTGCGGCACGACGGCAAAAGCCGTGATGCTGCGCTCCTGCAACGCCTTCAGCAGTTCGGTGGTGTTGAGGGTTTCCAGGTATACGACTCGCGATCCCTTGACCAGCGGCAGGAGCAAGTTCGCCATGAGCGCCAGCACGTGGAATAAGGGCAAGACGCCGAGCAGTGCATCGCTTGGTCCGATGTCGACCCAGTTGAAGACGGCATCTACTTCGCCAAGGAAGTTGCCGTGCGTCAGCATCACGCCCTTGGGGTCGGCCGTTGTGCCTGACGTGTAGAGCAGGGAAGCGAGGTCGTCGGTTTTCACCGCCACCGGCTTGAACGAGCCCGGACCTGCCTTGAAGATCTCCGGCAGGTTGGCGAGGAAACGATCGCTGCCAGTCTCTGCCGTCATGCGGTCGGGGTCGGTCAAGATCAGTCCGACTTTCAGTTCGCTCACAGCCCGCCGCGTGACCGAGACATGCTTCACATCTACGAATACCGCGGAAGTTCCGCTGTCTTTCAGAAGTTTGACGACCTGGTCGTCGTGCAAGGCCGTGTCCAGTGGAACCGCAACGCAGCCCGACGCGATGATGCCCAGATAAGTCGCAACCCATCGCGGGTGGTTGTCGGCAAGGATCGCCAGCCGCGATCCGGGAGCGAAATTGTTTTCAGTGATCCAGCGCCCGATGGACTGGGCCCAGCTTTGCAGTTCACCGTAGGAGCAGCTTTCGAGGTGGTCGTGACGCTGGAGTTCGAGTGCGACGTTATTCGGCCAGCGCTGGGCGCACTCCAGAAAACGGTCGTAGAACGTGGGCATGGGTCGTGGGGAATATTACAGGAAAAAGCCACACGAACGCAGTGTTCTGCGGACTACGTTATTCGTCAGAGGCCGACTTATGGGTTCTTCGGTACCTTCGGCTTTTCGGCGTCGGCCATAGCCTTACGAAATTCTTCCACCGCAGGGACATGAGGGGTTGGGCGCAGACAATCCTTCTTGATGTAACGCCAGACCGGCGGCGAGTCGAGAGGATCATCCATCCCCCCGCGGTAAACCTCGAACGAGTCCTCGCTCGGCCCAATTTCGGTGCCCATTCGCGGTCGCTGGTCTTGCGGATAACTGCCAGGTCCACCTAGCGGTGGCGGCTGCCCCTGTTGCGCTCCAATGCGTATGTCGCTATCAGTGGACTGTCCGATGCCCGGACGCTGGTCTATCGGTCCACCCCTCATGGTGGGCCGCGACATTCTGCCATCGCCGGTCCGGATCACGATCACGAGGTCAGATTCCCCGCCGTCGAGCAGCAGCCGAAAACGTCCCCATTCCATCAGCGCCTTTTCTACATTGTCGCGAGCGAGGGCGTTGGCCTGCGGCTGATCGAGAGGTTCACCGGCGTTGGGATCAATGACCACCCGCACGGTTTGTGCTCGCAAAACGTATTCCGGAAGCGTCGACTTATGCTTGTCTTTTCCGTTGGCCGCGGAGATGAGGAGGAGAAGCGGAACGAGTAGCGAGCAGAGGCGTCGAGTCATGGAGCCCCCTTTGTCCTGGGTAGCATTATATGGCGGGGTGCCTCGAAAGTCCCACTGGAACTCTGGTGCATCTAATGTGCTAGGCTTCTAGAGATAGTATTCGGGCGCACTCTGCCCTCTGAAGGACTTCCGGTTGATCAACAAACTGCTAGGCAAGGTTTTTGGGACGAAGAACGAGCGCGTCATCAAGGCGCTGAGGCCCAATGTACAGGCCATCAACGCGCTCGAACCCGAGATGCAGAAACTCTCGGACGCCGAATTGCGCGCCAAGACGGACGAATTCCGGAAGCGCATCCAGGAACGGCTGAATCGGCTGGGAGGGAGCAACGGGAATCCTCCGGCGGGAAGTGGCGCAACGGCAGCTGCGGAAGATGACGAAGACGATTTTGACCGCATCAAGCGGATGGAAAAGGAGCAGTACGATGCGCTGCAGGAAGCGCTGAACGACATTCTGGTCGAAGCGTTCGCCGTAGTCCGCGAAGCCGGACGCCGCGTGCTCAACATGCGGCATTTTGACGTGCAGTTGATTGGCGGCATGGTGCTGCACCAAGGCACGATTTCAGAAATGAAGACTGGCGAAGGTAAGACGCTGGTCGCCACCCTTCCGGTATACCTCAACGCGCTGAGCGGTCGGGGCGTACACGTTGTTACCGTCAACGACTACCTGGCGAAGCGCGACTCCGAATGGATGGGAAGGCTGTATCGCTTCCTGGGACTGACAGTCGGCGTTATCGTGCACGACCTCGATGATGAAGAGCGCCGCGCTGCTTATGCAGCGGACGTTACCTACGGGACTAACAACGAGTTCGGCTTCGACTATCTCCGCGACAACATGAAGTTCGACATCAGGGATTGCGTGCAGCGCGGGCACAACTATGCCATCGTTGACGAAGTCGACTCGATCCTGATTGACGAGGCCCGTACGCCGCTCATCATCTCGGGCGCAAGCGAGGAATCCACTGACAAGTACTACATTGTCAACCGAATCATCCCGAAGCTGGTGCGTGGCGAGGAGTTGAGTCCCGACGAATTGCGCCAGCAACTCGAGGCCGAAAAAATTGCACCAGAGCAGCGGGACGAGTTGATCAACGAGCTTGCGCGAGTGGGCGACGATCCGCAAAGAAAAATCCTCACCGGCGACTTTGTAATCGATGAGAAGCACCGCAACATCACGGTGTCCGACGTGGGTTGGGAGAAGGTCGAAAAGCTGCTTGGGATTGGCAACATCGCCGATCCGGAAAACTGGGGTACAAAGCATCACGTTGAGACCGCGATTAAGGCCCACGCGCTCTATCGCCGCGACGTGGAATACGTGATTAAAGACGGTGAGGTAATCATCGTCGATGAGTTCACTGGACGCATGATGCCAGGCCGTCGCTGGTCTGACGGCCTGCATCAGGCGATCGAGGCCAAGGAAAACGTCAAGATCGAGCGCGAAAATCAAACGCTGGCTACGATTACCTTCCAGAATTACTTCCGCATGTTCAAGAAGCTGGCCGGTATGACCGGTACAGCCGAAACGGAAGCCACCGAGTTCGACAAGATCTACAAGCTGGAAGTCGTCGTCATCCCGACGAACAAGGAGATGCGACGTATCGAGAATGCAGATATCGTCTACCGTACCGAGAAAGAAAAGTATTTCGCGGCGGCGGACGAAATCCAGCAGCTGGCGTCGAAGGGCCAGCCGGTACTGGTCGGCACCACATCTGTCGAAAAATCCGAGCGCCTTTCCGAACTGCTGAAGAAGAAAGCCATCAAGCACGTGGTGCTTAACGCCAAATTCCACGAGCGCGAAGCGGAGATCGTCGCGCAGGCAGGACGCAAAGGCGCAGTAACCATCGCAACGAACATGGCCGGCCGCGGTACAGACATTCTGCTGGGCGGCAATCCTGAGTTCATGGCCAAGCAGGAAATGGTCAAGAAGGGGATTGCGCAGCAGTTGCGAGTAGCGCAGGGCAAGATCGAAGGTCCGCAGGAAGACGGACAGACTTCCGTCTTCTACTACAACGGAAACGAATACACGGTTCCGACCGACAAGTGGGCCGACGCCTTCCAGCGATACAAGAAGCAGACCGACGTGGAGCACGAAGAAGTCATTGCCGTCGGAGGACTGCACATTCTCGGCACCGAGCGGCATGAGTCCCGACGCATCGATAACCAGCTGCGGGGACGCGCCGGACGCCAGGGCGATCCCGGATCTTCGCGTTTCTATCTCGCTCTTGAAGATGACCTGATGCGCATCTTCGCGAAAGAGTGGGTCTCGACCCTGCTGCAGCGCCTGGGCATGGAAGAGGGCGTGCCGATCGAGTCGAGGATGATCACGCGCCGCATCGAGACCGCACAGAAGGCTGTCGAAGCCCAGCACTTCGAGTCGCGCAAACACCTGCTCGAATACGACGACGTGATGAACAAGCAGCGCGAGGCCGTTTATGGCTTGCGGCGTCGTCTGCTCGAGGGCACCGACCAGAAAGATCTCATCCTTGAAGATTACGTTGCGGCAATTCTTGCGGAGCAACTCGAAGAGTACTGCCCCGAGAAGGCTCACGTTGCCGACTGGAATATCAAGGGCTTGAAGGATGCAATCTTTACCCGCTTTGGAGTCGACTTTATCGCTGAGGGCGTCAAGGCCGAGCAACTCAATCGGGGCGAGCTTGGCGACGCGATCTTTGCCAAGCTGAAAGAGCGGTACGACGCTAAGGAAAAGCTTATCGGTCCGGACGCCATGCGGCATCACGAGCGCATGATCATGCTCAGCGTGATCGACCAGCAGTGGAAAGATCACTTGCTGAGCATGGATCACCTGAAGGAAGGCATCGGGCTGCGTGGTTACGGACAGCATGATCCTCTGGTGGAGTATAAGAAAGAATCGTTCGAGATGTTCGAAGCGATGATGCAGCGCTTCCAGGAAGACACAGTCCGGTATCTCTACCTGATGCAAATTCTGGAGCGGCCAGAGGCCGTTCCAAGCGCACCACCCAGTTCACCAACGGGGCAGGGACCGGAGTCCGGTGTTCCGGCGCAGCATGGTGGCGATGGCAATGGCCGCCGTCCGCCGCGAGTGGTCTCGACATCTGCGGATGAACTCGAAGAAGCCTTCATGCGCCGCAAGCGCCGCGAGTTGGAGCAGGCCCGGATGGCAGGTGGCGGCGAGGCGCAACAGGTGCAGCAGGTGGTGCGTGGCCAGGAAAAAGTCGGTCGCAACGACCCATGTCCCTGCGGTTCAGGCAAGAAATACAAGAAGTGCCACGGCGCTTAAGTTGTGATGAACCCAGAGGATGCCCCACTCTTGTCGCGGTTTTGGCGACAGGGTGGGGTTTTTGACTTTTGTAATCCCCGCCACGCGCGCAAAGTCAAAATCCCCACCAGAGCCCTGAACGTCATTTCTTGGGCAGTGCCTTTGGTCGATTCTTTCCACTCTGCGAACAGCGTTGCGTAATTCTTAGTGATGTATTCTTCCGGCGAGACTCCTAACTTCTTCGCCGTCGAGTCGATCCATCGCGGCCGGCCTTCGATCTCGCAGAAGTCTCCGATGGGAGTGTGATCGACAACCACCTGTCCCTTACCATCCGTCCACTCGGCGCGAAACTTCTCATAGCGGAACGAGGGTGAATACCCCAGCGCGCGCAGGATCGCGTCCATCTTTTTGCCTTCGCTGACTGCCGTTTCCAGTTCCCTCCGACTGCAAGAGCCCGTAGATCGTCTACGCGAAACTTGATCTCGATTTCCTTCTGCATGGAAGCAGTGTATTACGCGGCCTTCGGATGCGGAGTCCAATCGATTGGTTTGATTGGACCCACGATGAACACCCAACTGACGGCGCCCAACCAGACCACCGCGGTGGTGATAAAGAAGGCCCAGTAGAAGTGCCCGGTGCGGTCCAGTAGAAATCCCGTGAGCGTCGGCGCCGCGATGCCTGCGAAATTCCCCACGAAGTTCTGTACGCCCGTCCAACGGCCCACCACTTCGCGACCGGCCAGGGTCTGAGTCATTGCCCAAATATTGCAGGACGACATTCCCATGAATATTCCGGCCAGCGCCAGAGCAGAGAGGAGCAGGCGGTCGGGCGCGATCCCTGACAACGCTAGAAATGCGCCCATGCCGACGTTCCCAGCGATGGCTAGCGACTTGCGAACCGTGGTGGGAGAGGCGCCCGCTATGACCCAGCGGTCCGACAGCTTTCCAAAAATGGCCGCCGATGCCGCGAACAGGAGATAGACAAGGCCACCCACTCGAGCCATCTGGCTCATCGACAGATGCCGTCCGCGGTAGAGATAGAAAGGCAGCCAGGTAACCAGAAAGTAAGATGCATAGTTGAAGCTGAACTGGCACAGACACGTTCCCCATGCAGAACGCTGCTTCAGGATTTCGATCACTCCTGTGCTCCCCTTAGGGGTTCGCTTCGGGTGCGGGATCGATCGCGGCATCCAGGCCCACCAGGGCGGAAGCCACAATAACGCGGCCATGCCCAGGACGAGAAAAAATGGCCTCCACCCAAATCTGTCGACGACATTGCCTCCGATTAGCATTCCCAGCGCAGGGCCCAGGGCCAAACCTGTAATTACGACCGCATTCGCAAATCCGCGGCGACTCTCTTGAAAATGGGTGCCAATAATTTTGCCATACGCGGGAAATGCAACAGATTCTCCTATACCGAGGACGACGCGGGCGATGAGCAGTGCGACAAACCCGTGAACTAGTCCCGTAACTGCGGTGGATACGGACCAAATGAAAAAGCCCAACCCGAAGACCCACTTAGCGTCGAAGCGGTCCACGAGCCAACCGGCGGGAATCTGCAACAAAGTGTAGGTGTAAAAGAATCCCGCCAGCAGCGTGCCCAATTGCGATCCGGAAATGTTCAATTCATCTTTGATCAGCGGCGCGGCGATCGACAGATTGCTGCGGTCGATGTAGTTGATCAGCACCGAGAGCCCAAGCAAAAAAAGGACACGATTCATCCGGGGATCGTCTGTCGGACGAGACTGCAGGTCTGGTCGGCGCAGCGTACTGCTTTCGAGAGGCAGGATCGTCATTCCAAAGCCGCGGTCATTGTACTCTTGCCTTGCGCGAGCAGAGATCCCGTGGAGTGGTATGATTCTGGGCGATTCAGAGTGCTCTCCAGGACGGTCGTATGAAGAACTTATTCGAGCAAGAGACCATCGACGAGGTAATCGGGCGGATCGACAGCCTGCAACCCGGGGCTCAACGCCAGTGGGGGAAAATGGATGTGGCGCAGATGATGGCGCATTGTTCCGGCGCGCTCGACATGGCGTCGGGAAAACTGAATCCGGCGCGTATACTGATTGGCAGGATCATCGGTTCTCTGGTGAAGCCAATTTATACCAACGAGAAGCCCTTCTCCCAGAACAATCCCACCGACAAGAAACTCGTCATCAGTGACACGCGGGATTTCACGCGCGAACAGGGACGGCTCAAGATTTGTGTGCGGGAGTTCCACCAAGGCGGAGAAGCGAAGTGTACCCGTCACCCGCACCCGTTCTTTGGAGCGTTAACCCCCGCCGAGTGGAGTCGCGGCATGTACAAACACCTCGACCATCACCTGCGGCAGTTCGGAGTGTGAGCTTACAGGAATCGGTTAACTGAAGGTTGGCAGCTTCACCAGATCATTCTTCGGCACAGACTCCAGATGTCCCCCCGCTTTCCGCCAGGCCGTCAACCCGCCGACGATCACGAACGTGCTGAATCCTTTTTCCCGCAGTAAGTGCGCCACCCGGGCGCTCGTGGCTTCGCGTGCTCAAGTACAGTAGAGATAAATATCCTTATCCTTGGGAAGATTCTTCAACTCTTCCTCAAGATTGTTGGGCTCGATGCGGATGGATCCCAGAATGCGTTCCGCCCCGACATCGTAATAACCGTGGCTCCGGACGTCGACAATCAGCAGGCGATCGGCTTCTCCTGCTGCCAGGCGCTCTGCGAGGCCCTGCGCCGGAATGCGCGGCACGAAGCCATACTCGCGATACTTCTGGTACTGCACGATGCGGTACACCACGTAAATCACCAGCGCGACGATGATCGCGACTTCCATGATGCGCCCGGCGGCATAGATGCTGTTCAGCGTTGCCGCAAGAAAGTCGCGCGAGACATAGCCAATGAGAAGGTAGGTGACCGTGTACAGAAGCGCCCCGGCAAAATCGAGGCTCAGGAACTGTCCAAAGCGCATCTTCATGCTGCCCGCCAACGGTGCCGCCATCGTGTTGACGCCCGGTATGAACTTGGCAAAGAGGAGCGTAGCCTTGCCGCGCTTGTAGAACGATTCTGCTGACCGAAGGATGCAAGTCTCGGGATTCATCGAAAGCCGGCAGAGGAACCCGAGCAAGGCCCAGCCGGTGTAGCGTCCCAGCCAGAACTGCCAAATGTCGCCGACCATGAGTCCAATGAGCGCGGCCAGAACCACGCCAGTCGCCGACAAGGTGTGGGACGCGATCGCGGCTCCCGCTGCCACCAAGGCTATCGACGCCGGAAAGGGAAGGCCGATGGTTTCAGCCAGAAGAACAGCGAACGTCAGGGCATAGCCGTGGCGTCCGATAGTTGCAAGCAGCACATTCATAGCAATTGAGAGGTTTGATTCGCCCCAACCGGAAAGGAATCAGTATAAACAAAGCCGGACGGTTCCGATGGAGGCCGTCCGGCTTTGCAGTGCGAGGAGCGAGTCTCTCAGGAGGACTTTCCTCGCCAGGGTGAGCAAGACAGGGGCTTGCACTCGAAGTCCCTCCGGCCCTGTCCGGGCCGGCGCGTCGAAAAAGCTAGGCGCCTTTCGTCTCAAGCTTCGACTGAAGCCGCCATCTTGTCGTTGATAGGTCGTGCCTGCGGAGAGGCCCCAGGGCGACCTGCCTTTCTCAGGTGCCAAGGGGAGAGGTGAGGACACCTGTTGTGCCCCACTCGCATGCCAGTGCGTCTCGTTAGCCTTCCGCTCTAACGGACACTCCCATCAACTGGGCGCATTCTGAAGCGGATCGCGCAGATTTTCAGTGTCATCGGTCACCCTCCGAAGTGACGGCAATCAAGGGCCGGACTTTTGAATTTCTGTGCTCGGAATCACAGGTGGAAACAGGTTTCAGGTATTAGAGTTCAGGGATCAGGGCGCAGTTTTTAAGGATAACGAGTCAGGGAACAGGGTCGCAGGTTTGGTTCAGCACAGCGGATCGGGAATCTGCAGGAGGCAAAGCGTCTTTCTTGCGCACTCTTGACCGCTGACTTCTGGCCTCTGGGCCCTTACCCCTGATCTTTCACTTTTCTCTGGCCACCACGAATTCTGGCGCCCACAGCAGCGCGCGTTTGATCTCTGAATCGGGGAAGAAACAAATCGATTTGCGGGCCGACTCTGCGTACTGTGCCGCGCGAGATGTCGCCGCGTCTAGGGATCCATAGCGCTGCAGGATTGCGAGAATATCGGCGTGCGTCACGCCATTGAAAGCCCGATCCTTCAAGATCGTCTCGATTTTGCCCCGCTCTTCGGCTGTGCACCGCTCCAGGGCGTGAATCACGGCCATCGTGACTTTGCCTTCCCGAAGGTCGCTCGCGACTGGTTTCCCGAGCACCTCTTCCGACGCGGTCAGATCCAGGACGTCGTCGACGATCTGGAAGGCCATTCCCAGGTCATGACCATATTTGCCAAGAGCGTTTTCCTGTTCCGGTGTAGCCCCGCCCAGGATCGCTCCCAACCGCATGCAGACCGAAAACAGGCATGCTGTCTTACGGAAGATCAGGTCGAAATGCTCGTCCAGCGTGATCAGCTTGCCGAGCTTTTCCATCTGTAGCAGTTCGCCCTCGACCATCTGCTGGGTAAGTTCGATCAGCGTGTCGAGAATGCGAAAATTCCGCTCTTGCACGGCGATCTTGAAAGCCTGCATGTAGAGCCAATCGCCGGCCAGCACACATTTGGAATTCCCCCATTGTGTGTTAGCCGCCGGGCGCCCGCGGCGGGTCTTAGCCTCGTCGATAATGTCGTCGTGAACCAGCGTAGCCGTATGAATGATTTCGACGACGGCGCCCAAACGCACGGCACCGTGTCCCTGATAGTTCATCAGCTTCGCGGAGAGCAGTAAAAGGGCCGGCCGGATTCTTTTGCCACCGCCGGCGCGCAAGTACTCGCCGATTTCGGTGATCGCTCCGACGTTCGAGATGGTATCTCGGCCAAACTCGTCCTCGAGGGAGACGAGGTCGTCCCGCAGCAGATCGAAGACTTCTTTGCCGTTGATGGTGGCAGGCGCGCTCAAGATAACCAGACCTCAGACTGCAGCCCTCGGACCTCGGCCTAAGACTTCTCAATCCTGACCCTGAGGCCCGAGGTCTGACGTCAAATCAGTTCGTTCTGTAATTCGTAAACTGCAAATCGATTCCGAAGTCGTGCCCCTTCAGCAGGGCGATTACTTCCTGCAACGTGTCCCGGTCCTTGCCGCTGATACGTACCAGATCTCCCTGAATGGAGGCCTGAGCCTTCTTCTTCGAATCTTTGATCAGTTTCACGATTTCCCGAGCCTTCTCGATGGCAATCCCTTGCTGCATGGTGACGCGACGTTTGGCGGTACCACTGGCAGCAGGCTCCACAGGCCCATAAGTGAGAGCTTTCAGCGAGACCCCGCGTTTCACTAATTTTTGCTGCAGGATGTCATTGACTGCCTTCAACTTGTACTCGTCCGCCGAGTGCAGCACAATCGCGTCTTTCTCCTGCTCGATATTCGACTTGGAATCCTTCAGGTCGAAACGTGTATGGATCTCTTTCAACGCCTGCTGGATGGCGTTGGAGACCTCCTGCACATCGACCTTGCTGACGACGTCGAAGCTGTTATCGGGCATACATTTCTAATCTTTCTGAAAGAAGGGAATCGTAATCAGAGGTTATCAGAACCCGCAGTCTGGCGGGTGGGAACTTTGTTTTCAGCGGTTTCAGAGATTTTGAAAAAATTGTAGAAATTGTGGGCCGTTCGCTCCCCGGCTTCGTCCATCGATAGACCCCGCAATTCTCCGATCTTGCGGGCGGTCTCTTTCACATATGCGGGTTCATTTCGTTTGCCCCGGTAGGGGATCGGGGCAAGATAAGGGCAATCGGTCTCAATAAACATGCGTTCGAGCGGAACTTCCAGAGCGGCGTCCCGGATCTGCTGAGCCTTGGGGAAAGTGACATTCCCTGCAAACGAGATCATGAATCCCATATCCAGGGCGCGCTTCGCCTGCGGCCAGTTTCCAGTGAAGCAGTGAAGGATGCCGCCAATCCCTTTCGGAGCCCACTGTTCTTGAATCAGTTGCAGGCAGTCATCCCATGCGTTTTCGCTGTTGTCAGAAGGCCGGCAATGAATCACGATGGGCAGCTTCGCCGCGCCTGCCAACTCCATCTGCCGGGTGAAAACTTCTTTTTGCGTGTCGCGCGGAGAGTGGTCGTAGTAATAATCGAGTCCAATCTCTCCCCAGGCAATAACCTTCGGATGTCGTGCCAGCCGCTCCATTTCGGCGTACGCATGATCGGAAGCCAGCCGTGCTTCGTGGGGATGTATCCCGATCGTCGCGTACATGAATGGATATTTTTCCGCGAGTTGAACCCCGGCATCCAGTTGAGGAGGGCCATCCCCGTTTCCGATGGCGACCATCGCGACGACGCCAGCCTCGCGGGCGCGCGCAATCACCTGCTCCCGGTCGGAGTCAAATTGCTTGCCATCGAGGTGTGCATGAGAGTCAACGAACATTCTGGTTCGGTCTATGTGGGGACAGCCGCCTTCGGCTGTCCGCCGAGCAAAGCTCGGCTCCGCTTCTGGCTATTTCAGTCTTGCGCCGATAGGCACATCCTCCAGGAAGCTCGCCAGTACGGGCTTGCCACCCTCTAAAGACGCGGCAACAATCATGCCGTTTGATTCCAGCCCACGCATCTTTCTGGGAGCCAGATTCGCAACGATGACCACTTTTCTGCCGACGAGTGTCTCGGGAGCATAAGCGTCGGCGATCCCGGCTAGGACCTGCCGCACTTCCGTTCCAATATCGATTTCCAGCCGCAAGAGCTTATCCGACTTCGGCACCCGCTCGGCGACTTTCACCAGACCCACTCGCAAGTCGACTTTGGCAAAGTCGTCAATCGCGATCTTGCCGTCAGTCGTAGCGACAGACGCCGGTGTGCTTACCGGTTTTGCTGGTGAAATTGCGGGGGCGGCCGGTTCCTTTACTTCCTCACCCGGCCCTCGTTGCTGATCTTCCATCTTCTGCATCCTTTCAATGGCGCTCTTGTCGGCCCGCGGAAACACAGGGCTGATATCGCCAAGCTTGGTACCAAGCGGCAGTTGGCCCCAATCTAGTTTGTTCAGATCGAGTTTCTTGATGTCTCCCAATCCCATCTGCTGCCAGATCTTTGCGGTGGCCTCCGGAATGACCGGATGCGCCAGTGCCGTGGCAATCCGCAGCGCCTCGGCCGACGTGTACAGAACCGTCGCCAGCCGCGCCCGGCTCTCATCATCCTGTTTCTCCCCCAGCGACCAGGGCTCGTTCTCGACGATGTATTTGTCGACCGTCGCGACGACGCCCCATGCCGTTTCCAATGCACGGGAGAACTGAAACTGATCGAACAGGGCAGAGAACTCTCGGATCGCCTTCCGCGCCGTTTCCGCCACCACATCGTCGGCAGCCGTCTTCGCTGCCCCTGGCGACGGATACGGCACTTCACCCTTGAAGTACCGGTTGATCATCGTCAGAGTACGACTGGCTAGATTCCCAATACCGTTGGCCAGGTCCGAGTTGTAACGCTGCACCAGCGCGTCAAACGAAAACGATCCGTCCTGTCCGAACACGACTTCGCGCAGCAGGAAATAGCGCAACGCATCTGCTCCCAGCACGTCGAGAATGGTCTCGGTGCGCACGATGTTGCCACGCGACTTCGACATCTTGCTTTCTTCAAATAACAGCCAGCCGTGCGCGACGATGGCTTTCGGGAGCGGTAATCCGGCTGCCAGCAGGAATGCCGGCCAGTACACACAATGGAACCGGACAATTTCCTTCCCAATCATGTGCACATCAGCGGGCCAGTATTTCTTGAACGCCTCTTGCGCGCCCGCATGAGTCGAACCATAACCAATCGCCGTGATGTAGTTGGCCAGCGCATCGAACCAGACGTAAATCACGTGCTTGGGATCGTCCGGAACAGGAACGCCCCACGAGAAGGTCGAGCGGCTGATCGACTGATCGCGCAGCCCTGACCGGACGAATGAAATCACTTCATTGCGTCGTGTCTCGGGCCGAATGAAGTCAGGATTCGCGTAAAGCTCGAGCAGTTTGTCCTGAAATGCCGAGAGCTTGAAGAAGTAATTCTCTTCCTGGACGGTTTCGGTGATGCGCCCGCAAATCGGGCAGGGATCACCCGGCTGCGCACCGTCGACATAGAGTTCGTCAGAAACGCAGTATTGTCCCGTGTATGTGCCCTTGTAGATGTACCCGTTGTCGCGAATGCGGCGGAACAGTTCCTGCAGGCGTTTCTTGTGCCGCTCTTCGGTCGTGCGGATGAAATCATCGTTGGAAATCCCCATCCGCTTCCACAGCGCGCGAAATTCTCCAGAGATCTCATCTGCATATTGCTGTGGCGACTTGCCGGCGGCCTCAGCCGCGCGCTCGATCTTCTGCCCGTGCTCGTCGGTCCCAGTGAGAAAGAATGTATCCGCTCCTAGCTGACGTTGCAATCGTCGTGTAAGCATGCCCGATATGGGGGCGCGCGTTCACGTAGTAAATCGGTGTCGTGATGTAAAACTTCCTGGTCATAAGTTCTTTAAATCACGCGGGAGACGAAGTTTCAGCAAGAAAACCTTCGTGTACCTTCGTGTCCTTAGTAGTTAATGATTTTTGCTTCCGTCTATGTACGCCCGTGCCGCTTCCTGAATCACCGTCTTCAGAGGCACATGATGCTCAGCCGCGATTCGCCGGCAGTCCTCGTATTCAGGCGCGTAATTCGTGACGGTCCCGTTCATGCTGGCGATCTTGATGCGAACCTCGCCCCACTCAATGCGTACGCTCTCCCAACGCCGGGCCAGCGTTTGCCGCGATTCTTCCCTGCGACGAACTCCCAGAGTGGTGGTCTCCGAAAATATCAGCTGAGCCAGTTTCTCCGCATCTTCCGGTTTGCAGAGTACGGTCAGCAGCGTGCCGGGCCGGTTCTTCTTCATCTGCACCGGCATTCCGAACACGTCTAAAGCCCCTTCTTCCAGCAAACGATCCATCACGTATCCGAACACTTGGGGATTCAAATCGTCGAGATTGGCTTCAAGAACAGAGACTGTTTCCGACTTCGTTTTCGCAGCGAGCGCCGGCAACGCCTCGCCGATCACCAGGCGGAGCACGTTGGGATGCCCCGGAAAGTTCCGCGATCCCGCTCCGT
>WNGO01000695.1_pt1 | contig 20791 bp, 20 predicted proteins | sample 5400511 | NCBI WGS metagenome assembly WNGO01 (sample SAMN13153380, study PRJNA577476) | soil metagenome | isolation source: 20 cm soil or saprolite under Garry oak tree replicate 2 | place: USA:California | collected 2016-06-15 | reverse complement strand
CAGCGACTGTTGCTCGAGTACGACGACGCGCGCTCCGGGACGTTCGCTCCGCTTCGCGCGGTTCCCGAGGACAAGGTCGTCGTGCTCGGTCTCGTGACGACCAAGACGGCGCGCCGCGAGACGGTCGAGGAGCTCGTCGGCCGAATTCGCGAGGCTGCGAAGGTCGTCCCACTCGATCGACTGGCGCTCTCCCCGCAATGCGGCTTCGCCACGTCCGTCATCGGCAACGCCTTGAGCATCGACGACCAGCGCGCGAAGCTGCGCACGATGGCCGACGCGGCTGCGGTCGTCTGGCCGTGACGGTGCCGATCGTCGCGATCGAGGAGAGGAGCATCCGCCGGCGCGGGCAGCTGTTCGTCGCTCTCGCGGCCTTGGCGTGGTCGAGCGCCGGCGTGCTGCAGCGGGAGCTCTCGGTCGGCACGACCACACAGCTCGCCGGGCGCGCGCTGTTCGCCTGTATCGCCCTTGCCGGCTTCGTCGTGGTCTCGAATCGTGGGCGCACGATCGTCGCGTTCCGGTCGATGGGTACCGCGGGTCTCGCCGTAGCAATCTGTACGGCCATCGCGTCAGGCTCGTTCATCGTCGCGCTCAATCATGCGACCGTTGCAAACGTCCTCTTCATGCAGGCCGCCGCTCCCATCTTTGCCGCTCTGCTCGCCTGGATCGCGCTCGGCGAGTCGATCACCGGCCGCGCGCTCGTTGCGATGGGAGTTGCCCTGCTCGGAGTCGCATTGATGGTCGGCGGGCCCGGTAGCGGTGGCGTGCTTGGCGTTGGAGTTTCGCTCTTGATGACGCTCGCCTTTGCGGTGACCATCGTCATCACCCGGCATCGACGCGAGGTGTCGATGGCGCCGGCGATCTGTCTCTCGCAACTCCTCGTCGTCGTCGCGGTCGCTCCATTCACCCATCCCGGCGCCGTGACTGCGCACGACCTGACATTCCTCGTGCTGCTCGGCGTCGGGCAGGTGGGGCTCGGGCTCGCGTTTCTGACTGTCGGTGCCCGCTTGATTCCGGCTGCCGAAGTCGCTCTGATCACACTGCTGGAAATCGTCCTCGGGCCGCTCTGGGTATGGATCGTGCTCGGGGAACGACCAGCGCTGATTGCCGTCATCGGCGGCGTTGTCGTCATCTTCGCGGTGGTGCTGCAGACGACGCAAAACGTGCAAACGCAGACCATCCACAGCCCGGTTCACGCCGCACTACCCGACTAGAGTGCCCGCGTGACCGTCGTCCTCACCGGCAACGATCTCCGCCTGGACGAGGTCGTCGCGGTTGCGCGCGGCGGCGAGCCGGTCGAACTCGCGCCGGAAGCGGTCGTGAGGATGCGGGAGTCGCGCGCGATCGTCGAGCGGGCACTCGAGCGCGGTGACGTCGTCTACGGTTTCACGACAGGCGTCGCCTCGCGCAAGCGCGTGCGGATCGAGCCGGGGGAAGTCGGGGAGTTCAATCGCCGTCTGATCCAAAGCCACCGCGTCGGGCAGGGGCCCGAGGCGACGCCAGACGTCGTCAGGGCGACCATGCTGCGAATGGCGAACGGGTTCGCCACAGGAACCACGGGCAGCCGGCCCGATCTCGCCGAGCGCCTGGTCACGGCGCTGAACGGGAAGGACACGCCGCCGGTTCGCCTGCTTGGATCCGTCGGCCAGAGCGATCTCGCTCCCAACGCCGACATCGCACACCATCTCTTCCGCGACACGCCGCTGGGGGCCGGCGAAGCACTCGCGCTCGTCAACAACAATGCTTTTTCGACCGGGTTCGCCGCGCTCGCAATCGCGGATGCCGGGCGCCTGCTCGATGTGTTGCACATCGCCGGTGCGCTCGACCTGGAAGCGTTCGGCGCCAACCTGACGATCATCCACCCGGCCGTTGCCGAGACCCGGCCGTACCAGGGGCTGCGTGCGTCCCTCGAGTGTTTGACGCAGCTTCTCGAGGGAAGCGCCCTCTGGTCACCGGGGGCGGCGCGCAATCTCCAGGACCCGCTCACGTTCCGCGGTCTCCCGCAGGTCCTCGGGACGTTATGGGACACCCTCGAATTCGTGCGCGCCCAGCTCGCTGTCGAGCTGAACGCGGCGAACGCGAACCCGCTCGTCATCGTCGAGGAGGAGCGGGTTGTCTCCGTCTCCAACGTCGACGTCCTCCCGCTCGCGGCTGCACTCGACTTCCTGCGCATCGCGCTTGCTCCGGCGCTCACGTCCGCGAACGAGCGCCTGATGAAGCTCCTGCAGCGGCCCTTCTCCGGTCTGACCGACGGCCTCGCCGCTCGCTCGGGGCTCCACGAGGACGGCTTAGCCGAGCTTGGCAACGCTGGCCATGCTTTGACTGCAGAGGCGCGTCTGCTTGCGCAGCCGGTCTCGTTCGAGCTCGGGAGCACGACCCAGGCCGAGGGGATCGAAGATCGGATGACACTCGCCCCGCTCGCCGCCCGCCGGCTGGCCGAGATGGTGGAGCTCGGCGAGCGAATCGTCACGATCGAGCTCGTCGTCGCCGCCCAGGCGGTTGAGCTTCGGGACCCGCCGGCCCTCGGCGTTGGTACCCGGCGCGCCCTCGAGCTCATTCGCGAGCGTGTTCCCTTCACGTCTGAGGGCGCTCCTCTGCCGCCGGACCTCGAGCCCATCAGAGACCTTGTCCGTTCCGGGATAATCGGGGGTACGCGATGAGTGCGACTTCCGTCGACAACGGCCGTCTGCGCGCACGGCTCGAGCAAGGCCCGGTGATCTGCGCCGAGGGCTATCTGTTCGAGCTCGAGCGGCGTGGCTACGTGCAAGCCGGCCCCTTCGTGCCCGAAGCCGTCCTCGACCATCCCGAGGTCGTGGCGCAATTGCACCGAGATTTCGTCCACGCCGGTTCGGACGTCGTCCCGGCTTTCACGTATTACGCACACCGCGAAAAGATGCGCCTGGTCGGCAAGGAGGACCTCCTCGAGGAACTCAACCGGCAGGCGCTCGCGATTGCCAAGGAGGTTGCTGCCGAGACCGATGCGCTGGTTGCGGGAGACATCTGCAACACGAACGTCTTCGCGGAGGACGACGCCTCGAAGAGCGCCGCGCGCGCGATGTTCGAGGAGCAGGTTGGCTGGGCGGTCGAGGCAGAGGTCGATTTCGTCATCGGGGAGACGTTCTCGCACGCCGAGGAAGCGCTGGCCGCGCTCGGGGCGATCAAGGACGCAGGTCTGCCCGCCGTCATCACGCTGGGGATACACCAGCATCCCGTCACGCGGGAAGGCTGGACGCTCGGAGATGCATTCCGGCGGCTGGAAGACGCAGGTGCCGACGTCGTCGGCCTCAACTGCATGCGCGGCCCGGCCACGATGCTGCCGCTCCTGAAGGAGATCAGGGAGGCAGTCTCGTGCCACGTCGCAGCGCTGCCCGTCCCGTATCGCACTCACGAGCATGAACCGACGTTCCAGTCTCTGCGGGATCCCGACGCTCTTCCGGACCAGATGCCGTTCCCGACGGCGCTCGATCCGTTCACCTGCAATCGCTACGAGATCGCTGAGTTCGCCCGGGCGGCGCAGCAGGCGGGCGTCAGCTACCTGGGGCTCTGTTGCGGCGGCGCTCCGCACCTCGTCCGGAGCCTGGCCGAGGCGCTGGGGCGCACACCGCCGGCAAGCCGCTACTCGGCGGACATGTCCAAGCACGCGTTCTTCGGAACCGACGAGAGCCTCAAGAAGGAGAATCTGGCGTTCGCGGAAGATCTCTGACGGCCGTTGTGACGCCCGGCCGCGCGGCCTAGACTCGCTGGAAATGGGCTCAGAAGGGCATCAGGCGGAGAGCTCAGCCGCGGAAATCGTCTTCCGCGACGTCACGAAGCGCTACCCCGGGCGGAGCGCTGCTGCCGTCGACAACCTCTCTTTACACATTCCGGCGGGAGAAATCTGCGTGCTCGTCGGCCCTTCGGGCGGGGGCAAGACGACGGCGATGAAGATGGTCAACCGTCTGATCGAGATCACCGAGGGCGACATCCTGATGGACGGCCAGAGCGTCCGCAGCCTGGAGGTGATCGAGCTCCGCCGCCGGATCGGCTACGTGATCCAGCACGTCGGACTGTTCCCGCACATGAGCATTGCCGACAACATTGCGACGGTCCCGCGCCTCCTGGGTTGGTCGAAGTCGAGGATCAAGAGCAGGGTGGGCGAGTTGCTCGAGCTCGTCGGGCTGGACCCGGTTCACGATCCCGATCGGTACCCCAGACAGCTTTCGGGCGGGCAGCAGCAGCGTGTTGGACTAGCCCGGGCGATGGCCGCGGATCCGGCCGTCATGCTGATGGACGAGCCCTTCGGGGCACTGGATCCGATCACGCGTGAACGGCTGCAACAGGAGTTCCTCCGCCTGCACGCCGAGATCCGCAAGACAGTCATCTTCGTCACCCATGACATCGACGAGGCGATCAAGATGGGTGACCGGATCGCCATCCTGCGCGAGGGCGGCATCCTCGCGCAGTACGACACGCCGGATGCCATCCTCGCCAACCCCGCGGACGAGTTCGTCGCCCGCTTCGTGGGTGCGGACCGCAGTCTCAAACGCCTCGCGCTGAGGCGACTCTCCGACATCGAGCTGCTCGCCGTTCCAAACGGCGACCACTCGCTTTATCCCACCGTCGCCGCGTCGACGACGTTGCGGGATGCTCTCGCGCTGATGCTCGAGGAAGGCCGGCGCGAGCTCGCGGTCGTCGACGGGGGAAGAGTGTCCGGGCTTTGCTCCGTCGAGCATCTGGCGGCGCTGCTCGCGCCGGAAGAGCAGCAGGAACGATGATCTTCACCTCTGCTGCTTCCGCTCCGCCGCCCGTGATCCCCAACTACGGGGGGCCTCAGGGGGGCGCGCACGGGTGTATCGCCCAGAACGGAACCTTCTGCTGGGACTGGGTCAAAGGCCACTGGGGCGACATCCTCCAGCCTCGCCTGCTCGAGCATCTCGAGATGACGGCGATAGCGGTCGGGATCGGGTTTGCAATCGCGTTCCTGGCTGCGCTGCTCGCTCACCGGAAGCACTGGTTCGAGGGCCCGTTCGGTGCTTTCTCGGCGTTTCTGTACACGATTCCGAGTCTTGCGCTTTTCCAGCTGCTCGTCCCGTTCACGGGGCTGACGATGCTGACGATCGAGATCGGGCTGGTGGGGTATACGCTGCTGATCCTCTTTCGCAACACCCTCGCGGGCCTACACGGTGTGCCCGAGGACGTGCTGGAGGCGGCGCGGGGGATGGGGCTGACTCGGCGGCAGGTGCTTTTCCGGGTCGAGCTCCCGCTCGCGTTTCCCGCGATCTCGGCTGGTATCCGGATCGCGGTCGTCACGACCATCAGCCTCGCCACCGTAGCCGCCTACATCACGCCGCTCGGCCTCGGCCAGCCGATCTTCAACGGACTTCAAACCGACTTCACGACCGAGTTCGTCGCCACCGGTGCGCTCGCGGTAGCGCTTGCCCTCGCCGCTGACACCGCGCTCGTCGCGTTGCAATGGGCGTTCACGCCGTGGGTGCGCGCTCGGAGGGCGACGTGATCCTCGGCTACGACTCCTTCCGCCCGAGCACGTTCGTCGACGCGTTCCGATTCATGTACGACAACCCGAGCCTGATGTGGACGAAGATAGTCGAGCACCTCGCCATCAGCGGCGAGGCGATGGGGATCGCGCTCCTGATCGCGCTCCCGCTCGGCATCTGGCTCGGTCATCTGCACCGTGGATCGTTCCTTGCGATCAACCTCGCGAACATCGGCCGAGCGCTGCCGAGTCTCGCCGTGATCGCCATCGGCCTCGGCGTCTTCGGCATCGGCACCACGAACGTCGTCTTCGCTCTCGTCATCCTTGCGTTCCCGCTCATGCTGACGAACGCGTATGTCGGTGTGGACGGCGTCGACCCGGATGCGATCGAGGCGGCCCGCGGGATGGGCATGCGGCCTCACCAGATCGTGCTCAGGATCGAGTTGCCGCTGGCGCTGCCGCTCATCTTCGCCGGGATCAAGACGGCCGCGGTGTACGTGGTGGCGACCGCGACCCTCGGTGGAGTCGTTGGTGGCGGCGGTCTCGGCGACATCATCGTCAATCAGGCGAGCTACTTCCTCAAGGGAGTGATCGCCGCATCGATTGCCGTGGCGGCACTCGCTTTTGCAGCCAGCTTCGCATTCGGCCTGCTGCAGTGGGCGGTGACTCCGCGCGGGCTCCGGCGGCGAGGGATCGAGATGATCGAGCTGGACGTCTCGACTGGGGTAGCCGAGGCAGCCACGACGTGAAAGGGTTGAGGGAAGACCGGATCGAGAGGAGAAGAAGATGGTGAAACTGATCCGCCGGCGGACGCTGGTCGTTGCCGCCGTCGTGCTGTTCGTGGCGTCGCTCGGGTCCTCGGCGAACGCGCACGTCTCGGCGCCAACATCCGCGACCGCGACGACGATCAGCCTCGGCACAAAGGACTTCACGGAGGAGTTCGTGCTCGGCCAGCTCTACAAGCAGGCGCTCGAGCACCAAGGGATCAACGTGGACTACCACGAGAACATCGGCAGCACCGAGGTCATCCAGGCGGCGTTGCGAAGCGGCAAGATCAACGCCTATCCGGAGTACGTCGGTGAGATCGTCCAGACGGCGTATCACCAAAAGACGCTGCCGAAGACTGCGAAGGCTTGGTGGCAGCTGGCCAAGAGGTTGCTGGCCGGTGACGGCTTCGCTCTTTCGAATCCAACGCCGTTCTACGACGTCGACGCGATCGCCGTGCGCAAGGCAGATGCGACGAAGTACCACCTGAAGACCCTTTTCGACCTCAAGCGATTGCAGAACTCGTCGCAGCGGCCGAAGAACTTCTCTATCGGGGCTCGGCCCGAGTTCAAGAACCGCGAAGAGGGCTTCCTCGGGATGCAACACGTCTACGGGCTGACGAAGCTCAAGTTCCTGAGCCTCGCCATCGGCCTCACCTATCGTGCGCTCGACCAGAAGAAGGTCTTCGCCATCAACGTCTTCTCGACCGATGCACAGCTGGCGAGCGGGAAGTACGTGGTGCTGAAGGATCCGAAGTTGATCTTCGGCGTTCAGAACGTCGCGGTGATCGTCAAGCAAGACGTCGCGACGTCACAGGTCATGGGGATCCTGAACAAGGTCAGCGCAAAGCTGACGACGCCCGCGATCCTCGCCATGAACAAGGCTACGCAGATCAGCAAGCAGAATCCCGCTGACGTCGCGGCCAAGTTCCTGAAGGCGAACGGACTGTAGGGGAGTTGCAGCGAGAGCGGCCCCACCCTCGAGGTGGGGCCGCCGCTCGTTTGTAAACTGAGTTCCAATGTCGTTCCAGAACGATGCTGCAACCGTCTCCGCGGACGAGCTCCGCTCACGGCTCGACGATCCCGGCCTCACGATCGTCGACGTCCGGGCGCTGCCCGCCTACAACGGGTGGCGCGCAGGCGGAGAGGCTCGAGGGGGTCACATCCCCGGAGCCGTCGCATTCCCACGCGCCTGGCTGAGCAGCGTCGACGACGCCGAGGTCGAACGGTTGCTCCAGTCGAAGGACATCGTTCCCAACCAAGAGGTCGTCCTCTACGGCGATGATGCCGACGACGTCTCGGCGGTGAGGACCAGGCTGACCGACCTGGGCCACGCAGGTGTCCGAACCTACGAGCAGGGATGGGCCGAGTGGGCGGCCGATGACACCCTGCCGGTCGAGCGTCTCCCCAACTACGACAAGCTCGTGCACCCCGAATGGCTTCGACAGCTGCTCGACGGCGGCCGGCCGGAGGCCGCGCCTGCCGGCCCGTTCCTCCTCTTCCATGTCAACTTCGGCGTCCCGGAGGAGTACGAGGAAAGCCACATCCCGGGAGCGTTGTATCTCGACACCAACCGGCTCGAGAGCTCGCATGATTGGAACCGCCGTTCACCGGAGGAGCTCGAGCAAGCCCTGTGCTCGCTCGGAATCACAAGCGACACCACGGTCGTCCTCTATGGCCGCGACACGGAAGGCGACGCCAACGAGAAGTGGCCGGGACGACGGGCCGGGCAAATCGCAGCCAGCCGAGCGGCGATGATCTTGCGCTACTCCGGCGTCGACGATGTCCGCCTGCTCGACGGCGGCTACGACTGGTGGGTCCGGGCGGGCTACCCGCTCGAGACGGTCGTCCGCGAGCCCACGCCGGTCTCGTCGTTCGGTGTCCAGATTCCGTTGCGCCCGGAGGTCATCGTCGACATCGACGAGGCGAAGCAGATCCTTGCCGACCGGGAGCACGCCGCTCTGGTCAGCGTCCGGACCTGGAACGAGCACATCGGCAAGGTCAGCGGTTACAACTACATCAACCCGGCCGGCCGGATCGCCGGTGACATCTGGGGCAACTGTGGCTCGGACGCCTACCACATGCAGCACTACCGCAACGTGGACAACACGATGCGCGCCTACCCGGAGATCGCGTCCATCTGGGGGGAGGTCGGCATCACTCCGGACAAGCGGGTCGCCTTCTACTGCGGGACCGGCTGGCGTGCAAGCGAGACATGGTTCTACGCCTACCTGATGGGTTGGCAGCAGGCCGCCGTCTACGACGGCGGCTGGTTCGAATGGAGCCAGGATCCGATCAACAACCCGATCGAGACGGGGGCGTAGGCCAAGCACGTCGACACTTGCCATCCGGCGGGCAACGCTGAAGAATCCGCAGGGTGGTGCAGCGCGTCCTCGATCCGGAAGGCTCTCATCTCGCTGCGCTTCACCGCCTCGCGGACTTTCGTGGCCAGAACGTCCTCGAGCTGGGCTGCGGAGACGGCCGCCTCACAGTCGGTATCGCTGCCGACGCGGCGAGCGTGCTCGCGTTCGATCCTGATGCCGAAGCGGTTGACAAGGCGCGGCGGTCGCTTCCCCCAGGGCTCGCCGAACGGGTCGCCTATCGTGTCGCGGCCGGCGACGCGATCGAGATCGAGCCGCACTCGTTCGACCTCGTGGTCTTCTCTTGGTCGTTGTGATGAGTAGAACCGGAGGACGTCGTGAACGTCCTACGCCATATGGTCGACGCGGTGAAGACAGGCGGTGTCGTCCTCGACCTCCAGGTGATCAGGCCGAACCCTCACATCGAGGTCGGTGGGCGATCCATCTGCGAGCTTGACGGAGAGCCACTCTTCGCGAAGGCGGACGCTGCCGCGGCAGCCGTCGAAGCCGCCGTGGCCGCCGGTCAGCTGATCGAGGAGGCTGTCGACGACCATGACGTTCTCAAGCACTACGCAGACGGGGCGGACCTTGTCGACGACTGGAAGCGCAGCGAACGACGCCCGCTCGGAAAGACGACGGCCGAACTGAGGGACATTGGGCGACCGTGTCAGACGCGCGAGCGCTGCCGTCTCCGGCGCCTCCGAGTGGCGCGCTCCTGAGATTTCCTACTGCCTTGCCTAGCACGCGCGTCTCATAACCCGGAGGTCGCATCGAACGAAAAGAAGCGGTTTGCCGGCGTTCATGAGGCAAGCTTTTACTGGTATCGCGATTTCGTCCAGGTACAGCGAAGCGGATGGGAGGTGGCGTGGCGCGTGTCGGCCTGATGCTCTACACCGTGCGCGAGGACTGCGCCCGCGATTTCGAGGGAACGCTGCGCGCCGTTGCCTCGCTGGGCTATGAGGGTGTCGAGTTCTTCGACCTACATGGCCACGACGCTGCGGCCGTGCGCGGCTGGCTGGACGAGTTCCGCCTCGTCGCCTGCAGCCGACATGCGGCGCTCGATGCGCTCGAGACGCGGCTGCCGACGCTCGCGGCGGAGTGCGCGACGCTCGGTTCCGACCGCCTCGTGTTGAGCTGGATCGAGCCGCCGTCGTCCACCGACGCGGCAAAGGAGATGGCCGGACGACTGGCCGGGATCGCGCGCGAGACCGCGCGGCTCGGGCTCCGCTTCGGCTTTCACAACCACGAAGGCGAGGTCAGGCCGCTCGACGGCGGGGACAGCTTCTTGGAAGAGCTGCTGGCCGGCAATGACCTCTTCCTCGAGCTCGACCTCGGCTGGGCTTGGACGGCGGGCGTCGATCCCGTAACTCTCCTGCGGCGGGCCCGCGGCCGGTGCCCTCTCGTGCATGTGAAGGACTTCGCGAGCGCCGAGGGCCGCGAGTTCCGGCCGGTCGGGGAGGGCGCGATCGACTACGGGCGGATCCTCCCGGCCGCCGTCGACGCCGGAGTCGAGTGGCTGCTCGTCGAGCAGGACGAGACGGACGGTCCGGCGCTCGAGGCCGTGGAGCGCTCGCTCGCTGCGGTGCGGGCAGCCGTATGAAAGTCGGGATCGTCGGTTGCGGCGTGATCAGCAAGAATTACGCCGAGAACGCGCCCGCTTTCGACTTCGACCTCGCCGCCTGCGCCGACATCCAGCACTCGTACGCCGAGGCGCTCGCCGCCGAGCACGGCATCGGAGCGCTCGCGTTGGACGAGTTGATGGCCGACTCGGCGATCGAGATCGTGCTCAATCTCACTCCACCCTCGGCACACGCCGAAGTGACGCGGGCCGCCCTCGCTGCCGGCAAGCACGTCTACAGCGAGAAGCCCCTCGCGCCCGACGCCGCTACGGCGACCGAGCTAGTCGCTGAGGCGGAGCGGCGAGGCCTCCTGCTCGGCTGCGCTCCCGACATCTTTCTGGGTGGCGCGTTTCAGGCGGCGCGGGCGCTGATCGACGCCGGGGCGATTGGCGAGCCGGTCGCGGTCAGCGCGGCGATGCTCGTCAGGGGACCCGACGTCTGGCATCCGAGCCCTGAGCCGTTCTTTCAGGACGGCGCTGGGCCGCTGCTCGACATGGGGCCGTACTACCTGACTGCGATCGTCACCCTTCTCGGCCCCGTGCGGGCCGTCGCCGGCTTCGCCTCGACCACGACCGGCGAGCGCACGATCGCGATCGGCGCGCGCGCGGGCAGCAGGTTCGTGGTCGGTACGCCGAGCCACGTCGCGACGGCCATGGAGCTCTGGAGCGGCGCGACCGCGAATCTCATCGCTAGCTTCGAGGTAGCCGACCGCTACGTCTGCGACCTCGAGATCCACGGGCGCGAGGGCGTGCTCGGACTTCCCGACCCGAACGCCTTCGGCGGCCCGCTCCGTCTGCGCCGCGACCGGGGCGACTGGGAAGAGGTGCCGTACCACTCCCGCGGCGCGCGCGAGGCGCGCGGGATCGGCGTCCAGGATCTGTTAGAGGCCGTCGAGGAAAGACGCGCGCCACGCGCCTCCGGTCGCCTGGCCGCGCACGTCGTCGACGTCGCACGAAGCGCGCTCCAAGCCGCGGCCGAGAGACGCACGGTGGAGGTCGCAAGCCGCGCGGAGCGCCCGGATCCGTTGCCCGTCCTGCGCCACGCGTAGACCTTCGTCGCGCACGCCGCCCCGAGCCCGCTTCGCGGCGAGCAAGGCTTGGGCATTCAGAGGCCGATCGAAGTCTCTTGTACGGGCGGTCACGGGAAGATCAAAGGCACAGTCACGGTCGCTGCAACCAGCAGTAAGGAGCACGCGGCGAGAAGCCCGCGTTCGACCCAGCGGCGACGGCCGAGAACTGCGAGCCCCCAGTAGACGGGCACCGCGAGCAGGCCAAAACGCGCGTCCGATTCGATCGAACCGCTAGTGAGCGGGAGTAACACGATCGCGACGCCGAAAGCGATCCAGGGCCACCGAATGCCGGCACGCGCTGCGACGGCGAGAAGGAGCAGGTAGACGAGGCACAGTCCCGCGTCCCGGAGCACCCATGGGTGCCGCACGACGTCCACCGCGACGCCGTGGAGTGCGAAGACGATCCCGTCTGCCCGGAACGAGCGGCCCCAGGCGTGCTCTGCCTCGCTCCAGGCGAAGGGATCGTGGAGGGCCCAGGCAAGATAGAGGAGAAAGGACGCGACAGCCGCCGGCCCCGCCAGCACTGCGGCGGCGGCCCGGCCACGCATCTCCGTCGGCAGCGTTCGCCGCCGCTCGTACGCGATCGCCGCGAGCGGTATGACGAGGAACGCGCCCTGCGGCCGGGCGAGCGCGGCCGTTGCGGCCGCGGCGGCGCTCGGGATCCATCGGTTCCGCAGGGCCAAAAGCATCGCCGCCGCCATCGTCGTCAGCACGAGGCTCTCCGGATAGATCATCGAGAACACGTAACCCGTGGGGAACACGGCGGCCAGGACGGCCGCGCGCTTTGCGTCCGCCGTCGGCAGGAATTCGCGCCCGAGCTCGTAGAGCAAGAGGACGGCGGTGAGGAGGAATCCGTTCGCGAGCAGCAGTCCCGCAGCTGCAAGAGGCACCCCGGTTGAGTGAACCACATGCAGCAGGACGGGGTAGAGCGGGAAGAACGCAGTGTCGCTCTGCTGACCTGGCACGAGCAGGTATCCGTGCTCCGCTACGCGCCGGTACCAGACTCCGTCCCAGGCGCTGAGGAGGCCGAATGGGTGCGCGAGGCTCGCGTGTCCGACATAACCGCGCGGCGCTGCGAGCCAGTGGACCACGAGGGCGCTCGCGAGGACGAGCGCGCGCCCTCCGGCCCACCACGCGATGATCTGCCGGCGCTCGGCGAGCCAATGCGTCGCACTTGCGAAGCGCGGCCCAGCGACAACGTCGCGGCGGACGACGTCAGGCAAATCGGACACGGCGCTTGAAGGCGCTTTGCAGAGCAGGTTCCACCCGCTCGGACCTCGCTGTCGGCTCGAGGTCGCTCCCAGCGCCCTGTCCAGACACCGCCAACCAAACCGGCCGGAGCGTGTGGCTCTGGACGAAGAGGGCGACGCGCGACCCCGCTCGTCCGAACTCGAACTCCAGTGCCGGCACGCCGTCGATACGTGTGAGCCTGGGGGAGATCGGTCCGCGGTGGGAGAGACGCACACCCAGCCGGCCAGCGAGTAATGCGGGGCATGCAGCAAGCAGGAACCGAACGCGCGCCCTCGGGTACGGCAAGGCGGCGCCGCCGAGCTGGCGGATGCCGTGACCGACGTCGTAATACCGCTCGACTCCGTTCACGAGTACGAGCGACGCGAGTGGACGGTGCCTGTCCCGCCGAATGGTGACGCGCTCGTTCAAGCAGACAGTCGCAGCCGCACGTCCGTCGACCCGTGTGGTCGCGCGCATGACCGGGTAGCTGAGCAGCGTCTTCAGCACGTTCGCGGTCAGGAGCTGGACGCTCGACGGGCGCGGGAACGCGCCGACCTGGGCCGCAAAGGCGAGTCCGACGAGGGCAAGGACCAGGACGGCCAGCTCCGAGGTCGCGCGAAGGCCCGGAAACCGCACCGGGCGGAAATCCCGTGTCACCCGATGCTCTGAAGCAGCTCGGCGAGCTCGCCTGCGTGGGTTCGTCTGGAGATCCGTTGGGCTAGAGCGGGTGGCAGCGAGACGTCGGCGAGCCCGTCCGCGCGCCATCGATCCAGGAGTTCTTCGAGTGCGTGCTGGATCCCATCGACGTCGTCGGGGGCAACAACGATCCCTGCGCCCGCCTCCCGAATCAGTTGCGCCGCGGTTCCAGCAGGGGGAACTGCGCCAAGGATCGGCCGGCGGGCTGCGAGATACTCGAAGAGCTTGCCCGAGGGGACGTCTTGCCCGCGCTCGCCGACATCAGGAAGAAGGAGCAGGAGCGCGTCGGACGCACGCTGGAGCTCGAGGGAGCGTTGGCGGGGACTGTAGGGGAGTAGTTCGACCCGGTGTTCCAGGCCGTTCGCACGAACCCAGTCGAGGTCGGAGCGGCGAAAATCACCGACGAACCGGGCGATTACTTCCGGGCCCAAACGCGCGAGTGCGGTGAGGAACGGCCGTGGATCACGCTTGCCGAAGAAACTGCCAGTGTGGGTGATTCGGAATTGCCCTTTTCGCTGGTAGCTAAGGCCCGCAAAGTCGTCGAAATCCGCTCCATTCGGGATGACCGCGACTCGGGTTGACGGTTCGATCTCCTGCATCTCAGCGGCAATCTGGTCGGTGACTGCAACGACTGCGTCTGCTCGTTTCGCGACCAGCCTGGCGACCGAGCGGTGGGTTTCTTCCTTGGCGCGCGCGGCCCGCCGCTCGAGGCGCCTGTCGTGGTTGGCCACGATCGAGTCGCGCACATCCGCAACCCACCGGACGCCGGTCAGGCGTTGCGCAAGTGCTCCGACCAGGTGCACGGAGGTTGGCGGTGACGTCGTGAGCAGTACGTCGATGCGTTCTCGCCGGACGATTCGGGTTGCGACTGCGAGAGCTGTCGGTAGCCAGGTCACGTCTTCATCCGGTAGCAGGAAACGCCGGGGCGTCAACCAGAACTTGCGCAGCAGTCGATCCCCTCCCCGCCGGCCGTACAGCTCCTCCGCCGGCAGCCGGCCACGGGGACCGAAGAAGAGTGCGTGATTTAGGTACCGGCTCGCTAGCGCCGGCGGAGGCTCCTCGTGGTGCATCCACCTCGCGTTGCTCGGGGCGAGCACGTGTGTCTCGATTCCGAACTCGGGCAGCAGCTGCGCGAACTTCAGGGGTCGTTGGACGCCGCCCCCTCCGGTGGGTGGAAAATAGAAAGAGCAGATGAGAATTTTCATAAGCCAAAACGCCTGCCGGTGCGTCTAGGCTCTGAAGAAGTGCCGCTCCCCAGTGTATGGAGCCAGGAAGGAACGTGCACGTAGAACGGCTCTCGTTCCTTGCAGGCACCGCGCGGCGGGGGTCGGCTGCTTTCCGACTGTCAGCTCGTGACGATGGGCGCGCAGCTCCGGGAACTCTCGTTGCCGGACGGATCGTAGGCCTCGGCGCAGAACCTGAGCTGTCCGTTGAACCTGTACGAGTGCCAGGTCGCCGTGTACGCATGACCTCCGCTCCGGTTCTTGAGCGGAGCGCGCAGATAATCGACCGGGCGCTTGCCCAGGAAAACGGTGATCCCGACCGACGCACGGCCTGAGTTGTCGGAGGCCTTGAAGCGGAGTGGGATCGCTTTCCCCGGGGTGCCGCGGCTCGTCAGCGCCTTCACCGACGGCGCCTGGAGGTCGTGCAGCGTTTGCCAGTCCAGCACGACGTCGTCGAGCGTGTTGTGTGTCAGTTGGCGCTGCGGCCCTCCGTCGGCATTCATGACGTACACCTCGAAGTCTCCGTCGCGGTTGCTCGAGAGCGCGATCTGCTTCCCGTCAGGCGACCAGATCGCCGGACCTTCGACAGCGTTGTCGTTGCTCACGATCTTCGCCTCGATCAAGCCCCACTGAATCGGGTCCGTGTTGGGAATGTCGTAGCGGTAGATGTCGTAGTCGCCCTGGCGGTTGCTGTCGACGAGCAGGCTCTTTCCGTCCGGCGACCAGCTGTCGACCCAGTTGGCGGAGGAATTCCAGTCGAGCGGTGCCTGGTTCTTGCCGTCAGGCGTCATCACCACGACGTTCAAGCCGTTGTAGCGATCCGTCTGCATCGCGATCCAGCGTCCGTCCGGAGACCAGTGTGGGTCGTCGTCGGCCCACGGATCGTCGTTCGTGATGTTGGTCTGCTGCGAACCGTCGGCGTTCATGACCCAGATGTCGAGGTCGCCATCCCGATTGCTCGCGAAGGCGATCTTCGCGCCGTCGGGCGACCAGCTCGGATAGGTGTCGGTCGCGGAGTTCTTCGTCAGCTGCTTGATCCCGGTGCCGTCGGCGTTCATGACGCAGATCTCGTAGTCGCCGTCGTAGTTGTTCATGAAGGCGATCTTCGTTCCGTCCGGCGAGTAGGCTGCGCCCTGATCGCCGCCGTACTCCAGAAGGCGCCGGTCACCGCTCCGTGGCTGCATCGCGAAGAGTCCCATCTCGTGGCGGTGGCCGCTGGCGACGAGCAGGTGTCCGTTCGTCCCCGGTGTCGCGGATCGCGTCGATGTCCCCGCCGGCGCGGCAGCCCCGCTCGCGAGAGGAACGGCGAGCACGACGAGGCACAAGACGAGTCGCGCGGATCGGAGGTTCCGGACGACTCCTGCGCCCGGTGCGCGGAAAGATGGATGCATCGTGATCCTTGCATCGCGCCCGCCATGCGCCCCGGCGATCCCTCGCGCGAGGGATCGCCTGTATTGCCGGCTCGATTCCTCCGCGGCTAACGTCGGCGGATGCCTCGGTTGCGTCGCTGGGCGAAGAGACTCGGGCTGGTGCTGCTCGAGTTGTTCGTCGTTCTGACCATCGTCTCTCTGGTCTACAACGCCGCCACGGCGGACGGCGTCAGGCCCGCGACTGCGCTGTATGCGGGGCCGTTCGTGCGTGTGGACGGAAAGGCGGTGGCCTACCGGCGTTGGGGGACACACGGAACGCCGATCATCTTGCTCGGCGGCTTCGTCGTCCCGAGCTCCGTTTGGAACGGGGTTGGCAAGCTACTCGGGCGCGACCACCGCGTCTTCGCGCTCGACCTGCCGCCGTTCGGATACTCGGAGCGCAAAGGCCCGTACACGCTTCGCGGCTGGATCGAAATTGTGCGCGCCTTCGAGACGCGCTTCGGCTTACAGCGACCGGTCCTCGTTGGCCACTCCTTGGGCGCCGCTGTCGTAGTGGCCCATGCGCTCTGGCATCGGGCGGATCTCAAAGGCATCGTTCTGATCGACGGCGACGCTATCTCGGCACGAGGGGCACCGTCGTGGCTCGGCAAGATGCTGGTCGGGCCCTGGTTTACGAGTCTCTACCGGGTCGCGACGAGCTCCGACTGGATCTTCCGGCGCGCGCTCGCAGGCGCGTACCCGCACCATCCTTCCTTCACGCGTGAGTTCCTCGAGGCGTGGGAGCGACCGTTCAAGGTGCAGGGAACGCTTGCCGCCTTCCGGACGATGTTGCAGTACGGGATCCAGGGGTTCCAGCTGTCGCAATTGCGTACCGTGAGAGTGCCTGCGCTGGTCCTCTGGGGGACGCAGGACACGGTCGATTCCGTTCCCGCCGGACGCAAATCGGCGCAGGCGCTAGAGGCGCCGTTCCACCTGCTCGCAGGCGCCGGGCACCTCTCCATGCTTGCCGCTCCCAATGCGATCGCACGCGAGGTCGATTCATTCGCGCGACATTGAGGGGTTGTCGAACGCAGAAACTTTGCCCAAGCCTCTACCTGGGAGAGGTGGGGAGAAGCCGGAGGGCGCCATCTTCAGCACGCGATTGGCCAAATCGAACGACTGCAACGCTCATCGCATAAGGCGAATCGGGTCGGGGCCGCGTTACCATCGGAGGGCCATGACGTCCGCCTTCGGATCGAGTGCGGTCGCAGTTGCGGCCGCGACGATGGCCGAGTAACTCTGATCGGGGCCGCGGCGGATGTGGACTGAGTCGATCATCGCTGCGGGCGCGATCGGCGCGCTCGTCTCGATCGATGGCGAGGCCGAAGCTGCGGGCTTCGCGAACCTCGAGACGCACGAGTCGATGACGCCGCAACACCGCATGCGGGTCGGCAGCATCGACAAGACCTACATCGCGCTCGTTGCGGTGACGATCTTCGACGACCTCGACGTGCCGGCGGTCCGCTGGCTGCCGCAGCTTGACGAGCGGATTACGCTGCGCCATCTGCTCTCGCACCGCAGCGGCCTCTTCGACTACATGTGGGACGGCGAAACGTATGAGCGACTTGCGTTCGGCCCGCCTGCCCTCTCTAATCCGGAGGCGTTCCTTCAGGCCGCGCTTCGGTATCCATTGCGTAATTTCGGCGAGGTCTCGTACTCGAGCTCGAACTATGCCGCTCTCGACTTGATCCTCGAGCGTGCGACCGGAGACGCGCTCGGCGACCTCCTGCAGAAGCATGTGTTCGAGCTGTACGGGCTCCGGCGCACGACATTCCAAACCGGGCTCGACGTACCGCCTGACGTCGCGCGCGGCTATGCCTTGAAAGGTGGCACGTTTCCCGCCGTCGAGTCACCGCGTGACGTGTCTGAGTACTGGTCCGACCGCTCGATCGCCGTCGACGTCGCCGACCTCGCGTCGTTCTTCCAGCAGCTCTTCCGCGCCCACCCGGAGATGGTCGAAGGCGGTCTAGGCGTCCGCGCGTACGACCACCCACGCGGCACGGCCTACGGCCACGGGGGCACGATGGCCGGCTACAGCATGCAGCTCCGTGCGACGCGGGACGGTGAGCACATCGTCATCGTTGCCGCTAATTGTCACAGCATTCCAGTGATGCGCGCGATCGCCGCGACCGTGCATCACGTCTTCTAGGCGTAATTCAGCGCGCCAGCTCAGGGGACCTTCCCGAACACTGGCCCGACACGTTCCGGGGGCTCACGATCCCCGGTGGTCATCCGATGCAACAAGAGACGAACCAATGAGCGCGTAGCGAAGCTCGCTCGAGGCTCACGCCTGGAGAAAGGGCCCTTCCTGCAGACTCCTTGCTACACCGAGCTTTGACGGAGCGCGAGCACGTTCGCGACGAAGATCTTCGTTTCGCGAATCGCGCCTCGCTTCCGGACCGACGTTGGACCCTGGTACCAGGCGGCGAGCGCCTGCCGCTTGCTGCCGCCGAACTCGCGCAGGAGCTGCCGCAGATAAACGACGCCGACGCGGATGTTCCCCGAGGCTGTCCGCGGGACTTTGCTCCCGATCAGGACCGTTTCGACGTAGCTCCACGTTCCGGGCAGGATCTGCATCACGCCCCAGGCTCCGACCGATGACGTGAGGTCGGTCTGGTAGCCAGACTCCATCCAGGCGACGGCGCGGACGAGGCGGCGGTCGACGCCGTAATGCCCGGACCAGGAGTCGAGGAGCGTCCGCACCTGCGGTGCCGAAGTGGTCGTGCGAACGAGTACAGGCTTCACCGCTTGCGGTGCACGGCTTCGGAGGGCGGCGAGCGTCCGAGTCCCCGCGACGCCGTCAATCGCGAGTCGGCGTGCCTGCTGAAAGTGACGCAGCGCGCGCCCGGTCCGGGCGTCGAAGTAGCCGCTGATCGGAACGAGCTCGCCGCGGCGGGCGAGGAGGAACTGCAGCACGGAAACGTCCCAGCCAACCAGGCCGCGGTGCATCGTTCGCTTTCCGAAAAGCGGTCGTCCGAGCGGGCCGAATGCGCTTCGCGTCGCGCGCCCCGCGTTGCCGTCGACCGAAAGTCCGACGCGCCGCTGGAAGCGCTTGATCCCGCGACGAGTCGCGGGGCCGGAGATCCCGTCGATCGGGCCGGCGTAGACGCTGTAAGCGCGGAGCGCCACCTGCAGCCCGGCCACCTGCGGATTGACCCGCGCGGCGCCAGCGGGTGCGAGCCAGGCCGAGGCTGCGACGAGTGCGACCAGGCAAAAGAGAAGCCGTGACGTCCGACCACGAGGACTTTCGTGTGTGCTTGTTCTATCCATCACGAACCTGAATCTGGGTTGCGGCATGGATAGCTCATCGGCACCGGCCCGCCGAAACACGAGTCTTGAACAGCCCGGCGCCGGTACGTTGCCAACCGGCGATGACTTTCGGCGCCGCCGGCGGTCTGAGCTGTAACAGACCGACGAACAGAAAGGGAGACGACAATGTCAGCCAAGTTGCACATCACCGAAGTGGGTCGCGTAGCCGTCCCGGCGAGCGATCAGGATCGCGCACTCGAGTTCTACGTCGGCACCCTTGGCTTCGAGCTGCGGAGCGACGTGAAGTTCGCCGACGGGAAGATGCGATGGATCGAAGTCGTCCCCGCGGGCGGCTCCACCTCGATCGCGCTCACCCCGCCGATGGAGGGCGGGCCGACTGCCGTCGACACGGGCATCATCCTCTCGACTACCGACATCGATGCCGACCACGCGAGTCTGAAGGCCGCCGGCGTCGACGTGGACGCAGAGGTCGCTCGCTGGGGTGACCCCGTACCGCCGATGTTCAGGCTCCGTGACCCGGCCGGGAACTCGCTGACGATCGTCGAGCCAACCGAATAAGGGGCCCGGCCTTCGGCCGATTGCACGACTGCCTCTTGCGTAGCCCCGGCCTGTAGTAACAGAATCCCCTGGGAATCGGCTTCGACCATGGAGGTGGTTATGGCTTCCCAGACGGACGACCGCCTGATGATCTCCGAACGGATCGCGCCGGGCATGTTGCCGCGCGTTCTGAACTCGTTCGATATGACGATCATCTTCGTCGCGATAGTCCTCTTCATCGTGAACGCCTCGGCGATCCAGCAGGCGCACCAGGCTGCCTACACCTACTGGATCCTCGGGTTCCTCGCCTTCTTGATTCCGGGGGCGCTGGTCACTGCCCAGCTTGGGCAGATGTTCCCGCAGGAAGGCTCGCTCTACGTCTGGACGCAGAAAGCGTTCGGCCCCTTCTGGGGTTTCTTCGCCGGCTTCTGCGCGTGGTGGCCGGGGATTCTCGTGATGGTGGCCACCGGTGACGCTGTCGTGACGATCTGGCAGTTCGTCGACAAGGGCGCTCTCTCGAAGGCGTGGCAGCAAGGGCTGGTGATCCTCGCGGTGCTCTGGTTCTCAGCGTTCGTGGCCACCCTGCGGTTGCGAATGAGCCAGACCTATGCGAACTGGGCCGTCGTCTTCTACGGCGCGGGCATCTTCGTGATCGGCCTCGCCGGGATCCTCTATCTGGTTGGTTCCGGGCATTCGGCGACCGGCGGCTGGGGAACGGCGAGCAACTGGAGCATCCACTCGGGCCAGTGGACCTGGTTCGGGTTCGTGATCCTCGCTCTACTCGGGATCGAGGTTCCACTGAACATGGGCGTCGAGATCGTCAACATGCGGTCGATCAAGAAGTACTTGTTCTGGGGCTCGATCGTGGTCATGTTCGCCTACCTGTGGGCGACGCTCGGCACGATGCTGGCGCTTCCTGCAGCCAAGAGCGTCGGGGCGACGACTGACATCCTGAGCGCCGTTCAGCGTGGCTTCTGGGGATCGCACGCGTTCGCGATCATCATCGGGCTCGTCCTGATCTGGTTCTTCGTCGCGAACACCATCGTCTACAACTACTCGTTCTCGAGGCTGCTCTTCGTCTCCGGGCTGGAGCAGCGAATGCCGTCGCAGCTCGGCCGCGTGAACGAGAAGACGAAGGTACCCG
>WNGO01000694.1_pt1 | contig 20792 bp, 23 predicted proteins | sample 5400511 | NCBI WGS metagenome assembly WNGO01 (sample SAMN13153380, study PRJNA577476) | soil metagenome | isolation source: 20 cm soil or saprolite under Garry oak tree replicate 2 | place: USA:California | collected 2016-06-15 | reverse complement strand
CGGGCAAGTGCTTGGAAGTGGGTTCGGGCTGTTTGTGTGCTTAGCGAATTGAGCAGACTTCGCTCAACCTGACAGACAACACATCCGCAATTGTTCTCCTTTTGCATGGGGACTTGTCTCCTGAAGGGGGATCGCGGGCAGCCGGACCGACACCGATGCAGGTCGCACGGCTGACCTTCGCTGCTCGACGTTGTTCCGACCGGTCATTTCGAATTTCCTCCCTCACTATCTATGAGGCAAATTTTCGGGAAAAACTCACAGAAAATTTTTCAGTGCTGTTCTGGGCCTCTCCGGGGAACGACGCGGTAAGAAGAGGCGGCTGAATTGGGACTGTCCCCGACCTCGACACAAGTCTCAGGGTTCGTCCCCGGCTTCCCTCTGAGTTCGTTTCGCAGGCCGTGCCACACGCGCCGGAGAGCGGTAAACTAGATAATCATGGAGCAGCAAATGGCGTTCAAGGTCGGCACAGGTGTTATCAGCCCAGCATTTGGAACTGGAACGGTCATGGAGTCAAACGACGACAAGACCAAGGTTCGGTTTGACAAGGATGACGCTGAAAAGACCCTCCTGAATCAATATCTGCAACCTTCCCAACACGAACTCAAGATCATGGTCAAACCGATGGAAACTATTGAGCTAACTCTCGATGATCTTTTCCAGCTTGAGCGATTGCCGCTAAAGCGGCGGGCGGATTGTTGGATATCGTTTAGTGTGAATGCCGGGAATGACATATGGAATTTCGTCACACGAGGGTGGACGAAAGAAGAAAAGCGCAATTACATCCAAGGCCAGTGCCGAGTCATAGAACGAATCGCCGAACTTTATCAATTAGAGAGATTCGGAGGCGGTCGTGTTTTCTTAACGAGCGAAGGGGCAAGATTTAGGACTAACGCCCCGAAGGCAACACGAAGCCAGCGTGAGGATATTCCGTTCGCGCGATTCAAGTTGCCTGAGAATTGGATAACTGAAGGCCCAGTCAGTTTTAGGCCGCCGCAGCACGCTATTTATGCACCCTGTGAAGTGCAACCCCCACCACCGCTAGCCCCGTACGATCCAAGCCCAGCATCCGACTAGAACCCCGGAACCCCGAGGACAACATCCGCATTCGCGTATAGGGCTTTTACTCTTTCCTCAGTCTGCCGTCCATATTTCAGCGGTGAGGACAGCCTGGCCAGCAACAAGGCCGACGCATTCCTTCCTTAAGTTCCGTGCGTACCCGCTCAATGTGTTGCCTTCTGGTTTCCGGTTTCTTGACGGAGATAACCCAGCAGATCCACTCATTGCGCGCGAGTGGCGTAATGTCCTCCCATTTTGCCCGCGCCGTCGAGTCAGAAATGAGAACTTCTCGTAAATCCGCAGGTAGACTGTGTACCGCGCCACGGGAGATCGCTTTCTTGGTCATGGATTTCGTGCGCACGACTATTGTCCAGCTGCTTTTCTACGCCTTAGGTTCGCTAAAATTTCCATGTAGCGGTTGAAGCACGGCGAGCAACAGGTCAGGTGTTCGCTGGCTGCGGCGTCGCGAGCCTCAACAGGTTGTTCAGCCATCCGCTGTAGGTCCGAATCCGGTGGACAGCCAACACGTTGTGGGTTGGGAAACGCTTCTGAGAGATATGATTTGGCAAAGCCAAAGAATTCGGCTTCGTTAAACTCGTCATCGAATTCAGGTCGTTCTTTTCTCGTCATCGCTCTCCGTTGCTGGCTTCGACTCGACATTCTGAGCGGTCTCCGTAGCGCGTGGCAATGGCTTACTTGATCGTGCAAGTGTCGCCTTGACCGCTCGCACCGCATTACGGAACCTTACCTCCGCTGCATGGCCGGAGAGTCCGTGAACTGGTCCGATTTGGTCCCAGGTGAATCCTTCCAGCCTTCGCCAGCACATATCTCTCTCCATAAAATCGAATTGGGCCAAGCACTCGTCCATCAGAATTTTCATTTCCAACTGACGCGCCGGGTTAGCCAATCTTTGCGCCAGCGCTTGCCCTGCGATGGCAGCGTCCAGCACTGCGAGTTCCTTGTTCTTCAGCCGCTTCACCTGCCGCACGAACGCACGGAAGACATAGCCAGGCAGATTTCGTATGGGTGCGGGTTCACCGGGCGGGTCTCGGCGCGCAATCAGTTGTGATACGGTCGCTGCAACCTCCTCAAGCGTATTTGCGACAACGGCAGAGTCGCCGAGCAAATTCACGCCGTGCTCAAGTGCCCTTGGAAAAACTGCCTCAGCCGCCGCGAGCACCGCCGGATCGATCTGTCTTCCATGCCGATCTACGGAATTGAGCCGAAAAGAACTCGGAGATGCGCCGCTTGCCATTGTGGTTCGTCCCGGAGCCGGTGAAAGATCGCAGGCTCGCTTTGTGGGTCGTCGTTTGCGGACACTGGAGGAAAACCGTACTGCGGGGTGCGGACGACCTCAGGCGACGCCGCAGACGGTCTTCACGTCTGCGCTTTACTAGTCGGCGAAAACTGCCGCCGATTTTTCGAGGTAAAGATGCTGGCATTGCGTTCAGCCGGCGGGAGCGCTGGCGCAAGGCCCGTTCGTCTGGGCGGCTATATTCTGTACCAAATTCCGCGGAACGGGGGAATAAAAATGCATCGCCTCACATGCTTCTCATGTGGGTTCCATCAGTACTGAACAGCCTAAAGCTTTGGTCGCGTTGATTTAGATGGTCTTGTGGGTGCATAGTGCGTGGGCGTATGAGAGGCGAAGCAGACGGCGAAGGTTTTGAGTCGGTAACGCAAGCGCTTGGTGCCCTTGACTGGACGCTTGCGCATGTTGTTTTTAACGTGCGCGCGAGAACCGCAGTAGCCCTCAGGAATCATTTGGTTCAGGCTGGAATTGAGGTTCCTGACTCCGTTATTGATTCTCCGAAATGGTTCCGAGCATTCCACGGTCCCCTGTACGTAGCCAGCCACGAGGATGGTTTCGGGGGATTGCTCCGCGACAGGCTTGTCCAACTCGGCTTCGAGGAGGACGCAGTCCGCGAGACAATTGACGGGCTTCAGCGAGAGATCGTCGATTTGTGTCTGGATGTGGAAAGTGCTGTTGCCATAGAGCTCCGGCGCGACCTGGAGGACGTTCGAGTCCGTGTCCCTCCGGCAATTGTGGCTTCTGGCGCATGGCGAAATGTGTTTGCCCGAAAGCAAGGGAAGTTGCCGCGAGCGGCAATATCAATAGTGCAAAATGGGATCGACAGCCGCGTTTTCCGGGCGGTTGAATAGCTAGCAGGTCACAGCCCCGAGCGTCTCCACTACCCCAGGCCGCATCGCCAAAAAAACCTATTTCACTTAGAACGCGTCCCTAGTACGCCCATTGGTCTCTCCGCTTTGCGGCAGAGCTCTTTGAATTGCTCCCAAGCCCACTCAAGCAGCGTTTCCGCTACGTTTCCGAGTTTGCGTCGGTCCTCGTAGGCGAACTCTTCCATCTCCCGCCATAATTGCTGCCGGACACGAACACTAATCTGAGCTTTCCACTCGCCCATCTTTGAATCTCCCATCACGGTATGTATCGTTCAGCCGTTCGCTATTGCTTCCGAACAGCGCATTTGTGCTGCCAGCGACGTTCAATTTTTCAAAGGCCCATTCGATCAAGATCGCTCCGAGATTTCCCAGCGAGCGGTGTTCAGCCTCAGCGAACTCAACCATTTTGGTTCAGGTCTTGCCGAATTCGTATGGTGACGCACGCTTTCCAGATACCCATGTCAGTCCTCGTCGCGCCGCCTGAAGTACTCCCGAATGATTACGTCGTCGCCTGTTTTCATGTCGGAAAAATCGATGCTGTCCGTGACGATTGTTGGGCTACACAGGATCGAGAAGTTCTTCCCATCTGTGAACCGCACGTTGAAGGAGAGGTATCCTTCCTCATGCCAGTGCGAAATCCAATCCACTTTCTTGCCATGCACCTCCGGGTACCGTCGCCGCAGCTTTTCGTACTTCTTCTTGATTCGCCTCTCCAGTCGCCTGTGTTCTGCCGGGCTGATCGGCTTTATCGGAATACCATCCACCATGACGGCCTTGGTTTTCTTCTTAGGCATGCGCGTCCTCCGGCACGGTACTCTTGACGCCCGAAGCAGGTGTCGGCGAACCATTTACTTTGCGGGGGGAGTGGGCTCCTTCGGTTTTTTTAGGCGTTTTCTTCGCGCGCTTGCTCCGGGGGAGAAACTGTACCAACGGCGGTTTCCCTTCCAGTTTGCGCTCACGTTCCACTCCGCGCATCAAGCGACAGATTTCTTCGTTGGTCAGCGGTTCGTCGGAAAGCCAGACGTTGAATTCCTCGTTGAAGTAAGACTCGTCGAGTTCTTCCAGTTTGCGCATTTCGAGCATGAATTGCAGGTTGATCATGGAACGACGGCGTTCGAGACCGGCCATAGACTTGTGGTAGGCCTCCATGAAGAGTTTGGGAGATTTCTTGAGGCGTTGAACTCCCCGAACTGCTTCGTCGATACCGTGGTTCACCAAATACAGCGCTTCATACAGATGTGCTTTTTCCATGACACAATTTCCTTTCAGCGGCTAAGTGGCCGCGAGTTTGGAGGTTAATTAGGCGCGTCGAGGCACAGTCCTCGATGCGGTCGAGGCCCAACGTGCGGTGACAAACGGGATTCAGTTGACAGGAAGCTACGGTGGAGGATGCGCGACGCGCAGAGGGATGGAACGACCGATGGAAACGAAACGGAGATGGGCGGGTTGCGCCCCTGGGGCGAACCCGATACTTTCTATTGCAGCCATCGTTGCCTCTAATCCAGGCGACTGTGGTCAGGGGCGCGCTTGGTGCTCAAACACCAGCGCGTCCCGTTTTTCGGGAGTCGGTACCTCATAGCGCGACATCGACTGTGTGCTACGAAGCGTAGCAATTATAGCATTGCGACTCTTTATAGCAAGTGTAAAAAGAATGTATGAGCGACCAAGACAAACGATCAGTGCAGGTAAACGTCCGGCTGAGCGAACAAGACTTTGAGCTAATCAAGAAAGCGGCGACCCGACTCTGGCCAAATGCCGTACTGAGTAATTCGGGCATTTTGTTGGGCCTAGCAAGATTGGCGGCAAAACGAGTTGTGGAAACTCAGACAAAGCAGCGAAGCCTCGCCAAGAAGGGCCACTCTTCTTAGAACGAGTTGCACAACCGTGGCAGTCAATGCTCTGGAGGCGGGAAATCCTCGCCATGCTGGAGAAAGTAACCGATCGGGGGGGCCTTCTGTTCTACCAATGGCTGCTCCGCAGGGTTTACGCCGACATGCCACTTCCCGGCGACGCGGAGTTGAAGGAGCTGCGCAATGCATTCGTCCGCGTTTTCGATGCGTTCAAAGCAAGGACAAGGCCTTTGGCAGAGGACATGGATTTAGTTGCGAAATGGACTGACGACGATGATGCCGCCATGTCATGGGGCGTGCTCTCGGTAGGACTGTCAGATTTTACAGGGAGAAGGCGGGGCTCACCAGGCTCCAGCTTGCCAAAAAAGCTGGCTTGCCGATGCGGCTCATAGTCAGTCTAGAAGGCAGCACGATGTATAGCAGGAGGATACGGACGGCTGCGATCCTCAAGTTGGCGAAGGGACTCGGCGTAGATGGTGGGGATTTCACGGACACCCTGATGGATTTCGAGAAAGACAACACAATGGGTAAAGGAAAACCCAACTGAGCCCGGCGCTTTTGCTGCGGGGCTGGGGCAAGAATCCGTCACTCAGCGAGAACTGCTGCCGGTTTTTCGAGGTAAGATGCTGGCATCGCGTTCAGTCTGGAGGGGGCGCTGACGCAAGGCCCGTTCGTCTGGACGGCCATTTTCTGCATCAAAGACCGCGCAACGGGGGAATGAAAATGCGCGACAAACCGCTGTCGATTCTTCTGACGATCCTGTCGTTCGCTATTTTTTCACTCGCCGGCTGCGTAGCGCGCCCGGACATCTCCGGGGTGTGGAAGGGAACGATCCAGGCCAGTGCTGCAGGCGGAAAGGAGAAATGGCAGGGACCTGCGGAGCTGACGTTGAACCAAAACGGCGACGCGCTCACCGGGACTCTCGTCTTCACGCACCCGCAGGCCGGACGTGTCCAAGTTCCTATCAGCTCTGGCATCGTTTCGAAGGATGCAGTGACATTCTCGGGCCGCAGTCAATTTCCGTTGGGCGGCTCCATAGAAATCTCGTTTCACGGCAAGGCGAACGGAGCCTCACTGACTGGAACAACAGACATGACTTCGAGGGGGCTATTCGGAACGGTCACAAACAGCGGACCGCTTACGCTGACCAAACAATAGTCACAATCTAATTGGTCAGCATCGGGCTCACCTCGAAATGGCAGGCCTCGATCTTACTCAGCGTGCCCGTAAACGGGCTTCCCGTCTGAATCCGTGCCGCTAATTTTGATTTGGTCTTCTCGATATGCGCGATCCAAAACAGAGGCAAGAAAACGAAAACTAGGTTCTGTCCAGTATCGGCATTTGGTGAAGGTCGGCATTCGGGTCGGTCCTTTTTCTTTTGGGGAGCGAGTACAGTGGGAACATAAACCGGGGTTTTTGCGCTGGTTGGAGTAACCAGAAAGGCAGCGTGCCTTATAATAGCTTAGGCGTTGGTGTTCCTGAAACACGGCTGCTGTGTCAGGATTCGGTTGCATTCAGAGTCGGCTTCATCTGCAAATTCATGCTCATTGAACAGCTAAAACCAAATACGATTGTGCGCGGCCCGATCTTCCCGGAGCCAGTTCAGGTAATCGTCGTCATCCCCGTGGGCACCTCCGTTAAGCTCGTCGGTAAAGGGCTGAACACCAATCAGGTGCATGAACTGATTCTAAACTCCGAGCAGCTCTCCCAACTCCAATCTAGCCCCGAAAAAGAGCCCTTCGACGGCGACCCCTTGCGGTTTCGGCTGGGTGTGGAGGCATATCGGCTCGGACTGGCGTACGAGTACGATCCCTATTTCTCTTTATCGATAGCTCGGGTTGATCCGCTTCCTCACCAGTTGGAAGCTGTCTACGACTACTTTCTAACGATGCCCCGCATTCGTTTCCTGCTTGCTGACGATCCGGGAGCAGGTAAGACCATCATGGCGGGATTGCTTCTTAAGGAATTGAAGATTCGCGGACTGGTCAAACGGACGTTGATCATCACGCCTGCCAGTTTGTCGTTTCAGTGGCAGCGAGAGATGAAGGAAAAATTCCGCGAGCAGTTCGAGATCATTCGTGCGGATGTGCTCCGCGCAAACTATGGAATGAATCCGTGGCAGGAGCGGAATCAGGTCGTTACGTCGATCTCTTGGGTCTCGCGGATCGATGACGCCAAGGAGAGCCTTCTCCGCAGCCGATGGGATTTGATCATCGTGGATGAGGCGCACAAGATGGCGGCGTATAGCGCAGACAAAAAGACTCTCGCATATCGCCTCGGTGAGTCCCTGTCGTCGATGACCGACCACTTTCTGCTGATGACAGCCACTCCGCATAAGGGTGACCCTGAGAATTTCTGCCTATTTCTTGAACTTCTGGATAGGGATGTCTACGGCAATGTGAAGAGCCTTGAAGAGGCGATGCGCCGGAACTATGCGCCGTTCTATTTGCGCCGAACAAAAGAGGCTCTCGTTTCATTTCCAGACCCCGAGACGGGGAATGTAAAGAAGCTCTTCACCGACCGCGTCGTGCAAACGGCGTCTTTCGATCTCGACGGGGAGGAATACGATTTCTACGACGCTCTGACTCGATATGTCGAAGATCAATCCATCAAAGCGGCGCAGGAAGATTCGCCTCGCAGTCGCGCTTTGACGTTCACGATGGCGATGCTGCAAAGACGATTCGCTTCCAGCGTCTACGCCGTACACCGCAGCCTTGAGCGTATGCGCGACAAACGTAAGAAGATTCTGGAAGACCCTCGTGAATATCTTCGGAAGCAGATGGAGATTCCTGAGGACTTAGACGAACTGCCCGAGGAGGAGCGGGAGGAATATATCGAGGAGATCGAGAACGCGGCGATCAGCTTCGATCCCACGACACTCAAAGAGGACATCCTCCAAATCGGCAGGCTGATTGACCAAGCCCGCGCACTCGAACAGCGTGAAGTTGAATCGAAGCTCGCGAAACTTAAAAAGGTGCTCGGTGAAGAGGACATTTTCTCAAACCCGAACATGAAGTTGCTCATTTTCACGGAGCACAAGGACACGCTCGATTATCTAGCCGGAGACGGCAGGGATGGTCGTCCGCTGGGCAAACTGCGCGAATGGGGACTAAAGACAACTCAAATCCACGGCGGCATGAAGATTGGTGACCGGGATACGCCGGGTACGCGAATCTTCTCGGAGCGAGAGTTTAGAGAAGAGGCGCAAATTCTGGTTGCCACGGAGGCCGCTGGTGAAGGCATCAACCTTCAGTTCTGTTGGCTGATGATCAACTACGACATCCCTTGGAACCCCGTCCGCCTAGAACAGCGTATGGGTAGGATTCACCGTTACGGGCAGGAACACAACTGCCTTATCTACAATTTCGTTGCGCTTAACACCCGTGAAGGCAGGGTGCTTCAAAAGCTGTACGAACGGCTGAGTGAAATTCGGAAAGAGTTGGGCACCGACCACGTTTTCGACGTTGTTGGTGAAGTCTTCCCGTCGAACCTGCTCGAAAAACTTTTCCGCGAGATGTATGCGAAGCGAACCGATTTGCCCAATATCGAGGCACGGATCGTTCGTGACGTGGATGCTGACCGATTCCGTAAGATCACCAACTCGACGCTGGAGGGCCTGGCAAAACGTGAGTTGAACCTCGGAGCGATTGTCGGCAAGTCAGCGGAGGCCCGAGAGCGGCGTCTCATTCCAGAGGTAATCGAGGATTTCTTTACGGCTGCCGCGCCGATTGCAGGCGTCACTCCCCGGCCTGTAGCAAAGGACAGCCACGTTTACCGGGTCGGTAAAATTCCTCGCACGCTCCAGCCCATTGGGGAGCGACTCGAAGGCAGATTCGGAAAGCTGGGGCGTGAGTACCAGAAGGTTGTGTTCGATAAACAACTGCTCCCCCAAGATGCGACTCTGGAATGGGTCACACCCGGTCATCCTTTATTTGAAACCGTCCGGGAGGATGTTTCCGAGCGAGTGACCGATGACCTTCGCAGGGGAGCGGTCTTTTACGACATGCACACGGCATTGCCCTACCGACTCGATGTGTTCGCTGCATCGATAAAGGACGGCAGGGCGAATTGCCTGCATCGGCGTTTGTTTGTGGTCGATGCTCTGGCCGACGGAAGCCTGACGATAAAGCAACCAACGATTGTGCTGGACGTATCGCCCGCTCCGAAGGGGACACCCGCTCCCGACGACAGTAATCTTCCGGATCGTGCCGGTGTTGAGCGTGCGCTCATCGAGAATGCGTTGAAGCCCTTCCTCGATGAGGTCGCTGCACAACGAGCGAAAGAGGTGGACACCATTTCCCGTCACATGGAGATTTCGCTCGGTGAGTTGATCCATCGGCAAAATCTCCAGTTGGCTGAACTTGTGGGGCGGCAGCAATCAGGCGTCACCGTGCCCGGCTTGGACGGCAACATTGCTCTCTCCGAATCCCACCTCGATGAATTGAATAACCGACTTGAGAACCGTCGCGCAGAGTTGAGGAACGAGAAGCAATGCACCATTGGCGACATCTTGCATCTCGGTCGTGCTTGGGTATTGCCTCATCCCGAGCGGAACACACCCGGTTTCGCCTTCATGGTTCGTGATGAAGAAATCGAACGAGTCGCAATCGAAGCAGCAAAGAAATTCGAAGCCGACCGAGGCTGGCAAGTCGAGAGCGTCGAGTCCGAAAACCGAGGATTCGATTTGATCTCTCGCAAGCCTCACCCGCACGATGCGAAGACGTTTACCGATGTGCGATTTATTGAGGTGAAAGGGAGAGTTTCTGTCGGAGAGATCGCCCTGAGCGCCAACGAGTACAAAACGGCTGAGCGGCTGAAACAGGACTACTGGTTATACGCGGTCTTTAATTGCGGCTCGAACCCTGAGCTTCATGCAGTTCGAGACCCAGCAAGGCTCGGATGGCAGCCTATAGTTAAGATCGAGCACTACCAGATAAGCCCGTCAAACATTCTCGCGGGAGAAGCAAATTGACGGGCCAGCCAAAAAGATTGATTGAAGTCGATCTTCCCATCAAACGAATTTCCGAACATGCTCGGCGGGAGAAGAGCATCCGACATGGTCACATATCCACTCTTCATATCTGGTGGGCGAGACGACCTCTTGCTGCATGCCGAGCAGTTATATGCGCCTCCCTTTGGCCTGATCCCGCCGATCCCGAGTGTCCCGAAGCCTTCCGGCAGACTGCAAAACAGTGGATGAGAAAATGGGCTGCTGACAGCCTGCAATTATTGAGCGCAATTAGTGGACAGCGATTCCTGACCTTCCGGAATAATCCTGACATTTTGGACGACAGAGAAGCACTCAGAGGAGCGTTATTAGACTTTCTTACTGATTTTGCGAACTGGGACAACTCAAACGTCTCAGAATATTTGGAAACAAGCCGGGCACTCACGCACGCCGCACATGAATCGCTCGGAGGTGCGCCGGGCACAAAGCCCTTAGTTGTAGACCCGTTTGCTGGCGGAGGGTCGATTCCCCTCGAAGCGGTTCGAGTGGGTGCCGATGTCTATGCAAGTGATCTGAATCCGGTCGCGACATTCCTCAACAAGGCGTTAATTGAGTACATACCGCAAAACGGACAGAAGCTCGCGGATGAAGTTCGTGAATGGGGCGCTCGGATCAATGCCGAAGCCGAAAAGGAACTCGCGGAATTCTATCCGAGAGAAGCGGATGGCGCTAATGCAATTGCTTACCTTTGGGCGCGAACAATTCGATGCGAAGGCCCGGGCTGCGGAGCGGAAGTACCACTGATTCGTTCGTTGTGGTTGGCCAAGAAAGCAAATAATTCCGCAGCGATGCAACTCGTCGGCAATTCAAAGAAGAAACGTGTCGATATTAGAATCATAGTCAAGAAAAAGGGCAATTGGGTTGACCAGAGTAATCAGGGCCTAGTTGTTGAAAATCCGTCTTTCGAAGGCCCGCTAAGGAGAGCCTCGGCAACCTGTCCATGTTGCGGGTATACGACGCCAGCAGAACGAATTCGGGAACAGTTAAGTACTCGTCATGGCGGAACTCATGACGCTAGGATGACTGCGGTCGTAAAGAACCACGTCGAAACGGGAACGCGCTATGAAATTCCCACTCCCGCCGACATCGACAGTGCCACAAGGGCTGCCAAACGTTTGAGTGAGTATGAGAGCAGTCGCGATTTTGATGGCGTGTATCTGACACCAAACGAGCCAACTCCTACAAACCAATCTCACAGGTCTGTCGGTTCATTGTGGATTTATGGAATGAGGGAATGGCGCGATGTGTACACGCCCAGACAGTTGCTAGTTCTTACCACCTTTTGTTCAAAACTAAGAGAGGCTAGGTCGCAGGGCCTCACGCCAGTCGCGCATTCCCTTCTCGCTCTTCGGGTTGCCAAGATTGCGGATTTTCTAAGCAGCCTTTGTCTTTGGCGAACCACCCGTTCGTGCGTGGCCAATACCTTTGGAAGGCAAGCACTTCCGATAGTTTGGGATTTCGGCGAAATGAACCCCTTCGCTGGGAGCGCTGGTGATTGGTCAGAGTCTGTCAACTACTTGAGTCTGCTCATTGACTCTGTGCAACGGGGTCTTCCAGAAGAGTCATCGAACACATCCTCTGTAGCGCGAGCCGATGCGACCTGTCATCCGCTACCGAATGACTCTGCCGAGTTGTTCGCGACCGATCCACCATACTACGACGCGGTTGTTTATGCGGAGTTGTCAGATTTTTTTTATGTTTGGCTTAAGCGGGCAATGCCTCAGGGATTCAGCCAAGAATTTGTTGGAGAACTTACCCCAAAGGAACGTCAAGTCGTTGTGTACCACCCCGGATCAGTTGCTGAAAAGCAGAGATATGAATCGTTGATGCGCGATTCCCTTGCTGAGGGACGACGTGTTCTGAAACAGAACGGTCTTGGAGTGGTGGTCTTCGCGCACAAATCTACCTCCGGGTGGGAGACGATGTTACAGGCGCTAGTCAGTGCCGGATGGGTGGTTACAGCCTCTTGGCCGATTGATACCGAAAGAGGCGGTCGGATGAACGCGGTCGGTACAGCCTCCCTTGCTTCGTCTGTCCATCTAGTTTGCCGTCCTCGCGACGATTCCAAAACTGGTTCCACTGGTGATTGGCGCGACGTTTTGCACGAATTGCCGCAGCGGATACACGACTGGATGCCCAGACTAGCAGAAGAGGGAGTTGTAGGCGCTGATGCGATATTTGCCTGTCTTGGCCCGGCGTTGGAACTCTTCTCAAAGCACTCGAAGGTTGAAAAGGCAAATGGCGACGAGGTCACCCTTCGAGAGTATTTAGTCTACGTTTGGGCTGCTGTCGCAAAAGAGGCTCTGGCAATGGTGTTCAAGGGAGCAGACGCCAGCGGCTTTGAGGAGGATGCACGTCTTACAGCGATGTGGCTGTGGACACTCTTTGCTGGACAGGATGGAACTAACGGATCAGGGGATAAATCGGAAGAAGAGGCAGACGGCGAGGAATCCGACGCCCAACAGAAGGGCTACGTCCTTGAATACGATGCCGCCAGAAAAATCGCCCAAGGGTTAGGTGCCAATCTTGAGTCGCTTACTTCTCTCGTCGAAATCAAGGGAGAAAAAGCTACTCTTCTTTCAGTCGCTGAACGAACAGCAAGTCTGTTTGGAAAAAATGAATCTGAATCTCCGACAAAGACACGAAAGAAAGGAAAAGCACAACTTCAACTTGGATTTGCTGCGGAACTAGAGCAAGCGGAAGAAGCTGGAAGTTGGGGGAGCAAAGGCGCTCCGGCGCAAGGCGCAACGATCCTAGATCGGGTACACCAATCCATGATCCTCTTTGCCGCTGGCAGAGGGGAAGCTCTTCGTCGGTTCTTGGTTGATGAAGGTGTTGGCAGAGACGAAAGATTCTGGCGTCTGGCGCAAGTCCTATCCTTCTTATATCCGAAGACAAGCGACGAGAAGCGGTGGATTGATGGCGTCCTCGCACGGAAGAAAGGGCTGGACTTTTAACGGATCGTCCTCATGGTAGACCATGATTAGACCGCTGCTCTATGAACGGCAGTTGGTGACCCGGCTTCAGCAGGAACTTCTCTCTGCGAAGATGTTCCGAATCGCCAGTGCGATGGTTTCCGTGGCGGGGGTCAACGAGATTTTTCCTTCGCTTGAGAGATGCTTGGAGAAGGGCGGCTCCGGCCAAATCCTGATCGGGGTTGATTTACCCAGTGACCCTGATGCGATTGGAAATCTCAGAAGACTCGCTGCCAAGTACTCAGAAAATTTGAAACTAAAGTATTTCCGACCGTTGAGGAGCCGCATTTTTCATCCCAAGTTGTTTATTTTCGGCGGCAAAGCATCGAGTACTTCAGCGATTATTGGCTCTTCGAACCTAACTGGCGGTGGTCTCACTGAAAATCATGAAGCCAATATTGGGGTGCGGTCGGGCAGCGTCGTTAGCGAATTGACGGAATACTTTGATGAACACTTTGAGGGAGCTTATTCGAGCCAAGTAACCTCCGAGTGGCTTGCGGACTATCGGGACGAGTGGTTGCTACGCAAGAAGTTATTCGATCGATTAAAAAAACTTCGTCAAAAAACCAATCCAAAAGTCGTCGCCATGCTCCGCAATCCCGTGTGCCCAAACGGATCAGGGGCTCGCTTCTCGCGTTCACAGGCGGAATTCGGGACTGGCCACGACGAGAACTTTACCCACTGGTTCGGCGGTTGGACGGCGGGACGGTAGAAGTTGATAGCGTCCACCGTGCGGATGGTTTGGTACATGCGGAATTCTTCGGTGGCCGAAAGACAAGTAGAAAATTGCAAAATGCCCGAAAGTTCAAAGTCCCAATCATGACGGAAGAAGACTTTTGGGCGCTCGCTCGACGGGAGAATGTTTGCCGTGGGAAGAAGGAAAGAGGCCGATACGCTTTCATGCAAAGGGACGAGGCACTTGATGGTAGATAGCCTTACGCATCTTTGGCACGAGAAATTCATGGAAACAGTGCAGACTCACCAGTCATCGGGGATTCTCAAAGTGGCCGCACTTGAGGGAAGGCTGGGAAAGTGGACGACCGCATTGACGCAGGTCGTTTGCGCGACTTGCGAATCCCTCGGCTGGAAGTCGGCAGCGAAAGGAAATCGCTCCCACCTATTGCCTGTTTCAGGGGAAGAGTACCTAGCCCTCGATGTTGTCGCATTCGAACCTGCTGGGGATCGCCGCTGGCGTTTTCCTGTGGCTGTTATAGAACTAGAGAATAGCCGGACTGATGACAGGGTAGCGTACTCACTCTGGAAGGTTTTGTGTACTCGCGCTGACCTCCGCATTGTTTTTTGCTACCGCAGAGATTCGGCCGAAGGCACCACGCTCGTTCGGCATCTATCTGAGCAGGTGACCACCGCGATGGCCATACGAGAGAGAACGCAGATCGGTGGAGAGACCATGCTGATCGTCGGATCGAGAAACGAATCCGCCACGTTCCCTTATGGGTTTTTCAAGGAGTGGCAGTTCGATAAGAATGTGGGGCGTTTCGCTCGCGCCTAACCCGGAGAAATTCAAATATGATACTCAAACCTTGGTATAAGGTGGTTACCCCACGCGAAGACCTCAGAGATGGTCGTCCCCTCGATGCGTCAGAATTTGCAGTTCACCTCGACCACGTTCGTGACAATCGGGCACCCGCTGACTATCAAGAGCCGCAGCGGTTCTTTGACCGCACCTTCCTCACCAAGAATCTAATCGAACTTGCCTCGACCGCAATTCGACGCCTCTCCGGAATAAAAGTTGAGACCTCTGCTGTCTTCAATCTCACTACCCAGTTTGGCGGTGGCAAAACTCACGCGTTGACCCTGCTCTATCATTTGGCAAGGGGAGGGCCGAAGGCATCAGGCTGGAAAGGCGTGCCGAGCATACTTGAAGCTGCTGGTGTCAAGTCGGCACCCGAGGCTGCAATTGCGATTTTCGTCGGTACAGAATTTGACTCCATTACTGGGCGCGGCGGCAAAGACGGCACGCCTCTGCGTAAGACACCTTGGGGCGAAATAGCATTCCAGATCGGGGGCAAGGATGCATTTGCAGTAGTCGCGAAACACGACCAAGAGCAGACTGCCCCCTCCAGCGAAGTGATTCGAGCGTTCCTGCCGAAAGACAAACCTGTCCTGATCCTGATGGACGAGTTGCTGAATTACATGGGAAGAAATCGAAAGTCGGGGCTGACGGGTCAGTTGTATTCATTCGTCCAGAATCTGTCTGAAGAGGCTCGCGCCCAAGATCGCGTTGTCCTTGCTGTTTCGTTACCGTCGATGCTCGATGAAATGACACCTGAAGACGAAAGTGATTTTGACCGCTTTCAGAAACTTTTGGATCGATTGGGCAAGGCCATGATCATGTCGGCTGAGACCGAAACGTCGGAGATCATACGCCGTCGTTTGTTCGAATGGGGCGGACTTCCCGAAGATGGAAGGAAGGCTGCGCAGGAGTACGGAGATTTTGTCCTAGATAACCGCACCCAATTCCCCAACTGGTTCCCGGCAGACAACGCGAAGGATGCATTCGCGGCAAGTTACCCGTTCCATCCCACATTACTCTCGGTGTTCGAGCGCAAGTGGCAAGCGTTGCCGCGATTCCAGCAGACTCGCGGCATCCTGAGGCTTCTGGCGCTCTGGGTGTCCCATGCATATCAAGCTGGGTTCAAAGGGGCGCACAAGGATGCACTAATCGTTATGGGTACAGCGCCACTCGATGATCCGATGTTTCGATCCGCCGCATTCGAGCAATTAGGTGGAGCAAAGCTTGAAGGTGCGGTCACAACAGACATCTGTGGCAAGAAGGATTCTCACGCCGTGCGTCTGGACAAGGAAGCGGTTGACACAATCAAAAAAGCCCGGCTGCACCAGAAAGTGGCCACATCCATCTTCTTTGAGTCCAACGGTGGGCAGTCAAAGACCGAAGCCACTCTTCCTGAAATTAGGCTGGCTGTGGCGGAGCCCGAAATCGAGATTGGGAACATCGAGACGGTTCTCGAAACACTCTCGACGACTTGCTATTTCCTCTCATCCGAGAAGAATCGCTATCGTTTCAGCCTATCCCCGAATCTCAACAAACTTCTCGCGGACAGACGGGCCAGCGTCCAGCCGAAGAAAATTGAGGAGAGGCTGCGTGCTGAAATCCAGAAGGTGTTTACCGCTGGAGGCGGGGTAGAAAGGGTCTTCTTTCCCGAAAAGAGTGGACAGATTTCGGATCGTCCGGCGCTGACGTTGGTCGTGGTTGCACCGGAGCAATCTCTGACAGACAAAGCGACCCGTGACTTCATCGAGGGTGCTACCAAGGAATGCGGCACTTCGGGCAGAACGTACAAGAGCGGCTTGGTTTGGGCTGTTCCAGATTCATCAGATGCCCTGAGAGACGAGGCTCGTAAGGTTCTCGCTTGGGAAGACATCGCTGACGAATCGGACGAGTTGCGTTTGGATGAAACGCAAAAGAAGCAACTTGGCGCAAACGTCGATAAGGCCCAGCGCGATGTCAAAGAGAGCGTATGGCGGACGTACAAAAATCTAGTGCTGCTTGGCAAAGACAACACGTGGAAAACCGTCGATCTAGGGTTGGTGCATTCGAGCGCGGCGAAATCCATCGTAGAGTTGGTGTTAAATCGCCTCCGTCAGGATGGCGATATTGAGGATGCGGTAAGCCCTAATTTCCTCGCGAGGAACTGGCCACCCGCTTTCAAAGAATGGAGCACAAAGGCGGTTCGTGATGCGTTCTTTGCTTCTCCGCAGTTCCCTCGCTTACTGAATGCAGAGAGCCTGAAGGAAACGATAATCCGGGGCGTCGAGAATGGAATGCTTGCCTACGTTGGAAAGAAGCCCAATGGGTCGTATGCTCCATTCCACTGGAAATCATCGCTCACCATTTTCGATGTTGAATTGTCCGACGACATGTACATCGTTCAGCGTGAGACTGCGGAAGCGTATGCAGCAGGCAAATCGACGCCGCCACCGACTCTTCAGCCTCCGCAGCCTCTGCCATCGGGGACTGGTGCGATTCCACCCGCGCCACCGCCACTATCAGGCACAGGCGCAACGTCGCCCCCGGTGTCTGCTGGAAATGCCGGACGCGTAACGTGGCAAGGTGACGTGCCTCCACAGAAGTGGATGAACTTCTATACGAAGGTTTTGTCGAAATTCGCGACGCAAACCGGGCTAAAGCTTGCTCTAAAGGTCGAAATTGCCCCGGAAGGTGGCGTATCAAATCAAAAGGTTGACGAAATCAAGGTAGCCCTACGCGAATTGGGACTCTCGGACGAAATATCGACCGATTGAGGTAACGTCCAAAAAGACGGTAAAAATATGGTCGTCGCTCTAAGCGGTTATTCAGCGTACTTCGATGCCAGCATGAACGTGCCACAGGACGAAATGGTTGTGGCGGGCTACCTATCAACATTAGAAGAATGGGCACAGTTTGAAATTTCTTGGAGACTGGTTTTAGCAAAACACGATGTACCTTTTTTTAAGATGTCCGAATTTATCGGTCGTAGAAAAGAGTATGCGCACCCCAAGTGGCAGACAGAGTCTTATCGAGCGCGCTTTATATCTGATCTGGCTTTGATAATCAGGAGTTGGACGGTAGCCAGCATCGCCTGTCGAATGAAAAAAGATTTGTTTGAAAAATACAACATGCTCTACGAATTAGATTCACGATTCAACTTGTTTGCGCTCTGTGGCCGGGATTGTGCGGCTCAAGCCAGAAATTATGTCCGTGGAATTCCCTCCGATCTTCCAATAGCATTCATCTTTGATCGTGGAGACGCTGATGCGGGTCTCTTAACAAATGAGATGATTTCCTCGGGATTGCCTGCCCCTGCATTCAAACGTAGCCGTCCTGACCCCGTGCTGGATAAAGACGATCCCTATCACGTCCAATTACAAGCGTGTGATCTTAGCGCCTGGGAACTTCGGCGTGGCGAGAGCGATTTGGAGGGCGGTAAAATTCCACAGGAATTGCGTAAGTCTCTTTTAGCCCTAAACCACAAGACTAAGATTTGGAAGCAAACTCTGGAACCCGATCTTCAATGCTTGATTCAAGTCGCGGGCATTAAGAAGCGCACTTGACGCCTAGTCCCAGTTCCGGTTCTTCCGCAGAGACCTGACCTCGGATTCCTGCCTGATAATCACAGCGTTCATCGCCAACCTCGTGCGCTACGATGGGCACAAAGGCGTAGCCCATTTGATCGGAGCTATCATGGATTTCATCGATCAGTTCTCGCCATTCCTCATATCGTTCTCGTCCGGGTGCGCCGAATAGCGGAGTGGGCAAAGACAAATTCACTGTTGGGGAGTTAATTGTTTGCGAGATGTTTGTCCCACTTGCCACCGGCGAATTCGTGACCTTCGCACCTTGGGCAGTCAGCGTTGATGAAAGCGCGGCGTGGCTCGAAGACTTTTGCCAGCCAAGGACCGTTTTAACGAGGTCCACTATCAACTTGTAGTGGTGGATGATCCAGTCCATACGATTATTCTATCGCGCTTCCCCATAAGCGGCTTCCACTGTCGTATTGGGGGTTCACGCTGCGATTATCGCTGTGGCGGTGCCTACGGCGTTAAGAAAGGCACAGCGAGCAATAGCGAACAGGAGTCATTGGAATTTAGGCAGTATGTTTCTAAGCTGCTGCGCGAAGTGTCCAGAGGCCGTCTGCTTTGACAAAGCGACCGTCTTCCCTGAGCAAGCGGCTAACGTATGCCGTGAAGTTCTTGGACCGCGAGGAATACCCATTAGCAAGGACTCGCCGCGCAATCACATCTGCGGCAAGGGGTTCCTTCGATCTAAGGCAAACCAGCCGGACATGAGACAACGCAGTTTGTTTCCCGCGTATTCGCAGTCTCGACTGAATCACTTTGCGTGTCGCGCTAGAGGTATTCGCTGCTTCGGCGAGATGCTTGACTGCACCCTGAGAAATAGACACAAGCACCGGCTTCGTTTCCCGTAGGCGCTCGCAAATCTTCTTGAACCATTGGGTCAGTTTTTCACGCGACGTTGGATGCAGGAGAGCAATCACCACCAACGCTCCAAGAATCAGCTTTACAGCAGGGGGCAGTTTCCGAATCATCTCGGTAATGCCCTGGATCGCTTCAACAAACGCCTGGATTCCAAACGTCAGTGCTAAACCAGAGCCGAGCTTTACAGTGACAATGACGCTCGTTGCGCGAGCGTAGTCACGAAGAACCTGGTCCAAGTCCGGCTCAATAACAGGCACACCCATGCGAACGAAATGTTGGTCGCTTGTCCGCACAAAGTCGGCATCTAGTTCTCTGGCCGTTAGAGCGTAGGGCGAATCCTTGGGATCGACCAGGGCGAATTCAGCGCCATCGCCAGTTGGCGCGTAGAAGCGAATGATGCGTTGAACCCGCTCCCATTCCGCGTTGGCCGCTTCACTGCTGACGCCTTCTTCGCTTGCGATTAGGGGAAGATATTTTTCAATTTCCTGTCTGAGAAAAACTGGAGCAACGGCAATCACTGCGCCGGAATCAATCGCTTCATGCAAGCCTGTGCGGGCGGTCGGGTTAATGCGGGAACCCAAGCGCCAGCGAAGCTCGGCCTGTACAGCCGAAGCATCTAGCACAATCACGATTTGAATAACGTCATCCAAGAGGGGACGGAGAAGCGGAACATCGCGGAGACTCAGCAGACCACGCAAAGCATCGGAGGGGATGCTGACGGGAGCGGGCTTTCTTTCGTCACCCATTTTTTGATCCTAGCAAATCATGGGGCGAAGTTAAAGCGAATACGTCGATAGACTCCTTGAATCACTTTTTCCTGGCTGGTAGACGCCTGATTGTGACTATTTCACTCGCCAGTATGAGCGCCTGATTGCCGTTCGGCGTGAGAAGTTTCTTGTCGCGCAAAAGTAGTCGAATCTGCAAGAGTTCCGCAGCTACCCGTTTGCGATCCATGAGTCCCATTTTCCTTCACCTCCGACCCGCAAACGATGGCAGCACGTCTGAATGAAGGCAAGCAAATTTTTCGTATTTTTAGCAGATGCGAATACTCTTGCAAGAGGGGCTTATAATCCCAGACCGATACCGGAGTTCAGTTTGAACGGTCTTGAAATCATTCACCGTTGGGCAGACGTACAGACTTCGCAGGGATGCAACTACCTATATCCGACTGCGGTATCTCCTTACATGAAGGAACAGTATTGCCGCCCGGCAGTCTACCGATGGATGGTCTGGACGCCGGGTTACGGACATCACGCATAATACGTGGGTGAAACCGATAACCTCGCCCGTCGCATTCAACATTGCATTCGCCCCGGTAAAACGCAAATGACGAATCTGCGGCTCAAATTGTATTTTGACGACGCCGTGAACCAGAAACGACACGTTGAACTGCAAGCATTGGTTTTTGACCCGTTCCAAGTAAACAAGGTGAATTTCGCAATGGAATTGTTGGGTCACACCCATATCCGGCGAATGCTTGAGAACCTTGCCTTGGTGTGGTTGGACGCCGTGGAATTGCCTGGCTCGCCTCTTATCCTCAACCGAGTGTTGGAACAAGACAAGGATCGAACCAACAAGCACATCGACTCGGCTCGCAGCCATCTCAAGCAGCTAGGGTTGACGGACTGTTAGCGATCATGTAAAAACGCATTTTTTGGAGCCGGCCAACATTCCCTAGCTGCCCCGCCGCACGAGGCCGGAGGGAAAACCGGCCGGAGCGCCTGATGAGTGAGAGCGGAGGCAACTCAGTCGACAAACTCCACC
>WNGO01000916.1_pt1 | contig 20826 bp, 26 predicted proteins | sample 5400511 | NCBI WGS metagenome assembly WNGO01 (sample SAMN13153380, study PRJNA577476) | soil metagenome | isolation source: 20 cm soil or saprolite under Garry oak tree replicate 2 | place: USA:California | collected 2016-06-15 | reverse complement strand
CTTCGATTCCAATAAAACACGCTCTTCTATCCGATGTCGCTGGGCCTGCCGCTGGCCGGTGCGGCGCTTGTCGTCAATCCGGTCCCTCACCGCCAACCGGCGCCGCGCTTCAACGAGGAGGGAATCTTGTTCGAGGGCTAGTTGCTGCAGATCGTTACTCATGCCGCTGGTGGATGTGCTCATTTCTGTTTCTCCTTCTCAAAATTGCCTGTGTGCTTCCGCGACCTTCTTCGCCCACCAGTCGCCGATGGCCGCGGCGTAGCGATCGGGGTCGTCGTTGAATGGAAAGTGATGGCCGTCCTCGATTCGGACGGCGGTCACGTTGCGAAACATCAGTCCGAAGCGCTGCTGCCAGCCCAGCGAATCGTCCTTGCACCCGAAGAGCGTGAGGACGGGAATGTCGGCGAGCTTGGTCTTCAGCTCGCGTTCGAGCTGGCTCATCAGCGGGTCGATCCTGATCAACTCCGCCAGCACCTGCTGCGTGGCGCGGCGTGCGGTCCGGGATCGCCAGGGTCCGAGAAAGGTCCGTCGATCCGCCCTGCTCAGGTGGCGGCCGACCCCCCTGGACGTTGCCGTAAGGCGCGCCAACGCATTGGTGTTCGTGTTCAGCGCGCTGATCAGCGGGTTGCCAATCACCTCGAGCATCCGTCGGACCGATGGGTACTCGCGAAGCGGCCAGCCGAACGTATTGCTGATCACCAGGGCGCGGAATCGTTCAGGGCGCATCGTGGCGATCAGAAACCCGATCGGTCCGCCAGCGTCGTGCACCACCATCGTGATGTCCTGAAGATCGAGTGCGTCGATAAAGCCATCGAGGACCCAGGCGTAGGCGCGCACGCTCTGGTCGTGATCCTCAGCGTCCGGGGATAATCCACTGCCGGGGAAGTCGAGCGTCAGGCAGCGGAACTGGTGGCGCAAGCGCAGGATCACATCCCGGAACATGAAGGACCACTGCCCGGCGCTGACGAATAGCAACGCCGGGCCAGCGCCCTCGTCGATGTAGTGGACCCGCTTGGCCTCGATTTCCACGAACCGACTCTGGAAAGGAAAGGCCGGCTGCGTAAGCCAGGTGGGGCGTTCAGGAACCGTCGCAGCGTGATCAGCCATGAAACTGATCTCCTCCAAATGGTCGAATTTGTGTTCGACCTCAGCATCTGGCTGGAGGGGTGCTGGCGACTTCCCCGGAACCATGTAGGTCCCGGTAGCGGAAACCGTGTACTAGGCGGCTATCAACCCAGACCGTGCCGCAAGGCGTAAGCCGTCGCATCGGCGCGGCCGCGGGCCTCGATTTTCCGATAGATGTTGACCACGTGGCGCTCGATCGTGTACGCACTGATCCCGAGACGTCGGGCGATCTGCGCATTCGACTCACCCGCCGCGAGCAGGCGCAGGACCTCAATCTCCCTTCGGCTCAGCGTTCCCACCGGCACGCCCTGCCGACCCATGGCCGGTAAGGCATCGTCGCTGGAGGTCGATACGTCGCTCGGCACCACGCCGTCGCAGAAAAAGTCGAGAAGCAGCTTGATCATTCCTTCGGTGCCTTCCAGAAGCAAGTTCGGCTGGGAGCCCTCGAGGACGACAAGATGGCCGCGCGGTAGATCCATTGCCAGTGAGCGAGAGACCTCCATCGAGACTTGGCTAGCGCCCCGGCGGTGCAGCACCAGCGTCTCCGCCCTGACACCCGGAAGGATGTCCGTCACATCCACCGCGCTGGCCGCCTGAAGACTCGCGCGCGCCATTTGCGGGGTGACGGCGCCTCGAAACGCCTCCGCGGTGGCGCGCCTGAAGACTCGCGCGCGCCATTTGCGGGGTGACGGCGCCTCGAAACGCCTCCGCGGTGGCGCGCCCAGCCTCGACTGCCGACCACCCCATCCACTGGTGCGCGGCGGTGTCCACGAACAGGTTCCAATCCTGCTCGATCAGGCTCAGGAGGGCCTGCGTCCCAGGGGCACTCATCGCATCCCAGAGCCGCGCGGCCCCGCCGAAGAGGACGATTCGATTCACGCGGTCGGGGTGGCGCGCGGCGTAGGCCAGCACATGAGGGCAGGAGCTGTATTGGCCGATCAGCTCGGTGACCTTCGGCTCCGTTTGCTCGACCACGGCTTCGAGGTCCGAGACCATCGCCGCGAGCGATAGGTCGGTGACATCCCGTTGGGAGTGACCGGTCCCGCGCCCGTCGTATTGGATTAGCGTGAGGCGCCGCCCTAACTGCTCGTAGGCACTCCGCAGAAGTGGATTCTCCCACTCCATGGAAAGATTGCTGAATGGCACCCATGGTGCAAACGTAGCTGATTCGAGGCCGTTCCGCCAATCCGATCGAACCCTCCAATCGCGGTCGATTTCTCATGGCGTAGCCTACGTCATACTCGAGCTGCCCCTCGTCGAAGCCTGGCCTGGCGCCCACGCGGCTCAATCCCACGCATCTAGCTCATGTACTCGGCCCACGCGACCCCAGTACGCCCGCATGACCCATAACGCGACGCCCGGTAGGGCGACCGTAGTCCCGGCGACCTGACCCGATCGCGCGGTCACGACCGACTTGGCTTGGCAGCTTTTGTACCGCGACCTTTGTCCAGATGATCGCGCGACTGGACGAACCCTTGATCGCTTCTTAATAGCGCCCGAGGGCTTCGCCTAGACGCGAGCTATTGGTTATTCAGACGAGTGACGTCCGCCAAGCGTCCGCTGACAAGCCAAACGCCTAGGTCTAAATTCGGATGGAGTTCGAAACTCATCCGGTGGGGGTCGCCAAACGCATCAGCCACAAGCCTCACGGCAGCAACGGCGAACCGTTTGGGATCTGGGGATGGCGGTGGAGGAAACGACCTAAGCGACCAGCCGGAGAGCGAGGCTCCGCGCCGGGGCGACGATCTTCTTCTCGGCGGGCGCCGCATCGATAAGGGCCGCAATGCGACCCCCAAGTTCCTTTCGCCCGATCGCAAACTTGTCCCACCTGGCGTCTTCGGCTGGCGTCTTGAACCACAGCTCGACCCGAGTCCCGTGCTTTCGCCGGTATGCGAGCCGGTTGAAGTCTCGGGCCGGGACAAGCCACATGCTCGTGAGTTCAATCGACCGTAGATCGAGGAAGGCGAAAAGATAGAAAACGCGAGCGCTCGTCGGGAGCTGATTTGGGAGATAGCGCGCCACGCACCACACCTGGTTCTGGCGCAGCCGGGTGGCGCATTTGACCTGGATGTAGACATGGCGATCACCACCTCGCGTGTCCACAATGAAGTCCTTGTGATCGACATCCGCATCGGGCTTGAACGTCGTGAGCCGGCCGCGCGAGGAGGCCAGTACGTACGCTCTGGCGAGCAATTCAGCAACCTCGCCGATCAGGACGGCGGGAAACGCCATATGGGGTGAGCGTCGCTAGATGCGAAATCTTGCTGCTGTGATGTTCAAGGCCCGGAACGGACCGAACAAAATGGCTCCTTCAGGTTGGCGGGAGTTTCTTCAGCCAGAGTGACCTAGAACGAGTCGCCCAAGCCGGTAGCCTCGAGCTGCTTGGTTCGTGGGCAGACCCAATGAGCTACACAGCGCAGGCTTCAGATCGTTGCCGCGATCGCGATTCTCGGCGTCCTCGGAATCCTGGTCATTACCCGCCAATTTAGGTAGCTTGCCTGTCGCTAGCCTGAGACCGAATCGGGTCGGCGATCCGGTCGTCCGGTCGGCGTTACGCTAAGCGTCCTCTGAGCGTGCGCAAACCGTCCGCCGAGCGTCTGCTGATCGGGCGGCGCTGACGGGCCATGTGGTCATTTCTGAATTCAGCTGGAGTTCGACACTTGTCCGGTTGGGGTCGTTGAACCTTCATTTTTGTATCCGATTTGACAGGTTGTGGGCTATTTGATCAAGGCTACCTTCGACCGCATCTAAGCTACGATGGGCGATCGATGAGCTTCAGGGCGATCTCCGGCGGAGTGGTACATACAGTCCCGGTGGATTTGAGACGCGTCCTGATTGCCAACCCAAAGGTTCTCGCTGCGTGGGACGACCTCACCCCTCTTGCCCGCAATGAATGGGTCTGCTGGGTGCTCTGGCCAAAGAAAGCAGAAACGAGGAGCCAGCACATCCAGCGATTGCAAACCGAGCTGTTGGAGGGGAACGGCGGCCGTGTTGTCGGCTTAGCTGCATCCACCGCAAGGACAAGGAACTGAGCCCTTCGGTCCGCTGGGTGCTAAGCAGCCGAAGCAAAGCTTAGAAATGAGCGACGCATCCGCGTCCCAACAGATAGATGACATAGTCCGCAGGACGGCTGGCTGGAGGGGTGAGAGGCTGAGCCAACTGCGGGCTCTCATCAGGGGGGCCGACCCGGGCGTAATCGAAGAGGTGAAGTGGAAGAAGCCCTCCCGCCCCGAGGGGGTGCCCGTCTGGTCCCACGATGGCATCGTTTGCATCGGCGAGGCCCTCAAGAACGCGGTGAGGCTGACGTTTCCAAAGGGTGCCCAGCTGAGGGATCCGAAGGGGCTGTTCAACACGCGTCTGGACAGCAAGACGGTACGTGCCATCGATTTCCATGAGGGCGATGCCATTAACGCGTCCGCGTTGAAGGCACTCATCCTCGGAGGTGCCCGCCTAAATCGAAGCTAACATCGGTAACGGATGTCCGGGCTTAAAGCTTTCCTGGCCAGTCCAAAGCCGAGCGGCGGAGCGTCAGCTTCGCACCTACTGCGACCGGCGGGTGCCACGTCGTCGGCGTGGATTAGTTTCGGACGGCGTGTAAGCCCGCGATGTTCGTCTCTACGGCATGAACTGCGCGGTTCGGACAGGCGAGAATGGTGAGTCCGTTCCGTCTCAACCCAGCATTGATCAGTTACGGGTACGATAACCCCGATCATGCCTCGCGGCGTTATCGAAGTTGAGGGCTTGCGCAAGTCGTACGGCAGCTTGATAGCGGTCAAGGGCGTTGACCTTACCGTCTCGGAGGGAGAAGTCTTCGCCCTGCTCGGGCCGAACGGCGCGGGCAAGACGACGACCGTTGAGATCCTGGAGGGATTTCGCACCCGCAATGCTGGACGAGTCTCGGTGCTTGGCGTCGATCCCGCGACCCATGCCCGCCGGCTCCGGGAACAGATGGGGATCGTCCTGCAGTCGACTGGTATCGACCCCTACCTGACCGTCGCCGAGACGATCGACATGTACCGGGGCTTCTATCCGCATCCGCGATCGCTGGATGAGGTGATCACCCTCGTAGGGCTCGAGGAGAAGCGGACGGCGAAGGTCGACAAGCTCTCCGGAGGGCAGAAACGCCGGCTTGATGTCGGGATTGCTCTGGCCGGCGACCCGAAAGTCCTGTTCCTTGATGAGCCGACTAGCGGTTTCGATCCGAACGCCCGGCGGCATGCCTGGGAGGTCATCAAGAACCTTGCGAACCTTGGTAAGACAATCTTCTTGACCACGCATTACATGGACGAGGCTCAATATCTCGCCGATCGGGTGGCCGTGATCTCAGCAGGTCAGATTGTGGCCGAGGGCGACCCCGCCACGCTGGCCGGTCGTGACAGGGCGGGGACGACCATCCGGTTTCGACTGCCTGAGAGTGCCCGACTGCCAGAGGCTGTCAACCAAAAAGCGACTGTCAAGGGCGGCATCGTCGAACTGAAGGCCGAGGACCCGACGCAAATTCTCTTCGAGCTCACCTCCTGGGCGGTTGCAAGCCATGTCTCGCTTGCGGGACTCGAAGTAACGCGGCCATCGCTTGAAGACGTGTATCTCGAGATCACGCGGGAATCGGCTCCCGCCGCGGCAGCGGCTGAATGAAGGATCTGCAGCGCGCCCTAGGGCAGGTCATCTACACGAACAACTCCTTCTGGCGGAATCCAGCGTCGGCTTTCTTCACGCTGGTGTTCCCCATCATGTTCCTGGTGATCTTCAGCCTGATCTTCGGCAACCAAGACATCACGATCGCCGGGGTGAAAACAAGAGTTGCAACGTTCTATGTTCCGGCGATCACCGGGTTCTCGGTGATCACGGCGTGCTATACGAATATCGCCATCAGCCTCTCGTTTCAGCGTGACCGAGGTGTGCTCAAGCGGCTGCGTGCTACGCCGCTACCGTCCTGGGCCTATATGTTCGGCCGGATCGCCCACTCGATTCTGCTCTCAATCTTGCTGGTAATTATCTGCGCTGGTTTCGGACGGCTGTTCTACGGGGCGACGCTGCCAACCCAGACGCTGCCGTCTTTCTTGCTAACCCTGGTCGTGGGAGCAGCCACCTTCTGCGCCCTCGGGATCGCGATTACCGCGGTGATACCCAACGCTGATGCATCCCCGGCTGTGGTCAACGCCTCAATCCTCCCGCTGCTTTTTATCTCGAACATCTTCATTCCCCTCCAGAATCCACCCGCTTGGCTCGATACGGTGTCGAAGATCTTTCCGATACGTCATTTCGCGGACGCGCTGGTCGGCTCATTCTTTTCGCCAACCGGGTCGGGCTTGCACGGGAACGACTTGCTCGTGCTAGCAGCTTGGGGCCTGGCCGCCATCCTCATCTCGGTGCGCTTCTTTTCCTGGGAACCTCGTATCTAATTCGGCCCACCGGGGCCTCCCAGACGGCGCCCGACCGACCAAGTCCTACCTCTAGGCCAGGGCTATCGAGCGCGGCGCCTACTAGCAAGCTCCTCAACCGCACTCGGAAAGGTTGTCTCGAAGTCGATGAGCTTTGCCCATTCGGCGGTAATGCTGATCCGAGCCATTCGATCGTACAGACCTCGCACCTGGGTTTCGAAGGCGCTCCATTCTTGTCGCGGGACATACCTGCGCGAAGCCTCGAGGTATTCGTCGGGAACGCCGTCGACCACTTCCACCGCAGCACTGCCACGGACCAGCAAGATATGTGGCGGCTGTGTTTGTGTGTCAATGGTCAATGCGACTCTCGGGTTGGACTGTAAGGCCTTGACTTTAGGTGCGTTCCATGCCGTGCAAACAACAAACCTGCCGTCTTTCCAGATGTAGCCTATGGGGACCACTCGGGGATAGCCATCGGGGCCGACATAGGCCAGCCGGGAAACGAACTCTGAATGCAACAACTCCTGCGCCAAAGGCGTTGCCAAGACCTGCAAGGCCGCCTCTCTGTCCATGGTAGATATCAAAGCAGATGACCGCGGACCACAACAAGTGGCTCTAAGTCAATCGCACCTCCCGCGCCGTTAGCCGCTGGTAACGAAGTCGAAGATCGCGGCCTTGCCGGTGGCCGTGTCCTGCATGGTCACGAGCAGGTGCGGGTCAAAGATCGAGTCCTGCTGGTTGCGGGCGACATCGGGAAAGTACAGCTGTGTCGTCAGGACGGCCTTGCCGGGCGCACGAATCTTGACGTGGATGTGCTCGGTGCGACCGGGATATTCGCCCGGGAGAATCGTCTCGAGGCTGTAGCGGCCCGCGGCATCGGTCAACTGGTGGCCGCGCAGCCGGTAGCCACTGTTGTCGTACGTACCACCTGCATCCGCCTGCCAGAAGTCGAGTGTGGCGCCGCCGACGGGCGCGCACGCGAGCGTAAGCACCCGACCGCTAAGGACCAATCGCATACCGGTCATGCCGCTTTCGATCAAGGAGGTCCTCGCCGGTGATCCCGGCTTGAAATACGGCCCTTCCGTCTGGGTGGGTGTCAACTGCGTGGGGCATGCGCCAGTCGACGCCGCTGCGGGGCTGACGCTGGCGGCAGATGATGGCGTGTTGGTAGTCGGTGCGGTGGTAGACGGCTGACCACAGGCGGAAAGGGCGAGAACTGTAGCGATAGCCGTGAACCAAATCGCCCGAACCTGCATCATCCAAAGCCTACCTGCGACGGCCGGGCGACCGCCCTATTCGCCACCGGCTCGAGCGGTTAGAGCAGACTGCGCACATGTCTGCGGCGATGGGGCGGGGACGTGGACGGCCTCGATCGTCCAACTGTAGGCAGCGACCCGCCCAACCATTTCGAACCAGGCCGGATGATCCGTCGCGTAGGCGAGGTAGTCTGGGCGATCGTCGGGCATCACGAAGATAGAGGTATTGGTGGTGGACAGCCAGCATTGGAGGAGCGTGCCCGCCGTCGCCGGATGATCGGCGTAGTGGTAGCCAGCCGGCAGGTAATAGAACGGGTCGTACAACTGGCTGATGAAATGCCGGCCGTCGAGCCCACCATAGTGCACGAGCGCATAGGTGACGGCGGGATGGTCGGGCGGAGGCAGATTGAGCGCGCCGCCGCGATAGTCAGGCTGACCGAAGATGCCGGCGATGTAGCGTCCTGTGGCCACATCGGAATTCCAGGCCGAGGCTGTACTCGTGTACGCCGTCGCGATGGGGATCCAGGTCAGTTGCACGGCGGCCATCAGGACCGCGGCCGTCACCCAGGCGAGCGGCTGAATTCCTTTTCCCAGGTAGCGAGGCACGATTACGAACAAGCCAATCGCAAGGAGCAAGGCGGCGAAGTCGTAGGGGAAGGCGAGGATCCACATCATCCACCGCCAGGGGTACCACTCGGTGATAAATGCGGTCAGGCCGAACAGACCGAAGACCAAGGCACATGATCCGAATCCATAAAGCAAGAGCAAGTACGATCGCGGGCGGCGCCAGAGCGTCGACAGCAGGCCAACCGTCGCCAGTACCCAGAGGGCTACAAACCACGGCCTCGCCGCTTGCTGGCTTGCGATGAGCGGCTTCATCCATAGGCCGCCCGCGTTGGCCAGGTAATTCCAGTACAGCGGATAAATGGGGTTGCCGGTCCGGGCGTTGAGGAATGTCATTTGGGCCGCCATGACGCTCACAAACCCGAGAAGCATCAGGAACCATCGGCGGACGGTCGCACGCCGCAGAAACGACGCGAGGACAAGCCCGGGTGAAGACAGCCAGGCCTCCGGTCGGGCCGCGGTTGCAAGCCCCCACGCGATCCCGGCCCCCAGGGAGCGTCTCGGCAGCAGCCAGATGCCGAGGAGCGACAGGCTGACCCCCATCGGTTCGAGCATCCCGGACGAATCGTTGAAGACGCTCGTGGGTGCGATAGCGGCAAAAGCCGTCGCGGCAATAGCAACCGAGAGGTTCCAATAGCGCCGGCAGAGATGAAAAATCAGCACCACGCCAAGCGTTCCGAAAGCGAGACTCTGGATCCTTGCGAGCACGATGTCGGTCGAGCCGGTGACAAAAAAGAGGATGACGAGCACGATTGGGTGGAGGCTTCCCCAGAAGTACTCCACACCCTTGAGGTCCCAGAGGCGCAGGCCGTGGCTCAAGCCGATCTCTTTGGTGAGGTAGGCAATCTGCCAGTGCTGGTAGACATCGGTATACAGCCCGTCGCCGGCGTTTTCGGGATTCGAAATGGCAAAGAGGTAGATGAGACGCGGCACAAGCGCTATTAGCAGCACCCCGAGGGTCCACCAACTCCAGAGTGCGAGGGGAGCGGGAGCTGGTGAGGAGTCGCCGCTCTGTCGAGGGTCGTCCTCGTCGTGGTCCGGGAGGACGCGGGCCAGGCTCACTAATCGTTGACAACACGAGCGGAGGCAAACTTGCGAGTTTTGGCGCCCGCGGCGCGAAGCGTGCCTTGGCCGTACCAGTATCCTCGGTTCGACGCCTCGTATCCGGCGTCGAGTCAAGTAGATCGGAACTAGGGGTGACTACGCCATGCACAAGAGGTTGGTGACGCGCTACGCCACACAATCGTCGATAGCCGCGGATGAAAACCAGCGACGCATCGAGGCCGTCTTCGCGGAGCTGGCCAAGAACCAGCCCGACAACGTGAGTTACGTCGTCCTTCGGCTCGCGGACGATTCCTTCGTCCACCTGTCATTCCATGACCATGGCGATAGCGAGGTGAATCCAATCACCTCGACGGCAGCCTTTGCCCATTTTCAGCAGGACCATGCCGCTCGCCGCAAAGGTGCCGTCGACCAACAAGCTGCGACGCTCGTCGGCGCCTACATCACGAAGATTGAGTGAGGGCTCTTAAGCGGACGACGCGGCGGGCGAGAGAAGAGACGACAATTCGTCGGCACTGTAGGAAACGCCGAACACCGGCCCGTCCGGCTCTAGGATCAGGCCTGCTTCCAGCGGCCCGGCATCGACAGCGTCGAATCCGAGTCGATCGATGAGCTGCATCACCGCGGCGACCGCTGCGCGGTCATCACCTGCCGCCGCCATGGCGATCCGTCCCGCTGCACCATGCGGACGCCTGCCTTCGTCGAACTTGTAGTAGGTAATGTGGTTGAGACTCTTGACGACCCGCGCCGAGCGGAAGCGCTCCTGTACGACGACGCTCGTGCCGGCTGGCGCTGAGGCGAGCTCCTGATCGACGCCATCGATCTCTTCCCAATAGTTCATCGCATCGACGAGGATCTTGCCGGCGAAGAGGTCACGCGGCAGTTCACGGAAGCGATGCATCGGCACCGCGAGAACGATGACGTCCGAGTGATCGGTGACCTCGTCGGTCGTAAGGGCGCGAGCGCCGGGCGCCAGTACCTCGACGATCAACGCGATGCGTTCGGCGCCTCCTGATCCCGATATCGCGACGTCGTACCCGGCCGCGATTGCCGCACGCGCGATCGTTGTGCCCACCCGGCCGGCGCCGACGATGCCCAGGCGCCGCTCGCGGGTCTCCGCGCTAGACATGAGTCTGTGCCGTCACCCCTTTGGACGGGTAATTGGATGAAATCGGGGGTACCGGATGATCTGCCAGCAGCTCGCGCACCCGCGGAATTACCTCCCGCCCGTAGAGCTCGATCGTCGCCAGCCTCTGTGGGTGCGGCATCCGTCCCGTGGCGTAGGCCAGGTCGAATCGACTGAGCCCGAGCAGCCGCATCATCGCCGCAATTTTGGTGGCGACGGTTTCGGATGATCCGATGTACAGCGATCCGTCTGCGCGTTCGGCCTGGAATCTGGCCATGGTCGGGCGTGCCCATCCGCGCTCGAGTGCGGCTTTCTCGAAGGTCTCTTTCCAGTACGGCCACTGAATGTCGACGGCCTCCTGGTCTGTTCGCGCAACGTATCCGTGGGAGTGCATACCAATCGGCAGCGGCGGATGCCCGTACGCATCCAGCGCGCGCTTGTAGAGTTCGACCAACGGGGCAAAGCGGCCCGGCGGTCCGCCGATCACGGCCAGCATCAAGGGCAGGCCGTAGCGGGCGGCCCGGACCACCGATTGCGGGCTGCCGCCGACGCCAACCCAGGTGGGAAGGTGTCCCTCCGGGAGAGCCGGGGTCACGTATTGGTTGGTCAGCGGCGATCGAAACTTGCCGGACCAGGTCACAGGTTGCTCCCGAAGCAACCGCGTGAGCAAGTCGAGCTTCTCCTCGAAGAGCTCTTCGTAGTCGGCGAGGTCGAACCCGAACAAGGGGAACGACTCGGTCAGCGAGCCGCGACCGACGACGAGTTGTGCGCGGCCATTCGACACGGCGTCGAGGGTCGCGAAGTTTGTGTAGACCCTCACCGGGTCCTGTGTGCTCAGCACGGTGACGGCAGTGCCGAGCCGGATGCGTTTGGTTCGGCCGGCGATCGCCGCCAACATGACGTGAGCGGCAGAGTCCATGAAGTCGGGCCGGTAATGCTCTCCGATGTTGAACGAATCGATTCCGACGGCATCGGCAAGGACAGCCTCTTCGACATAGTTGCGGATCACGACATCAGCAGGGAGGGGTTGACCCGACTCATCGACGGTGACGTAGCCGAACGTGTCCAATCCGAGCTCCAGCTCCGGGGTAGTCATCGCTTGCTGCTCCGCTCCGGCCGCAGGCCTGCTGGCTCCTCGGGGATGTCACATGGAGGCGTCTTGGCACCAACCGCCCGGACAAGCAGGTCGTAGAGCGTTGCACGCTCGCGCGCGCTCAGGGGGCTCAGCAGGTCGTCATCAATGCGGCGGAGCCGGTCGTAGGCGCCGCAGAGTTCCGCCTGCCCTCGTGGCGAGAGCTCAACGATGTGTCGGCGGCGGTCCACGGAGTCACGGCGACGCAGAATCAGCCCGCGCTCCTCGAGTTCGTTGAGGAGGCCGACGACGTTGCTTGGATCCAGGCTCAGGGAATCTGCGAGGGCCTGCTGGCTCGCAGGTCCGCGTTCGCTGAGCAGCTTCAGCGCGATCAGGTGGCGCGGGCGCAGGCTTCCCGGCTCAAGCGTGGTTTCGAAGGCCCGTCGACCGACGCGGGCGAGGTGCTCGAGCAGCGGAAGGAGTCGCTGGTCCGCGACCGTGCTGGCGTGGTTTTTGGCCATACAAAAATGATACACGATATACCAATGGTTGGTCATATACCAACTATAGAAGGGCCCTTTGAATACGGGTATCGGGCCCAGTTCGCAAGGGGCAACTTCGAGCAGAATATGGCTATCGTGCACGCCGTTGAAATGGTGGCCACTGAGGTCGGGGCGACGCCAGCCCAGGTCGCGCTGGAGGAGAACGCTGCCGCGACTCGGGTCACATGTCAGGGATCAACCGGTAGGCATCCATGAGGGTTAGCTGACGATGGAACCGATCGTTCTCTTCGGGATTCAGTTCACGTTGAGTTTGGTGGCCTATTTGCTGATCGCCTTCTGGTATGTCGTGCCTCGGTTATCGGTTCTGCCTCGGGAGCTTGCCCTCGTGCCATTGCTGTGGGTGCACGCTTTTCGCGTTCTTGGCGGGACGATTCTGGCTCCGGGCGCAGTCGGCCCCGGTGTCCCAATGGAATTTCGGACGATGATCGGCTACGGGGATCTGATCACCGCGCTCCTCGCCCTGGTGGCGCTAACCGCGCTTCGTGTCCGCTTCCAGGGTGCCATCGCTCTGGTCTGGCTGTTCGTCATCGTGGGCATGGTCGACACGGTGAACGCGATCATCCAATCGATGCGTTTCAGCGTGTTCACCTACGCGCTCGGCGTGAACTGGGTGATCGTGACCATCTATGTGCCGGCCCTGCTCGTAAGCAGCCTGCTGATTTTCATGCAGCTGCTCGGCCGCAAGAGCTCAGTTACCAGGGAATAGCTCTACCGTCGTTATAGGAGACTCTTTCACGTGCTACTCGACAAGAAAGTCGCCGCCATCTACGGCGGCGGCCCCATTAGCGAGGCCGTGGCCGGCGCCTTTGCGCGGGAAGGGGCCAGGGTCTTCCTCGCGGGCCGATCCGCGGAGAAGCTCGCGGCGATTGCCGGTGAGATCCGGTCGCGTGGCGGCGCGGTGGAGACAAGCGTTGTCGATGCGCTCGAGCAGCGGGCGATCGACCAGTTTGTGGACATGGTTGTCGACCGGGCGGGCGCTGTCGACATCTCCTTCAACCTGATCGCGGTGGGTGACGTCCAGCAGCCTCTCCAGCGGATCTCGGTTGAGGACTTCTTGCAGCCGATTGTTACCGCCATGCGCAGTCACTTCCTGACGACCCGGGCAGCGGCGCGGCACATGGTTGCGCGCGGGTCGGGCGTCATTCTCGCCTTCGGCGGTGGCGGGCCGCAAACCCTTCCTGGGTTGGGCGGCTTCAAGATCGCCCTCGATGCGCTCGAGGGCCTTCGCCGGCAGTGGGCCACCGAGCTCGGTCCGCACGGCATCCGCGTGGTCACCATCAAGACGGGCGGGATCCCCGAGACCCTTCCCAAGGGAATCGAGGGCCGCGACGAGATCATCTCCAGTCTTCAGCAGGCTGCCCTGCTTCCGTGGACCGCAACCCTGAATGACGTTGGAACCGTCGCGGCGTTCGTGGCCTCAGACCAGGCTCGCACGATCACCGCGGCCGACGTCAACATCTCCGCCGGCGCGATCGTCGACTAGTCGCGCTCGCGTATCAGGGAATGCGCTCGAGGACAACCACCGGAATGAGACGGTCCGTTCGGGTCTGGTAGTCGGCAAATGACGGCCAGATCTTCGACATCTCGGCGTACAGCCGGTCGCGCTCGGGACGGTTGTCCACCACCCGGGCGCGGGCTTTGAATTTTTCAGTTCCGTGGGCGTTTGCCACTTCGACCTCGATCTGCGGATTGGCCGTGATGTTCCCGAACCAGGTCGGGTGCTTCGGCGCCCCGCCCTTTGATGCCACGATGACGTAGCCGTTTCCCTCGCGGCCATACACCAGTGGGGTTGTAATGGCATCCCCGCTCTTTGCGCCTTTGGCGGTCATCAGCAGGACATGGTCACCCCACATTCCGACCCCGCGCCCCTTCTTGTCGTGAAACTCGGCGATCGTCTTCTGATTGAAAGGAGTTGCTCTCACGGAAGCCAATCGTACCTATCGACACCCCGATTGACCCCTTGACACCCCACCGACTGATGGGTATTATACCGAGTAGCTAATTAGCTGAATGGAAAAATGAATGGCAGCAGATCACCTCAGCGTCACGTTCGCAGCCCTCGCCGATCCCACCCGGCGGGCGATCCTGGCTCGTCTTTCTCATGGGGAGGCGTCCGTCACGGAACTGGCCAGGCCGTTTGACCTGAGCCTTCCCGGCATCTCGAAACACCTAAAAGTGCTGCAGCGGGCGGGGCTGGTCAGCCAGAGCCGAAAGGCACAATGGCGTCCGTGCCGGCTGGACGGGGCACGGTTGAAAGAGGCGGCCGATTGGGTGGGGGAGTATCGGCAGTTTTGGGACGAAAGTTTCGAGCGACTCGACGAATACCTGGCGACCGTACAAAAGGAGGAAACGCATGACAGCGAAGACAGACACCACGACGGCAAAGACTGAATACGTCATCGAACCCGGAAAGCAGGAGCTCACGATCACCCGCGTCTTCGATGCACCGCGCGAGTTGGTGTTCAAGGCGTTCACGGACCCGAAACTGGTTTCACAATGGTTTGGTCCGCGACCGTACACGACCACCGTCGACAAGATGGAAGCACGGCCGGGCGGGTTGTGGCGGTTCGTGCAACACAACCAGAACGGAGACGAGTTCGCCTTCCATGGTGTTCACCATGACGTCGTCGCGCCCGAGCGGATCGTTGCGACGTTCGAGTACGAGGGCGTGCCTGGCCACGTGCTGCTTCAAACCGTGAACTTCGAACCCCTCGGGCAGAAGACCAAACTCGTGGAGCAGTTGGTCTTTCAGTCGGTCGCCGATCGCGACGGGATGGTGGCGTCCGGAATGCAGGAAGGCTCCGATGATTCGATGGATCGCATGGCCGAAATCTTGGAAAACCTCAAGGCACGCCGGGCCTGAAAGCCCTTTGGTCAGGGCAAACTGAGCCCGGGGCGGGTGGTTGACGCATCTCGCCCCGGGCTTGCGCGTACGCGCCACTCAACAGGGAAGAAGACTCCAGGCCTGCTTAGCCCGAAGAATTCGAAGCGCCGCGTCGCCGACTCGCTGGCGAAAGCTGGGATCAGCGGAGGCTCGTGCGCGGATCGCCAGCACCATGGCGTGCGCGGGGGCCGAAGTCTTGGAGATGATCATGTCGCCGCCGGCCAAGAGAAAGTCGATCGCCCGCGTACCCGGCGGAATGGCGGCGACCGCCGCCGTATCGCCGAGGTCGTCCGAGATGATGACGCCGTTGAAGCCCATCGTGCCGCGCAACATCTGCGTCATCACCAGCGGCGAAAAGGCGGCCAGGCGATTGGGATCGATCCGCGTGTACCTGGCCAGGGCCACCATCACGAAGTCGGCATTCGCCGCGATGCCCTGTTTGAAGGTCGGCAAGTAGGGGTCGTTCGCGGTGGTCGTCGTGTCGGTTGCGGTCGTGAAGTCGGTGTTGCCCGCCACACGGCCGAGGCCGGGAAAGTGTTTGAGGCTGACCACGATGCCGGCCTGGTGCATGCCGGTAAGGAAGGCGACGCCGTGGCTCCCGACCGTGGCCGGATCATGGCCGTACTCGCGCTGGAGTGCGCCGATCGGCTGGTTCTGCGCATCCGTTCCGGGCGGAACGACGTCCATGACGGGAGCGAAATTGAAGTTGATGCCAGCCGCACTGAGCTCGAGCCCCCAGCCCGCGGCGCGGCTCTGCAAAAGTGCAGGATCCCACGTGCCTTGCACCACCGCCGTGGGGATCTGCGAAAAGCCCGGTCCCTGCATCGCCTGGATCAGGCCGCCCTCCTGGTTCGCCGCGACAAAGAAACGGACATTGGCCGTGGCCGTACTGGAGACCTGTGCCTGGACCGCTGAAGCGACGGCATGGATGGCGGTGACCCCGGCGTAGCTTCGATCGACGAACCAGACCGACCCGATGTGATCCGTCTGGATCAGGTTGATTTCGGTGGGACCGAGACGGTCGCCCGCGAGCCCGAGCTCGAAGAGCTGACCGATCCGTTGATCGAGCGTCATCGCCGCGAAGACCTGGTCGGCGCAGGCAACCTGTGGAGTTGGAGTCGGAGTCGGTGTCGGAGTTGCGGTTGGGGACGGCGTCGGGGTTGTGGAAGGACTCACTGAGGGGTGCGCCGAAGAAGCCGCCGTGGGCCCGCAGCCGGCAGCGGCGACGACGATAAGCAGGACGATCGCCGCTAGCGGCCCGCGATGCATCGCCCATACAACGCCCACGTGATTGATTGGGTTATTGGGAGTCACGAATTTTTCGGCCTCCAGTATGGGTGAAAAGGACAGGCTCCTCTTCAGGGGCCTCGGGAAGGGAGGAAAGGGCCCACGGTCCCGGGCCGTCATACCGATGCGATGGCGGACTCGGCCCACTTCCTCCCCGGCCTTGACTGGCTGATCAAGCTCGGCATCGGCCTGATCGTGGCGGCGGCGGGCGTCCTGCTCATTCGGCCGCTGCGCCGCGACGGCTGGCGCTTCGCGATTGGCATCTTCACCATCGAGGCCGGGGCGCTGGTCGCGATCCGCGGGATCGTCGCCGCCGGCGGCTCGAGCTGGTGGCAGTACCTGATGCCGTTCGCGCTGGTCCTCGTGCCAGGGATCTTCATCGCGGTCGTGCTCACCCGCTTGCGCTGGTGGCGGCGCGTCGGATTCACGCCGCCGGGGGAGTGGCAGGCGCCACACCTCGCGATCCCGCTGTTAGTGATCCTGGTGCTGCCCATCGTGGGCTTCTCGGCGCGAGGCATGATGGCGACCACCGCACTCGTGCTCACCCTCCAGGTGGGCTTCGTCCTGATCGACATCTTCATGGAAGAGGTCACCTACCGCGGTGTCATCCTCGAGGCGCTGGCCGGGCTCAGCGGCGGCTCGCGGGTGGCGATTTCCGCAACCCTCTTCGGGCTTAGCCACCTGGACAACTTCTTCCTCCCGGGCGCGGATGAGCTCGGCGTCGCCTACCAGATCTTCGAGGCGGCTCTCGTTGGCGTCCTCTTCGGCGCCGTGCGGCTGCGCATGAACGCCATCTGGCCGGTCATGATCGTGCACGCCACCTACGACCTGATCCTCGTGCTGGCGTTCGGACACGCCTTCCCGGTGGCACCGACGGTGCCCGGCTTCCTGGTGGCCACCGTCGTCAACCTGGGCCTCGCCGCCGTCGGACTTTTCCTCCTGCGGGCTCAACCGGCTACCGGCAAGGCCAGGCTCGAGGCAGCCTGACGTGAGACTCCGGCGCGAGCATGGCATCACCGCGGCACTCGGGGTCAGCGTGGTGCTCGCGATCATCGACCTCCAGTGGTCCTACACGCTTCATTACAAGCTCACCCAGCCCGACTTCTACGTCTACTACCTGGCCGCCCAGCTTGGCCGGGCCCACGGTTGGGCCGCGATCTACGACCCGGCCGTCTTCCTTCCGCCGGTCACCGCCGCGGTCGGCAAACCGCTCCCATATCTCAACCCGCCGGAGCTCGCCTGGCTGGTCACGCCGTTGAGCTTCCTGCCTTATCCGCTGGCAGCCTGGCTCTGGACCGGACTCCTGGCGGCCGCCTTCGTGCTCGTCTGGTACCTGGTCGCGCCGGGCGGGAGAATGGTGCGACTGATCCACGGCCTGGGCGCGGCCTTCCTCCTCCCGGTGTTCGTCGGCGTCCTCTTCGGTCAGGCGAGCCTGCTAGTCGTTGCGGCCGTCGCCCTCAGCTGGTGGCTTCTCTGCCGCGGGCGGCCATGGCTCGCCGGCCTCGCACTCAGCGCGCTCATTCTGAAGCCACAGGTCGCGTTTCTCGTGCCGCTGGCGCTTTTTGTCGCGGGTTACGGGCGGGTCTTCCTCGCCTGGCTCGCGATCATCCTGCCACTCGCGGCCATCACCCTCCTCGCCACGGGAACCGGGGTCTTCCAGCAGATATCCCGCTCGCTCCAGTCGGTGACTGGAATTCCCGGTCCGATCCAGTCGTCATTGGTGCGCCAGCTGCCTCTGCCGGTGGCCGCCATCGGGATCGCCGCCGTCCTGGGCGTCTCCGGGCTGATCCTCTGGCGCGAGCGTGGCCGTGGTCGTGGTCCATCGCATCCGGTCGCCGTCGGCCTCATCGCTGGCCTGCTGGTGAGCCCTTATGTCAACTTCTACGACCTCGCCGCCCTGGTGCTCGCGGCCTGGCTGATCCTGCGCAGCCATCCAGCACGCTGGCAGCGAGCGGTGACCCTCGGCATGTACCTGCCGCTCTATGGCGCGCCGATCTGGCCACTCGTTACCCTGGCTTGCCTCTGCGGCTGGCTGGTCACGCTGGCAGTCCCCCATAGGGAATTTGACATTCGTTCGTGAAATGCTACATAGTGAAGTGCTTCACTATGCTGTTCTCCGAGATCAAGGGCGACTGTCGGTTCAGCGGCACGCTGGCGACGGACCGGACGGGACATCGGTACGACAGCCGCTTGCGGCAGGCGCTGCTCGCGTCGCGCCGGCCGATGTCGGAAAAAGAGCTGCGCACCGTGGAGGCAATGACCGCTTTGCGGCAGACCGCGCGGCTGACCCGCCACCTGATGGACCGGTGGGCCGAGAAGCACGGTCTGAGTGAGGGTCGTCTCCATGTTCTGTTTACACTGGCCTCCGCACCCAACCACCAGCTGCCACTGGGCGAGCTGGCCGACCAGCTCGACGTCACGCCGCGCAACGTCACGGGGCTGATCGATCACCTCGAGCGCGACGGCCTGGTGACGCGTATCGACGATCCAGACGACCGCCGGCAGACCTACGCCCGGCTGACGGTGGCGGGTGGGAAGCGGCTCGAGGGCATGCGGGGCCAGGGACTGGAATGGCAACTCAAAATCGCGGCCGGCCTCTCCACCGAGGAGCTGGAGTTGTTTCGGCACACGTGCTTGCGGCTAATCGAAAACATGATCGGCGCGACGGCGTCGCAGAGGAGGAGCGCATGAGAGACGACATCCAAGGGCCCGCCGGCAACACGGCAGAGAGCGGTCATCTCACCGAGGGGTTGACACGGTGGGTGACCATCGGGGTCGTCGCCGGCACCATGCTGGCGCTTCTGCTCGCCGCGCTCGATCAGACGATTGTCGGCACGGCCATGCCCCGCATCGTGGCGGAGTTGAACGGCCTCAACTATTACTCCTGGGTCATCACGGCCTACCTGGTGGCATCGACGATCATGGTGCCGATCGCCGGCAAGCTCGGCGATCTCTTCGGCCGCAAGCCGTTCCTGCTCGCCGGCATGATCGGCTTCGTCGCCGCCTCGGCGCTATGCGGCCAATCGCATAGCATGCTCGAGCTCGTCACCTTCCGGACCATCCAGGGCATCTTCGGCGGCATGCTCTTCGCCACCGTCTTCGCGGTCATCGGCGATCTCTTCCCACCCACCCAGCGGGCGCGTCTCGCCGGTCTCTTCGGCGCCGTCTTCGGCCTCTCGTCCATCGTCGGCCCCACGGCCGGCGGATATATCACCGACAGCTGGGGTTGGCGCTGGGTCTTCTACGTCAACCTGCCGGTTGGCCTGATCGCGGTTCTCCTGGTCCTCGTCACGATGCCGTACGTGCGCTCATCCGCCTCCATCCGCGACATCGACTTCCCGGGCGCCGCCGCGCTGGTCGCCGGCCTGGTTCCCCTGATGGTGGCGCTCTCCATCACGCGCGACCATGGCTGGACCTCCCCCGAGGTGCTGGGCCTGCTCGCCGTGGCGGCAGTCATCCTCGCCGTCTTCTTCGTGATCGAGATGCGGAGCGACCATCCGATCGTGCCCTTCTCGCTCTTCAAGAACTCAACTTTCAGCGTCTCTATGATCGTCGGCTTCCTGACGGGCTTCGGCATGTTCGGGACGATCGTCTTCGTCCCGCTCATTTACCAGGGTGTCCTCGGTGTCAGCGCCACCAACTCCGGCCAGTTGCTCACCCCGATGATGCTCGGCCTGATCGTGGCGAGCACGCTGGTGGGCCAGGCGATGGTGCGCATCCGCTACTACCGTTTCCTGGGGACGGCCGGTATCGTGGTCATGCTGGTCGGCATGTGGCTCCTCTCGCAGGTGACGGTCACCACCTCTCGCCTGGAAGTCGTCCGCGACATCGTCCTCGTGGGTGCCGGGCTGGGGACAACCTTTCCGCTCTACCTCACGGCCGTGCAGACCGCACTGCCGCGTAACTTCCTGGGCGTTGCCTCGAGCCAGATCCAGTTCTGGAGGCAGATCGGCGGGACGATCGGCACCGCGGTGCTGGGCTCCGTCCTGGCCCAGCGCCTTCCGGTTCATATCCAGGAGCAGGTGGCCAGCCTCCATCTCCCCTCGCAGGTCGCGTCGCGGTTCGTCAGCGGCGGCGGGAGCAACCCCCAGACTCTGTTCGATCCCGCGCAGATCGCGACCCGCCGAGCCCAGGCGAGCGCCTTCGGACAACAGGGTGCCGCAATCTTCGACCAGGTGCTGCACGCGATTCGTGCCGGCCTGGCCGCGACCCTGCATGAGGTCTTCCTCTACGGCGCGGCGATCTTGATCCTGGCGCTGATCGCCTCGGTCTTCCTCGACGATGTGCCGCTGCGTGGACGGCAGTCGTCACGTGAGGAAGGCGCCCCGGTCGTGGCCGCCTAGCCCTTACGGCTGATCCGATGGAGGACGTGCGGCCGGAGGGAATGTCCCTCCGGCACGTTTTCGTCGAGGCCGAGCGAGTTGAAGCCGTAGGCTAACGCGGCGC